>PDWJ01001788.1_pt1 | contig 24970 bp, 18 predicted proteins | sample 1430881 | NCBI WGS metagenome assembly PDWJ01 (sample SAMN01162460, study PRJNA174530) | Oral metagenome, whole genome shotgun sequencing project. | biome: Marine environment; feature: Marine mammal; material: Swab sample of the gingival sulcus; isolation source: swab sample of gingival sulcus...
CGATGGGGTTGTTGGCCTTCGAGCGAGACGCCGCGGATCCCGACGTGGTCCGCGGACCCGGGGTGCTCGACATGAAGTCGGGGCTGTCGGCGATGCTCTTCGCCGTGCGGGCGCTGAAGCGCGTCGCGCCGGAGCGCTTCGCGCGGCTGCGTCTGCGGGTGGTGGTCAACAGCGATGAGGAGGTCGGATCGCCCACCAGCGCGGCGCTCTTCGAGCGGATCGCGCCGCGCACCACGGCCGCGCTCGTCTTCGAGGCGGGCCGGGTGGGTGATCGGGTGATCGTCGCGCGCAAGGGCCTTGGGACCTTCTACGTGACCGCTCGCGGCGTCGCGGCCCACTCGGGCAACCGCCACGCCGACGGCGCAAACGCGATCCACGGCCTCGCGCTGGTGATCCCGCGCTTCGAGGCGCTGACGGATTACGGCCGCGGGATCACCGTGAACGTCGGGCTCATCGAGGGAGGCACCGCCAAGAACACCGTCCCCGCCGAGGCCCGCTGCGTCCTCGACGCTCGCTTCGAGCGGGCCGACGATGCGGCGGCGACCCAGGCCGCCCTAGAGCGCATCTGCGCGGACCCGTTCGCGGGCCTCGGCCCGCTGCCGGACAGGGTCCGCCGGGTCCGGATCACCCTCGAAGGGGGCGTCAAGCGCCCACCGATGGAGCCGACGGCGGCCAACCAGGCGCTGAGGCGACGCTATGAGGCTCACGCCGCCGCCTGCGGGCTGGGCGTCGGGCAGGCGCCGCTGCAGGGCGGGGGATCGGACGCCAACATCCTGGCCGCCTGCGGCGTCCCCTGCATCGACGGCCTCGGGCCGTGGGGCCAGCACTACCACCGCCGAGACGAGTGGAGCAGCCTGACGAGCCTGTCGCGACGCACCAAGGCCGCCGCCCGCCTGCTGGCTCAGGAGGCCGCGTCCCCCTTCGACCCCAGCCTCGACGCCTGACGGGCCGCCACTGGCCTTGCGGCCCACGCGCCCCTGAAGAGAAAAAGAAACCACGAAGGCACGCAGGTCGCCCGTGACGGGCCGAGGCTCGAGCCCGGCGGCCCGGCAGGCTGCCAGCGGCCGCTGAGGCTACGGCTTCGTCGTGGCGCCGGCCGAGCCATCGCTTCGAAACGTCGCGTCGGCCGAGCCATAGCTTCGAAACGTCGCGCCGGCCGAGCCATCGCTTCGAAACGAAGAAAGCCCCCGATCTCTCGGGGGCTCTCTGGTGCGAAAGGGGGGACTCGAACCCCCACAGGCATATTGCCCACTAGAACCTGAATCTAGCGCGTCTACCAATTCCGCCACTTTCGCGTGGTTCGGACGGTCAGCTAACTAGACCGAACCGAGGGCGGCGTCAAGCCTTGTCGACGCCATTTGCTCTAAGAGCTCCAGCGGCGCCCGTGGGGCGCTGGGTCGTTCGGGCCCGAGCCAGCCGACGCGCCGTGGTCATCGGCTTGTGCGTGGGGCGCGAAGGCTCCACGCGACCGGCGAGCGAAACCCTTGTGGAAACCACAAGGGCGAGCCTGGCGACAAAAGGGGCGCCTTGGTGCCCTGTCAAGCCTTGCGACGGCGGCCCTTCTTGGCCTCGTCCTTGGCCCGCTGCTCCCGCGCCTTCTTCTTCTTCTGCGCCTCGATTCGATGCATCTTCAGGGACTTGTCGCCCTTGCCCATGGCCGCTACCTCGTGTCTGGTTGGCGCTCGGAGGAGCCGAGCGGGCGCGGACTATAGAGGCAGGGGAGGCGCAGCGCCAGCCCTTTCGGCGACGGGCGCGTACCAGGCCCGCTCACTGTGGTGGCAGCTGGTAGATCTTCAGGTCGTCGAAGTAGGCGTTGGTCGTCCAGTTGTTGAACCCGAAGTAGCGCCCAGCCAACGGCGCCTCGTCCGTGTAGCTCATCATCAGCTCGCCATCGCGGAACCAGCGGACGGTCCCATCCTGGCGCACGATCGCCCATCGATAGGCGACCGAGCGCTCTACCTTCTGCGAGGGCTGAGCCAGCCGGTCTTCGCCGTGCTCGTCGAGGCGCGCGATCACGTCCAGCTTGTTGTTCCAGCCACCGTTGATGACGACGTAGCCGGCCCCGTGCTCGGGCTTCGTCGCGAAGATCTCGCACTTGAGGTCGCCCGGGAAGCTGCCGTCGGCCTCGGGCTCGCTGCGCGCTGTGAACTCGACCCGAACGGGGCCGTCGGGCAGGAGCTCCTTGAGCCACAGGCCATCGTTGCGGGGCTTGGTCGAGTGCACCCAGCCGTCGACGAGCGCCCACCCTGCGTGCCCGGTCTGCCAGCGGTCGCCGAGCTCTGCACGGTTGAAGTCGTCGTGGAAGACGAGCCTGCCGCCGAGGAGGAGGCGTTCGGTACCAAGGACGTCGCCACGGGCGGGGATGACGCGCTTTTCGCACGCCGCGGCGGACAGCGCGAACATCGATACCAGCGCCGCGCCGATCAGGGCGCGGCGAGCGCGGGGCAGGGGCATGGCTCAGTCCTCCTCGACAGGCTCGGCGGGGAGCGGCGGCGGCGGCCCGGACGCGCGGCCGTTGGCGCCTTCGCTGGGCGGCAAGGGCGGTGGGATGGTGGCCGGCGCGGCGGCGGGAAGGTCGATGCGATGCCGCGGGTCGACCGCGCGTGTCGCCGGGAGGGTGTCGGCGGCGAAGCGGTTGGCGCTCGCCGCGGACCGCGGCCGTGGCAGGGCCTTGGGGCGTGGCAATGCCTTTGGCCGCGGCAACCCCGTGAGCGTGTCCGCCTTGCGCAAGCCGTCGGGCAGGCGAGGCTCCGCCACGCGCGCGGAACGCTGGACGCAGTCGCGGTAAAGGTGCCGGAAGTCCGACGCCTGGGCGTTGGCGTCGCGTAGGCGCTGAGTCAGCGCCTCGCCGATCGCCAGCGATAGGCGCAACGCCACCACTGGGGCCTGGTCGATCAGCCGCGAGAAGGCGGCGGCGCTCAGCTGTAGCACCGTGGTCGGCCCCTGTGCGGCGGCGCGGATGGTGCACGGGCTCGCGGTCTGCCGCAGGAGCGCGTCCTCACCAAAGAGCTTGCTGGGCCCCAGGCGCGCGACCGGCTGGCCGTTGCGGGTCGCCTGCAGGGCGCCGGCCACGACGAGCGTGAGGGTGTCGTGAGACTTGCCCCGGTCGATGAGGAGCTCGTCGGGAGCGAGCTCCCGCTTGACCATCGCGTCCACCACCCGCGCCAGCGCGGCCTCCTTCATCCCAGCGAACAGCGGCGCCGAGCGCGCCGCGTCGATGAAGCCGAGGCGCTCGTCCTCGTCGACCGCCGCGACGGCGCCTTGGACCTCGACGATGATCGCCGTGATGTTGTCACGGCCGCCCGCGGCGTTGGCCATGTCCACCAGCCCACCCGCGACCTCGGCGAGATCGTCCCCGTCCAGGTGGAGGTTGAGGGCGGGATCGTCGACCAGGCCGTGGAGCCCGTCCGAGCACAGCAGGAAGCGGTCGCCAGGGCTCAGCGCGACCGTGAACGCGTCGACCTCGACCACCCCGTGGACCCCGACGGCGCGCGTGATCGCGTTCTTGAGGCGGTCATCGAATTGGTCGGCGGAGACGTGCATGCTTCGCGCCATCTCGTTGACCAGCGAGTGGTCTTCGGTCAGCTGAACCAGCTGATCGCCGCGCTTGCGATAGATTCGGGTGTCGCCCACGTGGGCGATGAAGCCCGAGCCCCGGGCCAAGAGCAGCAGCGACAGGGTCGTGCCCATCCCGCGCTGGGCGGGGTTGTGGCGGCCGCGCTCGAAGATCCGCTGGTTGGCGACGTGCACCGCGTCCTCGACCAGCGCGAGCACGTCGGTCTCGTCGAAGCGCCCGTCCTCGTGGGCGAAGCCCTCGAGGATCTCGCGCCGGTTGAGCAGCGTCTCGCGGACCACGTTGACGGCGGTTGCGCTGGCGACCTCACCGCTGAGGTGCCCGCCCATCCCGTCGCAGACCACGTAAAGCCGCAGCTTTCGGTCGATGAGGTAGTTGTCCTCGTTCTGCGACCGGACCTTGCCGACGTCCGTCCGGGCGCTGAAGGTCACGGTAATCGGGGCCCGGCGCTGCGAAAGGAGCTCCTAGTCTCACGACCGTGGTGTGTGGGGTACCGAAGGTCGGGCTCGAACCGACACGAGAGTCGCCTCCCACTGGATTTTGAGTCCAGCGCGTCTACCAATTCCGCCACTTCGGCACAGGGGCCAGCATAGCCACCGCGATAGCGAAGTCAAAGAAAGCGGGGAGTTGTCTTCAAAGACGTCGCGGTTGCCGCCTGCGGCGCGGGTATGCGAGGCTCCGACCTCGGCGAGGAAGGCGACATGAGACGGCCCCATAAGCTCGGTTTCATCGGCTCTGGAAACATGGGCCAGGCGCTGGTGCGCGGTGTCGTCGCCCGGGGCGGCTTCGACCCCGGCGACGTCATGGTGAGCGACCTGAAGGCCGATCGGGTCGCCTCGCTCGCCGCGGAGCTCGGTGTCGCCGCCGCCGGCGACAACGCCGCGCTGGTCGACGGGTCGCGGATCGTGATCTTGGCGGTGAAGCCACAGGTCCTGCGCGCCACCCTCGCACCCATCGCCGACCGCTTCGACACCGACCACCTGGTGATCTCGATCGCCGCCGGGATCAGCGCGAGCACCCTGGCGCGCTGGCTGCCCGCAGGCGTGCCCATCGTGCGCGCGATGCCCAACACCCCGAGCCTGGTCGGCGCCGGCGCCACCGGTATTTCGGTGGGACCCGCCGCCACCGCCAACCACGCCGAGGAGGCGGCCCGGATCTTTGGCGCCGTCGGTCTCGCCCGCGTCCTGCCCGAAGCGCAGATCGACGCCCTCACGGCGGTGTCGGGCTGCGGCCCCGCCTACGTCTTTCATATGCTCGAGGCGATGATCGAGGCGGGCGTGGCCCTCGGGCTGGGCCGCGCCCTCGCGTCGGATCTCGCCATCCAGACGGTCGCGGGCGCGGCCACGTTGGCGGGCGCGGCCGACGTCGACCCTGGCGAGCTGCGCCGCCGGGTCATGTCGCCGGGCGGCGTCACCGAGCGCGCCATCGCGGCCCTCGACGCCCACGGCTTCCAACCCGCGCTCATCGCCGCGCTCACGGCCGCGCGCGACCGCAGCGTCGAGATGGCCGCGGCCGTCGACGGATGAGCGGGGCCCTCGAGCGGATCGGCGACGCCCTCGCCGCGGGGATCGTGCCCGTCGCCATCGTCGACGTCGACCTCACCCTGGTGGACAACGCGCCGCGCACCCGCGCGATCCTCTGCGACTGGCTGGCGTCCCTGGGCGGCCGCTGGTCGGGCGCCGCCGAGGCCCTGGACGCGGCCCAGCGGATGCCGATCGTCTTCAGCGCCGCCGCAAACGTCGCCGCCCTGGGCCTGACGGACGAGGTCCTTCGCCGTGAGGCGCTGCGGTTTTGGTGGGAGCGCTTCTTCGACGCGCGCTACGCCGCCCTCGACGTGCCGATGCCCGGCGCCGTCGAGGCGGTCCGCCAGCTCGTCGAGGCCGGCGCGACGGTGGTCTACCTCACCGCGCGCCCGGCGAGCCTCGCGGGCGCGACCGCCAACCGCTTCGCCGAGCTCGGCTTCCCCATCGGCCAGTGCGGGACCGTGCTGGTGATGAAGGAGGACCCCGCGGAGGCGGACCGGGCGTTCAAGACGCGCGCCCTCGGCTGGATCGCGTCCTTGGGGACCCCGGTCCTGTGCGCCGACAACGAGCCCGGCCACGTCAACGCCATGCACGCCCGCTTCCCACGCGCGCTGCCCGTCCTGGTCGACTCCCGGCACAGCCCCGGCGCCCCGGCGCCGGCGGCGGCGACGATCCGGGTCGAACGCCTGATCGACGCGCTCTGAGCCGCAGGCGGCCTGCCACAGCCGCAGCATCTTCACCTCGAGGAGTCAACGATGCCCTGGAACCGCGATGAGATGGCCCGCCGCGCCGCCGCCGAGATCCGCCCCGGGATGACCGTCAACTTGGGGATCGGCATCCCCACCCTCGTCGCGAGCCACCTGCCCGAGGGCGCCGGCGTCATGCTGCACTCCGAGAACGGCCTGCTGGGGATGGGCCCCTTCCCCTACGAAGGCGACGAGGATCCGCAGCTCATCAACGCCGGAAAGCAGACCGTCACCGTGGTGGCCGGCGGCAGCACCTTCGACTCGACCACCTCCTTTGCCATGATCCGCGGTGGCCACGTCGATCTCGCCATCCTCGGCGCGATGCAGGTCGCCAAGAGCGGCGACCTCGCCAACTGGATGGTCCCCGGCAAGCTCGTCACGGGGATGGGCGGCGCCATGGATCTGGTCAGCGGCGCCAAGCGCGTCATCGCCGTGTCCACCTTTCGTTCGAAGCGCGGGGCCCCCAAGCTCGTTCACGCCTGCGATCTGCCCCTGACGGGCGTCGGCTGCATCCAGCGCGTCATCACCGACGTCGGCGTCTTCGATCCCGCCGGCGACGGCTTCCGCGTCGTCGAGCTCGCCCCCGGGGTGAGCCGCGCCGACCTCGGTGACGACGTGCCTGTGCTCTGAGCGGCGCCGGGCCCGCGCCGCGCTTGGTCCGCCTCGCCCTCGCGCTCCGCGACCTCGCCCACGTCAACCTCGCCGCGAGCATCGGCGGATAGGACCTTTGCCGGGCCTGATCCGCCGCGGGGTCGCGTCTCAACCTAGGTGCTTTCATTGAGCGGGCCTTTGGCTATGCTCCCCGGCCACCCGATACGACCCAGAGGGGACCATGAACTCACGCGACAGGCTCGAGCGGCTGATGGACGAACGGATCCTCATCCTCGACGGCGGCATGGGCACCATGGTCCAGCGCTATCGCCTCGAGGAGGCCGACTTCCGGGGCGAGCGCTTCGCCGACCACCCGACGGACCTCAAGGGCAATAACGACCTGCTGGTCCTGACCCGGCCGGACCTGGTCCGTGAGGTCCACCGCGCCTACCTCGACGCCGGCTCGGATCTGATCGAGACCAACACCTTCAACGCCAACAGCCTGTCCCAGGGCGAGTACGGCCTCGACGAGCTCACCTACGAGCTCAACCTCGAGGCCGCCCACCTGGCCCGCGCCGAGGCCGCGGCCGCCACCGCCCGTACCCCCGACAAGCCCCGGTTCGTCCTGGGGGCCCTGGGGCCCCTCAACCGCACGCTCTCCCTATCTCCGGACGTCAACGACCCCGGCTTCCGCTCGGTCTCCTTCGAGCAGGTCGTCGCCGTCTACGCCGAGCAGACTCGGGGCCTGCTCGACGGCGGCGTCGACGCGCTGCTGGTCGAGACCATCTTCGACACCCTCAACGCAAAGGCGGCCCTGTTCGCCATCTCGGAGGTGCTCGACGCGCGCGGCGAGGACGTCCCCATCATGATCTCGGTGACGATCACCGACCAGAGCGGCCGGACCCTGTCGGGGCAGACCCTCGAGGCCTTCATGATCTCGGTGGAGCACGCCCGCCCGCTCTCCCTCGGGATAAACTGCGCCCTGGGCGGCCGCGAGATGCGGCCCTTCGTCGAGGAGCTCGCGCGCCTGTCCCCCTGGTTCGTGTCCGTCTACCCGAACGCCGGCCTCCCCAACGAGTTCGGCGGCTACGACGAGACGCCGTCGATCACCTCGGGCCTGCTGCGCGAGTTCGCCGAGGCCGGCTGGCTCAACGCCGCCGGAGGCTGCTGCGGCACCGGCCCCGAGCACATCGCAGCCATCGCCGAGGCCCTCGAAGGCGTCGCGCCCCGCGGGCGCTCGTCGGCCTGGCCCCACAAGGGCCTGTCGCGCTTCAGCGGCCTTGAGCCCTTGGTGCTGCGACCCGACGCCAACTTCACCATGATCGGCGAGCGCACCAACGTCGCCGGCTCGCGCAGGTTCGCGCGCCTGGTCGCCGCCGGCCAGTACGATGAGGCGCTCTCGGTGGCCCGCGACCAGGTCGAGGGCGGCGCCAATGTCATCGACGTCAACATGGACGAGGGCCTGCTGGACTCGCCCGTGGCGATGCGCCGCTTCTTGAACCTGGTCGCCGCCGAGCCCGACATCGCCCGCGTCCCGGTGATGGTCGACAGCTCCAAATTCGAGGTGCTCGAGGCCGGCCTGCAGTGCCTGCAGGGCAAGGCCATCGTCAACTCGATCAGCCTCAAGGAGGGCGAGGAGGCCTTCGTCGCCCACGCCCGCCTCATCCGCCGCTACGGCGCCGCCGTCGTGGTCATGTGCTTCGACGAGGAGGGCCAGGCGGTCTCGGCCGAGCACAAGGTCGCCATCGCCGAGCGCGCCTTCCGTCTCCTGGTGGAGCGGTGCGGCTACGAACCCGGCGACATCATCATCGACCCGAACGTGCTCGCCGTGGCCACCGGCATCGAGGAGCACGACGACTATGGCGTGGCCTTCATCGAGGCGACCCGCGAGATCAAGCGCCGCTGCCCCGGCGTCAAGATCAGCGGCGGCGTGTCGAACCTGTCGTTCTCGTTCCGCGGCAACAACGTCGTGCGCGAGGCCATGCACGCCGCCTTCCTCTACCACGCCATCCAGGCCGGGATGGACATGGGGATCGTCAACGCCGGGCAGCTCGCCGTCTACGAAGAGATCCCGCCCGAGCTGCGCGAGCACGTCGAGGACGTCATCCTCAACCGCCGCGCCGACGCCACCGAGCGCCTCCTCGAGCTCGCGGAGACCGTCAAGGGCAAAGGCAAAAAGCGCAAAAGGGACGACAGCTGGCGCAAGGGCACCGTCGGTGAGCGCATCACCCACGCCCTGGTCAAGGGCGTCGCCGACCACATCGAGGCCGACGCCGAGCAGGCCCGCGTCCAGCTCGGCAGCGCCCTGTCAGTCATCGAGGGCCCGCTGATGGACGGCATGCGCGTCGTGGGCGACCTCTTCGGCGCCGGCAAGATGTTCCTGCCCCAGGTGGTCAAGAGCGCTCGGGCCATGAAGAAGGCGGTCGCCCACCTCGAGCCCTACATGGAGCAGGAGGCCCTCGCGGCCGGCGGCTCGACCTCGCGCGGCAAGGTGCTCTTGGCCACCGTCAAGGGCGACGTCCACGACATCGGCAAGAACATCGTGGGCGTCGTGCTGCGCTGCAATAGCTACGAGGTCATCGACCTCGGCGTCATGGTGCCGACGGCCAAGATCCTGGCCGCGGCGCGCGAGCACGAGGTCGACATCATCGGGCTGTCAGGCCTCATCACCCCGTCGCTCGACGAGATGGTACACGTCGCCTCGGAGATGAAGCGCCTCGGCTTCACCACGCCGCTGCTCATCGGCGGCGCGACGACCAGCCGCAAGCACACCGCCGTCAAGATCGACCCCGCCTACGACGGGCCGGTGATCTACGTCCTCGACGCCTCACGCGCGTCCGGGGTCGTGACCAAGCTCTTGTCCGACGAGCAGCGTGGCGCCTTCCTCGAAGACACCAGCGCGGCCTACAGAGTCGACCGCGAGCGCTTTGCCCAGCGTCAGGGCGTCGAGCTGGTCTCCTGGACCGAGGCCCGCGCCCGCCGCAAGGCGCTGACCTTCGACGCCACCACCGTCGCGACGCCGAGCTTCACCGGCGTGCGCGTCATCGACCCCATCCCCCTCGAGGAGCTCGCCCCCCTCATCGACTGGACGCCGTTCTTCTCGACGTGGGAGCTCAAGGGCGCCTTCCCCAAGATCCTCGATCACCCCGCCTACGGCGGCGCCGCGCGCGAGGTCTACGACGCCGCCCGCGCCATGCTGGACACCCTCGTGGCCGAGCGCTGGCTGACCGCCAAGGCCGCCTATGGCCTGTTCCCCGCCAGCGGCGACGCCGACGACATCGTGCTCTGGTCCGACGAGGGCCGCCACGGCGAGCTCGCCCGCTTCGCCACCCTGCGTCAGCAGCGCCGACGCCCCGGGGACGACCCACGCTACACGGCGCTGTCCGACTTCGTGGCCCCGCGCGGGGAGGGCGCCGATCATGTGGGCCTCTTCGCCGTCACCGCAGGCCACGGCGTCGCCGAGCGCGTCGCCGCCTACGACGCCGACCACGACGACTACCGCGCCATCATGCTCAAGGCCCTCGCCGACCGCCTCGCCGAGGCCGCCGCCGAGTGGCTCCACAGGCGCGTGCGCGCCGAGTGGGGGCACCCCGATCCGGACACGCTCACCGTGGCGGATCTGCACCGCGAGCGCTACCGCGGGATCCGGCCCGCGCCGGGCTACCCGGCCTGCCCCGATCACACCGACAAGCTCAAGATGTTCGAGCTCCTCGAGGCCGAGGACTCGGTGGGCGTCCACCTCACCGAGAGCCTCGCCATGGCGCCGGCGGCCTCGGTGAGCGGCTTCTACTTCGCTCACCCCGACGCCCACTACTTCACCGTCGGCCCCATCGGCCGTGATCAGGCGGTCGCCTACGCCCGCAGAAAGGGAACCCCGCTGAGGGAGGTCGAGCGCTGGCTGCGCCCGTCCCTCGCCTACGACCCCGACTGAGGTCCCGCGCGCCGGCGCGGGGACGGGCGCAGCCAGCGCTCGGTGTCGCGCCGGGTGGCCTCGGTCTTAGCCTCTTGGGTCGCGGCCCGGGCGCGGACGAAGGCCTCGCGGAGCGTGCCGCGCCTTACTCGGGGCGGGGGCGGGTGGTGCGGTGCTCGATGGGGTCGCGGTGGGTCGGCGCCTCGAGGACCCGCTGCACGAAGATGCCGGGCAGGTGCACGTCGTCGGGGGGCAGCTGGCCGAGGGCGACGACCTCGTCGGCCTCGACGATGGTGGTCCGCCCGGCCATCGCCATGGCGAGCTGGAAGTTCTTGGTCGTGCCGTGGAATTGGGCGTTGCCATAGGGGTCGGCGCGGCGCGCGCGGATGAAGGCGTAGTCGGCGGTCAGCGCCGTCTCGAGGATCGCGCGCGTGCCGCCGAAGGTGCGCTCCTGCTTGCCCTCGGCGATGATCGTCCCGACGCCGGTGGGGGTGAAGAAGGCGGGGATGCCCGCGCCGCCGGCGCGGATGCGCTCGGCCAGGGTCCCCTGGGGGACGAGCTCGACCTCGACGAGCCCGGCGGCGTATTGCGCTTGGATGTCCGGGTTGCCGCCCATGAACGATCCCTTCCACGCGGCGACCTGTCTGTTCTTCAGCAACACCGCGAGGCCCTGCCCCTGATTGCCGCAGTTGTTGCTGATGATCGTCAGCGCCTGCTTGCCGCTTGCGGCGAGGGCCTCGATGAGGTGCTCGGGGTTGCCGGACAGGCCGAAGCCCCCGACCATCACGGAGGCTCCGTCGCCGAGGTCGGCGATGGCGGCGTCGGCGTCCGCGTAGCGCTTGTCGGTCATGGCTGTGCTCACACGCGTGGGGGAAGCCGCGGGGGGCGGGGCCCTCGGCGGCGGGTACGTTAGCAGGGGGTGATCCTTGTGGTAAGGTCCCGCGTTCGCCAGACCATACTCAGAGGTGAGCCTTGGCCAAGCGCAAAGACATCGACAGCCCCATGGACTCCTACCGGCGGGCCATCGGGGGCGCGACGCTCCGAAAGGAGCGCTTCGAGACGATGTCGGGGCTGCCCCTGCAGCCCCTCTATGGGCCCGAGGAGCCGGCTCCCGAGGTGGGGCTGCCTGGTGGCTACCCGTTCACCCGCGGGCCGTATCCGACCATGTACCGGGGGCGGCTGTGGACGATGCGGCAGTTTGCCGGCTTCGGCACCCCCGAGGACACCAATAGGCGCTTCAAGTACCTGCTCGAGCACGGGCAGACGGGCCTGTCGACGGCCTTCGACATGCCCACGCTCATGGGCTACGACCCCGACCACCCGCTGGCGGCGGGTGAGGTCGGCCGCGAGGGCGTCAGCGTCGCCTGCCTCGACGACATGCGGCGTCTGTTCGCCGACATCCCGCTCGACAAGGTCACCACCTCGATGACCATCAACGGGCCGGCGATCGTGGCGCTCGCGATGTACTTCGCGATCGCCGAGGAGCAGGGCGTGCCGCTGGACGCCGTCGGCGGCACCATCCAGACGGACATCCTCAAGGAGTTCATCGCTCAGAAGGAGTGGATCTCCCCGCCGCGGCCGAGCATGAGGATCGTGACCGACATGGTCGTCTACTGCGCCAAGAGCGCCCGGCGCTGGCACCCGATCTCCATCAGCGGCTACCACATCCGCGAGGCCGGGGCGACGGCGGTTCAGGAGCTGGCGTTCACCATCGCCGACGGCGTGGGCTACGTGCAGCACGCGGTCGCGGCGGGGCTGGACGTCGACGAGTTCGCCCCGCGCCTGTCCTTCTTCTGGGACGTCCACAACGACTTCTTCGAGGAGATCGCGAAGTTCCGCGCCGCTCGCCGCCTGTGGGCCAAGATCATGCGGGAGCGCTTCGGTGCCAAGGATCCGCGCTCGTGGCGGCTGCGCACCCACGCCCAGACGGCGGGGGTGAGCCTGACCGCCCAGCAGCCGACCAACAACGTCGCCCGTGTCGCCATCCAGGCCCTCGCCGCGGTCCTCGGCGGGACCCAATCCCTGCACACCAACAGCATGGACGAGACCTACGCCCTGCCGACCGAGCGCGCGGTCAAGGTCGCCCTACGCACACAGCAGATCATCGCCGACGAGACGGGCGTCGCCGACGTCGTCGATCCCCTCGCGGGCAGCTGGTTCGTCGAGGATCTGACCGATCGCATGGAGGCCGCCGCCCAGGTCTACCTCGACAAGATCGACGAGCTGGGCGGCATCGTCCACGCCGTCGAGGTCGGCTACCCCCAGCGCGAGATCGCCGACTCGGCCTTCGAGGACCAGAAAAAGGTCGACGCGGGCGAGCGCGTCATCGTCGGCGTGAATAAGTACGTCGACGACGCCGGCGGACAGGAGCAGATCCCGACGCTGGTCATCGATCCCGCCGTCGAGCGGGACCAGAAGGCGCGGGTCGTCGCCCTCAAGCAGCGGCGCGATCGGGGCCGCGCCGAGGCAGCCCTCGAGGGCGTGCGCGCCGCCTGCCGTGGGGACGACAACCTCATGCCGCCTATCATCGAGGCGGTGAAGGCGGACGTCACCCTGGGCGAGATCTGTGACGTCTTCCGCGAGGTCTTTGGGGTGTACCGGGACCCCGTGTTCGTGTAAATCAGAGCACCCAACGGGGTGTAGCGCAGTCTGGTAGCGCGCCAGCTTTGGGAGCTGGATGTCGCAGGTTCGAATCCTGCCACCCCGACCACCACCACCGCCACGCGCAGCGAGGAGGGGGGCATGAGAGGCAAGCGCATCGCCACGATCGTCGGGGTTGTCGCGCTGACAGCCTCTGCCGGCCCCCGGTGTGGCGGAGACAAGGAGCCGGAGGTGACGGTCACGGGGGGCGTCGAGGATGGGTCCTCCGCCCCAGCCCCTGCCTCTGCCGCCGCGCCGAAGCCGGCGCACCCCGAGACCGAGGAGGCCCTGGTTGAGGCCTTCGTCGCGGCCCTGGAGGCCCGTGACCTCGAGGCGCTCAGGGCTCTGACGGCCCCGGAGCTGGGCGCCGACCTGCACCGGATGCACGGCCAGGACGCGGCGGCCTTCTGGGGCCGCGGTCACAAGCTCGTAGCCAACGTCAGGAGCGGCGTCGAGGTCGCGGCCAAGCAAGAGGGGCGCGAGGACCGCTGGCGGGCGCTCCTCCGATTCGACAGCGGCGAGGAGGAGACGGTCGTCTTCACCCGCGTGGACGGCAAGCTGGTCTTCCACGAGCTGTAGCGCGCGGCGCCTCCGCGCGTCACGTCGCGTCCGAGGCGCCTCCGACCGTCACGTCGCGTCCGAGGCGCCTCCGCACGTCACGTCGCGTCCGCGGCGCCTCCGCGCGTCACGTCGCGTCCGCGGCGCCTCCGCGCGTCACGTCGCGTCCGAGGCGCCTCCGCGCGTCAGCTGGTTAGCTCGGTCAGGCACTCGTCGATGAGGGCGACGCCCATGTCGATGTCGTACTCGTCCACGACGAGCGGCGGCGCCAGGCGCAGGGTGCTCTTGCCGCAGGGCAGGAGCAGGAGCCCCTTTTGGAAGCCGCGGTGCATGAGGTCATCGGCGAGCTTCTTGGCGGGCCTGTGGGTCTCGCGGTCCTTGACCAGCTCGAGGCCCACGAACAGCCCCGAGCCGCGGACGTCGCCGATAGCGGCGTGCTTGTCCTTGAGGCGATCGAGGCCCGCGATCAGGCGCTCGCCCATCACGCGGGCGTTGTCCATCAGCTCGCTCTCGACGAGATCGAGGGTCGCCAGGGCCGCCGCGCAGGACAGGGGGTTGCCCCCGAAGGTCGAGCCGTGGGAGCCGGACTGCCACTTCATCACCGACTCACGTGCGACGATGGCGCCGATGGGCATCCCGGAGCCGAGGCCCTTGGCCGTCAGGAGCACGTCCGGCTCGACGCCGAAGTGCTCGGCGGCCCACATCTTGCCGGTGCGGCCTACGCCCGTTTGGACCTCGTCGAAGACCAGCAGGATGCCGTGCTCGTCGCACAGCTCGCGCAGGCCCTTGAGGAAGCCCTTCGGCGGGATGACGTAGCCGCCCTCGCCCTGCATGGGCTCGATGAAGATCGCGGCGACGTCATCGGGCCCGACGCGGCGGCCGAAGATCTCGTGGCGGAGATAGTCGAGGACCCACTCGCCCGCGTCGCGCCCGCCGGTGGAGAGGCGGTAGGGGTCGGGGAAGGGGACGTGGTGGATGCCCGGCAGCATGGGGCCAAAGGTCGCGCGCTGGGTGACCTTGGAGGCGCCGAGGCTCATCGCGCCGTAGGACCGCCCATGAAAGGCGCCCAGGAACCCGATGAGGTCGCTGCGGCGGGTGGAGTTCCGCACCAGCTTGATGGCGCCCTCGACCGCCTCGGTCCCCGAGTTCGTCAGGAAGACGCGCGCCTTGTCCTCAAAGGGGGCGAGCTTGCCGAGGCGCTCCACGAGGTCGGCCATGCCGTGGTAGTAGAAGTCGGTCCCACAGACGTGGAAGAACTTGTCGGCGGCGTCCTTGACCGCGCTGACGACCGTCGGGTGGGCGTAGCCGGTCGCCGACACGGCGATCCCCGACATGAAGTCGAGGTAGCGGTTGCCGTCGACGTCCTCGAGCATCGCGCCCTTGCCGTGGGACACGGCCAGCTCGTACGCCTTGATGTAGGAAGTGGACGACCAGGCCTCATCCTTGTCGATGACGGCCTGGGCCTTGGGGCCGGGTGGCGGCACCACGATCTTGGGGTAGCCGCGATCGGCGGCCATCTCTTTCAGCGTCGACATCTCGACTACTCCTCGATGACGGTGCGGGACTGCTCACGCATGAACTGCGCGACGTAGTAGGGGCCGCAGCCGCCCTTGCCGGTCGAGCCGGAGCCCTTCCAGCCGGTGAACGGTTGAGCGCCGGGCCACGCGCCGGTCGTGGCGCCGGAGCGCTTGTTGACGTAGAGGACGCCGCTCTCGATCTCGTCGAAGAACCGCTCGATCTCGGCCTGCTCCTGGCTGAAGAGGCCGGCGGTGAGGCCGTAGTCCGCGCGGTTGCTCTCCGCGAGGGCCTGCTCGAGGCTGTCGACGACGCCGACGGCGAGGAAGGGAGCGAAGTACTCCTCCATGAAGAGCTCGCTGTCGAGGGGCACCTTGGCGATGGTGGGGGCGACGAAGTGTCCCTTGGCCAGCGCGCCCTCGGTGAGGCGCTGGCCTCCATAGAGGATCTGTCCCTGCGCGCGGGCGAGATCGACGGCGCCCTGCCAGGTGCGCACGGACTTGGCGTTGATGACCGGCCCGTAGTAGCCGCCCTCGACGGTCGGATCGCCGATGGTGATGTCGTCGGTCTTGGCGACGAGCTTGGCGATGAAGTCCTCGGCGACGTCCTTGTGGACGTAGACGCGGGAGCAGGCGCTGCACTTTTGGTTCTGCAGCCCCCAGGCCGACCTCATGACGCCCTCGGCGGCCACCTCGAGGTCGGCCGAGGGCATGACGATGGCGGGGTTCTTGCCGCCGAGCTCCAGCAGGCAGGGCTTGATGTAGCGGGCGCTCAGCGTCTTGTAGATGTGGAGCCCGACGCCCTTGGAGCCCGTGAAGACCACGCCGTCGACGTCCTGGTGGGTGACCAGGCTGTCGCCCAGGTCGCCGCCGCGGCCGGTCAGCAGGTTGAAGACCCCCGGCCCGATCCCTGCGTCGCGGTAGACCTCATAGAGCTTCAGACCGGTCAGGGGCGTGTCCTTGGCGGGCTTGTAGACGATGGTATTGCCCGCGACCAGCGCCGCCGAGGACATGCCGCAGGACAGGGCCAGCGGGAAGTTGAAGGGCGCGATGCAGGCGAACACGCCGTAGGGGCGCAGGACGTCCGTATTCGTCTCGATGGGCGTGAGCTTGTTCATCGACTGGATGTAGCCCCGGTGGTGCTCCATCTGGTCGCAGTAGTAGTCGAGCAGGTCCGCGGACTCCTCGGCGTCGCCCATCGCCTCGAAGCGGTTCTTGCCGACCTCGAGGGCCATGGTGGCTGCCAGGTCGAATTTGCGCTCGCGGATGAGCTCGGCGGCGCGGCGGACGAGCTTCACGCGCTGCTGCCAGGGGGTGTTGCGCCACGCCTTGGTCGCTGCGCGGGCGGCCGCCACCGCCAGCTCGACGTGCTCGGGCTTGCCGGCCTGGAACCTGCCCAAGACCAAGCTCGTGTCGATGGGGGAGGTGCTCTCGATGAGGTCGTCGCCGACGGTGAGGGCCTCGCCGCCGATGTAGAGCGGGTAGCTGGCGCCGGCGGCGCCCTTGACCTGTTCGAGGGCGTCGTCGAAGGCCTTGTGGAACGCTGTGAGGTCAACGTCTGTCGTGGTGTAGGTGATCTTCTGGCTCGCGGGCGCGGACATGGCGCTCCTCCTGTCGCCGCTCGGCGTTCGTCTTGCGGGCCTGCCTTCCCCTCGCCGTCGGTGGCGGCGGGCGCGCTCGGCCGAGGCGGAAACTAGCCTCTCGACGATACCGCGGCAAGCGAGAAGAGCGGCCCTCACGGGCCCGCGGAGCCGCTACCGAGCCCGACCTCGCGCAGCTGCCGGCGCCGCCACCGCGCCGCCGCCGCGCCGGCGATCCCAGGGCGGCTCGGATCCGACGCCGGGGCGCCGCGAGCCGACCGGGGCGGGCGGCGGCGTCATCCGGTGATCAGGCGCCGGCCATCGTCATGTTCGTGATGCGCATCGACGGGGCGCTGACGCTGCGGCGCTCGTCCCGGTCGTCGGCGAGGGCGTCGATGCCCGACCACATGGCGGGCAGGGGCGAGGCGAGCGTCAGCTCGTGGACGGGATAGGCGAGCTCGCCCTTGTCGATCCAGAGCCCCGCGGCGCCCTGGCTGTAGTCGCCGGTGACGGTGTTGACGCCGAAGCCGAAGGTCGAGGTGACCAAGAGCCCCTCGTCCAGCTCGGAGATGAGCTCCATGAGGGTCTTGTCGCCGTTGTCCATCCAAAAGTTCGACGCGCCCGGGCTGGGCGCGCTCGTCAGGCCCCGGCGGGCGCTGCGCGTCGTCGTCAGGCCGAGCTTCTTGGCGGTGTAGGTATCGAGCAGGTACGAGGCCAGCACGCCGCCGTCGACGATGACGTGGCGGCGGGTCGTCAGGCCCTCGGCGTCGAAGCTGCGGGACGCCGGCCCGCGCCGGATGTGGGGGTCGTCGACGATGCGCACGAAGCTCGGGGCGAGGGGCTGGCCGAGCTTGTCGCACAGGTAGCTGGCGTCGCGGTAGAGCGCGCTGCCGTTGATGGCGCCGGCGAGCGATCCGAGGAGCCTCGAGGCTACCGGGGCCTCGAAGATCACCGGCACCTGCCGGGTCGCGGGCTTCCTGGCGCCCAGGCGCCGCAGGGTCCGGCGGGCCGCCTCACGGCCGACGGCCTCGGGCGCGTCGAGGTCCTCGAGGAAGTGGGCGCTGGTCCACCAGGAGTCGCGCTGCTTGTCGTCTCCTTGCTCGGCGACCGGCGTGGTCCACAGCGAGGCCGAGGAGCGCTGCCGGGCGCGGTAGATCCCGAGGCTGTTGGCGTAGTGAAGCTCGCTGTGGCCCCAGCTCGTCTCGGCGCCCTCGGAGTTGGTGAGCCTGGCGTCCGCGGACAGGGCGGCGTCCTCGGCCGCGCGGGCCATCGTGATGGCGTCATCGGCGGACAGCCCCGACAGCCGCGGGTCGAAGACCTCGAGGGCCGCCGCGGCTGGCGGCTCGTCGTAGCAGCCGGCGTCGGGCAGGCCCGCGAAGGGATCCTCGGCGGTGACGCGCGCGGCGTCCACGGTCCGGGCGATGAGCTTCGAGACGGCCTCGCGGCTCAGGTCGCTGGTGCTGGTCGTGGCGCTCCTGGCGCCGTGGAAGACCCGGAGGCCGACCCCTTTGTCGCGGCTCTGCTGGACCTTGTCGACCTGCCCCAGGCGGACGCGCACCGCGGTCGAGCGGCCGCTCACCACCAGCGCGTCGGCGGCCGTCGCGCCGCGGCGTGCGGCCTCGTCGAGGACGAAGCGGAGCAGGGTCTGATGATCGCCGTCGAAGTCTCTCATACGCGCACCCCGCCGACCGTGAGGTCGTTGACGCGGATCGTGGGGAGGCCGACGCCCACCGGGACGGACTGCCCCTGTTTGCCGCAGGTGCCGACGCCCGCGTCGAGGGCCAGGTCGTGGCCGATGGCGGTGACGCGCTTGAGGACGTCGGGGCCGTTGCCGATGAAGGTCGCGCCCTTGACGGGAGCGGTCACCTTGCCGTCCTCGATGAGGTAGGCCTCGGAGCCCGAGAAGGTGAACTTGCCGCTGGTGATGTCGACCTGGCCGCCGCCGAAGGAGACGGCGTACAGGCCGCGCTTGACGCCTCGGATGATCTCCTCGGGGTCGTCCTCGCCCGCGAGCATGAAGGTGTTGGTCATGCGCGGCATGGGCAGGTGGGCGTAGGACTCGCGGCGTCCGTTGCCCGTCGGCTCAGCGCCCATCAGCCGGGCGTTGAGGCGGTCCTGCAGGTAGCCCTTGAGGACGCCGTCCTCGATGAGGACGTTGCGCCGGGTGGGGGTCCCCTCGTCGTCGACGTTGAGGCTGCCGCGTCGCCCGGCGATCGTGCCGTCGTCGACCACCGTGACCCCGGGGCTCGCGACGCGTTGGCCGACGAGGCCGGCGAAGGCGCTGGTGCCCTTGCGGTTGAAGTCGCCCTCGAGGCCGTGGCCGATGGCCTCGTGCAGCAGGATCCCGGGCCAACCCGGGCCGAGGACCACGTCCATGGTGCCGGCCGGCGAGTCGATGGCGTCGAGCTTGAGGACGGCCTGGCGCGCGGCCTCTTCGACGTAGGTCCGCCACAGATCGCCCGCGACGAGCGTGTCGAAGCCCCCGCGCCCGCCGCCGCCCCCGGAGCCGACCTGGCGGTTCGATCCGTCGATCGCGATGCAGACGACGTTGAGGCGGACCAGCGGCCGGACGTCGAAGCACAGGCGCCCGTCGACGTCGACGATGGCCACGGTCTTGCGCTCGCCGGTGACCGACGCCTGGACCTGCCTGATCCGCGGGTCCCAGGCGCGCGCCGCCACGTCGATCTTCTGCAGCAGCTCGAGCTTGGCGTCGAGCGGGGCGTCGACGAGGTGCCGCTCGACCGGGTAGAGATCGTGGCCGCGGCGGCCGCTGGAGATCGAGACGACCCCGCGAGCGCCTGGCTCCTCGGCGATCGCGCGCGCCGCCTGGGCGGCCTCGAGCAGCCGCGGCCCGTCGATCTCGTCCGAGTGCGCGTACCCCGTCTTATCACCGACGACGGCGCGGACGCCGACGCCCTGATGGATGGCGCGTGCGGCGCGCTTGACCAGGCCCTCGTCGAGGGAGATCGCCTCGGACTCGATGTGCTCGAAGTACAGGTCGGCGTCGTCGACGCGGCGCCCGTGCAGCGCTCCGAGGGTGCGGCGGATAATCGGCTCGTCCACGCCGAAGCGGGCGAGCGTCGTGGAGGCGGGGGCGGTCACTCGGTCGTCTCCCTGGCGGGCGGCGGGTGTGCTATGCGAACCGCGCGACCATACGCGCCAACGCGGGCGATGGCCAATGGGGGCGCAGCTCGAAGACCAGGAGGCTGAGGCGATGAAACGGACGCTCGTCGTGGCGACGGGAAACACGCACAAGAGGCGCGAGCTGTCGTCGATGCTCGCGCCCTTGGGGGTCTCGGTGACCACGGCGCGAGAGCACGGCGTCCCCGACGCGCCGGAGACGGGTGAGACCTTCGAGGACAACGCCGTGATCAAGGCCGTCGCGGGCTACGTCGGCACGGGTCAGCCCTGTCTGGCCGACGACTCCGGCCTCGAGGTGGACGCGCTCGGTGGCGCCCCCGGGGTCCGCAGCGCGCGCTACGCGGGCGAGCCCGCGAACGACGCCAACAACAACGCCAAGCTCATCGCAGCGCTGGCCGACGTGCCCGCCGAGGCGCGCGGCGCTCGCTTCGTGTCCGCCATCGCGCTGGTCGTGCCTCGGGATCAGGCCGCCGCGATCGGCGAGGGGGCCTGGCGCCGCCGAGCGCTCCCCGGCCACCCGCAGGCCGTGGCCTTCGTCGTCCGCGGGACGGTCGACGGCCGCATCATCGACCAGGCACGCGGCGAGGGGGGCTTCGGCTACGATCCCCATTTTCTGTACGAGCCCGCCGGCCGAACCTTCGCCGAGCTCCCCGCCAAGGACAAGCACGAGGTGAGCCACCGAGGCCACGCGATGAAGGCGATGCGCCAGCTCTTCGAGGCCCTCTTCGCGGGCTGATCGGCCACGCGGCGCGGCGGCGACCCGGACGAGGGCGGGGGGGCGCCGCCGCCCGCACCCGCCCGCTCGTCCGCCGCCCGCACCCGGCGAGCGGCGCGACCGACCTACCTAGCCTGGAACCTGTAGGGCCAGCGCACGACGCAGTTGCCGCCCTGGGGCGGCTTGAAGGTGACGCCGCGGATCTTGCGTTGGATGCACTTGTGGACCTTTGGGTGCTTCAGCGTCGCCCCTTGGATCTTGGGTGTCCCGATGACCTTGCCGTTCATGCCGATGGTGAACATGACGGGCACCGCGCCTGCCAGCTCCGGGCTCTGGCGCAGGTAGAACTCGTAGCACTCGGCGCGGACGCGGCCCTTGAGGCGGTTCATCTTGGCTTTGATGTCGCGCTTGTCGCAGAACTCGGGCGACGACGGCGGCCCCTTGGGCTTGGGCGGGGCCTTGGCCTGTCGGGGCGAGGTGGTGATGCCGCGCGAGGACGGGACGTGGGCATCGGAGAAGGCCACCGCTACGCCGCTGGCGCAGGGGGTCTTGGGGTCGTCGTCACAGCGGGCCCCGGGCCAGATCTGGTCGACGTGGGCGAGGTCGTCGCCGGGGGCCTCCTGAAACGCGCGGGCGATCTTGAGGACGTCGGCGGCGAGGGCGCCCTCGGAGCCGACGACGTGGACGAGGGGGCCCGCGCCCGTGCGCTTGCGCCAGAACGCCATCGCGGCGCCGATCTTGCCGAGGGTCTTTGCGCCCAGGCCCTCGCCACGCGCCGCCTCGGGGATGTCGACGCGCAGGCGGACCAGGGTCTTGCCGCGGTAGCCCGTGTCGACCCCGGCCGGCGGCTCGGCGTCGCCGTCGCCCTGGGGGGCTGCGGCGGCGGTGGCCTTGTGGGGCGCCCAGACGTCGACGCGCTCGGCGCCGACGTCGACGATGACGGGGCGCTCGAAGCCGGCGGCGGCGGCCTCCGGCAGATCCTCGGGGGCGTCGCGGACGACGAGGGGCAGGGCGCGTCCGGGGGCCTTGGCGCCGGTCTTGACAAAGCGGAAGGCGGTGTAGCCGCCGGCCTCGAGGCTGGCGAGGGTGCGGGCGACGGCGTCGGCGGGCGCCAGGGCGTCGACGATGAGGCTCGCGACCCGCTCGTCGCCCTGCTGGGCGGCGACGTCGTCGGCGGCGATCCTGACCTTCTCGGCGGCCTCCACGAGCGCGGCGACCGCGCCGCCCCGCTCCTTGTCGACCTCGGCCTCGGCCAGCGCGGCGAGCGTCATGATCGGGGCCTCGTCGAGGGCGACGCCGGAGGCCTTCGAGGCCGAGCCGACCTTGCCGTCCTTCGGCGCGATGACGGGGCGCAGGCCGCCCCGGACCCCATCGGGGCCGACGATCCAGGTGTCGAGGACCCGCGAGCTCACGTCGAGGCCCGTGTCACCGAGGTCGCCGACGGGCGCGGGCGCGGTCGCGTCGGCGGCGCGCTCGCCCGCGGCGGGCAGCTGCGCCAGGGCGACGATCTCGGGCAGCAGGAAGGGGTCGGCGACGGCCTCGGAGGCGCGATCGCGGTGCGCCTCGAGGGTCGGCGCCAGCGGGTGATCCCCGATGGGGGCGGCGATGAGCTCGAGGGCGCGCCCCATGGCCGCGATGATGGCGGCGTTGGCGGGCAGGCGCAGGGCGGGCTCGACCAGGCCCACGGTCGGCTTGGCCTGCTCGGCATAGGCGGCGAGCCCGACGCCTTCGTTGTCGGCGCAGCCGGCGCAGAGCACGCGGCCGGCGCCCGCCGCGAGGACGGCGAGCTGCTCCTCGGGGGCGACGGTCGGCAGCGCCTCGAGGGTGGTGGCGAGGGCCTGGAGCCAGGTGGAGCGCACCACGGCGCCCTCGACGGTGGCCTTGGCGGCGACGAGCTTCGCCCGGTCGAGGTCGACCGTGACGTCCTTGACGGAGGGATCGGAGGCGAGGCGGGCCTTGGCGGCGATGACCATGTCGGCCGGCCGGTAGCCCTCGATCTCGACGCCCTCCTTGGCCAGGGCCTCGGCCTCGGCGAGGGCTTGACGGGCGTGAGCGTGCCAGCCCGACTCGGCGGCGGTGGCGGCCGCGAGGCGCAGGCGCGCGGCGAGGGCGCGGGCCTCGGGGGCGTCGGCGGCCTCGGGGGCCTCCTTGGCGTAGGCGACGAGCTTGTCGGCGCTGGCGAGGGCGGCGGTGATGGCCACGGCGTCGGAGAGCGGGGCCTGGCCGGCCCGCCGCAGCGCGGCCACGGGTGAGGGGACGGCGGGCTTGGCGGCGACGGCGTCGGGCTTGGCGGCCGCGGCGGCGTCGGGCTTGGCGGCCGCGGCGGCGTCGGGCTTGGCGGGCGTCGGGGTCTTCTTGCCGCCGCACGCGCCGAGGGCGAGGGCGAGGGCGAAGGCGAGCGCGATCAAGCGTCTCATGGGGCCTCCGGGGGCGGTGTCCGTGAACTCTTCCGGCGCGGATGATGGGAGAGGCGCGCGCGCTTGTACACCCTGCTGGTCGACAACCGGCTTGCGACCCAGGGCTCGGTCGCTACAGTGGGCGGGTGACGGAGCGTTTCACTGCACTGGACTCGAGCCTGGCCGTGGGCAGCGCGCCGCTCGGGCCGGAGGCCATCGAGCTCCTCATCGATCGCGGCGTCAGCGGGCTCGTCTCCCTGCAGACCGACGAGGACCTCGCCGCGCGCGGCCTCAGCTGGAGCGTGCTCTGGCAGCTCTACACGGCGCGTGGGATCCACGCGGCGCGGGTGCCGATCGTCGACTTCGACAAGCGATCGCTGCAGCGCGGGCTCGATGACGCGGTGGCGGCGATCGCCCGGCAGGTCGACGAAGGGCGCCTGGTCTACGTCCACTGCACCGCCGGCCTCAACCGGTCGCCGTCGGCGGTGATCGCGTTCTTGGTGCGGCACCGGGGCCTGAGCGTCGCCGCCGCCACCACCTGGCTCCTCGAGCGCCACGACGCCGAGCCGTACCCCGATGTGCTGAAGCGCTGGGCCAAGCGGGCCAAGCTGCCGCTGTCCGGCTGAGTCGCCCCAGCGCCCCCGCTCAGGGGCCCAAGGGCTCGAGGGCTCAGGGGGCCGCGTCCTGCGGGGGCTGGCGCGCGTAAAGGCGAGGCAACAGGTCGGTGATCCAGCGGTTGGTCTTCTTGAGCCTGCGCTCGGTCATGAGGTCGAGCAGCGCCGCGACCACGTCGGGATCGTCCGAGGCCAGGATGACCGCCTCGAGGTCCTTGAAGACCTGGTCGCCATCGTCCGGGTAGTTCCGGGTGATGAAGCCGCGCAGCGCGCGTGAGATGCGCCGCGGCCCCTGGTGCTCGAGCAGGGCGCGGATCTCGGCTTCGCGCTCGGGCGACATCGCCGGCTGAGCCGGCTGGGGGGTGGCCACCGCGTCTGGGACGATCTTGGGCGGGGGCGCGACCTCGGCGGGGGGCGGCGCCGTCGCCGCGGCGTGGCGGGCGGGCGGCTCGGTGGGCGCGGGCGGCCCGTCGTCGTGGACGATGAGGGCGAGGCCGGCGCCGAGCAGGACGGCGAAGACGATCCACAGGATCCAGCCGGCCTCGGTGCGCGCCCGGCGAGATCGCGTGCGGTCGTTGTCGGAGCCGCCGAGCCAGCGCCCGTCGGCGGAGAGGGTGCGGGAGCGGCCGCGGTCGAGGCGGCCGACGGCGGGGTGGGGGCCGGGGCGCTCGGGGGCGTGCTGGACCTCGACGACCTGAACGGCGAGGGGCTCGTACTGGCCGCGACGGCGGGCGGCGTCCGCGAGGCGCGCCGCCGACAGCTGCGGGGGCGATCCGACCGCGAGGTGGTCGAGGTCGGCGATGACGCCGCGGGCGACGGCCTCGGTCATCACGACCACGCGGACGCCTCGGTAGACGTGCTCCGAGGTGCGGGCGAGCTCGGGCTCGCAGCTGGCGTCACCGACGAGCCCCTCGCCGGCGTCGCGAAAGAGCGGGCGCACGACGTCGCCGTCGAGGACGTACACGCGGCCGCCGCCGACGCGCGCCGCGGTCACGCCTTCGGCCTCGATGACCACGGCCACCATGGACGCGCCGGCCTCGCCCTCCGCGTGGGTGCCGAGGGCGCCGCGGCGGACGGCGGCGTGAGCCTCGGTGAAGGCCTCTCGGAGCTGCTCATCGGTGCGGGGGAAGACCGAGGCGCGAAAGCGCGCGGTGGCGGCGGAGGTCCCCACCTGGGCCGCGAGCCGCGAGGGCGTGCGGCCGTCGGCGCCGTCGGCGACGAGCAGCAGGTGACGGGTACCGAAGCCCGCGTAGGCCGTGGCGGTCGTCTGGTCGCCGTGTACGGAGGTGAGGGTCCGCTGGCCCAGGGTGACCTCTAGCTCGTCCATGGTCCTCGCCAGAACGCGTTGAATGTGGCCCGATGGGGGGCGTCCATGCCGCGCGTCGCCTCGAGCCGGCCGCTGGCCGTGACAGCCAACTGGCGGCGCAGTGTCAAGGGAGGAGTGACGATGCGAACGGGAATCATGTTG
>PDWJ01004824.1_pt1 | contig 24954 bp, 17 predicted proteins | sample 1430881 | NCBI WGS metagenome assembly PDWJ01 (sample SAMN01162460, study PRJNA174530) | Oral metagenome, whole genome shotgun sequencing project. | biome: Marine environment; feature: Marine mammal; material: Swab sample of the gingival sulcus; isolation source: swab sample of gingival sulcus...
TCACTGGAAACACCGAGGGCATCGGCCATTCTTTTTAAGGTGTCTGCCGCAGGTCGGGAGATCCCCCGTTCATAACGTCCGATATGGGAATAATGGACACCTACAATCTTCCCCAATTCTGTCTGGGAAAGATTTTTCTGTTTACGTAAGGACAAGAGCCTTTCGGCGAAACCTTCCTCGATTTTGTTTTTTTCGTTTTTCATAAAGCAAATTATAGCCATATTGCGTCATATGGTCAACAAAAATAATGCCTTATAGGTGTTTCATGCGCCATTAATGCTTGACACCTATCCAGCCTGGGTGCTATATTGGGCGACATCGATGTCTTGTTCATTTTTTTAAGAAAAAAGCCCATCAACTTCTGATCTTTGGCGAGAGGGAAAGTTGACGGGCTTGCAGCACTCCGGTGAGATACCGAAGAAGCTCTGGGGAAACTTTACTTATTTATTGACAGCAGATAAAGCATTTATATAATCAACGGGGTCGAAAAAACAGATAAGATGTCCCTGAATTAAGGTGAAACAAAAAAACAGCCGACAAAAAAATGCCGGCTGTTTTACAAAAAAATGCTGGGGAAGCTTTACTCTACAGCCTCGGCAAGTTTGCTGCCAGCCTTGAACCTGGCTACGGTTTTTGCGGGGATACTGATCATCTCACCTGTACGTGGATTTTTGGCCTTGCGGGCAGAGCGATTAACAGTCGAAAAGGTTCCAAAGCCAACCAGGGTAACCTTATCTCCTTTTGCAAGGGCTTCGGTAATTGATATAAGCATTCCATTAAGAGCCTTCTCAGCAGAAGCTTTACTGATATCAGCAGCACCAGCCATGGATTCAACGAGTTCTTTTTTGTTCATTCTTCCCTCCAATGATTTATAATCTGCCGGAAAATCGTGCTGTTTGCCCGGCACTAAGCAACGATAGTAAAATTTAAATAGAATTTTTTTTCTTTGTCAAAGGAAAAAAACGGTTTTCTTTACCTGATTCCCCACTGGGACAGGCTTTCAGGCAAGTTTGCCAATCTCAGATATCAAGTGAGGATACATATCCTGTGAGTAGTTACTATTTTATCTCCCTTCGAGGTCAAAATAGACCTTTACTATACCCTGGTTCGCAAAGAAACGAAGCAAAGCAATTCTGATATTAGGATTGACAATCAAGGCCATATCTGCCTCGGCAACCTGTATATATACCGTCTCAGGCTCTTCCTTTACCAGACGGACCCGACAATCAGAAAAGCCTGTATTTTTAACTCTTTTTTCCCATCGTGCAATACGGTCAATGCGGGCTCTGGTGATTTCCAGGCCATAGGGTATTCGGGTTGCCAGACAAGATGAGGACGGCAAATCCCATTGCAACCCCATTTTTTTACTACACTGCCTGATTTCGTTCTTGTCAAATCCCGCTTTCACCAGCGGTGTTTTTACGCCCAGTTCATGGATAGCTCGTAAACCAGGACGATTAACCTTCAAATCATCAGCATTGGTTCCATCAAGCAGGACGGGAAAATCATTTTTTACCATGATCTCCCTGAAAATTTTATACATGCGTAATTTACAAAGATAGCAACGATCTTCTGTGTTCTGGACAAACTCCTTCCAGGACAGGCAATGAAGATCAACACTCTCCATGACAACCCCTTCCGGGTATCCTTGCAGCTGCAGCCAGTTGCGCGCCCGTGTTATCTCGTCTTCGGTGAGGAGAACAGACTGGCCAAACAAAACAAGCACATTCCCTGCTCCTAAAGTATCTAGTGCTTTTTTCAGCAAAAAAGAACTGTCAACTCCTCCTGAGAAGGCGATGGCTACCCGGCCATAATGAAGCAAGGTGTCTTGTAATCGGTCAAGCTTACCTTGTACGTGCAATCAGGTTACCTCGTGAACCGAAAAAATACATGAAGTGTGATGCGCCACTAGTGTCCTGTCAGCGCTGCCCTGCCGTATCCTGCTTGTCTTTTCTTTTTCAGCCCTTATGCAGCCTTGCCCTGTGTCACACAGCACTACTATGCAGCTCAGGACAAGGCTGCATAAGGACAAGAAAAATCCGGGGCAATATCCTGACATTTCAGCATTGACATGACACTAGAATTTGCAAGATGATAAACAATATACACAAATATATATGCTGTACTTTGCCAAGACGTGCAACCCTTTTCATTTTTTTCTTTTCAGGCATACCAAAATACAATATACATTCTCATCTCGTATATATCAATATTCAACAACTAGTCACGGGGCACACAAGCCCTTTATTTCACTTGCTTTACTCCTGCAGCGACCTGTACCCTTTCCAGATTTGGGCAAGCACGATTGGCAGCTATGGTCCAGCCATGCGGCCAATAGCGATTACCTGAAGACAGGCGAGCCGGGAGTAATTATACAATTCATTTTCAACATCTCAACCTATGGACTCTCAAAACAATATCCTGAAAATACGAGATCGTATTGACACGATTGACGAAACCATTCTCAGTCTTTTACAAGAACGGTTTGACTGTGCCAAGGAGATCGGCCGACATAAAAATGACGCCAATAAAGATACATGGGACCCACAACGAGAGCTGGAAATATACAAACGACTGCTGGAGAAAAATAATTCCGTTTTTCCGGAAAATGCTTTGCGCTCAATCTTTCATGAAGTCATCTCCACCTGTCGTCTGGCCCAAGGCAAAGCAGCAGTCGCCTACCTTGGGCCAGAGGCTACCTATACCCACCAGGCCGGGGTTAAATATTTTGGGCAATCTGCTGAATACAGACCTATTGAATCAATCATTGAGGTCTTTCAGGAAGTTGAGAAGGGCCGCGTTCAGTACGGAATTGTCCCTGTAGAAAACTCCATAGAGGGTGCGGTAACGTCCTGCCTGGACTCATTCTCCAATTATAATGTGAAAATATGCGGTGAAATCCAACTCCCCATAAGCCACAGCCTTGTCTGTCAGTCAGGCAGAATGACCGATATCAAAACCGTTGCATCCCACGAACAGCCTCTTGCCCAGTGCCGTAACTGGCTCAGAAAAAATCTGCCAGACACCCCCACCCTTCCTGTTTTTTCGACTGGTGGAGCTGCCATGATGGCAGCTAAAGACCCAAGTATTGGGGCCATTGCCAGTGACCTGGCGGTGACTACATATAACCTGCAAGTTGTCGTTAAAGGTGTTGAGGACTGTACAGGCAACACTACCCGTTTTCTTGTTCTCGGTAAAAAATCTCCTAAAAAGAGCGGGAACGATAAAACCTCCATCATGCTTGGCTTGATTAATCGTCCTGGTGCGTTAAACGAAATTCTTACCATTATGTCTGCAAGACAGATAGATCTTGCCAAAATTGAATCCCGTCCCTCAAGAGGCAAGCAGTGGAAGTATGTTTTTTTTCTTGATCTGGTTGGGCACATGGACGATCCCGTCATCCAGGAGTCCTGTGATATTCTGAAACAGATATGCGCCTATTTTGACTGGCTCGGCTCCTACCCAAGGGCCGACAATGTTGAGGTTCGCGGGGTCTGACCTCACCGCCTGAACCTGTATCAGTCTGGTAATTACTCCCCCCCTCATCAATCATCCTGCTCAATCCAACCCAGTACATTCCAGCAGATTGTTGAGCAAGGAATTCTCTTGACATCATAGTGAGCTGTTGCTATGGCTGGTGTCCTGTCAACGCTGCTCAGCACTACTATGCAACGCAGGACAAGGCTGCATAAGGACTGAAAAAGACAAGAAAAATACGACAGAGCAGCGTTGACAGGACACCAGCCAGGATTTCTCATGAACACTTTAAGGGTGCTGAAACAATCAATCTATCTCCCTGAAACCGTGTTGTTTTGCAAAGAAAACCTTTTCGCCGAGTTTGCACAGAACTACAAAGAGTTAGGCTGATCTTTCCAACACCCTTATTTTGTCGAAATTTGAGAAGAAATAGATAAAAATACACCCTTAACAAGTTGTTTCACCGTCATACCCCGCTTCTGAGATGGCGAGGAAAGGCAGATTAAAAGTTAAAATAAAGAAATTCAGTGGGCGTAACCCGCAGCAGTTGATATAAAGACACTGAAAAAAGAAGTGCTGAAAAAACTGCCCAGACTGCGTATGGATAACTAGCCGGATAATAACGTCTGGCAGCACTGCGTAAACGCAGAAAGAACCTCACTTGCCTTCCCTCTTGTTTTTGCCCCTTTTTATCAGGTAAAAGCCCCCCCAGTTGGCAGCTGTTTGGCAGCAGCAGGGCAACCAGAAAAAAGATCAGTATATACAGATACATATCCTTTGGCTGCACCATAACCCCCTCCCCTGTTGACCTGACAAGCTGGCCGATGAAACCTGTCCCTCCAAACTCTTTCAGCAGAGAGGGGGAAAGGGCAAAACCATTGAGTCCTGCCATTCCCTTGAGCACATCAAGGGCGTTGCCGAGGTCATTTGCCCGAAAGACCACCCAGGCCATATTAACAAAGAGAAAAGTGAACATCCAGCCAAGCATGACTGGCAGACGGAAAGGCACTTTCTGCCAGAGGCGATGAACAACCAGAGCCAATCCGTGCAGGACTCCCCAGACAACGAAAGTCCACCCGGCTCCATGCCATAAACCAGCAAGCAGAAAGGTAACAAAAAGATTAAACAGGGTTCGGAGCCCACCACCACGGTTTCCTCCCATGGGGATATAAAGATATTCCCTGAGCCAGCGCGACAAGGTCATGTGCCATCGTCTCCAGAAATCCTGAATACTTGCCGCCTTATACGGTGAGTTAAAGTTCACTGGCAGAACAATATTAAAAAACAGGGCTGAGCCAATGGCCATGTCCGCATAGCCGGAAAAGTCAAAATACAGCTGCATGGTATAGCTGAGACTGGTTCCCCAGGCATCAAAAAAAGTAAGATCAGCTTCAGCACCAAAGCCCCTGTTCACCCAGATTGAAAAATGGTCAGCAATCCAGACCTTCTTGAACAGGCCTACGGAGAAGAAAAAGGTGCCCAGGGCAACATGTGGCCAGGAAAAGACCTTGTTGCGCAGCCTTTTGAACTGCGGCATCATTTCCTGGTGATGGACAATCGGGCCTGCAATCAGTTGCGGGAAAAAAGAAACAAACAGACAATAATGAAGAAAATCATATTCACCTGCATTATCCCGGCTGCAATCGACCAGATAAGCGATCTGCTGAAAGGTGAAAAAACTGATGGCCAGCGGCAGGGTCAGATGAGGCAGGGAAAAATGCTGGTCAAACAGGTAATTGACATTGACAAGAAAAAAATCAGTGTATTTGAAATAGCCGAGCAGGCCAAGGTTAAAAAGTATACCAACTGCAAGAAGCAGTGAGCGGGACAGTTTTTCGCTCCCCTGTTTCCGCTGCCTTTTTCCTCCTTGCTGAAGCATGGCACCAAAGGAGTAGTTCACCAGAATGGATGACATCAGCAGATACAGGTAATCGGCATACCAATATCGATAAAAAAACAATGAACCAAGCACAACCAGGGCCACGGCAGCAAGGATATAACGTTGCCTGTTGAGCAGGAAATAGCCCGTAACTACCAGGGGCAGAAAACAAAAAATGTATATTGATGAATTAAACAGCATATATTGTCCAGTCGATGACCATCTATAACAGTGTCAGTGGTCTGTTACGTTTTTCCGGTAATCCGTTCTGCAGTTTACCTGCCCTTCAAACAGGCCTCAAACTGGTCTGTCAACGCTTTCAGATCATAACCAGAGGCCAGCCTTCTGACCCGATCAATATAGTCCCTGGTTGAATCTGGTCGTATAATCCCCTTTTTTTCAGCTATAAGGGTTAGAATTTTGGTGTTAATGTCCTTATGATAATGACTCTGATCCTTGTAGTTAGCCAGCTCTCCAGGAAAGGAAAAGTCATCAAAGCCAAAGACAAGAACATTGTCGCAGGAAGCTGTTGCCGACACGACATCTTCAACAAAATTCAGGTAAGATTGAAAATAACCAGTGTAATAAAGTGCCTGCATACTCAGCCACAGCCTTGAATAGGGAGGGAAGAACAGATAAAAACGTGTAGCAGGATGCTCCTGGATAACCGGCAGCAGATAGGCATCAAAGGTTGAACGGGTGTTTTCCCTGCATTCATTGATAAATGTATCAGACCAGGAGTTCTCGTGTCCTTTAGTTATCTCCCTGGAAACATTGACCGCCTCTTGCAGAAAGGACTTGAACCCTGCTGAACGGCGGCTCCAGTAGCACCATGCATCCGGGCCGCCAAACGCTTTGACATAATACGGAAACCATGCGTACAAGGAATCCAGGGACTTTTTACGTGCTCCGGGTATTTTTTTCTTGCAGGTTTTGTTCAGGTCCCAGCATCTGAGGAGCTGATAATCAAAATATATTTTCAGGTCGTCAACAGGGTTGGCATTATAAAGAAAATCGTATTGTTCAGGTGGTAACCCGTCATTAAACTGTCCCAGGCGCACGTAGGGGAGATGGTCAATGCTGAGCAGTACGCTTTTGATCTTTTTCTTACGAAACAAATGTTCGAGGATAATCTGACGCTCAATAAACAGGGAACCGGCCATGGACAAATTAATAAATTTTCCCCCGAGGATCTCGGACGCCTCGGCTGCAGAAAAATTCTCGGCCATACTGTTACCGACAATTGCCGAATCAAAGTCATAGCTGTTGATAAGCCCTGCGTTCTGGAACCTGGCATTAGTTATAAAAACCGTGTCCCGAAACCAGGGCCTGTGAAACAGCTGCCAGGGGTCAAAGACAAAAACATAGCTCAGGAGGACCCCGAACAATACGAGCACAGTCCCGGCAAACAACAAGCAGAAACGTTTACTTCGCCTGACAGAACCCATTAAACAGTAACCATAAAAAATCTAGTGTCCTGAGCTGACCTCTGGTGAACATTTTGTCGAAAATTGAGACTACTCAGGGACATCAAGTAAATGTGTTTTTTGTACTTGCTCCCAGATCACCCATCTTCTGGCGGTTACGATTGACCGCCCAGAAAGGCTATAGCTGCCAATCGCGCCTACCCGAATCCGGGCTGCCTGAAAGCTGCTACAGGCGTTAAGCGAGCAAGATAAAGAGGTTACATACCCTGTGAGTCACTACCAAAATGTAACTACTCACTGGGTGTGTAACTCTCTGGTTTTACCTACCTCAAACGTGTAACTGCTCTCAGGTTGCCCATATTTGGACAAGCACGATTGGCACTTCTTGAACATAAACGTATAACAGATCCAGTTTATCCTCATTTACCTTTCGACATGACATGGTGAATAAAATGGCATCATTTTTTGTAACGTACCTGATACCAAAACCATCGTCAACAACCGGGCCATAACCTGCCAGCGCCAGGCCAACGGGATCTGAGGTACTGGTGGAAAAGGTATCGTGGCACATCCCTGTCCACACTGGATCAGTGAAGAGCTGAGGCAGCTCCCGGATACCCAGTTCCTTTCCATGACGCTGATAGATTTTCAAAAGCCCCATGAGATGGCGCTGCACACCGTGTCCATTCCTGGCCTCAACAAGGCGGGACACATGACTTTTGGCAGCCTTAAGGAGCAGCTCTGCCCTGGTTCTATCATCGCTCTTCTGGCTGGCCATGGCTTCGACAAAAGCAACCGATTCCGGGGTGACTGTTCTGGCTGCCTCGGTTCTCCCGTGCAGGTATCTCCTGGTCATCACCGGCTCGTAGACATTATGGCATTTTCCAAACAGACGATGCTGGGCCCGCTGCATGGCGAGCTGTACAAACGCATCTGGGCTGACCTTGAGCCCCTTGATACCTGCCTTACCAAAGTGCTTAAACTCAAGAACCTTAACCCTGGTGTCTGCAACAAGATTAAAAAATGCTGCGACAGCTTTCTGGACAATTTTCCTGATTTCCTCTGTAGCTTCAAGGTCAAGAAGTGTAAAGGGATATGGCTCAGGACTTCTGTCTTCCCAGGTATAGGCAAAACTGCTCTCTGTTATCATTCTGAACATCCTGCCGATCACGGAGCCGTCCAGTCCGCTATGCTCGGCGCAGATCCCATACTTTGCGTTGGGGCAGACAATGAGCTGCAACGATTTATCAAACCACCGATTGTTACCGTTGCCATGCATCATGACTCTGGCTGTTTCAGTCAGAGTCTGGGGAGCAGCGTCATCAAGACAGACGACAAAAAGCGCTGTTTCAATGGCGCTGATTGTCTTTTCGTTTTTCGCTCCAAGCTCAAGCAGCTTCTGCCTGGCCACAGCCCAGGAATCTCGATCCATGGTGGTGAGAATACCTGCCTGCCCCTCTTCTTCTCTCAAATCAACCATTTTTATTGCGGCCTGCAAGGTATACTCAAGGGTGTCATTTTCAGGCGGATTGCCATTTTCGTCCAGGACATCGACCTGAACCGGATGCCCTTTATAGAAAACGATAATATGTCGTGCATCCCCGGGGGTTGGAAAAAGATCACAATGAGGATTTCGCCTGATATCGCTTTCTGTCTGTGGAATCCTTGTGGTGGCAAACAGCTTTGTGTACTGAATCATGCAAAGAGGCTGGTCACGCTCCATGTCAACAGCCAGGGTTTCAGTTGCGATAAGCTGTCTGAAATCAAGCATGGCTTGAATAAGCAAGGTCGCTATTCTGGTCTGAGACAATCCCTGCAACTCCGGAATGTCATCCAGGAGATAAAAGACATTACTGTTTATGCAAAGTGGTTGACGATAGGCCAGATAGGACTCGTTCCAGAAATCTTCCAGCCAGTTTTTGACCTCTTTGTCTGCTGCCCGCTCTTCCAGGCGCTTTTGCAGGACTATACCTGTCCCCTTGACAAAGTCAGCAACCACCTCTCGGCTGCAGGCCATGGTCTGCTCGTCGAGTAGCACCTTATTCCATGCCAGTAATTTTTCGCAGGTCGCTGCCAAATCTGGTACAGGCAGACGAGGCAGGCTGTCCTGAAAACTGAAGGTTGCCGGGTTATTGTTTTTTTTATTCCCTGTTACCATGTAGTGTCCTCCACGTATCAGCCCCCCGCTCACCCCATCTTCGGATAAGCACGACAGGCAGCTACAGGCCCTCTGTGCGCCCATTTATGATCGCCCGAAGGCGGTGAACTGTGAGCAGGTGCTGGCTGATAAGTAAAACAAGAGAGCGTATACGATTCTCCTTCCACAGCAACGGCTCCCAGATAATTTTTTGCCGGCTGCAGGCTGGCAAGCATAAGTTTTCTTTGTTTATCCCCCTCAGGCCTGCTCTGCTCCGGCACTGTAACGGGGTTTTCTCCTGCAGTGTTAAACGCTGTTAGCGATTGGGCCAGCCCCTTGCCAACCGCCTTGATACAGGCCTCTTTCTTTGTCCACATTGACAGGAAAAGACTGGGAAAAACGGCTTTGTCTGAGGTCTGTAACACCGTTTTCTCCTGAGGATGAAAATACTTGTCTGCAATATTCCAGGCCTGGGACACCTCCCTTAGTTGTTCAACATCAACGCCAATCTCGCCAATACGGGTTACAGCTACCAGAGCCATATCAGCGCTGTGAGCCAGGTTGAACCATATCGCAGCGTTATTCTTGGTGAGATAAGGTTTTCCATATTTGTTAAAACTATATTCCAGCGCCTCAGGAGCAGTTTTGTGGTAAGCGGCAAGAATATGACGCAAGAAACCATGACTGGCAATAAAGCGGCGGCAAAGGTGATCATGCTGAAAACGTGCGGCCCGTTCTTTTTCCTGCCCGGAAAGGCAGCTGGAAAAAGTCTCAACAGGAAAGCCGGTAAGCTGGCAGCGATAGACATGAATACCATTTTGTTCCAAAACAGGTCTGTCCGGTGCTTTTTCCCAACTTTCACCACCCTTTTCACTGCACATATTCATTTTTTTCAAAAGATCTCCAAAGGTAACCAATCACGGGGTTTGGCCTTCTTCATTATTCTCTGCTTCTGACGTGTAACTGGTCACAGGTGCAACAGCATTGGACAAGCACCATCTCCCGCAGGTAAGCAGGCGAAGTGAGACGTTCGTGTACAAGAGTATGCGGGCAATGGTGCTCGGACAAAGATGAAGTGCCTGTGATCAGTTACCTCCAAAGGTATGCGCTTTCATGGTTCGGCTGCGGCTGGCTAACCTGCTCAATCTGCGCTGCCACGGCCTCAGTCAACAGGGCAACCGTTGGGTACTCGAAGATGGAAGTAAGCCGGATCGATTCTCCACCAGGGATATTCTGCCGCAGACCTGCAAGTATCCTGGCAGCGAGCAGACTGTCTCCTCCCAGATCGAAAAAATTATCCTGGGCGGTAATGCTTTCCACTCCAAGCACTTCCTTATACACCGAAGTGATGATTGTTTGCAGCCTGCCGGTTTCTCCGCCAGGCGCTGTCTTTTCTCTTTGCATGTCAGGCTGCAAGACAGCACATGCCTCAATCACAGGGGGACCACCCTGTTGCTCAAGAAGCCACTGGTCAATGCGGGGCTGGAGCGGTCTGGTGGACACCAGTACCTGCGAGAGATAAGGGTGAGCAAGGATACGTTCAAGAATATCCAGCCCTCTTTCTGGAGACATGGCATGCCGGGCGGTGGTTTTTTCATAAAAAACAGTCTGCTCGCAGGTATAAGCAAAATCCCAGTCATCCCAGTTGATGGCAAGCCAGCGGATCCCGTCCATCGTCACATTGTGTACAAGTCCATCCAGACAACGATTTGCCGCAGTATAGGCGCTCATCCCCAGGCCGCCAAGAATAGAAGCCATTGAAGAAAAAAGAACGACAAACCCGGGAAGCTGGCGCTGTTTTTGCCGCTGCCTGGCTATGGCCCGCGCCACAGCAAGCGCTCCCATCACTTTACCAGAAAACTCCTGGGTTGAAACGGTTTCATCGAGTTCATGCAGATAGCGCAGGCTGGCAATTCCAGCCGTGTGAAAAATGCCGTCTATCCTGCCAAAACGATCAATAGCCTCATCCAGGATACGATTCATCTCACCTTCCTGACTGACATCAGCCTGCTCAATGACAAGCTGCGTCCCCCTTTCCCCCATGCAGAGTTCCTTTTTCAGGTTCACATACTGCTCAGGGGAGCATGCTCTTCTGCTGACCAAAACAAGGCTGCATTCCCTGGCAGCAAGATAACGGGCCAGGCACCTGCCAATCCTGCCCAGGCCGCCGGTAACAAGAAAGACGGAGCCTGCCTTGAAAGTTGTTCTTGACCTTGCCGTAACATCATGAGCGAGTTCAACCTGTTCATATCTCGGTACCCACCGATGTCGGCCACGGATCGCTACAAAGCGCTCCCTGTCGGGTGTTGCCTGCAGGCATTCCCTGAGAATGTCCCGGGCAGCGATAAACAGCTGCTCTCTTGCGGAAAGCTGAATGTCCAGCAATCTGCTGCTTAGGTGTGGATGCTCCTGGGACAGCACCATAACAGGCCCAAGCAGGCTCATTTTCAAAGGAGCTGTTTTTTCCTGATCTACCTGCATGGTCTGGCTGGTGATGGTACGGATTTGCACCTTTTTCAATGGCAGCTCGGCCACAGCCTGGGCAAAGCTCAACCACTGATGGTAATGGGCAAAACTTGCCGAGTTCTCTTTCTGCAGGGAAAAACTGGCCAGATGAAGAATGTGATCAGGTTTTTTTCCTTCAGCAAGCAGCTGTTGACATAACGCGGGCCAGGCATCCTGCTCAGAGGAGAGGAAATAACTGCTTGTCCCCTGAACGCTCACAGCTTTCTGGTTTTCTGCCAGGATGCAGACCAGTTGTTGTCCCGGACCTGTAAGTAACCGGCAAAGCAGCTCAGCCAGCTGATAACTGACAGCAGTATCACCAGCATAGAGCCACCAGCATTGATTATTTTCCGGGCTGCCGCTTATTGCCTGTTGAGGTTCAGGCACCGTACGCGCCCAGGAAGGGATATAGAAATATTCCTGCCTGTTTTCTTTTTCTGCGGCCTCCTTCTTTTGCTGCAGAGGCTTCGGCCTGGCTGGCCAGCAACGATATTTCTCAAAACAATAAGCCGGCAGCGAGATTCTCTCTGGGTTTTCCCCTGCGTATAAGGTATGCCAGTCAAGCTCGATTCCTCTTTGCCAGACAGCTGCCAACGTGTTGCCAAGAAAAAGGTTGTCATCTCTTTCCTTTTCCAGGGGGTGCGGAAGAGTCGGCAGCACCGGCAAACGCATCTGAGCAAATTCCTCATGCAGAGCAATCCGCCTGACCAGATTGGAGAGGACCCTGCCCGGGCCAACCTCCAGCATCATGGCAGGCGACTTGCGCAGCACGCTCTGGACATTTTGCAGAAAACGTATCCGGCTGCACATCTGCTGCCCCCAATACCTCCAGTTTAACGGAGCGTCATCAAGAAAGCCTCCAGTCAGGTTTGAGGTCATACGCACAGCTGGTGCGTGAAAGGCAATGGCAGCAGCTTGCTGATCAAGGAGCAACGCACCATGCTGCAACAAAGGAGAATGAAACGGTCTGTTCACATGAACCTGTTTACAGGAGACACCCTGAAGGAAACATTCTTCCTTTGCCCTGGCGATTGCCTCAGGGGTGCCAGAGAGAACAATATCCGTGAATGAATTCTCCGCGGCAATGGTCACATCCGGCCACCTGGCAAAACAGTCCTCAGCCGCCTGCATGCTCATCTTCAGCGAAAGCATTGCCCCTTCATCAGCAGCACCAATGGCTTCTGATCGGGTGACGACCAGTTTCAAGGCATCTTGCAACGACATAATGCCGGCAACACAGGCAGCAGCATATTCACCGATGGAATGACCCATCACGATATCCGGCTTGATGCCATAATGAATCAGGGTCATGGCCATCCCATACTCGACCATAAAAAGGGCCGGCTGAAGAATATGCGGTTTTTGCAGAATATCAGCTGATTTCTCTGGATGCATGAACAGCAGCGCCTGCAGATCCTCCTGCATCATATCGCGGAGAAAAGCAAGACACTCATCCACATATTGCCGGAAGATTTCATTCCCCGCATGGAGCTGTCCTGCCATTGTCGTATATTGGGAGCCCTGGCCGGAGAACATGAACACAATTGGACCATCAACGACAGCAGGACTCTCTTCCGTCTCCTGCCAGGCAGCAAGGGCGGAAGCAGCTGAAGCGTGGTCAGAGCATGCCACCGCAAGACGCCTTGGAAAATGCTTTCGGCCTGTTCCCAGCGTGTAGCCAATATTTCTAAGGCTGCATTCCGGGTTCTTTTTCAAAAAATCAATCAACTGTTTTCGCGCAGCATCAAGAGATGATGTCGTTTTAGCCGACAAGGGGAGCAGGGTTGCTGGATACGGTCTTTCCTTCGGCCGTTTTTCCTCATTACCTTGTATATCTGCCTCTTCAAGTATCAGGTGCACATTGGTGCCCCCAATACCAAAAGAGGAAACACCGGCCCTTCTTGGCAGGCCGGTATCCGTTTCCCAGCCAATGGCCTGCTTATTTATGTAAAACGGGCTCTTTTCCAGTTCCATCTCCGGATTTGGGGCATGGTAATCAATAGTCGGCGGAATAATTCGGTGCTGCAGGCTCAGCACGGTCTTAATCAGTCCTGCCATACCAGCAGCAATATTAGAATGGCCGATATTTGGTTTGACTGACCCAAGAGCGCAGAAAGTGTTTTTGTCGGTTGTTCTGCGAAAAACCCTGGTCAATGCCTGCACTTCAATGGGATCGCCAATAAGGGTGCCAGTGCCATGGGCCTCTATATAGCGTATACTTTCAGGCAGCACATCAGCCGCAGCCAGTGCCTGAGCAACGACCTCTGCCTGTCCCTGCACACTGGGACTGGCATATCCGGCCTTGACATTCCCGTCATTATTCATGCCAATTCCCTTGATCGTCGCCAGTATCCTGTCGCCTTTGGCAACGGCATCTGCATGGCGTTTAAGCAGCACTGCTCCAACGCCATCTCCCAGGACCGTACCGCCGGCATCCTTGTCAAAAGTACGCACATGACCATCCGGAGAATTGATAAAACCCTCTGTATAGTGATACCCGCCCTGGGGTAAGATAATGCTGGAGGCGCCGGCAAATGCCGCATCGCATTGCCCGGCATTGAGAGACTGGCAGGCGCAGGCAATGGCAGCAAGAGAGGTGGAGCAGGAGGTCTGTACAGTGACCGCAGGTCCTTTTAACCCCATAAGATAGGCAACCCGGCTGGTAAAATAATCCTTGTCATTACCTGTCTCGGTCAGGTGAAAACCGGTTGGATCTGCAGGGTCTGTCAACCCTCCTCCCTCAAGCACATTGACCAGGTAACCAGGCAAAAAACAGCCGCCAAACACCGCTGTCACCTCACTTATTTCTTCCGGCCGATAGCCGGCATCCTCACTGGCGTGCCAGCAGCATTCAAGAAAAAGTCGATGCTGAGGATCCATTGACACCGCCTCATTCCTGCTCAGTCCCCAAAACCTGTAATCAAAGCTCTCGACATCGTCCAGAAAGGCCCCGAAGCGTACATATCCGGCCCGTTCATACACTTCCCGGCCTATACCCCGATCTTCAAGCTCGCTGATAGTCAAAGGACGAATCGAACGAACACCATTTACCAGGTTATCCCAGTATTGATGGACATCTGCAGCTCCGGGAAAACGACAGGCCATACCAATAACAGCGATTTTCTCTGCTGCATCCCTTTTCTTCCTCGCCCTTTTCGTGCGCGCTGTTACCGCGTCAAGAAAGGCGTCCATCTTTCGCTCCCCGGAAGCTTTTTTTTCGGTTACATACTCAATAAACGCCTCCAGGGTGGGATAATGAAAGACATCAACCACAGAGAGTTTCAAGCCGATTTTCTCAGAGATCCGTGCAATCAGCTGAATAGCCAAAAGAGAATGTCCACCGAGATCAAAAAAGTTATCCCTGTATGACTGCGGCTTGTTGTGCAAGATTTCTTCCCAGATGGTGATTATTCCCTCTTCAAGATCATTTTTTGGCTCAAGCTGCCCAATTTTCTCATCAGTCATTGCCAGGTCAGGGCGAGGGAGTTTCTGTCGATCCAGCTTGCCGGTCACGTCATGAAGAGGTAAGGCGTCAACAAAAAGAAAAACCGAAGGGACGGCATAATGGGGCAGGCGTTCTCTGGCATGCTGCCGCAGGGCAGCTGCAAGGGCCGAGCTGGATGTTTCCGCAACCACATAGGCCACGAGATAGTCCGGCTGCCCGGTATCCGGATTGTTTTCGGGGAGGACAGCGACGCTGCTTACAGCCGGATATTCGGCAATGGCTGCCTCGACAGCTCCCGGAACAATTGAGAAGCCGCGCAGTTTGAGCATGAACTCAACTCTCCCCTGCACTTCAAGATACCCATTGGCAAGTATTCTGCCAACATCACCGGTTCGGTACATCAATGATCCGTCGGCCTGCACGGTGTCGGGCAAAAAACGCGCTGCTGTCTTCTCCGGCTCGCCCAGATACCCGCGGGCAAGGTTGTCACCGGCCACATAAATCTCTCCCCGCATTCCCCTTGGTACTGGATGCAGCATATCATTGAGGACATACATCCGCACATTATCCATAGGTGGACCAACAGGAACAAAGCGGGAGCGGGAATCAGGATTTCGCAGCTCACAGGTACAGACATCATGGCATTCAGCGATGGAGTAGTCGTTGATCAGTTTGACCTGCGGCAATCTGGCTGTAAAATCGTTTACCAAAGCGGTGGTCACCACCTCACCATTTACATAGACAATCTCCAGAGCTGGCAGCTTCGAGGCCAGATCTGGAGGTGCCGTATTCAGCACCTGTTCAAGAAGAGACGGGGTAAGCAGCACCCGGCTTATCTGATGCCTTTCAAGAAAATCCAGCAGCCTGGGAGGATCAAATATTACCTCATCCGCGATAATGTAGGCAGGACAACCCTGCAGCAAGGGACGCAGTGTTTCCCAGACAAAAAAAACATTGCAGGCCTCCCGCTCTTTCTGGTGATAAGGATAATGGGTGTAGCGCCAGTAATAGGAATTAACCGCACTTCGATGAGGACAAATGATTCCCTTGGGCATACCTGTTGTCCCGGAAGACATAACGCAAAAAGCCAAGCTGTCAGGGCCAGGCAGACCCGCATGTGTATTCAGTGCCGGCAGGACGCCCTCTTGCAGCTTTTCCTGCCAGGAATTGTCCAGGACAAAAAAACGCTCACTCTCCTGCCAGGATATCGGCAGCCTGTCCCGCCATACTTCCCTGGTCAGGACAAGCACCGGCTCAGCGCTGGCCAGCACCCTGGCAAGCAAAGCGTCGGGGAAAGCGGTCTCAAGCGGCATATAGGCACCACCTGCCTTTAAGATGGCGATGCAGGCAATTACATACTCCAGGCAGGTTTCCATAAAAATGCCGGTAATTGTATCGACCCTTACCCCTTGTTGTTGCAGGTAACGGGCCAAAAGATCAGTCGCCTGATCCAGCTGCCCGAAAGTCATGGAACCCGACGCATCAACCAGTGCAGTCTTCTCAGGTGTTTTGGCCGCCTGATGAACAAAAAGTTCATGCAGACATTTGTCAGCCGGGTAATCTGTGCGCGGGCCGTGAATTACTGACAGGGGAAGAGCAGCCAGCTGCAGGTCCATGGCATGATGCAATCTGGCCAGGATATCCTGAAGATGATCCAGAAAATAAAAGTGACCTCCCTCATACATTTCCAGGGCAAAACGACCACTGGTATACTCTTTCCAGGCATACAGATCCTCCTGACTGATCAATTCGTCATTACTGCCTCCCAGGGCCATTAAGGGAATTGAAAGACGGGGCTGCGCCGGAACCTGATACATTTCCGCTGCCCTAAAATCCGCTCGCATGGGTGGAAGCAAGAGTTCAGCAAGCTCATGATTGCCAAGTTCTCCGTCTGGAACCAGGTCAAAACTGTTCACAAGATCAAGCAGCTGTTCATCGGAAAAACGATGCATCTGCTGGCCTTGATTGATGAGATGAGGGGCGGTATGGGCTGAGAGGAAGAGGGAAAGCGGAGGCATCATGCCCAGCTCTTCCATTTTTCGTGCGGTTTCATAAGCAACCAAAGCACCCACACTATGGCCGAAAAAGGAATAGGGCTTATCCTGATGCTTTGCCATCGACGTGATAATTGCATCACAGATTGAGTGCATATCTTGCAATGGCCGTTCCCGCAAACGACTGCCTCGACCTGGCAGGTGTACGGCAAATATTTCAATCTCCTCCCCAATCAGGTCAGACCACTGCTGATACGCCTGAGGGCCACCGCCTCCATGGGGAAAGCAGACAAGCCGCATCCTTGCTTTGGGACGGGGGAAATAGCACGATAACCATGTTGAAACAGAGGTGGTCAGTAAACTCATCGGCAACACCAGTATAGTTCAGCCCTGATTTCTCATGAAAAAATCAGGGATAATACCCTCTATGTGGCCAATTGTGATCGCCCGAAGATGGGCGAGCCGGGAGCAATTATATGTTCATGAAAAAGCCGGGCTAATAAGCTATACCAGCACGCTTGCGAACCAGATCAATGGTGCCTGCTGCCTGCTCTCTGGCCTTTTCTGCGCCTCTTGCAAGTATCTGGCGAAGATAATCCTGATTGTCCATAAGCTCTTTCTTCCGTGCCCTGGCTCCGGAAAAATAATCGTTGATCAGCTCAAACAGATCCTGTTTGAGGTAACCATATGCGGCGCCGCCATTTTTATATAACGCATGCACCTCCTTCATTTTCTCCGCCGGAGCGAACAGCTTGAGCAGGGCGTACAGGGTGCAGTTATCAGGATCTTTTGGTGCTTCCACGGGGGTTGCGTCTGTCTGGATAGACATGACCAGTTTTCGCAGCGGCTTCTCATCAATAAATATCGGAATGGTGTTCCCATACGACTTGGACATTTTCTGACCGTCCAGACCTGGAACCGTAGCTGTGGATTCATCAATGGCCGGTTCCGGCAAAACAAAGGTTTCGCCAAAAGTGTTGTTAAATTTTATGGCAATATCACGGGCAACCTCCAAATGCTGCTTCTGATCCTTGCCTACGGGCACAACTTCGGCCTGGTAAAGCAAAATATCAGCAGCCATCAGTACAGGATAGGAAAACAGGCCGTGACTGGCCGGGATATTCTTTGCAATCTTATCCTTATATGAATGACATCGCTCAAGAAGCCCCATGGGAGTGAGGACGGACAAAAGCCAGGTCAGTTCACATACCTCGGGCACGTCGGACTGTACCCAGAACGTGCAGCCCTCAGGATCAAGCCCTAAAGCAAGAAAATCAGCAGCAGCTTCGAGCGTTCCCTTTTGCAGTCTGTCTTTGTCGTGCACTGAAGTAAGCGCATGATAATTGACAATAAAAACATAGAGATCAGCGGTTGTTACCTGCTGAATCATGGTCTGCATCATTCCAAAATAATTACCAATATGAAATTTTCCCGAAGGCTGGATACCAGAAAGAGTTCGTTTCATCGTGTTTTTCATTCTTTACTCTGTGAATTAAATAGAAGACATAATTGCAGCTACTCCGGGCTTGCCCATCTTCTGGCAAAGACGACTCGTGTCATGTCAACGCTGAAATGTCAGGATATTGCGCCGGATTTTTCTTGTCCTTATGCAGCCTTGTCCTGCGTTGCATAGTAGTGCTATGTGACCCAGGGCAAGGACATGCCCTGCGAGCAGTTACTCATAATCTTTCAGATTACTAGCCCCACCCAAGTATTGCAAGAATATCTTCTGAAGCAGCCCCCGTTGTTAAGACAACAAACTTTCCCAATAAAGGTAGAATCTGCCAGCCTGGATTTCTCATCAGCTCAGGCGGTGCCAGGTATCATTGAGCAAAGATCGTGTTGGTGCTGTAGCCGCTTTTGCTTTTCTTACTTTGAAAGGATATGAGTTCAATGCGCCTGAAAATGATTTTGCAGATATGGCGTTTGCTGCGGCATCCGGAAAAATTGATCAATCTGATATTACTCTCTTTATCCGTCAGTGGGTTACAAAAAAAGGGAGTGCAGAATACCCTGCACTCCCTGACCATATATATGTTTATGTGGAACAGTTATTTTACTTCTTCAAAATCAGCATCAACGACATCGTCATCATCGTTCTTTCCGCCGGTATTTGTTGAACCTGCCTGACTGTCTGCTCCAGCCGCACCTGCTGCTCCCGCAGCACCGCCCTGTTGTCCTTGAGACGCCTGCGCATACATAAGCTCGGCCAGTTTGTGTGATGCCTGGGTCAGCGCTTCTGTTGCTGACTTGATGGTGCCCAGGTCATCGCCTTCCAGTGCCTTTTTCAAATTTTCAATCTCACGCTCAACATTTGCCTTGGTCTCTGCGTCAACCTTGTCACCCAATTCAGTGAGGCTTTTCTGGGTCATATGGATCATCGAATCACCATTATTTTTTGCCTCAACCAGCTCTTTGCGCTTTTTGTCCTCTTCAGCGTGCAGCTCGGCATCCTTTTTCATACGTTCTATCTCTTCTTCAGAAAGACCGGAAGAAGCCGTTATGCGGATGGACTGTTCTTTATTAGTGCCCAGATCCTTGGCTGATACATGCAAGATACCATTGGCGTCGAGGTCAAAGGCCACCTCGATTTGTGGTACTCCCCTCGGTGCCGGCGGGATATCGGCCAGCTCAAACCGGCCAATGGTTTTATTATCCTGGGCCATTTCACGCTCACCCTGCAATACATGAATGGAAACTGCAGGCTGATTGTCAGCAGCCGTGGAAAACACCTGGCTCTTCTTGGTCGGCACAGTGGTATTTTTTTCTATTAACTTGGTCATCACCCCGCCCAGGGTTTCAATTCCAAGCGAAAGCGGGGTCACATCAAGCAGCAGAACATCCTTGACATCACCCTGGAGAACACCTCCCTGAATGGCGGCGCCAATGGCAACGACCTCATCAGGGTTCACCCCCTTGTGCGGATCCCTGCCGAATATGGATTTCACTTTCTCCTGTACTTTCGGCATACGGGTCATGCCGCCAACCAGGATAACCTCGTTAATATCAGAGGCATTTAACCCTGCATCCTTAAGAGCCACCTGACAGGGGCCAGCAGTTCGCTCGATCAGGTCCTCAACCAGTGATTCCAGCTTGGCTCGGCTCAACTTGATATTTAAGTGTTTAGGGCCGGATGCATCTGCGGTAATAAAAGGCAGGTTAATATCTGTTTCCATGGCAGAGGAAAGCTCTTTCTTGGCTTTTTCCGCTTCCTCTTTCAACCTTTGCAGAGCCATGTTGTCGTTACGAAGATCAACACCCTGATCGCGCTTAAACTCGTCAGCAAGCCAGTTAACTATGCGCATATCAAAGTCTTCACCACCAAGGAAGGTGTCGCCATTGGTTGATTTTACTTCAAAAACCCCGTCACCAATTTCCAGGATGGAAACATCAAATGTTCCGCCACCAAGGTCAAAGACCGCAATTTTTTCTTCACCTTTTTTATCCAGACCATATGCCAGAGAAGCCGCTGTCGGTTCATTGATTATACGCTGGACATTAAGACCGGCGATTTTGCCGGCGTCCTTGGTTGCCTGTCGCTGGGCATCATTAAAATAGGCAGGCACTGTAACCACGGCATCTTCAACCGGCTCACCAAGATACTCTTCAGCGGTCTGCTTCATCTTGCCTAAAATCATGGCCGAAACCTCTGCCGCAGTATAGGTCTTGCCTTCCACCTCGACAACGGCATCCCCTCCCTGGCCTTCCGTGATATTAAAGGGGCTGACATCAATTGATTTTTTTACCTCAGGATCGCTAAACTTTCGGCCAACCAGCCGTTTGATGGCAAATAATGTCCTGGTCGGATTGGTTACAGCCTGACGTTTGGCAACCTGCCCTACCAGACGCTCTCCGTTATCAGAAAAGGCAACAATCGAAGGCGTGGTTCTGTTTCCTTCACTATTTTCAATAACCTTTGGGTCGCCACCTTCCATTATGGAAACACAAGAATTGGTAGTGCCGAGGTCTATTCCAATAATTTTACCCATAATTCCTCTCTCCCTTCTTCATAAAACTGTTATATAATGTATTCTCTTTCTTCTTAAACTGATTAGTAACTACTCACAGGGTACGCCCCCCTCTTTTACCTGCTTTAATTCTGCTCGTATACGACGCAGGAAGGCCCCCTTTTTTATTTCTGTTTGGCCGGGCCGCTTGAAACCACCACCTGGGCATGGCGCAGCACCCGATCCTTGAATCTGTATCCTTTTGCAAACTCGGTCAGAACATGATTTGCGGCAACCTCATCGCTGGCTTCCATGGTAAGGGCATCCTGTTCATCTGGATTAAACAGCTGACCAACCGACTCAATTGCTTCAACTCCAAATTTTTCAAGAGTAGCTACCAATCCCTTATAAGTAAGATCAAGCCCTTCCAGCATGGAGGCAAGCCTCACCGTGTCTTCACCTGTATCCGCCTTGCCCTGCTCAATGGCACGCCCCAGGTTATCCAGGGTGTTTAACAACTCGCGTAGAATATTTTCACCGGCATACTTGAGCAGCTTTGCCCGTTCCCGCTCCATCCGCTTCTTATAATTCTCAAATTCTGCAGCTACGCGTAACAGCTTGTCCTTTGCCTCCTCCAGCTCAGCGTCCAGGTCGCGAGACTCCTGATCATCAGAAGATGCCTGTTGTTCCCTGCTGTTTTCGTCCGTCTCCTCAGCTGCAGCCTCTGCTGTACCGACTTCTGCGTCCTCATCTGCGGATTCGTTTTCAACTTTTTCCTCTACCACTCCATCTCTCCTTTGGGATACCATAACCACTCACTCCAGCGTACCCAGTCACGGGGTCTGTGCTCCTGTGTTATTCTCTGCTTCCGACGTGTAACTGGTCACGGGTACTTCAGAATTGGGCAGGCACTCTTTTGAGCAGGTAAGCAAACGAAGCGAGATTCGTGTACAAGAGTATGCGGGAAAGAGTGCCCGTGATCAGTTACACTCCAGCAGGTACAGCTTTTGTACAATCTGCCAGCTGGATAAATCTGGAGGCAATAATAAGTATGGGAAAAACCGGTGTCAAGGCATGGGAAATCAATTCATTTCTGGAACCTGTTACCTTTCACCCTGTATTTTATTTTTCAAGGTAACTGGTCTCAGGGCAAGTATCACCCTGCTTTACTGACGGCAATAATCGGAAAAACGTAACTGGTCACGGGTGCAACAGAATTGGGCAGGCACCCTTTTGAGCAGGCAAGGTAAGGCTACAGCTTCCACGGCGGACAATACAATGCACCGGGCATATGGCTGTGCCCATAAATGAGTGCGAATGGACGCATGACGTTACGGGATTTGCGAGGAAAATGGTTCGCCACGCCGAACATATGTTGCCAAGCCTTCTCATGGAAGCAAGGGAAAAGGGTGTTCATAGCACGTCAACAGCGGGCTTAACAGTCAGTTTTTGGTACCGTTTCTCTCAATAGAAAGGATAGGTGCTTTGTGATTCCGGTTTTTGAGGGAATTATTTAGTGACAAACTGAAAGGCTCAGAAAAAATGTGCTTTGTCCTTTGACCTTATTGTCTGCGATGGTGAGGCTGGCAGTGGGCACATGTCAAAATGCGCTGTTTGTGGACAGACACTCTCCCGGATTTCTCATCAGCTCAGGCGGTGCCAGGTTCGGTAGTTTTTGGTCACTCATTATACCTTGGTATATGTGCTGCCAAAATACTGGCGAAGATGGTACCGCCTGAGCTGACCTCTGGTGATCATGTTGTCGAAATTTGAGACTGCTTACGGACATCACATCCATCTGATTTTATCTATTTCTTCTCAAACCAGACAACATGTTCATGAGAAATTCGGGCTAGAAAGGTACATCATCTGGCATAGGTGGCGGCTCCTGAAAAGAATCGCCATAACCGCCATCTCCGTAGGACCCGCCCCCTCCTCCGCTTTTGGGGGTCAGCATTTTCATCTCGCGGCAAACTATTTCAGTGGTATAACGATCATTTCCATTTTTATCCTGCCATTTTCTTGTCTGCAGTCTCCCCTCGATATAAACGCGGGATCCTTTGGAAAGATATTCTCCACAAATTTCAGCAAGCCGCTGCCAGGCAACAATAGAGTGCCATTCCGTCTGCTCCTGAAGTTGACCATCCTGCCCCTTCCAACGCTCGGTGGTGGCAATTCTGAAAGAGGCGACTGGTGTGCCGCTTTGCGTATAACGAAGCTCCGGATCAGCTCCCAGATTGCCAATAAGTATAACCTTGTTAATCATTGTGCACCATTTTCCTTGTTTATCCGAAAATCGGCTCGAAGACAGATGCCAATATCCCGAAGTTCCGATTTTCATTCTTTGTTATGGCTGGAGATTATCTGGTCCAGCCATGCTGGTTTATGTGAAAGTCTCTCAGGGGAAGCGATACCCATCCCTTACCGAAGTGGCGAGCTTTCACGGTTCGTTTGTGGCCGGCAAACCTGATCCAGCCATGCTGGTTAGTGACTTACTCCTCATTTCCTGTGATAAAAAACAAGACATTATTTGAGGTGTAAGGCCGCTTGGGTTGCGGGTTTTCCGCGTTAGTAAAGTATTATCGCAACAACACACAGGGCATGTACCGCCCTGGTTTCACTTGCAAGCACAGCCCCCGTGACTGGTTACATCGCGAGAAGATAAGCGGGCTGGGAGCAGGTACTTATTTTCAATGTAAATGGCATTGTAATAAAAAAAAAATTATTTTGCCAGAAAGCCAACAGATTTATCAAGCATCATTGGTAACCCGCCACAATCTTCAGGTGTAAAACCAAACACCTCTTTCCAGATCTCACTACTCTCCATACAAAAGTAAAGACAGGTGTGATCGTGGACATAGCGCTGAAGTTCACGCACAATAAACTGATACATGGCCACTCGCTGGCTTCTGAAATAGCGGGCTTTACCATCCAACCCCGGAACAAACTCCTCAAAGAAAAAGCGTGAAGCAGGAAAACGTACGGCCGCAATTTCTTTTAGTGCAGGCAAATACCTGAGTGCTCCCATACTGATCCAGACAATACGTTCAGCAGGCACCACGGCAAACAACTGTCTGATGGTTTCCCTGTATCCTGCCTGCCAGTTTTCATGATAAATAATCGGATCAAAATGAAAGGCGAGAAAATACCCCCATTCCGCCACCCTGGCAGCAGCATCCAGTCTCTCCTCAAGAGTCGCTGCCCGCAGTTCTTCCCTGACCATGATCTCTGGACTGTTTAATGACCAGGATACAACGGTGCGTCCATTGTGCTGCACATGTCGCAGGTTATCAATGACAACCGACTTGGACTTGAGCTCAAGTATTGCATTAGCCTTGTCGCTCATATACCTGATTAACCTTGGGCTGATTCTGGTGATAGAATCAAGTGCCAGGCTGTCGGTGAACTCACCGGTTCCTATCCTGAAAAAATCATCCTGACTTTCTGCAAGCAGGCAATCAAGCTCTGCAAAAAGTTCTTCTATGTTCACAAAAAAACTGATCCAGGGATTATTAAGGTAGGCCTGCAGGATGCAGTAGACACAATCCATGGGACAGTTCATACCAATATTCAAGACCTTATAGCCACAGCAGGTATATTCTCTTGTTCCTGGGCATGGTTTATAAAAAGTACCAAGCTGACGACAGAGAAAAAGGTGGTGTTTCCCTTGACGAAGGTTCATGGGATACTGCCCCTTGATCCGGGGCAGCTGATTTGCCTTGACCGTGGTCAGGGGAAGGTTTGACCGATCAATAATCTCACGGGCATATGGGTGATCAAGGCAATCCTCCGCCACAAAAAGGTGAGTGATATACTGCGCAGGATTACCGTAGGAAGAACTCATTATACGTATTTGATATAACTACTCACAGGGAACATGCCACCCTGATTTCACTTGCGTTACGTCTGTACCTGTTTTCAGCTCGATCAGATTTTGGCAAGCACGACTAACTGGTATAGCCCTCTATGCGGCAGGTCGTGATCGCCCGAAGACGGGTGAGCCGGGAGCAGGTACCCAGGAAACTTGTCATGTACCTACTCACCGGGTGTGTAACGCTCTGATTGTACCTACCTCAAACGTGTAACTGCTCTCAGGTTGCCCCTATCTGGACAAGCACGATTGGCAGCTATAGCCCCTCTATG
>PDWJ01003133.1_pt1 | contig 24952 bp, 20 predicted proteins | sample 1430881 | NCBI WGS metagenome assembly PDWJ01 (sample SAMN01162460, study PRJNA174530) | Oral metagenome, whole genome shotgun sequencing project. | biome: Marine environment; feature: Marine mammal; material: Swab sample of the gingival sulcus; isolation source: swab sample of gingival sulcus...
GTATATTCGTAATCGATAAAGCAGACAGTTGTTTTTTATTTTGTTCTGCAAAAATATCTAAAAAAATCTAATATCACATTTAAGCGGATTAATCACATGAAATTAAGGCAAGCACTTAAAAAATACTTCGGATTTGATAATTTTATTGGGCTACAGGAAGAGGTAATCAATAGTGTGTTGAACAATAGTAATACTTTTGTAATCATGCCTACAGGAGGTGGTAAGTCATTGTGTTATCAGTTGCCGGCATTGCTTAAAGAAGGAACGGCAATTGTAGTCTCTCCGCTTATTGCACTGATGAAAAACCAGGTAGATGCTATCAGAGGTGTCTCTGAAAATAGAGGTATTGCTCATGTACTTAATTCTTCTTTGACTAAAGGGGAGATACGTCAGGTGATGAGTGATATAGAAAACGGCGTTACCAAATTGTTATACGTAGCCCCTGAATCGCTTGCCAAATCGGAATATACAGACTTTCTCAAACAACAGAAAATTTCATTTGTTGCCGTTGATGAGGCGCATTGTATTTCAGAGTGGGGGCATGATTTCAGACCGGAGTACAGAAACCTGAGAAATATTATCAACGAGATTGATGATGTGCCTATCATAGGATTGACGGCTACGGCTACTGAAAAGGTTCAGGAAGATATATTGAAAACCCTCCGTATGACAGATGCCAATACTTTTAAAGCATCATTTAACAGACCCAATCTTTTTTATGAAGTTCGTCCTAAGACTAAAGCCATTGAAAAAGATATCATCCGTTTTGTGAGAAATTTCCAGAATAAATCGGGTATTATTTACTGTTTGAGTCGTAAGAAGGTGGAAGAAATAGCCCAGGTACTTCAGGTCAATGGGATAAAAGCTGTGCCTTATCATGCGGGTCTTGACGCCAAAACAAGAGCCAAACACCAGGATATGTTTCTGATGGAAGATATAGATGTCGTTGTGGCGACGATTGCTTTTGGTATGGGTATAGATAAACCCGATGTGCGTTTTGTCATTCATCATGACATGCCCAAAAGTCTGGAAAGCTATTATCAGGAAACCGGTAGGGCAGGTCGTGACGGTGGTGAAGGTCATTGTCTGGCTTATTATTCTTATGCTGATATTGAGAAATTAGAAAAGTTTTTGGCAGGTAAACCTGTGGCAGAGCAGGAGATAGGTAATGCTTTATTACAGGAGGTTATAGGTTATGCGGAAACCTCTATGAGCCGGCGTAAATATCTGTTGCACTATTTTGGAGAAGAATTTGATGAAGTCAATGGTTTGGGTGCAGATATGGATGATAATACCAGAAATCCTAAACAAAAAAAAGAGGCTAAGGACGAGGTGGTATTGTTGTTACAAGTCATCAAAGGAACCAATCAACAATACAAGGCAAATGATATAGTCAAAACATTGGTGGGAAAATCCAATGCAATGCTTAAATCTCATAAAACGGATCAACTTGAATTATTCGGCAAAGGAAGTGCGCATACTGAAGAATATTGGATGGCTTTGTTGCGTCAGGTTTTGGTGAAAAAATACATTAGAAAAGAGATAGAGCAATACGGCGTGTTGAAACTAACACCTTTAGCAGAAGACTTCATCAACAAGCCTGAATCGTTTATGATGACAGAAGACCATGTGTATGAGGATGTAAGAGATGACAATATCATTACATCCGGTGGTAAAGGTGCCGGAGGTTCTGATGAAAACCTCATGAAAATGCTTAAAGAATTGCAGAAAAAAGTGGCTAAACAAAAAGGTGTACCACCTTATGCGGTTTTTCAGGAGCAATCTTTAGAAGACATGGCGTTAAAATATCCCGTTACGCTTGAGGAATTATCCAATGTTTTTGGTGTGGGAGAGGGTAAGGCCAGAAAATATGGTCAGGAATTTGTCAAATTGATAAGCCGTTATGTAGAAGAGAATGAGATTATCAGACCAGACGATTTAATCGTCAAATCTACCGGTAGTAATTCTGCGTTGAAACTGTTTATCATTCAAAATACAGATCGTAAAATCCCCTTGGAAGATATTGCTAGATCCAAAGGGCTTACAGTCAACGAACTGCTTCTGGAGATGCAGAGTATTGTCTATTCGGGAACAAAGCTCAATTTGAATTATGCACTGGATGAACTATTGGATGAAGATCAACAAGAAGATATTTTTGACTATTTCATGGAATCTGAAACAGATAAGATAAGTTTGGCTATGGAAGAATTTGAGGGGGAATACGAGGAAGATGAATTGCGATTGATGCGGATTAAGTTTATCAGTGAAGTCGCTAATTAACCTCAGTTAGAAAAATCATTAGTTTTTAGTGGACTTCAAATCATAAACTTATAAATCTTGTGTGGTTGTGAATAAGCGTTATTTACTTTTTGGTACTGTACTAACTCTGATATTAATAGGAGGTCTTATCTTTTTTATGAGCTATCTAAAAGTGACCTTCAGTACTTTTGAAACCCTTATTACAGACAAGTTAGATACCATTCAACATTTAACAAAGACACCGGATAGAGCTTTACATAAAGACTGTAAATATGATTTTGACCGCCAAAATGATGATTTTTTAAGCCCGTATCCTGAATATGCTTCCTATGACTGGGATCATGAGACTAAAGTGGCCAGAATAGTCTTGGATGATGAATCGACATTGGTCGTCATCAGAGGGGGATGTAATCAGTACAACTGTTATATAACCTTACATAAAAAATACACTGATACAAAGCCGGATTACAAAGATGTGGTTATTAATGAAGTATTGACACATGCTCAAAAGTTGTTTGACCCGGTGGATTACGGCTATTTTGTTACGGCATTACAATCCGGAGCGTATTCTGTAAACCGGGATGAGGGAAACTATCGTATGATTTTTACCCATACAGATTATTGCCATGCAGAAATTTTTATCACCAACCATGGTGACCGTGAAATATCAGTCAAAATAGGATTTACTAAATGCTAATGATATAAAGTAAAGAAACCTCCCTAAAAAAACAGGCGTTTACAGGAGGTTTCATACCCAAAAAAATAGGTTTAAAGCGTTTGTATTATTAACTAAATAAATTTCTTTTTTTTGTATGTCTTGTGCTTTATGTAAGACTGGACAAATGTATAAAAAATAGTGGTTTAATAAAGGGAAAACTCTTATTTTAACTTAAATTTAAAATTTAGTTATAACGTTAGTATAGTCACAGAACTAAAATCATTATATTGAGTTAAAATTCAATGGTATAATGTAGTCCGGACTATCTTGATTATGGTTGATAAAAATCACTTAATTAATGATTGAATAGTGTTTTTATAAATGAAGATTTTGATAGTTTTTAATGATTCCGAAACAAGTCGTAAAATGAATAGAACAATCCGTTAAACCTTAAAAAAAATCACGTATTTTTGTTGTAAACAATAAAAACCGGTTGTTTATGAATCTTGTCCAACCTTTTTCCCGTTTTTCAGATTTTGATATTGATCTTTTTAAGACGGGTAAACACTATCATATTTATGAAAAAATGGGGGCTTTCCCCATGAACTTCAATGCTCAGGAAGGGGTGTATTTTGCTGTATGGGCACCTTCGGCAAAAGCAGTATCGGTTGTTGGAAATTTCAATGCCTGGAAAGGGGAGCATCATAAGTTGTTTCCGCGCTGGGATAGTTCCGGTATATGGGAAGGCTTTATTCCGGGCATACAATCAGGAGAATTGTATAAATATAAGATCCACTCAAAACATCAGGATATCATTACGCTCAAAGCTGATCCTTATGGCAGATTCTGTGAAACACCACCCCAAACAGCATCGGTAGTCTGGCAGGATGATTACGCCTGGCAAGATGCCTATTGGATGTCACACAGGTATAAAAAAAACGCTCATGAAAGTCCTATGTCTATCTATGAAGTGCATTTGGGTTCCTGGCGAAGACATATGCAGGAAGACCGCTTTTTGACCTATAGGGAATTGGCTGTGGAACTGGTGGATTATGTCAAAGATATGGGGTTTACACATCTGGAGTTGATGCCGGTTATGGAATATCCTTTTGATCCGTCCTGGGGCTATCAAATTACAGGATTTTATGCGCCTACCTCACGTTTTGGTACACCTGAGGATTTTAAATTTTTGATAGATAAATGCCACAGAGCCGGTATAGGTGTAATATTGGATTGGGTGCCGTCGCACTTTCCAGAAGATGCTCATGGATTAGCCAGGTTTGACGGTACGCATGTCTATGAACATCCGGATTATAAAAAAGGTTATCATCCGGATTGGAAAAGCCTGATTTTTAATTATGAACGACCGGAGGTCATATCTTTTTTAATCAGCAATGCCATTTATTGGCTTAAAGAATACCATATAGACGGTTTACGTGTAGATGCAGTAAGCTCTGTGTTGTTTTTAGATTATTCAAGAGAAGAAGGTGAATGGGAGCCTAACGAATACGGAGGCAGGGAAAACCTTGCGGCAATGGACTTTGTAAGGGAACTCAATACAGCCGTTTACAAAGAATTTCCGGATGTGCAAACCATAGCTGAAGAGAGTACAGACTACCCTGGTATAACCAAGCCGGTGTTTATGCATGGTTTGGGTTTTGGTATGAAATGGATGATGGGATGGATGCACGATACCCTTGACTTTTTCAAAAGAGAGCCTGTGTATAGACAATCCCATTACTACGATATCTGCTTTTCTATAGCTTATGCGTTTAGTGAGAATTTTGTCCTGCCTTTATCTCATGACGAGGTTGTCCATGGAAAATCTGCTTTAATAGGTAAAATGCCGGGTGATGAATGGCAGAAATTTGCCAACCTCAGATTGCTGTATGCTTATATGTATGCGCATCCGGGAACCAAATTATTGTTTATGGGAAGTGAAATAGGTCAGTATAACGAATGGAATTTTGCTACTAATTTAGAATGGGATTTATTGCAATACGATGTACATGCTGGTCTTCAGGCAACGGTAAGAGCACTTAATAAGGTTTATAAGAAATATGCACCCTTTTATGCCAAACAATTCTCTGATGAAGGCTTTGAGTGGATTACTTATAACGATGTGGATAATACCGTCATTGTATTTATACGGAAAGCTAAGTCCTGGCGTAATATGATTATTGTGGCTTGTAATTTTACCCCGAATGTCATAGAAAATTACAGCATAGGTTTACCATTACAAGGCAAGCTGGAAGAGGTTTTCAATTCTGATGCTGTAGAATTTGCCGGTAGTGGGGTGCACAATAAAAAACTAATTAAGATTTCAGATAAACCTTTTCAGGATAAACCATATTCGGCAGAAATTACCTTACCGCCTTTGGGCGCCGTTTATTTTAAGGTTAAAAGACATTAGTATATGACCAATATAGAAAGACTTGATAAGAACGGACCGGTATTCTATTTACCATTGTTATTCTTTTTATTGTCTGTCTCTATCGGGTTGTTTTTAAGGGCTAATAATGCTTATTCCTGGTTTAATCTGGCGTATAATCAGTTGCTACAAGCCCATTCGCATGTCACTTTTCTGGGATGGGGATTTTTGGCAACGCTGGTACTCATTCATCAAAAAATTAAAGTCCCATTTGATTCTGTATTCCGGGTGCTATGGCTTATACTAAATGTAGCCGTCTTAGGTATATTAGTTGCTTTTATTTATGTAGGTTATAAACCGCCGTCTATAGCCTTTTTAGTGTTGTTCTTATTGACCTCTTATATCTATTTGATAAAACTGTACAGGAAGCTGGGTAGTCATCGGTCTTTATCAAATAGATTTATACGTTGGGGAATTATTTATTACTTTATATCGAGTTTAGCGGTGTGGATTATTCCGGTTGTTTTACTCAAAACAGGTAAGAATTGGCTGTATTATGATCTGATATACTTTTATTTACATTTCTTGTACAATGGATATTTTGTTTTTGTAATTCTTGGGCTTATTTTACCCCAAATTTGTAAGCATAATCCGGAGCATAGTTATTTGAAAAAAGCTTTTTTGTGGTTGAATATGGCTGTTATTCCTGCGTATTTTCTTTCGTTGTATTGGCATACAACCCGGAATTTCGTATTGTACTTTGGAAGTATATCAGGAACCTTCCAATTGATAGGTTTGGTGTTTTTGTTGGGGGGAATTTATAAAACGACATCTGCAAAGTTATCTGGTACCCTTAGAATTATTCTCGTTGTTTTTAGTATAAAATTTGTATTACAGTTTTTAAGTGCTTTTCCCTCATTGGCTGAAAAAGTATTGACTTATAAGCCCTATTTTGTGATTGGATATATACACTGGGTTAGCTTGGGTTTCATCAGTATGAGTCTCTTATGGCTATACGGGTTTAAAGAACGGTTGATCAGGCGTTTGGCATTTATCTTTTTTATCTCCGGATTTTTGTTGACTGAATTTATGCTGTTTTATCAAGGAACAGCTATTATGTATGGGTTATCATTGATCAAACCTTATAATGTGTATTTGTTTTTGGGTAGTTTATTAATCGTCATAGGGGTTGTTTTGTTTTTATTACAAGCAAAACAGCAACATGCTGATAAATAGTTAGCTTTTTGATGACACTATACTTTTATACAGGGGTTAATTTACAATTTAGTATTGGATTGTTTTTGATAAGAAGAGGGGGTTGTACCTGTTAACCGTTTAAAAAAGCGGGTAAAAGAGGCTGTTGAGCTGAACTGTAGATGGTCAGCTATCTCATTGATAGTCATATTACTATCAGACAGTAACAGGCTGGCTTCTTTGGCTAATTGTTCATCGATGATATGTCTCGGTGTGGTGTTTTTTTCTTTTTTGATAAGCTCTATCAGGTATTTGGTGCTCACACAGAGTTCACCGGCATAGAAGTCCAATGATTTTTCTTCAGGCAGATAGACTTGAATCAATTCTTTAAATTTTGGATAAATACCTGTGGCAGTTTTAGTAATTTTTATACGATCTTCGGTGTGGTTGAGATAAATTTCAGCCAAATGAAAGAGTAGGGCAAAGATGGTGGATTTGATGATTTCATTCTGGTAAGGGCTGTCTTTTTCAGCAACCTGAGATAAATACTTAAACAGAATGAGAATGGTTTCCGCATGTTGTTCATCCATGGGGAAGACACAATCATCATGGTTACGGAAATATTCCAGTGTAAAGATAAGGTTGGTATCAGAAAAGTATTTAAACAAATAGAATTTGTCAAAAAACAAAATGTTCATTTTGAAATCATCAGATGCCTCTTCAAATTGGATAATACTTGCCGGTGTTCCCGTAAATACTTGATGCTTTTTAAAAGTGTTTTTGACGCTGTTGACACTCACTTTAAGGGTGCCTTGCAGACAAACCGCAACAATAAAAAAATCGGTTTTAAAGGGTTTGTCTAAAAAATTGCCGATACTGTCATTAGAGGTTATATAATAGGGTTTCTCCCAATTTTTTCCAAAATAGGACAGTGTCTGCGTTATATTTTTGTAATAAGTATCCAAAAGCTATATATAATAAAAGGCAAACATACATAAAACCTTTTAGTACATGACAATAATTAATAAAAGTATTTTAACTAATTTAGGGATATTAGCTAACTTCCCACTACAAACTGCTCACTGCCAACTGCCTACTTCCCACTACCCACTACATACTACCAACTGCCTACTTCCCACTACCCACTGAATACTGCCAACTACATACTGCCAACTGCCTACTGCCCACTGTTTACTACCCACTACCTACTAACCGCTACATCATTGTTCTAACCAACTTTTAAAAGCTTTGACCCGTTCACGGCTAACGATAATAGGTTCTTCGGTATAGTACTTTGTTTTAATCATCAGACGGTGATTGGAGTGGTATAAAATATCATCTATGGCTTTGATGTTGATGATATGTTTGCGGTTGAGCTTAAAGAAAGTATTAGCATTCAGGTTTTGAGACAATTGCTCCAATGAACTGTCGATAATATGACTTGAATGGTCAAATGTTTGACAATGGGTAATATGATTCTGACTGTAAATAAAAGCGATATTGTCTGTTTCTATAACTTTGATTTGATTGCCGGTATAGATTGTCAGACGTTCTTTGTAGGATGGTTTGGGGTAAAGAATGGCTTTGATTTGCTCAATGTCTAAAGTATTGTGATTTGTTGAGGTGTTATTGAACAGGTTTTTAAATTTGTGTACGGCTGTTGATAATTCGTCTTCGTCTATAGGTTTTAAAAGGTAATCCACGCTGTTTAGTTTAAATGCTTTAAGCGTGTATGAGTCATAGGCTGTGGTAAAAATAATAGGTGATTGGCAGGTTACCTGCTCGAAAATTTCAAAAGATAAGCCGTCAGAGAGTTGAATGTCGAGAAAAATCAAATCGGGGGCAGGATTTGATTGTAGCCAATCGATACTTTGCTTGACAGAGTGCAACAAGGTTAAAACATCTATATCAAGGTCACTCAACAAGCGTCCTAAACGCCGTGCAGCGGGTTTTTCGTCTTCTATAATCAGGGCTTTAATCATGGTTTACGCTGATGTTTTTAATGGTTTGTCGTCACTTTCAAATGATATTTGCTATAAGCGTCATTGGTGTAAAACATATTCCAAAAATAAATAAATACAGTGTAAATTCAAATTCTAAGTTTTAACCTCATTTCAATGCTATAAATACATTGTGAAAACCCGGTGAAACCTCCAGTCACCGTATGGAACCTTAACCGAATTTTTTGTATATTTACAGAGAGGTCTTTAATTGAAGTTTTATACTTTTTTTAGTTGTTACTTCGTTTATAGATAAACTATGCCTCCGGAATCTTTAAAGGCTCACAGAAACTTGAGATGCTTGATTAATAGCTTAGTGCCTTTTGGGCTTTAGAAGATGACCATACAATATGAAATTCAATCTGTTGATTATTAGTGATGTGTTTTGCTATAGTCAGAGCAAAAAAACAGAATAGTTATAAACTTAAAATTAAATTCTAATGGCAGTAAGTTATTTTTACGGAAACACCATGGTGTCTTCTCAAGAGGTTGCAGAAAAAAATGTAATGGGATCTTTTCAAAAGTTTAACAAGAGCATTCTCAAGGGTGAAGACCCTATACTTATGTTCAGGAATGGAAGTGTTAAATTCCATGAGATTAACGACAACACAGATTTGAATATTCCAAACCGTACGCCCATTGGTATAGGAAAGCCTTTGAGTATTGAAATTCTTTGTGTGTATACCGGAGATGCGCCCAACAAGCTGTTTGGTGGTAAAAAGGACTTATTGGTTGTTTCTGGTGTACGGGCAACGAATACCCACAACGAATCACCGCGTGCCATAAACCAACTCGTCAAAAAAGTTGAGGATTACCAATATATTCAACCATCGGCTTTTGTGCAGGGTTCTCCTATTATTTATTATACGCCTGCTGTAGATGTCAGTACTATCTTGTGTTCCTTGGAAATGGTTGCAGATACCTTTTCAGACAGTACATTCGAAAGCATTTCACATCTTTTTGACAAAGCGGCCAATATTCCGGTGTTCTTTACTTCCAGCATGTATTTATTAGCCGGTTCGTCTATTGTAAAAATGGCGGGTGAGTTAGGAAAAGCGTTGTTTGAAAGTAAGGCTTTTATGAAAGATAATATTCCGTTTTATTTTGATTCGCCGGATATGCCTTTGGCTAATGCCCGGGCAGCTGTGGTCTATAATGATAAAGACGAGTATAAATTTAAAGATTACAGACCCGGTTTTATAAAGAGCGGTGAGGAATACAGAAAGGCTCTGGTTCATAAACAAACGGGCAAAGAATACAAGGGAGAAGCCCCTTATATATTGTTAAGTATAGATGGTAGAGACAGAGATCAGGAATTGAATGAATTCAGTCCGAAAATAGCAGCGGCGTCTATTCTGGAAAAGTTTTATGGTGCTGATATCGAAACTAAAAGCACAGAAATCATAGAAGATGCCATGATGCTTTATAATGATTTGACCTATCACAATAAAGCCTTGAAACTTCAGGAAGATATGAAAAAGCTTAACGCTAATTCTAAAGCGTACAAAAAAGCGAAAGAATTGTTAAATGCCTATAAAAGAAATATACAGTATGAACAATTTAAAATAACTAAGTAGGAAAATCTACAACTGTAATACAAGGCTATAAGCTGTGTCAATAATCAGGCTTATAGCCTTTGCTATGGGAGGCTATGCTTTATTCTTACGATATAAACATTAATCTTGATGTTTAGGACTTAGGTTTTGGTGTAGAATTCGTATGGTTTTTTTGTCAGGAGAGTGATATTAGTATTTTTGCTTAGGTGTAATCGTTAGTTAAATTCACTTTTTAAAACTTTAATTAGAAAATATTAAATATATGAAGTTATTCTTAACACTCATCATTAGTTTGTCATCAGTAGTTTTAATTGGACAAACCCAATACGAGATTGATGGCTTTTCCTCAAAATACAAAGGAATAGTAACCATAGATGAAGGCTATGACAATGAGGTATTCAAGAAGGGGGAGATAGCCATTATTGAGGTAAAAACAAATAAAGAAATTATTGCTATTCAGGCTGATGAATTAACCTTTGAATTAGATGATAAAGGTATGGTTAAAACCAATGTTGTTGAATTGCCTTATGGAGAACAAAGTCTGTTGATTTATCAGGATTTTAATTTTGACGGGGTAAAAGACCTGGCCATTATGGATGGGCAATTCAGTTGCTATCACGGTCCGTCATTTCAGATTTATTTAGATACAGCACAAGGATTGGTCCACAGTCCGGAATTTACCCGGTTAGCTCAGGAATACTGCGGAATGTTTCAAACAGATTACGACTCTCAAACAATCCATACCATGACGAAAAGCGGGTGTTGTTGGCATCAGTTTTCAGAGTTTATAGTGCAGGACAATAAGCCTGTTGTCATTCATATAATTGAGATAGGGTTAGGTGAAGATTTTATCACAGAGGAGTATACAGAAATGACCAGAGTGGGTGAGAAGATGATTGAAGAAAAATACAGCTTTTTATCTGATGAAGCTGATATGATTGAAGTTTATGCCATGAGTTTTAAAAACGGCAAACAAATGGCTATATACCGGGTATTTGCCTTTGAGGATTATTTGTTTTATGTGTTTATGAATAAGGAGGGTAAAATTGAATTAATGTATTCTGAGGATTTTGTTTATGATACAAGTAAAGAAACCTTAACCTTTCAGAATAATGACACTGTTTATGAAATATATAATGGAGGTATTATTGTCCATGCACCCCATAAGAAAGTTGATATAAAAGCTAAGATTATAGATGACAATGGTACTTTAACAAGTTTATCAAGTCTAAACTTGAAAAATCTCACAATTAAATAGGCTTATACTGTAAGGTGGATATGAGCTTTTAGATGATTTAAAGTTACTCATATTTTTTAAGACCTGTGAAAATTCAAATTTTTTAATTTATGTAAATTACGTACATTGCGCCCTGAATAAAAAGATTATTAATTTATATTAAATGATTGTTTATCAATCATTTGCATTTAAAAAAATAAAGATGTTAAATATGAAAACAGGTGTAAAAGTATTAATACTGTTATTGACTTTACATTTAATCTCGTGTAAAACTACAGCTTCGAAAACTGAAATCAATCAACCTAAATCTGAAGTTGAATTGTCGGAAACAACAAAGAGTGCTATTCCAAAACCGATGGGAATCATCAATGATTACGGCAATGTCTTTACAAAATCGCAAAGGGAAGACTTGTCAAAAATGCTTTATGATTACGATATAGAAACTACCCGGCAAATTGTCGTTGTAACAGTAGACAGTATAAAACCGTATCAAAACATTCAAAAATTTGCTTCTGATTTGGGTAGTGAGTGGGGCGTTGGATCAGCTGAAACTCATAACGGGTTGATTATCGTAGTATGTAAACCTTGTCGGAAAATCGCTATAGCTACGGGTTATGGTACAAGACTTGTATTGACTGACCCAATCTGTAAAGAAGTCATTGACAAAACTATTATTCCTGAATTTAAAAAGAAAGCGTTTTATTCCGGTGTTAAAAAAGGGATCAATGCGTTAATGGAAAAATGGCAGTGATAACGCTTTAGCTTTTACTGAATTTTAGTAGAAAGGTTTAGATATTTAGATATGATGATGTTGTTAAGTGATATTTTAGAGAAGGTGTATTAATACCGGTGGTTATTGTCGTGTTTTGTACTATCACAAACAGTTGCTTGATGTAACAATCTGTAGAAAACAGATTGTTACGAAAACCTCCCGAACCCGATATGCTTTATTGTACCAATACGATTCGTTCTTTCTGCTTTGTAATAATCTGGTTATAGAATGATTTTAAAGCCGGATAACCAGATGGAGCAATAACAGGATCATTGATAATCATTTTCATGTTAATTTGCAATTTGTTTCCATTTTGTGCAATGTTTAATTGATAAATACCTAACTCGTTAGGTAAACTAAATGTTGCATTTTCAGGGATGCTTTCAATACGGTAATCTTCAGGAATACTCATGTTAATGGTATTTACGTCTGCCCAGGGTGTATTGAAAAACACCGGGAAATCTCTTTTTTCTAAGGTGAAAGGATTACTTTGAATTCCGGTGTAGAGCAATGGGTTGATATAGATTTTCCCGCCTATTTCTTCATAATACAACTCGGTTTCAAATTGAATACTTTCTATCACATCTTTTGTCAAATCATCCAAATTAGTGAATCTTGAATTCAGGATTTCCAAATTCTCATATTCTTTCTCAAGCCATTCAGTGCGTTCCTCTTCACTCAAACTTCTGGTTTCTGATCTATAATTCAACAAAGCACTATTGTTAATGGTTTTTCTGGCATGGCCGTTGATACCGTTTTCAGTAAATTTTGCATTGATTACTGTTTTACTGACAGCGTGTTTTTTAGGGTATAGTTCAATCCATTCTGAGTCGCCGGTTTCACGAATAATCCGCCCTAAAAAGTTTAATGCTCTTTTTGGCAAAACATCAGGTACGGCATTTTTATCGGTAGCATCCAGTAGTACATAGCCGTCTTCAGTTTTAACCGCAGCAATTACATAATTAAATCCGCTGAGAGTCGGAAAAAGAGGAATACCGTGACTAATAGTACTCACCAAAACCGGATAGGCTTCATATTGTGCTTCTTGTAACATGGATACCAGCGTTAAATTGATGTCTGCTACATTTCCGACACCCTCTTTGTACGCTTTTTTGACGCCGTCATGTGATAAGTAGCCATAGTATTCGTTCCAGGTGATTTTGTTTTTGACAAAATCAAAAATAACATACATCTTATCCTGCGAATCTGAACTTAAAATATTATTTAAGTCTTCCTCAAAGTGATTTTTTTTACTTAATTGATTACCAAACGATTTGTGCTTATAAATTTTCTTTACAATTGATTCCCAATTGCTGGCAAAAGATTTTTTCAAACTATTAGGGTAGTGGGTGTAAGATAATTCATATACTAACCCGGAATTGTAATTATCGATGTTTCCGGAATAGGCTTCCTCTTTTAGAGCCGGGACATCTGTTTTTTCAATCTCATGAATAGTTTCCAAAAACTCCAGTATACGTTCTTTATTATGAATCGTGCGTAGTTTTTCTGTTTTTTGTATAGGTATTTTTAAATGACCTTTCAAATTTCTGTTGTAAGCAAAATATACAGGTATGGCTACTCTGGCTTTAATTTTTTTAATAGGAATGCTTGTCTGTAGAATAATTTCATCAATCGTTGTGATAAAAGGATTTTTAATACTGTATTTCCATTCTACCACACAGCCGGGTTTTAAGTTTGGCATAGAGAACTTGGTTACATCATAATACCGGCTTAGTTCTTCGTCAAAGATGTTTTTTTTAGCCAGTTTGGTCTTGGTAATTTCACCGTTCTCCAGATTATAAGTGTTGGCTTTTATGTTATAAACTCTTTCTTTGTCTCCACCCTCAGCTTTGTATGTTTTAATTTTTTTAGTCGCATAATCATACCCTTCGGGATTGTATATTTTCATACGAACAAAATGGTCTTCTTTGATAATAAAGCCTTCGTCGTCGGAATATTCGAAATTAATTTTTCGTTCGGAATATAAAATGGCTGCATTGGCAGAAGAATCTAAAGGGTAAAAAGCTTCCGCCAATTCTTCTTTAGAGACTTTTCCAAATTTATAGGTTTGTGACCACAAGCCGGTTGATAGGGACAACAATAAGAATAGGGCAATTTGTTTCATTTTTTTGTGATGATGATTTTTAACTTTTCGTGTTTTCGGATTTTTTTTCTAAAATTTCTATAGGTTTTGTAATCATCTTTAGGAAAACGTCCTTTTTCAATGATCATTTTCCGGTAATATTTTATTTGATGATCCGATTCTTTATCGACACTCAACTCATAGCTGCCAAACGGATTTTCTATGACTAACTTTTCGGGTAAATCCTGAAATTGATAAGATTCGGGTATTTCAATCTTATAGCTGTCTTCATAAGTATAAGCGCGAGGAATTTCAAAATCCGTTTTCCTGTTTTTCTCACGATCCGGTACATAAGATAGTTTATTGAGCGCATTGAGGGTAACAATCATTGAACCATCCGGATTGATGGTTGCATATTTTTTGGCGGTAAATGCTATTTCTTCGTCATAACTCATGTTGTCACGGTTGTTGTAAACTTCGATTTTTGAAAATTCAAGATTGTTGAGATGGTCAAAAAAATCTTTGAAACTTTCGTCGAGTTTTTCAGGAGAAAGTCCGTCAAAGGTATAAAGATGCTCCCGGTATCTTAACCCATAATTTTTGATGGATGTCTGTCCGCTGATACTACCATTTTCATCTAATGTATAAGTAGTTGTGATGGACTGCAGATTATCATCAGCTGAATTACTACATGTATGCACAATTCCGCCGCCTTGGGGTTTAATTAAAAGTACGTCCCGGTCTTCGGTTGAAGAATTAATAAACCCAAACGGCAATTTTTGACTGGTGCATTCCAACCAAATACTATCTTTTTCTCTTGGTAAACATAAAAACACGTGATTTCCCTGTACAGAAACAGTTTCTTTGTTGATGTCTAATTTATCATGACCCGCATAAACGGCGGTGTAAATAGCCGGAACTTCGGCAATGTCCATCAGTGTTTTTGTATAAAAGGTAAGGGCTTTACAGTCGCCATACCCTAGTTTGTCAACCTCATCCACAAGCATGGGTTGCCAACCACCAATACCTATAGATACATTCACATATCTGGTTTTGTCTTGTACATACTGATAAATAATTTTGGCGCGTTCAGTAGGGTCAGAAACATCCTTTACCATCTCTCTTATTTTGGATGTGGTTTCCGGAGAAATATTATTTCTGGAAGCGAGCAATTTACTATACATCCAACTACTGAATTCAGACCAGTTTTCGGCAGTACCATTGACACCGGCAAGGTTAAATCTATTACTCGCCAGTTTTACATATGGAAGTATTTCATGACTGTTGGGGCTTAATGTTTCGTGCTTGACCGGCTTGATATTGCTTGCTTGATAATGTAAATAACCGGGTTTTTCAGTTTTTTCGACAGCAAATTCTTCAAGGTTTTTTTCGAATTGTTGTATTTTAAAAGTTTCAGGATAAGTAAAGGTGTAACTACTTCTTTTAACACCCACGTCGTAATGTTCTACAGCCAGCCAATTAGGTATAAAAGCTGTGTAATTAGTCTCTAACACATATTCAAAATTGACTGTAAAAGGGTACGATGTAGGGGTATAGTGGTAGTTTAGCATTCTGTTATCTTGATAAAGTGAAAACCCATCCACACTGGCATAATCGTCAAAGTCAGATTTTTTTATCTTTTTGATGCGTCTTCCATCGGCATCAAATATTTCCATATAGACACTTTTGATATGTCGACCTTTGTGGTATTGTAAGGTCAAATCAGACAAATAATCCGCCTTATTATTTAAAACCGTAACAGATTTTTGCTCCCGGATTATCATTTTATCCTGTCTGAGTATTTCTATTTCATAATTGTCATAGTTGATAATCGCATTGGCATTTTTTGACAGTTCTATATTTTCAATTGGAAAAGCACTTTCCTGTGCGTAGGAAAAAGGCAACCACATTACGAGTGTGATAAATAGCCATTTTGAAATCATTTCGAGTATTTTTTTTTGCAAATATAGTTTTTTTGGGTTTTTATATAGTATGGGAGTTATGTCTTTTTTCGTTTTTAACGTTTGGAGATAATAAGCGATATAATATGTCTGGTTATTGTCTCATAGGCTACTGTGTTTTGATGTCTGCAAAACCACTTCCTTTTAATACTACCATACGTACAACTTCTATAAAATAAGTGATAGGACTGCACCTTGCAATATAGTAAGCCCATCGGGGCATACTTTCAATAGGCGTAAACAATCCGCTCATCAATATAAAAATCATCATAAAGAAGAATGCTATTGACATGGCCTGTTGCTGGGTGTCTGCAAAAGTGGATATGAGCAGTCCCAAACCCAAAATGGCAATTAAAAAAAGGGCAAGGTAGGCGTAAAGCAGGAGTAAACTGCCCACAGGGACAATGCCGTAAATCAAGCGGGCAACCAGAAACAAACCAATACTAAAAACAAATAATCCGATAAGCCAAAACGGTAAAAGTTTGCCCAGAATAAATTCATGCTTTTTGATAGGTGTGACGTTAATTTGCTCTATTGTACCCATTTCTTTTTCCTTGACGATATTCAGTGCACTTAAATAGGCGCCCATAACAGTCACCAAAATAACTAAGATACTGGGAACCATAAAAAAATGGTAATTTAAATGAGGGTTAAACCATACAGAAGGTTGTACCTCAATTTGTGGCAGACGGCTCGGTTGAGTGGGTTGTAACCACTTCATGCGAATATCGTTATTGTAATCAGATATAATTTGTGTAAGATAAAAACCTGATAAACCGGCTTTGACCCCATTGATGGCATTTATGGCAATAAACACTTTGTCGTTTTTCTCTTTAATAAGATTTTTTTCAAAATTAAGTGGGATTTCTAAAATTAAATCAGCTTTGTTATTTTCAATGGTTGTGAATGCTTCCTGAAACGAATGTTGATAATCGATCAAATGAAAATAAGGCGAAGCATCAATCTTTGAGGTCAACTGTTGCGCATACGTAGAATTATCGTGATCCACTATTGAAATATTGATGTTTTTCACCTCGTAATCGGCTGCTAAAGGTAAAATGAGCAATTGAATAATAGGAGCAAAGAACATCAGAGCCAGTAACGCTTTGTTGCGAATAATTTGCTTGAATTCTTTTTGCAGTAAAAACTTCAATGTTCTCATGACAATCTGATTTTAAATTTTTTAAAACTAACGATCAGTAAAACACAAGTCATCATCACGAGAATCAGGGTTTCTTTCCAAATAGCTTCAAAGCCGAGACCTTTAATCATTATAGATTGAATAATGATGTAATACCATTTTGATGGAAAGATATTGGCTAAGAGTTGAAGAAAAACAGGCATATTCTCTAAGGGAAACATAAAGCCTGTAAACAGTATCGTGGGTATCAGCATGCCCATCATTGAGATAAGCATGGCGACTTGTTGAGATTGGGCTACATTTGAAATAAGTAAGCCCAATGAAAGCGCCGTAATAATCAGTAATATACTTTCGGCTATCAAGAGCCATAAACTACCGTTGACAGGCATATCCAGAAAGGTTACACTCAAAATAAGTATTACGCCAAGGTTGATGATGGAGAGGAATAAGTACGGCATTGCCTTGGAGATAATAATCATAAATGGGTTGACAGGTGACACCAACAAGACTTCCATAGTGCCCATTTCTTTCTCTTTGACGATGGAAACCGCAGTCATCAAAACGCAGACTAATACCAAAACTAACGCCATAATACCCGGTACAAAATTGATGGCTCCTTTTAATTCGGGGTTATATAACATCCTGATTTCAGGCTGGATGCTGTAAGGCCTTTTTCCGGTGGGTATCAAACTTCGTTGATAGTCCATGATGATGGCTGTGACATATTTGGTCAGGGTATTGGCTGCATTAGGATCAGAACCATCGGCGATAAGCTGAATTTGGGCTTTGTTATGGTGTAACAAATCATAGTTGAAATTGGCAGGGAAGACAACGGCCAGTTTGATGTTATCTTTTTTAAAAGTTTCTTCAATTTCTGTATGATTATACAACGCTTTTTCAATATGAAAGGTTTTATTAACCGACAGTTGATTGATGATTTGTTGGGATGCAGCGTCTTTGGCATAATCGCAAATGACAATCTTGGCATTTTTAATTTCATTGGTTACGGCAAAGCCAAAAAGCATAATCAAAACAATGGGCATACCAAATAACATCAACAGGGTTTTACTATCCCGGAAAACGTGATAAAATTCTTTTTTTACAAATGATAAAAACCGTTTCATACTTAATCTGATTGACGTTTTGCGCCTCTGGCTAATTCATAAAATACTCCATCCATAGATGTAACAGCGTATTTTTGTTTGAGATTAGTTGGTGTATCAAGTGCTTGTATGGCACCGTCCACCATGATTGAAACGCGGTTACAGTATTCAGCTTCGTCCATATAATGTGTCGTCACAAATACGGTAATGCCGCTTTCGGCAGTGTCATAAATCATATCCCAAAACTGCCGTCTTGTCACCGGGTCAACGCCTCCTGTGGGTTCATCCAGAAAAACAATTCTGGGTTGGTGGATGATGGCGACCGAAAAGGCTAATTTTTGTTTCCACCCCAAAGGTAGTGAAGCGACTAATTGTTTGGCTTCTCCGGTCAACCCCAATGTTTCGAGTAGTTCTGCGCTTTTGGTTTTGAGTTGTCTGTTGGATAAACCATAAATCCCTCCGAAGAATTGGATGTTTTCCATGACGGTTAAATCTTCGTAGAGCGAAAATTTCTGGCTCATATACCCGATATTCTTTTTAATTTTTTCGGTCTGCATGTAAACATCAAAACCTGCAATGCTGGCATCTCCCGATGTAGGTGTTGACAATCCGCAAAGCATTTTCATGGCTGTTGTTTTTCCGGCGCCATTGGCGCCTAAAAATCCAAAAATTTCTCCGGCACAGACTTCAAACGTGATGTTATCCACAGCAATAAAATCACCAAAACGCTTGGTGAGCTTATGTGTTGTTATGGCAATTTCTTTGGTCATTTTAGTTCATGAGGTTTATAAAACAATCTTCTATGCCCGGGGCAATTGGTTTGATATCGAGTTGTTTGAAATTGTTCTGTTCCAAATTCCGGGTCAATTCATTTTGAGCGTATTCATGCTCATTTTTAAATATGATATGGTGATAGTCGCCAAATGAAAAACAAGATTTGATGTGAGTATTTTGGCGTAGATATTTTAACAATCTACCCATATGATCCGCTTTTACGGCATATAAATGTTCTGAAAACCGGTTGATGATGTTGCCAGGCGTATCAATAGACATGATATTGCCGTTTTGTATTAAGGCAATGCGTTCACAAAGTGTGGCTTCATCCATATAGGGGGTGGATACCATGATGGTAATCCCTTGTTGCTTTAGTCTTTTCAGCATGCCCCAAAATTCTTGTCTCGATACAGCATCCACACCGGTGGTAGGCTCGTCTAAAAACAACACCGTAGGACGATGGATCAGGGCACAACACAAGGCTAATTTTTGCTTCATCCCGCCGGATAATTTCCCTGCCCTGCGTGTTTTAAAGGGTTCTAAATGACTATAAATATCCTTAATTAAATCAAAATTGGCCTTGACACTGGTGTCAAAAACGCTGGCAAAAAAGTCTAAGTTTTCTTCGACAGATAAATCCTGATACAGAGAAAATCTACCAGGCATATAACCTACCGTTTTACGAATGTCTTTATAATCGTTGATGATATGGTAACCGTTGATGTATGCCGTACCGCTATCAGGTAAAATTAGTGTTGTCAGTATCCGAAAGATACTTGTTTTTCCGGCGCCATCTGCTCCAATCAATCCAAAGAGTTCGCCATCACTGACTTTAAACGACACATCGTTGACGGCTTTTACAGCCCCTTTGTTGTAGGTTTTTACAATATTATTTAATACAATAGCTTCCATACTTATTCAAAATTTATTTCGCCGTACATGCCAATTTTATAATAACCGTCATTGGGCACTTTGACCTTTACGGCATAGACTAAATCTGCACGTTCTTTTTTGGTCTGGACGGTTTTTGGGGTAAATTCAGCTTTATTGTTGATCCAAATAATTGTACCGTTTGTTTCCTTATAAGTGCCCTGACCGTCATCGGTAAACACTTTGACGTTTTGGTTGAGTTTTACCTGAGCCAATTGGTCATTTGTAATGTAAACCCTCAAAATAATGTTTGATAAATCCGCAATTTTATACAACGGTTTTCCCGTGGCTGCCATCTCGTTTATTTGCGCATATTTGGTGAGTACAGTACCGTTAACAGGGTTGATAATGGTGCATTTATCGAGTAAATCATTCAGTTGTTCGATTTGTATCTGCAAAGGCACTGCATTTTTGTCCAAAGCCCTGTTTGAAATGCTTAAAGTTGATTTTTGAGCTTTGATTTGCTTTTCCAATACTTTAATCTGTGCGTTGATATCGTCCAATTGTTTTGGTGTAGCGGCATCGCCTTTGACCAAATTGGCTATTCTGTTCCGTTCTGTTCGGGCTGTTTCTAACTGTTGCTCCAATGAAGATGTTTGGGTCTTAATATTGGGTTTCTTACTCAGAATTGCCCTGATTTGAGCTTGGAGTTGCCTTTTCTTTAAATGCAATTGAATACTGTCTATATAGCCGATAGCTTGCCCGGCTTCCAGACTTTGACCTTCTTCTATATCAAACTGTTTGATGATCCCGTTAGCTTCGGCTGAAATAATGATTTCCTCTGCTTCAAAGCTGCCCGAAGCATCAAATGAAGGTTTGTTGCCGGTACAAGCGGCTAATATGAGGCTCAGGCTTGTGATGATTGCAAATGTTTTTAGGTTATTCATAAGTCAGGTTTTTATGATTTAATTTTTAATTAGCTCTTTGCTGTTAGCCTTTGGCTGTTGGTTTTCTAACTTTAAGTTATCAACTATTAGTTGTTTAATATCCTGTGATGATTTGTGTCTGATACTCAGTCATTAAAAGTTGTATCTCGTGTAAAATCAGATTTTGTTTGGCTTTGTTTTCTGCATTTACCACTATCAGGTAATCATTGGCACTTGCCGTGCCGTAGGTCAACTGATTGAGGGTCGTTTGCTTGATGTTTTGTCTGAGGCTTACAATGGCTTTATCGGTGTCTATCAGAGCTTTTATTTTGTCAATATTGGCCTTTTGTTCTTTGAGCTTGAGACGGGTGTTAAACAAAAAGGTTTCTTCCTGTACGTCTATCATATTTTGGTTAACTGTCAGTAGTTCTTTTTCTTTTCTATAGGTGTATAACCTCGACAGGTTCCAATGCAAACGAACACCTGCGATATAAAAATTATCAGGGTCGGGGTTTAAAATATTCAATCCGGGTTTACCTAAACCGCCTTGAAGAAACAAGCTTATCCGCGGCCAGTTAGTTGTAGCCAATAATTGTTTTTGCTGGTCAATAGCTTGCGCTTGCAGCTCGAATAATTTTTGTTCCGGACGATTGATGCTATTCGTGAAAGATTGCCTGACAGGTATTTCAAAAACACTGTTGTCATCGACGGGACTGCCCATAAATAAAGACAACATACTTGTATAGCCTTTCCGATTGGCTTTTAAGGCAATACTGTGTTGATTGACGTTTAATAATTCCGCTTTCAAGCCGTCAACGGTGCTTTTTAAAGCCACGCCGTTGGCAACGGCAATTTTGGCTTTGTCAATGCCGTATTGAATGTCTTTGGCCATTAATTCAGTCTGTTTTATTTGTGCATCAATCATCAGTATGCCAAAATACAGATTGGCTATTCGTTCTTTTAATTGATACAGTTCAACGGCTGTTTTCTGTGTGTCAACTTCAGATCGGTAATTGATCTGTTTTTTCTGTTTGCTGACGATAAACAAGTCTGTCAAAGATTGCGATATTTCGCCATACAAGCGGTATTGGTCATAATCTATGGCAGGAATGTCTATTTGGGGTAGGCTTATAGGTATTTCCGATACATCCGATTGATAGGTTACCTGTCCCATGACAGACACTTTGGGTAAATAATTCTTTTGGGCGTTGGCAATAGAATATGCCCTGGTTTGTTCTATCAGATTGTACTGCTTGATGAGCGGATAATTTTGTTGGGCCATGTCCAAGCATCGGTCAATATTTAAGACGTTACTTTGCTGTGCCAAAGCTTTATGATTGTATGTTGTCAAAAGCAGTATAAGTCCTAATAGGGGGCGTAAGACTTTTAACCCTGAATAACGATTTATAGTTTTGTTGTACAGTGTATTATAAAGATTTTTATCTGCAAACATTTTAAGTTTAATCATCTTATTTAAATTAATGTTTTAATCATTTGATTAATTGAGATATAAAAAAATTTAGGTTGTGACCATCATGGTTTTAATCCATACAGGAATCAATTGTTTACGTTCTTCTATGAGACTAAAGTATTGTTTGTCATTTAAACCGTGAATTTCTTGTAAAAACGGTCGTGCGATAAAGGGAAAAATAACCAAACTCAATAAATTTATAAAAAAGTGCCTGACATTGGGCTCTGTGATTTTTCCTTGTGCAACAGCTTCCTGATATTGCTTGATAAAAGCAGAGTTTTCCAGTAATTCTTTAAGCGGTATTTTATCCAGTAGCTTTTTCAGGGAACTGCTTTCATCGGCTAGTATGGTTTTTACGGTACGCATAAAATTGGTCATTGTTTCAAGCATGATGATGTCAAACAGTTTTTCTTTACTTCTGAAATAATAGTTCAGCAACGCAAGATTAACACCGGCTTCTTCGGCAATATCCCGCGTACGTGTAGCGGCGTAACCTTTTTCGTGAAAGATTTTCCGGGCTGCTTGCTTTATTTTTTCTTCCGTAGTCAAGTCTGATTTTTTCTTATCTCCCATATCGTACTGATAATTCTCGGTACAAAAATAAAACTTATTACTGAATTAAACAAACATTTTAATCATTTGATTAAAAATGGCAAAAAAAGATGAATTAAATGCGTTTTGAAGCAGTCTCAAATAGTTGTAAAAGACCGGGGTTTTTTAAGTGACTTTTCATAGGAATTAATACTCATCAAAAAACAGTCTTAAATAAGCAAGATTGGATAAGTCCTTGCCCGGATATTACATTTATATTTGTAGGATAATTGTAGATATGCGAGCCCATACCCATAATGAATACCATAAATCTGTCAACCGTGCGGTAGATTATATTCATAAGCATTTACATGAACCCATGGATTTAAGGCGTATAGCGCAAGAGGCCATGATTTCTGAATTTCATTTTAGTAGGATTTTTAAAGCTTATATAGGCGAATCTATTGGTGTTTATGTGACTCGTTTAAGGATGGAGCGAACCGCTCATTTGTTACAGATTTCCGGACAATCATTGCGGGAAATCGCTGAAAGTACAGGGTATCAATCGCAACAGTCTTTGTCCAAAGCTTTTAAAAAACATTTTGGCATAGCTCCCTCAGCATTCAGACATTTGAATACCTATCTTTCCTCAAACGTCCCAAAGCCTCAACGTAAGTCTGTGGTTTTGCATCCCAAGACGTTGATTGTGGACACTAAACATTTAATTTACATCCGCATTATTGCAACATACGGCTCAACGCTTGAGTACAAAAATACCTGGAGGAAATTAATAGCGTTTGCCAAGACCAGACAGCTCATTCATGAACATACAGAGTATATCGGGTTGAGTTTTGATGATCCTAATATTACGGCCAATGATAAGTGTAGATTTTACGCCTGTATGTCAACGGATCAACCGGTAAAACCCGAAGGAGATATAGGAACATATACGATTGAACAGGGTAGGTTTGCTGTATTTACACATCAGGGTGCCTATTCGGGTTTAAATGATTTGTACCAGTCGATTTATACGGATTGGATCCCCGATAACTATAACAAAATACGTAACAGTCAGAGTTTTGAAAAATACCTCAACAGCCCTGACGAGGTCAAGGAAGAAGATTTGTTGACAGAAGTCTGTATGCCTATTGTATAATCTAATACTGAGCGTTATGAAACACGAATGGAGAAAAAAGGAAAAAGCGATGTACTTACCTAAAACCAAACCGGTATTGGTCAATGTTCCTGCTTATCAATTTATAACGTTAAGCGGTCAAGGCAATCCGAATACACCATTTTTTGCAGAATATATAGGCGTTTTGTACAGTGTTGCCTATGCGATTAAGATGGGTGTTAAAAAGTTAGAACATCAGCCCCGGGGTTATCAGGATTGGGCAGTCTATCCCTTAGAAGGAGTTTGGGATATCACAGAAGAAGCCAAACAAAAGGCCGGTCAAAGCATCAACAAAGACGATTTTGTTTTTGATGTGATGATCAGACAGCCTGATTTTATTAGTGAAGCATTTTTTGATGAGATGATTGAGCGTACCAAAGCTAAAAAACTTCATAAGCTTTTGGATCAGGTGAAATTTCAAACGATAGAAGAGGGGCAATGCGTTCAGATGTTACATATCGGTAGTTATGATGATGAACCTGAAAGTTTTCAACAAATGGAAGAATTTGCCCACAGTTCAGGTTTGCAAAGACTGTCAAAAAAACATAGAGAGGTATATTTGTCAGATATTAGAAAAGTAGAGGAGAAGCAATTAAAAACAGTTCTGAGATTTCAGGTAGTTTAAGCTAATCTTAAGAATATTTACAAATACATAAAGTACACTAATATGGCACGACCCAAAACAAAGAAAGATTTAATAGAAGCGTCAAATACCAATTTTGACCAGCTTTGGCAACTGATTGATTCTTTATCAGACAAAGCATTTACCACTGCATTTGACTTTTCAGATAATCCAAAACTCAAAGAAGCCCATTGGCAACGGGATAAAAATGTAAGAGATGTGTTGGTGCATTTATATGAATGGCATCAA
>PDWJ01001792.1_pt1 | contig 24944 bp, 16 predicted proteins | sample 1430881 | NCBI WGS metagenome assembly PDWJ01 (sample SAMN01162460, study PRJNA174530) | Oral metagenome, whole genome shotgun sequencing project. | biome: Marine environment; feature: Marine mammal; material: Swab sample of the gingival sulcus; isolation source: swab sample of gingival sulcus...
GCGTTTCGATATAAGCCACGGGCAATCTTTCACGTTTCATCTCCTCTTGCGTTGTCTTGAAATCATACTCGATGGAATGAAACTCCGTCGTGAATTGACTTTCCTCTTTGGAAATTATGCAAAACCAAACGCGCTGTGTTCCATCATTTGCTGGCATTCCCAATGCTCCTGAGTTGATCCACAAATGCCCTTCGTTTTCATCTGCAAAAGGAATTCCACAATGTCCAGCCAAAATATGATCCACTTCCAACGCTTCGTACGACGAAACCTTCTCTTTCCAAGGACTTGATTTGTACACGAATTTTGCCGTTTCTTCCTGAGAACCGTGAACAACGCCCCACTTCTTCCCTCCAAACTCTAAAACAAGGTTGAGCGGCAAAGAGTTCATCCAATTTAACGCATCTGGATTGACATGTTGCTTCGCGAAAGGGTACCAATTTCTGGAATTCAAATCACACGACGAATCTTCGTTGAAATTACAACCGCAATCATCGTCTCCGTTCCGCAATTGAATCTCCACGTTTCCAGCAATGCAATGTACTCCCCACTCTCTCACTACATCGACGCATTCTTGCGGTTGAGCACAATAGCCCACAACATCTCCCGTACACACAATTTGATTGGGAGAAAAATCGTGATCCTTCGCCCACGCCTGTAGCGCATCGAGTGCCTGAAAGTTGCTATACACTCCTCCGAAAAGAAGTAATTTCGATCCTTCTATGCTTCGCTTGATCGTGTCCATTTCATCCAAAAATAAGGTAACAAATATAGTGCGGTTGCTAACAACAACCCAACTACGTTGATGTAAAGTAAGTCGGCGTATTTTCCACTGGTCCAGAACCACGTTGATGGCACCCAATTCAAAATTTGTGCAATTCCACAAAAGATTCCAGTTCCAATTGCCAAAAAGAAGGAAATCTTAGGAACATTTAGTTTCCAGAAAAGAAAAATCGGAGCAAGTCCAAGCACCATCGTTCCGCTAATTGTGGTTGCCTTGAGAATTTCCGCATTCAAGAAAACAGGAATTGTTCCCAAAACAGCCAGTGCGATCATCGCTATTCTCCCCTTTTGAATCGTAATGGATTTGTTTTTTACGATATCGACAACCATCAATTTCGAAAAGCTACTGAACGATGAATCCAAAGTGGATGTTGCCGAAGTAATCATGATTAAATTCATCGAGACGAACGCCACAATTCCAAAACCTTTCGTGAGCGACGCAATAGATGAACTTTCGGCACCGTTCATACGCATGGAAACGCCCACCAGACTGAAAGCGACAATGCAAAAGATTCCAATTACTGTTGCCCAAATGTAACTCTTACGTGTCGTTTTTGGATCAGAAATAAATCCTCTGTCGGTTAAGACGGGATCGTGAAATGGATAACTGAAACTTTGAATAAGTGCCAAGACGAGAAAATCCAATCCGTGGGAAAAATCCCAGGTTCCAAGCATTGTTGCATCGATGGGTTTATTAGTCATTGTTGGAAGCACAAATCCGAGAATCAATACGAGCAAAAGCACAAATAAAATCATTTGAATGAAATCGGTAATGAGCGATGATTTCAGTCCTCCTTTGATTACGTAGGCGAGAGTAAGCACGGTAAAAACGATGATTGCCCAATAATAGGAAGTCGTACCTGTTTCACCGAAAAATCCTCCAATCACCATCGTATTCGACCATACTTCGTTAAAGAGACGAATGGCAATCAGTACAGAAAAAACGCGCGTTGCCATGATTCCAAATTTCCCTGTCAGAAAATCATGAATGGAATTCCATTTTCCTTTCGTTCGAAGGTTGTAGATGACAAATCCAGCCACTAAAAACGAGAAATAGTAGCCTGCATAGCCAATTCCTCCCAGCAATCCAAAGCTGTATCCCAAATCAGATGCGTTTACAATCGACTTTGCGAAAATCCACGAAATGACGAGTCCACTTGTTAAGATCAGTGCATTTGGAGCTTTGTCTTTTCCTTCGCTTCCAGAGAAAAAGTCTTTTACCGACTTCGCCCATGGCGAGATGAAGAAAAAAAGCAACAACACGGCTACCACAACAATCCATTGTATGTCTAGAAATGTCATGCTAGCCGTTTGTTAATATTATATGTTGAATGGATCTCATTAGAAAACGTCCCACCACACTTTAGCATTTACACTATTACCATTTGTGCTTGCAGATGCTACCGAATAATTTGCTGCATTCAATACTCCTTCATCCGCAGGATAAGGCAAACGAACGGGGTACATTCCACCATTCAAACTCGCAGAAACAGGAAGTAAATTCGGGAATCCAGTGCGAGAATATTCAATCCAACTTTCGTACGAATTGATGCAGTTTCCGATCCATTTTTGCGTGATAATTTGCTCCAATGGATCTGTTGCGCCATAAGCGGCGTCACCTACCGTCAAATACGTTACTGGCATCGCTACGTTCCAATACGCAAATGCATTGGTCACACCTTCTTCGTACAAGGTCTGAGGTGCAGCAGAAATATATCCTTTCAACGCTGCTTCAGCCAATAAAAACTGTGTTTCCCAGGCTGTCATGAAATTACATTTCAGTACGCCTGTATTCTCTCTAAAAATCGTTCCTGGTAAGGAGTAATCTGAAAGAGAAATTGTTGTTTGGGAGTTATCGATTCCATTGATCAAACCGTTGTAAATCAGCGGATCATTTCCTGTTCCTCTAAACAACACTTCGAAGCGTGGATCGTTCAACGCTTGATAAATCGTATCGGCTGTTTTTGACATCACGTAGAGGTTGAAATCTCCTACGCGCAATTGCTGCATTCTAAAACTGTTCGGTTGACTCGATGAAAAAGTAAAAGTCGCATTATCTGCATTTGTCATCATGTACATTCCTTCAGTCACCAAATCTTGTAAAGCTCCAGGAATGTCCAATGCCACATCTCCATCTCGATCAGAAATACGCATCAAAGCTTTGATTTTTAAGCTTGACGCAAATCTTCGCCATTTGTTTAAGTCTCCATTAAATAAGATATCGCCTCCCAATGTTTCAACAGAATTGTACGCATCAATGGCAGCGATCGCACGATCCAATTGGTCAATAATTCCGCCCGTAGCGAGATAAATATCTTCTTGCGAATCGTACTTTGGTGTCACGTTTCCGCTCGCTCCTTGCAGCGCTTCACTGTATGGAATATCACCGTAGATATCCGTTAGCATTTGCGCCAAATAAGCTTTCATGATACGCGCTGGACCTTCGTATACTCTGTATTTTTCATCTTCTTCTACTTTCGACAAGATGATTTCATTGTCGCGAAGATTCTTGTACAGCACAGGCCAGGGATTTCCTCCCAATTGCGGTTGACTCAAATTATGTCGGTCGAACAGGTTGAAATCGACCATGCTAAAATGCTGACTGAGTAAATTCCCTGCCACAAATCCTTCGTAGGACATGTTATCGCCTGAATTGTATATCACTTGTCGAAGTAACAAATCTGGCTCCACATTTACGGGAGAATTGACATTGGTATTGATGTCTTCGAAATGTTTCTTGCATCCAACTAGCGCCAACGAGAGCACCATCAAAAATGCGATTGATTGTATTGATTTCATATCTTTCTACTAAAAGTTATAACCTAATTTGAGTCCAATGCTTCGCGTGGAAGCGTAAGACATGTTCTCTACTCCACTTGTGAACTGCTGCCCTTGCGTAGCAATTTGTTCTGGATCGAAATGCTTGATTTTCGAAATGGCGAAAATGTTTCTTCCAATAACAGACACCGTCAACGTGCGTGTATCCGCGATGAATCCAGTTGTTTTTGTCTTGTTTTTGAAAGTGTACCCTACCGAAAACTGACGCAGTTTCAAGTAACTCGCATCGTAGGTATTGTTTTCTTCGTGGTTTCGATCGTAGTATTCACGGTAATACGACTCAGCAGAAATTGCTGTTGTGTTTTCCACGTATTCAGGATTTTCCTCTGTTCCAACATTTACCACACCGTCCGCAACAATTCCTTCTTCTGGACGATATTCCGTTTCGATCAATTGACCGGCAACACCTGCAAGTGCCTGCGTACGGGAAATCAATGTTCCTCCTTGACGCCAATCGAACAAAAATCCGAAGTTGAAGTTTTTGTAGGTGAAGCTGTTGTTCCATCCGAGGATAAAATCAGGATTGTAATTCCCTAACTTCTTCACTTCTGGATCAACAATGTAATGTCCGTTATCATCAATAATGAAACGACCATCTTCTGTTTTCATGTATCCAGTTCCGTACATGTCTCCAATTCTTCCTCCTTCTTCTACTTGGTACCAAACCGTTTGATTCACGTTGTCATAAATACGGTTGTATGCCAAGGTGATTTTCGATACGCCATCTGGAAGCTCTTCTACCTTAGATACATTTCGAGAGAAGTTCAATCCTGTTGTCCAATCAAATTGTTTCTTTTTGATGGCATTGATCGACGCAAATAGTTCCACTCCACGTGTTCGCACTTTTCCTCCATTCACAACTTGTTGATCGAATCCTGAAGAAATTGCTACAGGCAATGAAATGATTTGATTTTTCGTGACCACATCATAGTACGTTGCGTCAAAACGAAGACGATCGTTCAAGAAACGGATATCCAATCCGAATTCTGTACTTGTGATTTGTTCTGGAAGAAGATTCGCATTCGCAATGGTTGATTGTGCCGAAAACGTCGGTTGATTGTTAAACGCCACTTGCGGAAGGAATACATTAGCCGTTTGATACGGATCGGTATCGTTTCCTACTTGCGCAATTCCTGCACGTACCTTCGCAAAGGAAATCGCCTTTGGTAAATCTACCAAATTGGAAAGCACAAACGCCGCCGAAGCTGATGGGTAAAAGAACGATACATTCTCCGAAGAAGTTGGTGTAGCCAACGCACTTGACCAATCATTTCGAGCTGTCAAATCCAAATAAAGGTAATCTTTGTACCCCAATTTCAACAGGCCATACAAGCTATTGATGCGCTTTCTACCTACATATTCATCAATTGCCAACGGAATGGATGCATTCGACAAACGATAAATTCCTGGTTGCGACAACGCTCCTGCTGTCACCATGCTTTGTGATTGGTATTGATCCATTCGATTTCCTCCAACGGACACATCAAATTGGACATCCTTTATTTTACGATTGTAATTCACAAGGAAGTCTGTATTGTTTTCACGGAAGAATACCTTTTGCTCTGCGTAGGCTCCTTGTTTGAATCGGTTTGAGCTATATGCTCGTCGGAATTCGCGTGCTTCGGCAGAGTAATCCATTCCTGAACGAACAGAAACGCTTAAGTTCTTGGTGATCTCATACTTTGCCACAATATTTCCAATCATACGATCGCGTTGGAAGCTATTTCTGTTTTCAAAGAGCGTGAAATAAGGATTATCGAAATACAAATAGTTAAAGGAATACTGTTGCAATCCTTCCAAACCAGGCTGCCAATAATCGCGCATGTTCTCAATATTAAGACTTCGTGGTCCCCAAGCGACAAGTGCATAGTTGGTATTTTCAGAACCATAGCCTGATGATGGACGGTTATCGCTTCGCGTGTTCGCATAATGAACGCGTGTGGAAAAAGTCAGTTTTTTCGTGGGATTGAAGTTGAAATTTCCCGAAACATTCATTCGATCGAGATTGACTCCAGGAATAATTCCTTTCGAGCGCATGTCCGTTACAGAGATACGCATATCACTCTTATCAAATCCGTTTGAAAATGCCACATTTTGAATCGATGTGTATCCCAATTGATAGAAATTCTTCAAGTTATCAGGATGGGAAACCATTTCGGTTGGAGTAATCGGTGCTCCACCGTGAACGGCTAAATCTGCTCCGCGAACAACTGATCCGTCTGGTAATGTTACTGGACTGTCGTATTGAGGAGTGAAATATCCGTTATCCAATTGAGGTCCCCAACTGTAAGAAATTCCATCATTGATTCCTCCACCTTGTCCATCAAAGTATTCGAATGCTCCATTGTTTCCTTGTCCGTACTTATTTTGGAAATCTGGCAAGCGAAACGCATCATCAACATAAGTTGTACTATTGAAGCTAATTCCGAGTCCTTGCTTTTTTCGTCCTGTTTTTGTGGTAAAAATCACCACTCCATTGGATGCTCTTGTCCCGTAAAGCGCTGCGGCCGAAGGCCCTTTCAACACCGTAACCGATTCAATATCATCGGCATTGATGTCCATTGCACCGTTTCCAAAATCTACCCCTTGGAAGCCTGCTGCGGCATCTGTAGTGGTGTTGACCAACGAATTGTTATTGATGATAATTCCATCCACCACAAAAAGTGGGTTGTTGTTCGTAAACGAAGACTCACCGCGAATGCTAATTTTTGACGTAGAACCTACACCGCTTGCACCATGTGAAATCGTAACTCCAGCTACTCTTCCTGCCAAGTTATCAAGCACATTGGTTGATTTCACCTCAGAAAGTTCATCTCCTTCTACGGATTGAACAGCATATCCGAGGTCTTTCGTTTCTCGTTCCAATGCCAACGCAGTAATGACGACTTCTCCCACATCTTGGTCTTCGTAAATTAAAGAGATCTCAACGGATGTAGCGCCGTTTGTAGGATATTCGATTTCCAAATAACCGTAGGATCGAACAACAAGAATTGGGTTGGGTTGACTGACATTGATTGAAAATTTGCCATCGACGTCGGTTCGCACCTTGTTTTCAGTACCCTTTTCAACCACAACAGCTCCAAAAATGGTTTCTGATGTGTTTGCATCCTTCACAACACCTTCAATTGTTTGGGAAAAAGAAAGGTGGGAATAGCTCACAAGAGCTATCAAAAGTAAAATGTTTTTCATAAGTAATTTAAATAATCAATGATCCAAACGAATTGAAGCTCCGTTTGGATTTTTGAAGCACACTTTTGTGCTACATGCGCAGTTTTAACTTACACATGCTGAGGGTGGCCCCCGTTTTTTGACCTTATTGAATTCATAAATTCGAATTACCGAGAACAACTCACGATCAAAAAGCTCCAAGCAACCATGCGTAATCTTTCTAATTACTTCAGTAAATACATCGAAGCGATTTTTCAAGAGGTGCCTGATGTCTTCAATGGTATTCAAGTCGGATAGAATGGGAAGAATGCTTTTCCCTTCAAAATTCGCTAATTCGGAAAATGCTCTGGACAGGTATTTACTTCTCCATGGAAGACCTGCGATTTGCTCCGATTTCTCAAGGAAAAATGATCGTTCAAAACCAATTAGGTACAAGCCGTTTTCGCGAGTAGATCCAAAAACACAGTCGTTTTCTTGTAAAAAATGAATGGAATCGGAAATGTACGCTTCGCTGAGTCCAACACTATCATTTCCAACAAGGATTAATTGCGTGTAACCAAGTTCGAAGGTGTCTAGAAATGCTGATTGAATTTTCTCCCCGAAAGAATCGCCATGCTGCTTGGTTTCATCAATAATGATCACGTCGTGACCAGTACTATGAAGCACCGACTTCGTACTCTCAATAAGGTGATGAGCGATTTCGAGATTTTTCGAATGAGAAGGATGCCACTTTTTACTTCGGGCTTCACAGTTCCGTGTACGCGAGAAAAAGATAATCCCTGTACTCGATTTCCTAGAAAATTCATCATTCCTAAAATTCATCCGATCGAAGTGCGTTTTCAGTAGTTTTTCGTCTCAATAATTTCGCAATATAGGCAATGAGACGAAATGAATAATAAGTTCTTACAAAAACTCGGTTCTAATTCTAAAATGATTTTTCATGCCTAGTCGGAAACAAATGAGCTTAACACAAAAAAGCACTCCGAAGAGTGCTTTCTAAAGAAAAATCTATGTTTTTAGTGATTCAGTCTATCACCAACTTTTTGTATAACTTCCTTCAGTTGAATTCACAACGAGTAAGTAATTTCATCCCATTCGTTCGAATTCAACATGATATTGGTCAATAAAAGTAGCTGCTCAGTATTCCCGAGAAAAAGAATCCTCACCGTTCTAATGGCCATTTTATTATCCGAAATACGATTGATTCATTCCTTCCGCATCAAACTTGAAGGTATTTTCCGTGGACGTTTTGTCTAGCTTATCGCTAACAGCCAAACTCCAGATCACCAATTCCATGCAAAACGCTCTGTTACTTCCACTCAAATCAGGACAATATTCGTCGAGCAATTTTCCGAGAGGTTCAATTGAAGATAAGTTTTCGATGAATGCATCATCGTGATCGTTGTAATTTAACTCCAAATAGTTCGAATCGAACCAAGCAATAATATCCGTAAACGGTGTTTTCACACCTTCCTTTTCCAACTTAGGTACTCTTGGGAAGAAACGCTCGAAAGTAGAAACCACCGCTCGATCGATCAATAGTTTTGCAACTTCTGCTGCTCCCTCCTGTTCTCCTTCATACACTAGTTCAATTTTTCCTGTTATGGAAGGAATAATGGACATGAAATCAATCAGGCGGACAGCTGTTCTCTCATTTCCCGATTCGATAGAGCGCAGTTTGGTTCCAGCAATAAGGTTTTCCATCGCTGAAATTGTCATGCGGGCACTCACACCACTTTTCGCATCAACGTATTCACTTTCTCTTGCTTCAAAAGCTACTTGTTCGAGTAAATCTCGGGCGAGTTCAGGCACAAAAACACGCGACCTATCTTCATCCGAAATCTTTGCTTCCTGAGCGGTAATGCTCTTTGCCAATTCGATAGTTTTCGGGTAGTGCGTAAAAATTTGAGAGCCAATTCTATCTTTTAACGGAGTTACGATACTTCCACGATTGGTATAATCTTCTGGGTTTGCCGTAAACACGAATTGAATATCAAGTGGCATTCTCAATTGAAATCCACGGATTTGCACATCGCCTTCTTGCAAAATATTGAATAAGGAAACTTGGATTCTTGCTTGTAAGTCTGGTAATTCATTCAGTACAAAAATACAGCGGTTTGCTCGTGGAATCATTCCATAATGCAATACGCGCTCGTCGGAATACGGCAATTTAAGCGTTGCTGCTTTGATCGGATCGATATCACCAATTAAATCAGAAACATTTACATCAGGTGTTGCCAGCTTCTCGAAAAATCGTTGCGATCGGTGTACCCACTCAATTGGTGTTTCATCTCCCTTTTCGTCCAATAAATCTTTCGCGTATTTTGAAATTGGTTCGAAGGGACTATCGTTTATTTCCGATCCTTTTACGATGGGCATGTACTCGTCGAGTAGATCGACCATGCTTCGTGCAATACGTGTTTTCGCCTGACCTCTCAACCCCAATAAGTTGATATGATGTCCCGCCAGAATGGCTTTTTTCAATTGAGGAACTACGGTGTCCTCATATCCCCACAAACCTTCAAAGGCAGGTTTCTCCTGTTTGATTCTATCAATGAGGTTTGCTTGTAACTCTTCGCTCATTGATTTGTGAACGAACCCAGAATTTTTCAATTCTCCAAATGTTGTTTCTTCTTTCATTCTAAACGATTAAATGCGTTTAATTCTGTTTTTTTCGTAATCTTCAAAAATCATCTGACCTAAACCAGAAAGTCCAGTCAAGAAGGCCTTCCCCTGATTTTGCGCCGTAAAAATCTCCACAAAATGTCTCAAATATGGATCTTGAGCAATCATGAATGTCGTGATGGGAATTTTGAGTTTTCTTGCCTGCGCAGCCTTATTGAGGCATTTATCCACAATCATTCGATCCAAACCATTGCTATTTTTGTAAAACTCTCCATTGGGCAGCTTTACACAGCTAGGTTTTCCATCTGTAATCATGAAAATTTGCTTGTTTGTATTTCGTTTTCGGCGGAGAATATCCATCGCCAATTCCAGTCCAGCAACTGTATTGGTGTGATAAGGTCCTACTTGTAAATAAGGTAAATCCTTCACTTTTATCGGCCACGCCTCATTTCCAAATACAATAATGTCGATGGTATCTTTTGGATATTTCCGATGAATCAATTCCACGAGTGCCATGGCTACTTTTTTAGCCGGTGTAATTCGGTCTTCTCCGTACAAAATCATGGAATGACTGATATCAATCATGAGAACGGTACTCATTTGCGCTTTGTGCTTTGTTTCTTCAACGATGAGATCATTTTCCGTTAGCCTTAGGTCGCCAATGCCATGATTAACTTGGGCATTTTTCAAACTTTCGGTCATATTTATGCGAGACAATTCATCACCATATTGATAGGATCGATGATCACCATCGCGCTCATCACCCACTCCAACCTTCGTTGTTTTGTGGTTTCCAATTCCGCTTTTCTTGAGTTTTCCAAAGATTTGATCCAATGCATATTCACGCAGCGCCGCTTCAAGCTTTGCTGTCAATACGTGCTTACCGTCTCCTTTGCCAGAATTACCATCTTGATTGTCCTTATCTTCCCGAATGTATCCGCGCTTTTTCAAATCTTCGATGAAGTCATCTTTGGTATATTCATCTGTAAAAATCGCGTACTCTTGATCGAGTGTATCCAACCACTCAAATGCTTCTTCAATGTTTCCCGAAGTGTGTGTAAGTAATTCTTTGAAAATGTCAAATACTCGATCAAAATGCGGAATATCTTTAGGCGTGTGTTTACTGAAAATAAACCCTTTCCCTAAGTCAAACTTAATTCCATCCATATGTACGAATTTACGGAAATATTCTCTTAATTAATACCTAGGTAAGTACCAAGCATAATTCCCTCGCTTTATTTAACATTCTTTCCAAAGCGAATTAAATTAACACTAGCGCGCTTCAATTCGTTTTTCTTTTTTGGTAAAAAAGGCGCGGTGAATGCTTCGGTGCTTTTGATTTCTTGGCTCAAGTGAGATCGTGTTTCAGAAAAGAGATACGGCATCAATAATAAATTGTTAGTTTGCCCTGAAATAAACACACTCGAATTTGAACCATTACCAAAGAAAGTGTAGTTTTAGATCGAGTCAATCGATAATACTACATGAAAACGAATTACTTACTCCCATTCATCTTTTGTTTCCCTTTCCTCGGTTTTGCTCAACAAGCAGACAGTTTGCCCAAGAAGAAATTTATTCTTGCTTCTGTTTCGTTCGAATTGGGGAGGATAAAAGACCGCTACCCCTCGATCAATCTGGAAACCATGAATGACTGGACACAAAATCCGTCAGAAATTGAACGCGATTTAACTGGTCATTCCGTAACGCATGATCGCGATGTGGAAGGATCGCGCGTTGGAGCCTCCGTTGCATTTATTCCATTTAACCAATCGAAAAAAGACTACTCAGAAAGTCAAGAAATTCGTATAGGATTGATTTACATGGTTCGAGGAACCCATCTTTCCTATGTCTTGCAAACGGAAACGGGTGCGTACAAGTCAGTCGCCTACTCTACTCGATTCAAAGAATTTAGTCTACAAGGTGCCTACGTATGGAAATACAGTCCATCCTTCGCTAAACGCTTCACTCTTCATGGAGGAATGGGTTTAGGTATTGGTTCAACATTTAAGGATCAAACATCTGTTGCTGAGCATTTTTCAAGTGGACAAACCAACGAGATTCCTAAGTCCGAATTCAATGTTTACAAAGGAAAATCATCCCTATTCGGACGTGCATTTATTCCCGCTGGAATCGATTTTGCCTTAGTAGAGCGCTTTGATGTCGGTATTGAAGCGAACATTGGCATGGGAAAGCAACAAGTATATGACGGAAGCAGTTACACCATTCAAACTAGCGGTGCACTTTACGTAAAAGTCAGTTACTTTTTCTGAAAAACCCTTTTTCCCTTCGGGAAATGGTACTTTTGGGTCATGAAGAAATCGGTTGCAATTATTGGTGGTGGTCCTTCTGCGCTTGCCTTGGCCGCATTTTTAGATCCGACAATTTTCGACGTTTCCATTTACGAAAAGAACAAATCGTTGGGGCGGAAGTTTTTGGTTGCGGGAAAAGGCGGATTCAATTTGACGCACTCGGAACCTATAGAGCAACTCATTTCACGATATTCGAACGATGAACCTGTGAAAGCAGCCGTTAACGCGTTCACCAATCACGATTTCAGAAATTGGCTGGCTTCCATTGACATCCCGACATTTATTGGATCGAGCAAACGCGTGTATCCAGAAAAAGGCATCAAACCGATCGAAGTACTCAATCGCATTCTTTCCCTCCTCCAATCGAAAAATGTGCACTTCCACTTCGAAAGCAACTGGACAGGCTGGGATAGCGAAAATGCTTTGACTTTCACTTCTGGAAAGAGCGTAAAAACTGACATTGTTGTGTTTGCTCTAGGAGGAGGAAGTTGGAAAGTTACCGGTTCCGACGGAAGCTGGCTGGAAACATTCCGCAGAAAAGGCATTGAAACGCGTGATTTTCTTCCTGCCAATTGCGCTTACTCAGTTGATTGGAAGGCAGATCTACTTGCTAAAATAGAAGGCGCGCCCCTCAAAAACATTACCATTTCGACCAACGGAAAAACATCTAACGGTGAAGCCGTTGTAACACAATTTGGTATCGAGGGAAATGCTATTTACCCTTTGAGTGCAGAAATACAAAACCAACTTTCAACGGAAGGGAAAGCCACTGTTTATGTTGATTTCAAACCCATGTTTTCAGATGAACAAGTATTGCAGAAGATGGAGCAATCGAATCTGAAAATCACCGATCTACTTCGGAAAAAGCTCAATTTGAACAAAACACACATCCATTTGCTGAAACATTACCTTGACAAAGAAGCGTTTCTTTCCAAAACGACGCTCGCCGCTGCAATTAAGCAATTCCCTTTGACTTTGGAAGCCGCAGCTCCCATCGACGAAGCCATTTCCACTACTGGAGGAATTTCCATGGACGCTATCCACGCTAACTTCGAATTAAAACACCTTCCAAATACCTATTGTCTTGGTGAAATGCTCGACTGGAATGCACCAACGGGCGGCTATCTGCTTCAAGCATGCTTTAGCATGGGCGTATTTTTAGCCAAGGAATTAAATCAACTCGATTCGTAAAGTAATCTGTGATCCTACTGAAGGCCAGAACTATTAATCGCGTAAACAATTTTACAATTCCGCATCAAATTCCGTAACTTCCAAGTTCGAATCAAACAAAAGGTTGTAGACATGGCAAAAAATGGAGGCACGCTCAAGCGTTGGTTCCGCAGTAAGCGTTTTTGGAAGCGTTTTGTTGCGGTCACAATTGCCTTACCCATTCTACTCTTCTTCACGGTTGTGCTTATCGTTTATGCAAAGCAAGACTCCATCGTTCAAGGACTCGTGGAAGATTTAAACAAGGACTTTCGCGGAGCTACTGAACTAAGTGGGTCGCATATTTCCATGTTCGAAAACTTCCCATACATCTCGATTGATCTGGAAAATGTCAAAGTATTCGAGTCGAAGCAAAAAACCGGAACTCCACTCATTAAGTTAAACGATGTTTACGTTGGATTTAACCTCTGGACGATCATTTCGGGAAATATGGAGGTCAAAAAAATCAAGCTAGAAGAAGGAGAAATCAACCTTGTTCAACATGTAAATGGTGAGTTCAATATTGTGAATGCATTGAGTTCGGAAAAGGAAATTGAAAGTCCGGAGGAAGAATTTCACCTCGATTTGAAGAAAATAGAACTGGAAAATGTTGATATCACCAAGCTTAACGAAGCAAATGGGTTGAAAATTGAAGCCTTTGTAAACGATGCTCACGCTAAGTTTGAAACTTCTTCCGATCACGTTTTAGCGGCTTGCGATGCACGGTTCATGCTCAACATCATTCAAAACAAGGATACCACTTTTTTCAAGCACAAACACCTTGACTTGGACACTCAAATTGACTTTCTCAAAGGAAAAGACGTCATGACGCTCTCTCCGACTGCTGTACATTTTGAAGGTTCTGAATTCAACATGGAGGGAAGTATTGATTTTCTGAATGATATGTTTCTCGACCTGAAATTTGATGGAAACAAACCCAATTTTGACTTGTTTGTTGCGATGGCTCCTGAACATCTCATTCCCACACTGAAGCAATACGAAAACGAAGGTGAGATTTACATCAAATCAAGTGTAAAAGGGAAATCCATTAATGGGCACAGTCCAAAGGTAGAAGCCAAATTTGGCTGTAAAAATGGGCATGTCATCAATCCAAAAACGAAGAAAAAAATCAGTGGAATCAACTTCGATGCAAGTTTCACAAATGGCGAAGAAAGAAATCTCGGAACGATGAAAGCTACGCTTCACAATTTTACAGCCAAGCCAGCCAAAGGCTCAGTGAAAGCCAATATTGACATCACCGATTTTAACGCTCCACTCGTTGAACTCGATTTGAGTTCAACCTTCGATATTGGGTTTGTTTCCAAATTTCTCAACCTCGATCACCTTCACAATGTTGGAGGAAAAGGCGAATTCGATCTTCAATTTGAAGACATCATCGACTTAAAAAATCCGGAGCATGCCGTGTCGAAGCTCAATGAAAAATATGAGATGAAGGTGGCGCTCAAGCATGTGCATTTTTCTTCCGACGACCTGGATTTACCCATCAAAAACTTCAATTTCCTAACGGAAGTTCACGGTCATGTAGCAACAGTGAAAATGTTCAATTTACTCTACGGAAAATCCGATTTGGAAGTTGTAGGAACCATTGATGATTTGCCTGCCATTCTGCACCATACCGATAAAGAAGTCGACACGCGTTTGAAAATCAGCAGTCAATACCTCGACATTTTTGAAATGACGGGCGGAGAAAAGAAAGACGGATTTGAAGAACAAATCGAAAATCTCACAATGCATTTTGACTTCAAGGCATCCGCACGTTCCTTCACCGAATCCAAATACCTTCCTCAAGGGGAATTTTTCGTTGAAAATCTATACGCTTCACTGAAGCATTATCCGCACACACTTCACGATTTTCACGCAGACATTTTCGTAGAGGAAGAAGACCTACGCGTAGTCGAATTCAAGGGAATGATTGACAAAAGCGACTTCTTGTTTACAGGAAAACTAGAACATTACGAGAAATGGCTCGATGAACATCCTGGTGGCGATTCTAAAATTGAATTTGATTTAGCTTCGAACATGTTACAATTGGAATCCTTGTTCTCCTACAAAGGCGAAAATTACGTTCCTGAAGAATACCGTCATGAAGAATTTGACAACTTACGATTCCACGGATTTACCTATCTTCACTACGATGACGAATTGAAATCCATCGACTTAAACCTTGATCGCTTCGATGCTACGATGAAAGTACATCCGCTTCGTTTTGAAAACTTTAATGGCCGCGTACACTACGAAGATGAGCACTTAGTGGTGGAAGATTTCCATGGAAAATTGGGTAAATCAAACTTCAAAACAACACTTCACTATTACCTTGGAGAAGATGAAAAAGTCAAAAAACGAGACAATCACTTCTCCATTACTGCTTCCCGACTTGACATCGACCAGTTGATCAAGTACAACCCTGCTCCTGCTCTCAAAAAGAGCAAAGCAGAACGAAAAGGAACTCCCATTCCAGAAGTTGATCACGATTCAGGGTTCAATATTTACGAACTTCCGTTTACCGACATGACCTATCATCTGGACATTGATCATTTGAACTATCATCGTTATCTGATTCATAACTTGAAGGGAAATTTGCGTACAACGTCCGACCATTACATTCATGTGGATCATCTCAACATGGATGCCGCAGGAGGACACTTCGACATTGACGGTTATTTCAACGGTTCCAATCCGAAGGAAATTTATTTCAATCCTGTGATTCAGGCCAAGAATGTCAACTTGGATAAACTGCTGTTTAAGTTTGAGAATTTCGGTCAAGATTACATTGTTTCAGAAAACTTACACGGAATATTTACGGGGAAAATCACTGGAAAAATTCTCATGCATACCGACTTGACGCCAAACGTCGATGATTCAGAAATCCATGTAGATTTGGACGTTACGCACGGGCGATTAGAGAAATTCTCCATGTTGGAATACATGTCTGACTATTTCAGTGATAAAAACCTTTCAAATGTCTTATTTGACACACTGAACAACCACTTGGATCTTGTTGACGGCGTCATGACAATCCCAACCATGAGCATCAATTCATCCTTGGGACACATGGAAATTTCGGGAAAACAAGATCTCCTTGGAAACATGGAATACTATTTGCGGATTCCCTGGAAGATGGTGACCAAAGCGGCATCGTCAAAGCTTTTTGGGAAGAAAAAAGAAGAAGTTTCGAATGATCAAGTGGATGAAATACAATACGGTTCAGAAAAACAGCGCTATGTAAACGTGAAGATTATCGGCAATGCAGATGGATATAAGTTCACTTTGGGAAAGCCGAAAAGAAATAAGAATAATTGAGAGATTGAATGAAGAATTGTCTTGTACTATTGATGACATGCATTGCCTTGAACGGATTTGGGCAAACTTTGATGGATTATAATTTTTTCAGTTGTTCCGAAAGATCGTATCCAGAATTCATTCGACACAGAATTGTTTCAAAGGAGAAAAATGAGGACAGTTTAACTATTCGTATTGCTTTGGTTTTGAATTGCTGCACTGATCCTGAGCTTGAACTTTCCATATCAAACGATTCATTGTTTGTCACCATACAGAATACTTCGGAGACAATTTGCGGATGTAATTGCTGTTTCGAATTGGAAATGAAACTGGCAGAACTATTCACCGACTCGTTGAAATTTTTTTACATGAAAGAGGAAATTGTCTTTACCCAGGACGATATTTCTTCCGTTTATGAACCCATCGAGCTAAAAGAAAGTAAAGATAAGTACGTTTTTCCTACTCCTTCTGAGTTACAGAAATTCGAAAGCTTTGATGGAGATGTCAATTTATTAACTGATGACGGAAAGAAAACTGGATTATGGCGACACTCGACTGAGAAATACAATTACCTCTCATATTATCATTTAGATGAAAATGGAGAGCTCTTGTCTCGTTGGCGCGCCATTTATTCACTGGAAGGTCAGCTTGAAGAGATTTGTGGTTACGATAATGTTGGCGATATTTCATCGTGTGCTTCTCCGTACGATTACAATCACCTATTTGGAATTAAGAACTAAACAAAGTTATGAAGAAACTTCTACCCGGATTGATTTTACTATTTTCCCTGAACGGATTTGGTCAAGAAATTGTTGGTTTTTCCATGTCGGATTGTGATCGTCAAGACTACCCCCAGTTTACCAAAAACCGCCTACTTTCGAAGGAGTACCGAAACGATACCTTGTTACTTAAGCTTGGAATGGTTCTCAATTGTGCCATTGACCCCATTCCGATTGTTCAACTATCGGAGGACTCGCTCTTCATTGCCTTCAAAGACACTTCTACCTCTTACGCCATGTGCGATTGCTGTTTTGAACTCAATTTTACACTAACAGAAGTTCCCGACACCAATTTCATCCTCTTCTATGGATTGAATCGAACGAGCCTGGAAGAAGATAGTGAGGACACATTTTATCGAAAAATCGGAAGGGTAAAGAACCAGTATATTTTTCCTTCCTACTACGAAATTGAGGAAGCAATGTCTACGGAACATCCTAACCAAGTTAACGAAGAGGGCAAAAAAGTCGGTATTTGGAACGAATCTAAATCATCTGACACAAATAGTCCCTTTTGGGTTTCTAAGTATGAACTCGACGAGAACAATCAATCAAAGCTTGTCTGGAGAGTATACTTTTCAGAAGCTCCGTACGCTAAAATAGAAGAAGTGGTTGTTCGTAATAGTCCACACCATCTTACTTCCATTGAGGGAATGACTTACTACAAGATGTTTGGAATTGATAGGATTAAAGATTGAAAATCTTTAGGTCACGTTTCTCTTCAATTCTTGAAGAAAAGCCTTAGTCTGCGAGTTCACTACTTCTAACATTTCATCTTTCGATACAACCTCTTGGTACATTTTCTCCACTGGTTGAACTAGCGAATTCCCTCCCTTAACAATATAGGAGTAATCATTGAAAATAACTTCTAACGAGCTTATCGCATCAAATGTATTTACTCCAGCTTTCTTGAATTTCAAATAACGTAACTCTAATTTCAATCTATCAACGGAACCGACACCATCAAAGTCAAAAAAATTATTTGCTTTTTTCTTCTTGAAAAGTGACTTGAAAGAACTTGGCACATCATTGACCGCTTGATCCTCTACCACCTGATCTGCCCAAGCGTCAAAATAAGCAAGATTATCGGCCTCCCACCATTGATCTCCTAAAAGATTATGCTCTTCATAAGTTTGAAATAAATCACTAAACTGAGAATGCTTATTTATGAACAATTCAAATAAGGGTCTGACTGAATTACGGTACGTTTGAACCACCACGATTTCACTCTTCTCCTCCAACTCTGACACTTCATTCGACAACCCTTGCTTCCAAAGCAAAATCTCTTTATCTATATCGTCATCATCCGAAATATCTTTTCCTGCAATGACGTCCAACACCAACTGTTGAGATTCAATTAATAAATTTCCGAGCAACACATGAAAATCTTTTGAATCTCCTCCATAACCTTGAATCTCGGCAAGTATTCGATTATAAGACTCTCTCGATTTCTCACTCAACAAAAACGGTGGATAACCAAAACTGATTAACAATAAATTCGTTAATAATCGAGCTGTTCTTCCATTCCCATCATAAAATGGATGAATGCGCACATACTTTAAATGAAAATCGAAGGCAATTAAAACAGGATGTTTACGATCCTTTTTACCCGATTTCAGCGCATCAATATCTGCATTTGTTTCATTGAGAAGTTCATGCATAGCATCTGGAACCTCACTATGCGGCAAAAAATAAAACTTCTCTCCCCTATAATTAATCAGATGATTATCCGTGGTTTTCCATTTCCCAATAAAATCCCTTTTCGCTGGATCATCTTCATGCATAATCGCCTTGTGCATATTCTTGATCCGCTTTTCTGAAATGCGAATATCTCCCTTACCAATTTTGAAAATTTCCTGAACGACTTCATCATGACCGCGCATTTCTGAAATATCCTTGAATGATTTCCCATCAATGGTAACATTGTCCATCATCAATTGCTTCGTCTCAATGCGAGTAAGTGAATTCCCTTCCATTGCATTCGAAAAGTAATTCCAATCTAAACGAAATTTGTATTGAATTTGCTTCGCTAAATCACTATCCAATTTACCGTGCTCATCAATTTGAGCTTGTAGTTCATCGATTTTGGATAATATGTCGTTTAATTTATTCATTACTTTCTAGTAGAAAATTTACAAGAGCATCACTAAAATACTCATTTAGGGCGTTACTGTATAAAATCAATAAAAAAACGGCAACAGTACGGCACTTTCAGCCAATCTAGAATTATAAGATCATCAGAAATTCTAACAAATTTGCACAACTTGGGAAAGTCATGATACCATTCGAGATGAATAGCTCTAACCTCTCATCTTATCCAATAAATCACTCAATTGCTGAGCTTCTTCTTGCGATAAGCTCGACGAAATCATGTTTGAGCGATCACTATTGAACTCTTTGTCAATTTCGGACAGAAGCGTTAATCCTGCCTCTGTGATTTCAACGAAAACCACACGACGGTCACTTTCGCAGCGAACACGGCTGATAAGTCCCTTATCAAACAACTTATCCATGAGACGTGTTGTATTGGGAGACTTCTCCACCATTCTACTTTTTACATCGTTTACAGAGATGGATTTCTTTGCTCCTCGCAAAATTCGGAGGATGTTGAACTGCGCAATGCTGAGTCCGTATTCCGCCATAAACTTGTTCTGCTTCGTTGCGAAATAATTGGAAGTATATCGAACATTTACAATTGCTCGATGCCAGGGTGATTGAAATTTACTTTGGATAGCGTCATCAATTTTCATAGTGTAAATTTAATTACCTAGGTAATATCTTCAAAATTTTTCTTCATTTAACTTCAAAACTGTGACAATATTGTTTTTTTCCCTGTGAGAATAATTCCTTATCTTGACCGAGATCTTTTTACAAAGTACATTTCAAACATGCTCAACACGCTCAAAATCTACACTTTAAAACCACTAAAACCTGTTCTTTTATTCGGTTTTGTTCTCTTCATACATTTAACTGCTTCTGCCCAACTCACAGATGACTATTGTGGCACTTCGATCGATGAAACAAACTATGATCGTCTTATCGAACTTAATCAACGGTGGGAAGATCGTGCATCCAATTTTGATCTTGCCAAAGCTTATGGCGGTACCACGTTTTTCGTTCCAGTGCAAATGCATATCATTCGTCAAAACTCGGGACTCGGTGGAAGTACTGAGGCAGAGGCGTTAACGGCACTTGACAGAATGAATGATTATTACATCGATGCAAGTATTCACTTTTACCTGTGCGATGACATTAATTTCATCGATAACTCAAACTACTACGACTACAGTAAATCGCAAATGAATGCACTTGACGCGGCATACAGTCAAGACAATGTTGTCAATATTTACATTGCGAATTCGGCGACAAACAGTTCAGGTTCTGGCATTTGTGGACACGCGCAATTTCCTGGTGGACTCGATTTCATCATGGTGACTACTTCGTGCATGAATAACGGAAGTACACTTGCTCACGAAATGGGACATTATCTTGGGTTGTATCACACCCACACAACATCATTTGGTAGCGAAGCCGTTGATGGTTCAGATTGTTCTACGCAAGGAGATTTGATTTGTGATACACCTGCAGACCCCAATTTGAGTGGTGAAGTAAACAACGACGGTTGTATTTATGAAGGCGTAGACACGGACGAAAATGGTCAGTTCTACACACCTCAAGTTACCAACCTCATGTCGTATGCATCAAAGGAATGTCGTTTTGAGATAACCGAAGGACAACTTGAAAGAGCTTTATGGACCTTGCAAAACGAGCGGTCGTACCTAAGCTGTTCGGCGCCCGACTTGGAAGCCAACTTCTACATTCATCGAGACGAATCCTGTTCCAACGGAACGACTATTTCATTTTACAACACCTCAGAAGGAGCCGTTACTAGCTATAGTTGGGATTTTGGAGATGGTGTTGGAACCTCCACCGATGAATCGCCTGAATGGGTGTATTGGGCGAATGGTGTGTACACGGTAACTTTAACCGTTAGTGATGGAATCAATACAGATTCATACACACAGAAAATTGCCGTTGGTCCCGTATCTATCCCCTACACCAACGATTTCGAATTGGGAGATGTGGATCTCGCAGATTTCAACACCTACAACTCGATGAAAAATGAAGTGTCTGTTCACCCCGATGCTGCAGAATCGGGTGCTTTCGGAATGCTTTTCGATGGAAATGCTGTTAGCGGTGCCAGTCCCTATTTTCAATCGCCAAATACAGGCGAAGCGTTTCAGGAACTGTGGAATCCGTACTTTAAATCGAGTGCGAAACTATGCGTTGACGCTTCTTACATCACCAATTTACAACTTGAGTTTGACAAGCGACAAATACGAACAACGAGCGATAGCTACACCAATTTTGTGATTACTGTAAACGGACAACAGGAAGGATCGGTGGTTCGAGTGAACTCTTCTGGGACAGATGACGCAACGTTTACGCATTTGGTATACGATTTATCGGCCTACAACAACTCTGTGATCACCATTGGTTTTGAAGGAACGCATCGCTACGACAAAGACAGAAGTGGAACGGATAACGGGTCGGCAACTTTTATTGACAACATTAGTATCACTGGAATTTTGTCAACTGACAACATCCAACCAACTGAGATCATTTCGATTTATCCAAATCCATCTTCTTCATCCATTTTTGTTCAAACAAACGAGGAGAATTATGTTATTCTTGACATTCTAGGAAAAGATGTAAGCAATTTGGCAACAGTTAGCTCGCATAATGGAAGTACTTTGGAGTTAGACATTTCGAATTTAGAGAACGGAGTGTATCACTTTAGAACTTCGAAGGGAATTGAGCGATTCATTAAAACGGAAAAATAAATGAAGTACCTCACTCTAACACTCTTCATTCTTATTTGCTCAACTTGGCTGACTTCGTGCAATATGAAAGATGCGTCCGATTACGTCACCCCGCCAGAACAAACGGTAAACGTTGGGGAAAAGGTGAACATCTACTACACCACGAATTCATGCTGTCGTTACTGTGCACCGAACATAGAGAACCTAAATCACTTGAAGTATATCGGAGAAGAAGTGATCATTCCATATGATGACGGATGCGCGGGATGTAACGAAACTGTTGCGCTTGTTTTCGAAGCAAAAAGCAAAGGAATGGATACGATTGCAGGTCGTATTTTGGAACAAAGCAAGGATTGTGGCGATACCCTCACGGAGTTTGAATCGTTTGTGATTCATGTGAAGTAATTGAAATGAAGAAGTTCTTGTTTTTCTTGATCGTCATGCCGTTACTTGTAGCCGGCTGCTCAAACGAGTATGAAGTTGAGGATGCCTTGTACGCATACATTGAAACAAAATACGCCGACGAATCGATCAACTTGGAAAATACACTCGACTCTCTCGAAAAGTACTACGTTGAAGAAGGCGTAATTGCGTCAGGCTCTCCATCTGATTTACGCGACTATTTTCAACAGAACATTGATGAAGGACAATTACGGATTTCGCACAACGATCAAGCACGAGCACTTTTGGGTAGAGTTTCATTCTCTTACAACGAATTGGAAAAAGCCGCTTTACGACAAGTGGATGGCGAAACATTCGATGCCAGCAAGTTTGGAATCATTTCGAATCTTATTGAAGAAGAAACGACAAAAACGGGACAAATTGCTTCAAGCACGGTAGCACTCCCCTACTTGGAAGTTCTTTCGGTGGAAGACTTTAAGCACCCATTTTACAGGGCGAATGTGTTGCTATTTCTTCACATGTGTTACTTTCACCACTATGTAAAACACCAAGAATACATTCGAGAGATCCCAAAGAAGGTAGAGTATGTTATGTTGTAGAATCATTCGATACAGTGTGCTCTATTTTACAAAAGCATCATACAACAACAAATTCCTTATCAATTGATTTTCAAACCACTTACACCTTTAAAACTCATTACTTTCCCTTTCCTTATTCCAATCAAAGTCTAGCACTCCGTTGAAAATTATGAAATGACTAAATTACTGACGAAAAATATATAACCTAATAATTATGAACAAACAAGTAAAAAAAGTTGCTGTAGCTTTCTGCGCAACTCTAATTAGTGTATCCGGCTGGTCCCAATATGTGGACGTGGAGATTCAGGATGCATTTCCTGTCAATAATCCTCCCACTAAAGAGGGGTGGGATTTGGTCAAGCAATACGAATTCAACACCACGTCTTGGGCGAATGACTGGGATCAAAAAGATGATCCAATGAAGGATGAAGTATTTGCAGATGGAAACTTCCAGATTAATCAGGTGAACAATGACTACATTCAACTCACTATCGAACGGTTGGAACCACCACAAGCGTACACTTATCAAGATCCAAACAACAACTACGTTACGACAACAGCCGATTTTCCATTTCGCACACAATACATTCGCTCGAAAGACCGTTTCAATGAAGGTTTTTTTGAAGCACGCATAAAAATGCCACTTGGACGTGGGACATGGCCTGCCTTCTGGTTGGTAGATAACGAACTTGATTACTTCTCTACGGGGAGTCAATATAGTTCTAGCGAACTAAGGGATCTGTACAACGAAATTGACATTTTCGAAAACTTTCCTCAAGATGATTACGCCACTCGAATCACATCAAATATCCATGTAGACACGGAAGATCATATTCTTAACGGGAACTATGGTGAACATCAATATCTTGGTGGTCTTGGAGTCGCAGATTATTTATACTATTCGGGACCAGAAGACCTCAACCAAGCATGGCATACCTATGGTTGTGAATGGGGTGATGATTACGTTCGATGGTACTTGAACAATAAACTGATCAAGGAAGTAACCGTTAATGATTCACCCGCCATTGCAAATTTGATTACTTATTTGAGAAACAATATGAAAATCATTTTGGATGTAGGTCTTCGTCCCGAAGAATACACTCCTTCGTTTACTTCAGGCACAATGGAAATCGATTACGTTCGCGTATTCAAAAAGAAGCCAACTATCACTGTCGATTCTCCAAACTGTCTTACCAATGGAATTCAATTCACAGCAGAGGCTGAAGGAGAGAACACTTATTCTTGGACCGTTGAAGGTGGAACTCAGATTACCGGATTCAACGGTAGTAACGTAGCAACATTTATGAGGCTGAAAGGATTCAGTTCCATGACTGTTTGCGTAACTGCCACTAATAATGTAGGAAATAGTTCAACATCGTGTTACACCTACCCTGGATTAGATGCTGAATTTGAGATTACGTCTTCGCTTTGCGTGAGCAACGACATTCAGGTTACTGCAGTAGCAAACACGACTACTCCTGGCAGTTGGTGGGCAATCTACAATGCAGATGCTAATGGAAACATTACTGATTGGAACAAGTTAAATCCCGATATTTTTGGAGATCAAGCAACCTTCTCCAATATTGGTCTTCAATATGGTAATGACTATGTAATTGCTCATGGAGTTTGGGATAACTGCGTTCCTTGGACAGTCGAATACGAACATTTCAAACTAGAATTGTCAGATTTTACGGCGAATGAGCCCGTGTGTAATAATAATGTGATGTCCGTTTCTGGAGCTTCTCTTCATAACACGCAAACGGGATCACGTTGGGATCTATACCATGGAGATGAGTTCGGTAACATTTTGGATTTCACACCAATTGAAACACAATGGGGTAACTCCTTTCAGTTTAACAACTTAGAAAGAGACAAGTGGTACGCAGTAAACCATGGAATTTGGGGTGATTGTGCGGGAAATTGGACCGTTACTCGCAAGCCTGTGTATGTACCATCCTTCAAATTGAACCCAGACTTTGACCACATTGCTGTATGGCAACCAGACCCAGTTTATGACGAAGTCTTCCAAATCAATTGCTTCGCACAGGAATACTCAGTTGGGTCCAATTATAAAATATTCTTGTCCAACGAAAATGCCGATTGGCTATCTCAAGTATACTCCAGCGCCTCTGGATCGTG
>PDWJ01001794.1_pt1 | contig 24923 bp, 19 predicted proteins | sample 1430881 | NCBI WGS metagenome assembly PDWJ01 (sample SAMN01162460, study PRJNA174530) | Oral metagenome, whole genome shotgun sequencing project. | biome: Marine environment; feature: Marine mammal; material: Swab sample of the gingival sulcus; isolation source: swab sample of gingival sulcus...
TTTGGAAAACTTTTTTGTTGCTTTAAAATTTCGCTGTTCAAAACGCCAAACGCCAAAATAATATCAGCACTTTGTTGTAATTTATGATAGTTATCTTTAGCTATTTTTACGTTATAATTGTTTTGCAAAATATTGTTTTTCGACAATACAATATTAGCATCTTCGCCTACCACCGCTTTTATTTCCTGTCGCAGTGTTTGATAAATATAGTTAAATGATTTGTCATTATATTTATCAAATAACACACCAATATTATAGGTCTTTTTTTGTGCAAAACTCGTAATGGTAATACAAAACAATATAAAGGTTAGTATTTTCTTCATGGATAAAAATGTTTTATGGATATAATACCAACTGCAATCTAACATTATCCAAAAGAAAATAGAACTTTTTAATTGGATAAATTTAGGTCACAAATAGCATTAAATATCTCTATGTAAAAGTTTTAGTAAATATAGGATTATTATGTGGTTTTAGCAAATGGGCATATTGGGAATAAGGTCAGAAGCACGAGATTTGACATCAAATCTCCATAACATTTCTGTTGGAAGCTATTATGCTATTATAATTGTGTTTTACATTTCTGTTTGGAGCTATTATACTCCCATAATTGTGTTTTACATTTTGTTTTGAAGTTAAGGAAGCCGGCAGGGAGAGAAAATTAAGATTTTATAACTATTTTTGCCGTATTTTGATGAAATATATTGGGAAAAGAACAGGTGGAATATCACGACTGTTAGACACACAGCGGCATGATTACAGGGGCGGAAGACGGAAGACCAAAGTCGGAAGTTTCGAAAAAACTCCGCGTTCTCTGCGGTTAAACCAAGCCAAAGGGCTGAAAAAAATAAACAGATGAAAATTGATATAGAAAGATTAAAAGTGCAGGCACAAAATAGTGCTGTTGAAAACAAAGCTTTTTTTGCCAGACTGCGAAAGAAAAAGCCCAGGCAGTTAGATGATGTTGTACATCGGCTGCACGATGAGGTTTTTGAAGAGATAGATTGTCTTGAATGTGCCAATTGCTGTAAAAGTATCAGCCCCATTGTTATTGATAAAGATGTGGAGCGTATGGCAAAGCATTTAAAGATGAAAGCTGTTGATGTGATAGATACTTATCTGCAGATGGATGCCGATAACGACTATGTTTTTAAAGAAACGCCTTGTCCTTTTTTAATGCCCGATAATTACTGCATGATTTACGAAAGCCGTCCGCGTGCCTGCCGCGAGTATCCCCATACCGATAGAAAACGTTTTTATCAGATATTGAATATTACTTTAAAAAACACCCATTATTGTCCTGCTGTTTATGAAGTTACCGAACGGCTGAAAAAGGAATCGGCCGATTTGACAATGCGGTAATGAGATAATTATATAAGTCTATTTTTTAATCTCACAAAAGCTGCTGAAAGATAGTATTATTAATGGTGCTGTTACATAAAAACAGCTCTGCTGTTTACTATTCCGCTGTTTTATTGTTTAGGCTGAAAGTTTTTATTTTATATTTGTAAATTCAATTTATGCTGATATCTAAAATATTTAACTGATGAAACGCAGTATTCTATCTATATTTTTATCTTTTATAACTTTTACCGCATTTTCGCAGACAGGGGGAGATCATATTTACGATTTTCTTAATCTGGGCAGCTCGGCAAGGGTTGAGGCCATGGGAGGATATCATGTAGCTTTATCTGATGTATCTGCTGATTATGTTTTTTATAATCCGGCAGGTTTAACTGCTGAATTAGATAATAATATTGCCATAAATTATGTGCATTATGTTGCCGATATTAATTTTGGATATGCCGGTTTTGTAAAACATATCCAAAATATTGGAACTTTTTCTGCAGGAATGCATTATGTGAATTACGGTGAGTTTGCCGGAGCAGATGCTGACGGTAAAAAAGAGGCATCTTTCAGAGCGGCTGATTACGCTCTGCTGTTGTCTTATTCCCGGAAAATAGACCGAAATTTTACTGTTGGAGTTACCTTAAAGCCAATTTATTCGGCATTGGAAAAATACCATTCTTTTGGTTTGGCTGCCGATATTGCTGTGATTTATGACAGCAGTAATCAATTGTTTAGAGCATCGTTAATTGCACGTAATGTTGGTCTGCAGATTACACCTTATTATGGTTCGCACCGCGAGCGTCTGCCCAATGAGTTATTGGCTGGTGTCAGTTATCGGTTAGAACATGCCCCCCTGCGGTTTGCATTAACCTATAGGCATCTGCAAAAATTTGACACCTATTTCGATACAAAAAGCAAACAACCGGAACAAAAAGAGAGTTTTTCAGATAAAGCTTTGAACCATTTGACAGCAGGAATAGAGTTTATGCCGTCGAAAAACATCAGTCTGCGGGTTGGATATAATTTTCAGCGGCGCAATGAATTAAGTATTCAGCAGAAAAAATCAACCGTAGGACTATCATGGGGATTCGGCTTTAAAGTTAACCGATTTAGAATCAGTTATGCATCGGCGAAATACCATTTGGCAGGGGCAAGTAATGTGTTTTCAATAACTACCAGTTTGAATCAATTCTAATAACATATTTACTTGTATTTTTTAATTATACCTTTGCCGTAAATTTAAGCATCTTATATTTTATGAAACATTCATGACTAAATTTTAGACACACAGTGGAATGATTATTTGGATGGGAGACGGAAGACCGAAGTCGGAAGTTGAGAGACACTTTTTGCGAACTTTGTGAAAAAACTCAGTATATATAAAAAAGAACCATGCTGTAGAACCAGTCAATTACAATGCTTTTACAAGAATATTATCATCGAAGGATAACCAACTGTTTTTAATTGAAGAGTATTATGTGGCAATGCACACCAAAAAGGGGCACAACACTGCTTTTAATATTTTAAAATGCAGGGTAAAACCTGTCAATAAATATGGTAAAGAAGAATTAAAAAAGCATCGATTAATTTCTTTATCAAAGATGCGTTCCGATAACCTGTTTAAATATCCCGAAGATATTTTGATAAAACGAAAATTACGCAATTATAACTTGAAATTAAAAGGATATACTACCATTAATAATAGAGATACTTATATTATTGCTTATCAAAACAAAGAATATAGTTCCGATAAAGGAACGCTTTATATCGATAAGGAAACATTTGCTCTTGCTTCGGCTCGTTTTTACGATAAAAAAATTAACTTCTACTGCTATAATAACAAATGGTATGTAAGAGATGTTGTCACCGAATTTACAAGTATCAGCAATAAACACGAAGAACGAATAAGTATTTACGAATTACAAAAAAGCTCAGTCAAGTTAGAAGGCAAACGACCTATTATGGTGGAAAAAGTAAAACCATTTATTGGCGATTTTAACGACGATTTTTGGAAAAACTTCACCCATATTCCTTTAGAAGAAAAATATAGGCAGCAAGTAGAATCAGCCGATTAACCTCTTGTAAAAACAGGTTGGTTAGGTTTCGACAGTTCAGCATTATAGTAATAGCCATCACTTTCAAAAGCCAGTAATTCTTCGGGATTTGTAATTTTGTTTTGAATAATAAACCGGGTCATTAAACCACGGGCTTTTTTGGCGTAAAAGCTGATAATTTTATAAGTACCGTTTTTAAAATCCTTAAAAACAGGCGAAATAATTTCGGCTTGTAGCTTCTTTTTCTTAATGGCTTTAAAATATTCGTTCGATGCCAGATTAATCAGGTATTGGTGATTTTCAGTCTTTAAATCTTCGTTGATTTTATCGGTAATGGTACTGCCCCAAAAATCGTAAAGCGTGGAGCCTTTTGACGTGGTTAATTTTTTGCCCATCTCCAAACGATAAGGCTGAATTAAATCCATCGGTTTTAATACGCCGTATAATCCCGAAAGAATGCGCAGCTGTTTTTGTGCTGCTGCAAAATCTTTTTCCGAAAAGGTGTCAGCATCAATACCTGTGTAAACATCGCCCTTAAAAGCCAATAGGGCCTGCTTGGCATTTTCTGCAGTAAAAGGCAGGTTCCAGGTATGGAAACGCTCGAAATTCAGCTGTGCTAATTTATCGCTGATACCCATCATTTTTGCAATATCGGCAGCACTCATTGTCCGTAACTGCTCAATTAATGTTTGCGCCTGTGGAGCAAAGGCAATTTCGCTTGTGATACTGCTAATGCTTGGTGTTTCAAAATCTAATGTTTTGGCTGGTGATATTACAATTAACATGGCTTTATTTTTTATTTGTTGAAATACAAAGATAATTATCTTGTTGATATTTGAAAATAGTTTGTCGATCATGCTGCAGTTACAGTATGCTTTTGTGTAAATGGATGTTTACAGGAGTCTGAAGAGGAGAACGTTGTATTTTGGATTAATGTGGTAATTCGGGATCAATAAATAATGTACAGCCAGCAGATTATTTAATAAAATACGCTGCGAACTCTGCAGTGAATTTTGTTAATTGTTTGGAATAGAGTGGTTTTGAATACAGCATAAAAAAGGAATATCAAATTGCTTGATATTCCTTTTGATAAAATATAAAACCTAATTATTTCTATTCTCCAATATTATAAACGAATTTTAGGATAAATAGAATAGCAATACATATCATTGCAAAATTCAAGTCTTTAAATTTTCCTGTTGCTACTTTTAGAATAGCGTAACTTAACATACCAAAAGCAATACCTTCAGCAATACTGTAAGTTAAAGGCATCATTATCATGGTTAAAAATGCAGGGATAAATTCGGTATAATCATCGAAATTAATTTTGGTAATAGGACTCATCATAAAAATACCGATAATTACCAATACCGAAGAACTTGCTGCCGGCGGAATCATGGTAAATAAAGGGGTAAAAAACAGTGCCAAAAAGAACATTACAGCTACGGTAAGCGATGTCATTCCTGTTTTTCCACCTTCGGCAACACCTGCAGCACTTTCCACATAAGTGGTTACGGTTGATGTTCCCAGAACTGCACCGCAAGTAGTACCAATAGCATCGGCAAAAAGAGCCTGCTTTACACGAGGCACACGACCATTTTTATCTAATATATTTGCTTTACTCGATACACCAATCAGTGTTCCTACAGTATCGAACATATCCACAAAAAGGAATACAAATAAAATGGTTAAAAATTTCCACGATAATATTTCTTCCCAACCTACGAATTTAAAGAATATAGGCTCTAATGAAGGAGGAAGGCTCACCAAACTTCCGTTTTTAGGCATACTGGTAATATCAATTCCGGGAATTAGTCCAATGGCTGTAACGGCCAATAATCCGATAAGGATAGCTCCTCTTACATTACGAACCAAAAGCACACCAATAATTAAAATTCCTGCTAGGCATAACAATGCTCCTGGTGTATGTAAATCACCCAAGTGCAACGGAATACCTTGTCCTTGAATAATAATGCCGACGTCTTTGTGAGCCAAACCGATAAAGGCAATAAACAATCCGATACCTACCGATATGGCATGTTTTACATTTGCAGGAATAGCATTTACAATTGCTTCGCGGATATTAAAAAATGTAAGTAATAGAAATATAACTCCTTCTACCAAAACAGCTGTTAATGCCAATTGCCAGCTACATCCCATTGCTCCGCAAACCGAAAAAGCGAAGAAAGCATTTAGACCCATTCCGGGAGCTAACGCAAAAGGAAGTCGGGCTACTAAAGCCATAACTAAAGTGGCGATTACCGCCGATAGGGCAGTGGCGGTCATTACTGCACCGTAATCCATACCTGCTACCGATAAGAAATAAGGATTTACGGCAAGAATATACGCCATAGTTGCAAAAGTGGTTAAACCTGCAATTATTTCAGTTCTTAAGGTAGAGCCTTGTTCTGTGATTTTAAAAAATTTATCTAACATAGTTTGTTTGTTTCTGTAATAAAAACGAATTACTCATTATTAGTTGTTAATTACTAATTGATTAGAATGTCCACTTTACACCAAGGGTAGGACGTGCATACGCCTTATGTTTAAGTTGAAAGTTATTGGATATTTCTACTTCACCACCCAAGGCTAAGTTTTTGGTAACATTATACCAAATTTGTGGTTCACTTAAGAATACGGTATTTCCAGAAAGACCTTTTTCAGACCAAATATCGAAGAATCCGTTAAATTTTAATTTACCATCGAATAGGTTCCAGTACCAGGTTCCGGTAAGCTGCCAGTTGGCTTTTCCTGCACCTTTAAAAGCTTTGTAACCTGCATAGGTTGAGAATCCCCATTTTGCATTACCTTTTGAGTAGTTCGCTCCAAAAATCCATGCGTTGGCAAACGAAAATGCATTTGAAGTACCGCCATTGTACTCAATATGAACACCCACCGGCATTTTTTCGGTTTTAATAACACGGGCAATCTCGTAATAGGCACTGCTTACATTTCCTTTGGCATAATCGAAATCAACAAAAGTAAAGGTATTACCCCATTTGTCCATTTTAAACATTTCAAAAGTAGTCGTAATGTGTTCACGGTCGAAATCGTAGTGGGTTTGAAAATTTTGTGCATTTGCTGTAAAAGCTACGGTTAAAACTGCTAAAATCGTAAATAATCGTTTCATAATAAAAAATGATTGTTTGGTGATATTAAAAAATTAATAAAATATAAAATGGTTGTTTAATGCTTTCCAATCGGCAGCGACTTTTGAACAGCCTGTTGCCTGTAATCGTTTATAGGATTGATGACCGCTTGCCACAAGAATGCAGTCGGTATTCAATGCTTGTGCCACTTCGTAATCGTGCGATGTATCTCCCAAAAGGCACACTTCTTCAGGCTCAAGCTGATATTTTTGTATCATCTTCTTGCCATTTTCTATTTTCGATGTGGCGTAAATATTGTCAATTCCCGATATCTCGGTAAAGAAATGTGTAATGTTATCGCTGCTTACGGCCTGCGACAGCATTTCCTGTTCCATTGCCGATAGTATAAATTGTTGTTTTTTATTGTTTTTAAAATATTCTAATAGTTCTACAGCTTCCGGAAAAACCGATGATTGCGGCAGTAGATTGGTATAATTGTCGATATATTCGTTTGCAGTTTTATCCCAATCTTCGTTCTCGAAATTAAAACCGATATTTTGATAGTAATCTTTTACCGGAAAAGTAAAAACATCACGATAGTCAGCCAAAGTCAGCTGCGGCAGGCTGCGTTGTTGCAACATTGTATTAATTGCAAGTACTCCAATTTCTAAATCGTTTAGGAGCGTACCGTTATAATCCCATATTATTGCTTTATACTGCTGCATATTCATTATTTTTAGGGATTGTTATACTTCCTATGACTGCTTTTCTTACCTGCAGTAAATCTTTTGGCGATAATTTTATCTGTTTGCCGCGCATTCCGGCACTTATCATTATAAATTTGCAGTTGTTAATAGATGCATCGATAAACAGAGGGAAATCTTTTTTCATACCCAATGGCGAACAGCCTCCGCGTATGTATCCGGTAAGATCCAATAGACTTTTCATGGGCACCATAGCACATTTTTTGTTGCCGCTGATTTGCGCAATGGCTTTTAAGTTGAGTTCGGTATGTCCGGGAATACAAGCTATGATAACACCGGTTTTATCGCCTGAAAGTACAAGCGTTTTATAGATGTTATGAATATCCAATCCCGTTTTTTCAGCAACGTATTCCACGCCTCTTTCGATACGGTCGGTATCATAATCTATAATTTCGTATGTTATTTTAGCCCTGTCTAAAATGCGGGCAGCGTTTGTTTTTTTCATCCTTTCGTTTTTTGGCTTGATAGTAACTTTTTGTTCTGTCAAGAATTACCAGTTTCCCAGATGATCTATTTTTTATGAGCCACAAAAGTAATGCTTTTTTAAATAATTGCAACATTTTTTTTCAATTAGCGGCTACAATGTAAAATTTAAAGAAAAAATTAAGAGAGCTATTCCGCCTGAATGTAAGGATAGTAGGAGATTCTGAAAAATAAAAAAAAAGCGGGATAATTTAATTACCCCGCTTTCGTATTGAAGTTTAACTATTATAAGTATTAATAGAATTTGTATCTGTAATCCTCAATATCAGCCGCTTTTTTTAAAGCTTCGTATGCCTGATAGTTTGTTCTGTACTGATAAGTTGTTTCCATTCTCGGTTTAAACGATTTTAAGAACTCAGCAGTAGGTTTAGTATCGTTAACATTAGTTACCAATATCATGTAAACACCTTGATTTCCTTTTAGAGGAGCTGATATTTTTCCTTTAGCAATATCAGCAGCTTCAGCAATAACAACCGGTTCAATTCCTGCTCCTGGTATTTGGAATGAAGAGAAACTGATATCATTAGCATTTTTAACTTCTAAGTTCTGCTTTTGAGCAATTGAAAGTAAGCTTTTTGCTCCGGTACTACTTTTCTGTAGTTCTGCGATTAGCTTCTCTGCTTTTTTGTTTTTAATTAACTCTCGTTTGATTTGTGAAGTTACATTAGCAATAGGAGCGTAACCCTCTTCATCTATTTTTGAAAGAATAGCAACAACAAATTTATCACCGAACTCAAAAACAGCCGAGTTGTCATTATTTCTTAACACCTCTTCCATTTCATCTGTTTGATATGCAGCACGTACTAAGCTTCTTGAGTTATCTAATCCAGGTATGTTTTGGGTGTTTTTCTTCAAGTTTGCAGTTCTGCGTTGTAATTTTTGTTCTGAAATAGCTTTAAAGAATGCGTCGCGGGTAAGGTTGTTTCCTGCAAACTTACGAGCTTTAGCATAAGCCATTTGTGTAGTTTGATTACTTGGTGCTACTTTTTTATCAACAATAGCAAGCTGTACCTTTTTTACTGGTTTGCTTAATTTAGTAACCTGTAAAATGTGAACTCCAAATTGAGTTGTTACTACTTTAATATCTTTTCTTTTTGAATTAAAAGCAGCATCGTTAAATGGTTTTACCATTCTACCTTGTGTAAACCATCCTAAATCGCCACCGTTTACAGCAGAACCTTTATCGTCAGAAAATTTACGTGCTAAGTCGTCGAAACGCTTGCCTCTTTTAATTAATCGCTCAATGCTGTCAGCTTTGGCTTTAGTCGCTTTAAAATCGCCTTTTACCGGACGAATTAAAATATGACGGGCTTTTACCGAGTCAGCCATCATTTTAATATTGTTGATTTTAGCTAATTTGTAAGCTTCGTTCTCTAAATAAGGACCATAAACGGCTCCTTCTTTATTTTTAAAAGCAAAATCAGCTAACTCTTTGTTGGTAATTTCGTCTTTCTTAAAGTAGAAAGGATTAAAATCTGTATCAGAATTTAATTCTACAAATTGAACAGCATTAGGGTCTTTAGTATAGTCAGGTTTTAAATCAGCTAACCATTTTTCAGCCGCTTTGTAATCTTCGGTTGAAGGTTCAATTAAGAAAGGAACATAATCAATACGACGGGACTCTTTCTGCTTGAACAACTCTTTGTGTTCTTCGTAGTAAGTTTTAATTTCTGATTCAGAAACTGTTATGTCTTTATCAGGAATTGTACTGTAGTTTTTAACGATGTAGTTGAAGTTTACTTTTTTAGCATCTTTATCAGCAACAAATTTTACCATTTTAGCAGGAACATAAAGACCTTTCTTTAATAAAGCATCAAATTTTTGAGCTTTACGCTGTTTGGTAATTGCCTGTTCAACAAATAACCAGTATTGTTTTTGCGGAGTGCCGTCAGGAGCTTCGATTAATTGTTTTAAACGAGCAACCATTTGTGCTTTATCCACAGTTCCGTCAGGCTTTTGGAACAATCTTTTAATAGTAGGATCCATATTTGGTCCTTGTACCATATCGTACAACTCATCGGCAGATACGGCTATTCCCAACTCCTCGTACTCTTTGTCCATAACAATTTTTTGTACAAGGTCTTGCCAGGTTTGCTGTCTTATTTGTTCAACTTGTGTTGAGGCAAGTGAACTTCTGCCCGACATCATTTTTGCTGTTTCAATATTCTGATTGAACAGTTTTTGAAAATCACGAATGTTTACAGATTCTCCTGCAATTTCCGCCATTTCGTTTCGGGAATTTGTCAATAACGAGCCTCCCGATTTAAGCGCATCTCCTGCAATAAATGCGAACAATGCACCTCCAATAATAATTCCTATTATTACTCCTCGATTTCTTATTTTTTGTAATGCAGCCATCTAATAAAAAGATATAGTTTATATTCATAAAATTCGGCTACGAATATACAAAAAAATGCTAAACACAAACCTATAATTTTATCTTGTTTTTAAATTTTTATAGTAAAGTGTTTTTTTTAGGGGATGAAGATGCTTAATATCCGGAGAATATCTACTTGGGAGAATGTGTGTTTTAAGAGTTTGGTTTGTTTGCTTTTTATTGATATATAGAGGGTTATTCTTTTTTTGTCAGTTTGATTTTTTCAATCCTGGTATTACTTGCTTCAACAATTTTAAATGTGAAGTTATCGATAGATATTGTTTCATTACATTTCGGAATATTCTCTTGATTATATAAAATAAAGCCATTCAAGGTCTCAAAATCCTCACTTTCGGGCAGTCCTAAATCGTATTTATCGTTCAAATAATCGATTTCCAACCGTCCTGAAAACAGATATTCGTTATTGGAAATTACTTTTTCCACCAAATCAATATTATCATGTTCGTCTTCAATTTCTCCGAAAATTTCCTCCATAATATCTTCCATACTTACCATTCCGGCAGTTCCTCCAAATTCATCAACCACTACGGCTATGCTTTTCTGCTCTTTAGTAAATAAATTCAGTAGTTTATGGGCGGCCATTGTTTCGGGAACAATAATAATTCTGCTTAATGCAGCTTTTACACTCTGTGGTTTTTTAAATATTACCGATGAATGTACATATCCTATAATATTGTCGATAGATTCTTTAAATATTAATATTCGTGAATATCCGGTTTCAATAAAGCGCTGGGTCAGTTCTTCTACCGTACCGTTAATGTCCATTGCCTCTATCTCGTTGCGGGGAACAATACATTCACGTAATTTTATTTTTGAAAAGTCGAGAGCGTTACGGAAAATTTTAATGTCGTGTAAATTTTCATCGGCAATATTCTGGATATCCTGTCCCTCTTGTACTAAATGGTCTAAATCTACCTTCCCAAAGGCTTGTGTTTCTTCAGCCTCTGATATTTTGGTATTAAAAATGGTATGAATAATATTCTTCGATATCAACATAGTAAACATGGTGATAGGATAGAACACAATATAAAATAACATTACCGGTAAGGCAAACCAGTTCAGAGCTGTGTTCGGGTTGATACGAAATAGTGTTTTAGGGATAAATTCAGCAGTAACCAATATGAGTATGGTCGAAATAATGGTTTGTATGGTAAGGATTAGTGATTCAGAGTCTACCAAGTTGGCAATGTACGGCTCTAAAACCTTAGCCATAACAATACCGTAAACTACCAGAGCAATATTGTTTCCTATAAGCATGGTACTGATATAGTGGCCGGGGTACCGTGAAAAAATAGAGATAAATTTTGAAGACAGCGTATTTTTACTACGATCGAGTTCTATACGTAATTTGTTTGCTGTAACAAAGGCAATTTCCATTCCCGAGAAAAATGCCGACAGTAAAAGCATGGATATAATAATAATCAAATCGTTCATTTATCTTTTTTGTTGTTTTTTTCGTTGGTTTTTCTTCTGTATCTTCTTGATGAATACATTAGAGCTGATAAAACGGCAATAATATAGAGTATAATATTTGCCGTGAAATTAGTTTGCATGGTACGGTAAACAGCAAGTGTTGTACTGCTAATCATCATCAGCAACCATACTATTTCTAATATGTAGGGAAGTTTTGAATTCACTGTCTGTGTTTTTTAGGTATGCAAGTTACAAAAAAATATGAATTTTAATATCTGGGATTTTTAAAAAACTAAATTAGTGCCATTGTTTTATTAATCGTTCAAATAACCTTTACCGGAACCTTTTTGTAGCGAAATTTTTTCCATGCTTCCATTAGTTTGAAAATTAATACCCTCCAAAATCTGCCCATCTTTGGTTGTTATTCGTACATACTGATTGGAATAGATAGAATCTTTTTTTTGATCCCAAAACATCAGCTCTGTATTAATAACTTGCCCGTCTTTATTGGTGGCGATAACATTGTTTCTTAATTCCCAAAGCTGTGTTGCTACATAATTTCTTGCAAAATTGGCTTTTATAGTCCAATCTACAGAACCGTTCTTTTTGTAAGAGATAATTTTTCCACCTTGAGGAAATTCATTAATTCTATTCTTGTCTAAAATTATTTCCTGGAAAATAGGAGCGTGAGCACGGTACATTATTTTTGTGGAATCAGTATAGATAAATACTACATCTTCTCCTTCTTGCAGAGGTGTATTTTTATTGCTTGTAAGATTTTTAACCTCTTTAATATTGTTCTCACAAGACAAAAGCATTGCAATCCCCAATAGGATTACAATGCTTTTAATATTGAAATAAGTTTGATTTATTCTACTCATTTAATCTTGCTCTGGTAGTTTCGTTAATCCAACCTTTTATTTTAATTCTATCACCTCTTTTAATACCTTCAAAGAAAGCTTCCTCTTGTCTTGGGAAATATTGAGAGTAAGTATTAATTAATTTTTGAGCTTCTTCTGCGAAATCAGGGTCAACGGCTTTGGCTTTAGCAAATTTGTCAACAGCAGCCCAGAATACTTGCTTGTGTTCTATATCTTTTGTACCATAATTTTTATGGTCGGCAGCATAAGCTTTACCAATTAAAATATAAGGAGCTCCCCAACGTGGACGGCTATCAATAGCTTTTAAAGCATGCTTTTTAGCCATCACAAGATTTTTTTCCATGAATAGGATAGAAGCTAATTTATATTGTAAGTCTGCTAAACGTTCAGCATCTTTTTCCTGACCAATAGCCTCGTTGAAATACTTTTTAGCTTTTACGAAATCTCTTTTACTGGTAAACATACGAGCCAAACTGTAAGCAGCATCTGCTCCGGGTTCTAATTGATATTTTCTTTCGGCAACTTTAGCATACAATTCACTGTCATCGCATTCCTGACGGTTTAACATACGAAGAATTTTATTTACTAATTTCAAATCGTCTTTATTAGCTTCGAATTTAGGTGTAAATAAGTTGCTTAAAGTTTCGCAGTCGGCAACGCCTGCAGTAAAGAATATACGTTCTACATTTCTACGTGCATTTTCGATATTGTCTTTCTTTTTTTCGTCTTTAGCAGCATCTTTCTGTTTTTTAGCCATATCCATAAACAGCAAATAGTTATCGATTACTTCTTCAGGAGAAATAACACCTGCTTTTACCAATAAGCTTGATGCTTCCATTGTGTTGTCTATAGCTTTTACTTCTGATTTAAGCCCCTGCATTTTAATAGACTGCTGAAGCATTTGGTAAGCCTCTTTTACTGCATTCATATCTTTTTTACGATAATTAAATAAATCTCCGGCTTTACGACCTAAAATCCAGCCTTTAGGATATTTTCGGTCGTTTCCGAAATATTTCATACGCTTATCGTAAATCATCATCAAAGTATCGATATATTTTACATTTTTAGTCTTCTTATACATATGGCGCATAATTTTAATACCATATAAATAAGTTCCTTTCTGATATGCTGGTGCATTAAAGAAGATATATCTCCAGTGAGGAAGAGCACCTTCGTAATTTTTTTGTTTTACCGGTTCTTTAAATAAAGAGTATTTGGTAAGTGTTTTTACACTATCTACTCCGTATTTTGAATCTACGGTTTGAGCTTTGGCAACAAACATACTCGAAATAAGTAATAATGCTGTTACAATTGATAATCTTGTCTTCATGTCTTCTGTTTTTAGTATAATCAATTAATTTGTTTTTCGATAAATTGTTAACTGTAGTATGCAAAAGCCATACCAAAGCGTAAATTTTAATTTTTTTTGACGTTTTCCACCTGTTAAGTGCTAAGTACAAATCAGCAAATGCAAAACTATAAATAAATTATAAATAGACAAAAAGTTGGAGGATTTAATTACCAATGCTGAAAGTTAAATTGTGAATGGCGAATACAGAGTGATAAATGTTGAATTCTCAATGATAATGTCCATAAATAGTGTGTCGGTTATAATTAATCCTTCATTGCTCATTATTCAATTTTGATAATTTAAAATTGTATCTAATCCCAAAAGAAGAATATCGGAATTATTTTCCACAGAATAAGAAATGTGAGAGCAGATAAAATCGGCATCACCACCAGTAATAACTACTTTTAAATTAGAGTATTGTTGTTGCAGATTATGTATGTAACCATCTATTTCAAAGATAAAACCATTTTCCACTCCTCCAATAATTGCAGTGTTGGTATCTGTGCCTATCAATTTAAAATTATTATTGACTTCGAGTAGCGGGAGTTTTCTGGTAAAATGATTAAGAGCTTTAAAGCGCATTGTAATTCCTGGTGAGATACAACCGCCAATGTAGCCTTTATCTACGCTTATAACATCAAAAGTGATAGCCGTTCCGGCATCAATGACCAAAATATTATTATTGGGATACAGCGACCAAGCTCCTATGCACGCAGCCAGCCGATCGCCGCCTAAAGTATTTTTTGATTGGTAATTGTTGGCTATGGGAATGGGTAATTCGGCATCGAAAAAAAAGCAGTGTCCTAACTTAGATTGCAAAAACTCGAATAACTCTGCCGGATAGTCTTGTACCGAAGCAACAATGGCTTTTTGGATATTTTTGTGTTTTGATAAAAAATCTGAAACAACTGCAGATGTACAACTTAAGGTGGTAATTTTATCAAAAACTATTCCCTGGTTTATACATGCAATTTTAGTTTGTGTATTGCCTATGTCGATAATCAAATTCAAAGTAATTCAATATTATTGTGAAAAACTGTGGTAAATGTAGTGAACTTTAAACAGATAATTATAATTTTGGCAGTAAAATATATCAATAGTTACCAAGTATTGTATTTAGGGAATGGTGTTGTCATCCATTTTATTTACAGTATAAAAGAATAAAACAGATGAGAAAAAAAGTGTTGATAGTTGAGGACGATTCGCTGACTGCTTCGATTTTTAGAATGTTTCTGGAGGAATTAAAATACGATTTGTTGGGGGTGGTTGATGATGCCCACAAGGTTATTCAACTATGTGATGATTTAAAACCTGATGTTATTTTAATGGATATTCATCTAAACGGAGAATTGGATGGTATTCAAATATGTGAGATGATAAAATCGAGATTTAATATTCCTATTATTTTTCTTTCTAGTGATACCAACGAAGATACTTTGCAACGGGTAATAAAAACTCACTCCTATGGATATATGGTAAAACCCATTGATAAAAACGAGTTGAGTGTAACTATAGAATTGGCATATTACAAGCATCAATTCGATGTAGAGCAACAAAAAAGGGAAAATAGTTACCGTAAGTTTATTACCGATTTACCGGAAGCAATTGTTTTGGTGGATGCTGAAGGGAAAATATCATATGTTAATTACTATGGGTTGAGATTATTTAATACAGTGTATATCGATGATTTATTGGGACAGCCGTTTGGTACTTTTTTAGTTGATATTGATCCTGTTAATTTTAAAGAATGGGTTAACGATGCAATTATTTTAGACCGAAGTATGGAACGGAAAGGTCTAATTTTTAAAAATGTATTTGGAAATGAAACAAATATCGATTTAAATGGAACTGTTGTGCAATTTAATGGTAAAGCCGGAGTACAACTAATTCTGAAAAACGTTGATGAGCAAATAGCCTACAAAAAGTGTTTGGCAGAAACAACAGAAATAATGGACTGCTTGCCGCTTGGAGTAATAGTATTTAATACCAATGGAACAGTAAAATCTGTAAATAAAAAAGCAGCAGAGATATTAAAAACTGAAAGAGATAAAATTATAGGTATACCTTATAGCGATTTGATCATTAGTGGAAAACAGAAATCGTTTGTAGAAGATTTATTGTTGCCATTGGAAAAAAAAGACAGTTATCGGGTGTCGTTAAAAATTGAAGGAAATTTGTATCGTCTGATGGTTTCAGGATTTAAAAATGAGAAAAATAAAATTACTGCTGTTTTGTGCTGTATTGAATCAATATAATTTTTTATTTTTTGCATTGTAAATAGTATTGTGCTTTATCGTAAATTTCCACTGGAATTAAATGTTTGATTTTTAATTGCTTTACAGAATTAAAATTACCATGGCGTTTTCGATAGCGTACAATGTCTTGTGCCATACGCTTGTTGATATAAGGATGTTTTTGCAGTTGCGATACATTTGCATTGTTAATATCTATTTTATTAATAGAAATGTCAACCGTGTCTACTATAATTAGCGGAGCTATCTGCTGAAAGCGTTCTGCCGTGATACCATAAATATCTTTCAGCTGTTCTTTATTTACAAAACCTCCCAGCTTTTTTCGATAGGTTATAATGCGGATTGATAGCTTGCTGCCAATACCTTTTATCAATTTCAGTTCTGTAGTATCAGCAGTGTTTAGATGAATAAGTTTTCTGGGCTTGAATTCTTTTTTCGGAATAACAATATAAGGTTTTAGGGTATTGAATTTTTCTGTTTTTAAACCGTATATTTTTGCTAAATCTTCGGATTTTTTGAATTTACCGCCTTTAGAAATATATTTTTGTATCCGTAAGGCAATTTTTCTATCAACTCCTAAGCTATCCCAGCCTGCTAACGATAAGGTATTGGGATTGAAACGGAAAAGGATTATCTGTTTTTCAACTTGTCTTTTTGAGACGTATGTTTTCTTCTTTTTTTTCTTTTGGGGAATAGTGATGTAGTTCTTATAGAGTTGATAATCATCAGAAGTAATGCTGTAAATTTTTGCAAAATCGGTTTTGTTTCTGAAAATTCCACCTTTGTTTCTGTAACTGATAATATTTTTTACTTGATAGGTTTTTAATCCCAATGCCAGCAGCTGTTGTTCGGTTGCTGTATTAGGGTTAAACTTACGAAGATAATCTGTTTTTTTATGATTCTGTTTTGCCTGTTGCAATAGGCTGTCGATTTGTGATTGGGTAACTCTTTTTATGGTTGATGTCTTTTTTTCAGGAATAAAATACGGGACAATAAAAACCAAAACTACCAATATCGTCAAAATTAATAAACCTCGTTTTTCGGCAGTGGAATAGGTAAAATATTCCCGTATGTTTCTTTTTAGAGACATATCTATGATTCAAATTATAATGATTATATCAGATTAGTCTTCACTTATTTTAACAAATATGGTTAGGCCAAGCCGTTGATAAATACTGTTGCAATGGCAACAGGAGCCAGCCATTTTATAATAAAATAGAAAATGTTGAAATATCGAACTTCTAATGTGTTGTCATTGCTCAACTCCTCTTTTACCGATTGCTTTTTTATTATCCAACCAGTGAAAATAACTATAAGAAGTGCCCCTAATGGCAGTAGAATATTTGCAGATATATATTCCATTAAACCAAAAATGGTAAACCCGAAAATATTAAAATTGGCTAAATCGCTGAAAGATAGGGTAGCGAAAATGCCTAAAAACGAAATGGATACAGCACCCAAAACAGTAGCTTTTTTCCTGGATAATTTTAACTCTTCTGAGAAATAAGCAGTTACCACTTCTAAAATAGATATTGTTGAGGTGAGAGCAGCAACCGCCAGTAAAAAGAAAAATATAATGGCGAATATATAGCCTCCGGGCATTTGCAGAAACAGTTTTGGTAATACTTCAAATACTAGTCCTGCCCCTGAATCGGGTTGAAATCCCAATGCGAAAACTGCGGGAAATATCATTATTCCCGATAGTATGGCAATTAATGTATCGGTAATAGTAACCTGTGTGGCAGTACTTCCCAGATTGTTGGTTTTTTTTATATATGATCCATAAGTTATTAATGTTCCCATTCCAACGCTTAAAGAAAAGGCTGCTTGTCCTAAAGCTTCTAATATTACTTGCACTGTTATTTTTGAGAAATCGGGTTGAAATAGAAAAATTAATCCTGCACTGGCACCTGGTAGTGATAACGAACGAATACACATCGCTAATATCAGTACAAAAAGAAGAGGCATTAATATTTTGGCATATTTTTCAATTCCATTTTTTACACCGGCATAAATAATACTTCCTGTGAGCGCCATAAAAATCATTTGCCACATCAGCGGGCGGAAAGTTGCTTTTTGAAAGGCGGCGAACATTGCTTTTGTTTCACCGTGAGCGAATCCGCCGATTACTGCCTGATATAGATATTCTAATGTCCAGCCTGATATGGTAGAGTAAAAAGCGAGAATAAGAAAGGCACAGACTACTCCCATTAAACCTACCAGTGGCCATGCTGTTGCAGGAGCCAGTTTTCGAAATGTACCAAAAGTATTCCGCTGTGCTTTTCTTCCCAGCAGCAGTTCTGATAGCATTGCCGGTAAACCGATGGCAAAAATAAAAATAAGATAAATTAAAAGGAATGCACCGCCTCCATTTTCTCCAGCTACATAAGGAAAACGCCAAATATTTCCTAATCCTACTGCCGATCCGGCAGCTGCTGCAATTACTCCAAATTTACTCGAAAACCGATCTCTTTTTTTCTTCTTTGCTTTTTGAATCATAACATGTTATTTTAATGAGTAAATATGAAATAATGCAGTTTTTTGTTGAAAAAGATAACTAGGAGTCGAAAGCAATTGTTCTGCTTCCGTCGTCGTTTTCTTTAAAGTATAAGTTGACGGTATCCGTCGGAAGAATAGATTCAACTTTTTCAGGCCATTCGATAAAACAGTAGGCGTTACTGTAAAAATAGTCTTCGTAGCCAAAATCGTATGCCTCCTGCACATCTTCAATTCTGTAAAAATCGAAGTGGTAAATGGTGTCGTTTTTGGCGCTTCTGTATTCATTTATAATGGCAAAAGTAGGACTGTTGATAACATCGGTAACGCCGAGTTCTTCGCATACAGCTTTAATGAAAGTAGTTTTACCTACGCCCATTGCACCATGCATGGCAAAAATTTTACGATTGCCGATTTGTTTGATGAATTGTTGAGCTGTGTTGTTTATTTGTTCTAAATTTTTTATTTTTAAAGTCGTCATTTTTTATCAATTAAGTTGGAAGTCTAAAGACCTGTATGATTTATTTTTTTTAAATAATTATTAATTCACCAGTTTTTATGAAAATCAATTCCTGTCTTTATTTTGAAACGATTAATGCACCGCTCTTATCCAATGAAGCGTAATCATCTAATAAGCATACTGATATATTATTAGACAATTAAGAATTGATTTCTTACAAATTTACTACTTTTTTTTGGGTCTCAATGTAACAAATGGAATTAACATCTCTTCTAACGAAATACCGCCATGCTGAAAAGTATTGCGATAATAAGAGCTGTAATAGTTAAAGTTATTTGGATAGGCTAAAAAATCTTCGCCGTGGGCAAAAATAAAAGTTGAGCTGATATTTTGTTGTGGTAGAAAAACAGTATCGGGTTTGGTAATTGCAAAAACCTCTTTGGCTTTATAATTCAAATTACGTCCCTGTTTGTAGCGTAGATTGGTATTGGTTTCTCTGTCGCCAATTACTTTTATGGGATTTTGTACCCGAATAGAACCATGATCGGTGGTAATGATTAATGTGATATTGTTTTCGGCAAGTTTTTTTATCACTTCCAGAATAGAGGAGTGTTCAAACCACGATAAAGTTAGCGAGCGGTAGGCTGCTTCGTCGTTTGCCAGATTGCGGATCATTTCACTTTCGGTACGGGCATGCGACAGCATATCTACAAAATTGTAAACAAAAACATTCAGTTGATTGTCTAAAATAGTATGGAGATTTCCCAATACTTTAGCCCCCATTTTTTCATTGTTGATTTTTTCGTAATGGTAGCTGTACGATTTATATTTACGCTTTATCTGCAGTCCTATTAATTCACTCTCGAATTGATTTTTACTGTCTTCCTGGTCTTCATTAATCCAGTATTCGGGATAGCGTTTCTTTATTTCCAGGGGCATTAAACCAGAGAACATAGCATTACGTGCATATTGGGTTGCCGTCGGCAGAATGGAGCAAAACAATTCGTCGTTTTCTAAATTGTAGTAGCTGCTGATAACCGGATAAATGGTTTGCCACTGGTCGTAACGCAGATTATCGATAAGTATTACTGCAATTTTTCTGCCTTTATCGAGCAAAGGAAACACCTTCTGAGAAAACAGATGCGGAGACATTAACGGACGATTATCGTTTTGGGGATTGAGCCATTCGGTGTAGTTTTTCTTAACAAATCGGGAAAACAGATTATTTGCTTCATTTTTTTGCATACGCAATACCTCTTCCATTCCTGAATCTTCGATTTTTGCCAGTTCCAATTCCCAGAATACCAATTTACGGTATATTTCATGCCAGTCTTCCATTGTTTGGCACTCGTTGATTTCCATCCCCATCTGGGTAAATTTCGATTGATAAGCCATGGTGGTTTTTTCTGAAACCAATCGCTTTTTATCGATATGTTTTTTCAACGTCAGCAGTATTTGCTTGGGATTGACAGGTTTAATCAGATAATCGGAAATTTGCTTACCGATTGCCTCTTCCATAATATCTTCTTCTTCGTTTTTGGTGATCATTACCACAGGAAGTGTAGAATCTGATGCTTTTATTTCGTTAATTGCCTCTAGTCCGCTCATACCCGGCATATTCTCATCAAGCAGTACCAAATCGAAATGTTGCTCTTTTACCATATCTATGGCATCGTAAGCATTGTTACAGGAAACAATATCGTACTCTTTACTCTCTAAAAATATGATATGAGGTTTCAATAATTCTATTTCGTCATCTACCCAAAGTATTCTATTGTTTTTCATGTGTATTCAATTTAGAATTGATAATTTGCAATTATTAGAAACCTGTTTTTAGTCGCAGTTTGGGAATCATTTTACTTTCAAATTTCAAATTATTGCAACTAATCAGATTAGAGATAATTTTCCTTAAAGAATTCGATATAAGCATCAATATTCTTTTGTTGCATTAGGTGTTCTAAATTTTCTTCTGAGATTACGAAGTTACGATAGCCTGTTTTTTCAACCGGAGCAAATAAATCTCGGTTGGAAATAATGGCTCTGAAATACATCATTGCTTGTTTTTTATCCTGCATATTGGTAACCAATAGAATATCTTGTTTCTCATCGAATTTACGAACTTCTATTCCCAGATAACGGGTATTATAATCTTTAATACCTTCTATTAAAGCCTGTGAATTTACATTTGCTATGGGGTAAATCAAAGCAAAATAATGGGGCCGATGTTTATTAAATTTATATCCGTTACTGTTGCCGAAAACTTTATTTTTTCTATTCGATGAAGCTTGTTTTATCAAATAATGTTTCTTGAAGAATTTTAGATATTGTTGTAGCTGTTTCTGTATATAGAAAGTATTAAAATTGTTGTCTGAAATTACAAAATTACGATACTCAATACCTTGTAATATTTTAGAGAATAATTTATCGGCAAGTAATCCCTGCATATATTCAAGAGCTTCTTGTTTTGTTCCTATATTATTTACAACCATCATATTAATTGTATTATCGTAGCTTTCTTTTTTTACAGTGTAATCTTTATCATGATTGAAAATAGCATTTTTAATTTTTTTACTATTCGATTTCTTCGGGATCAGCAATATGAATTTATGATTGCTTTTGTCATCTTTGACAAAACTGCTTAATTTAATTTTATTTTTTACCGGGATTATCTTCTTCTTATCTTCTTCTGCATTGTTTTTTCGAGTGACATTAAAATATCGTTTAGTATAAAAATTGAGATATTCTTCAACATCTTTGGTCTCTTTTAGAATTTCTAAATTGTCGGGAGTAATTACAAAATTGCGATAATTCACTTCTTCTAATCCGCTGTAAGCTTCAGTATTAGTAATAATTCTATTAAAATACTTCAGGGCATCAGATTTACTGTTTAGTCCCTTTACAAGAATCATTATCTTTGAACTATTTAACATTTTCTTTTCTACCTTAAAAGTTCTTGATTTGTAAGTATCGGCATTATACTTCGAAATGTTAAATACCACTTTATTGGAATTGGCATCTCTGTTTTTGAATAACAATACAAACAGATGAGGTTCGGTAGCTTTTGCTTTGTATAACGGAGCCTGTTCTATCTTTTTTGCTATTTTTTCGACTTGTTTTTCTACCGGAACAACCATATCTAGACGCCAATTGCGAAGTTTTTGTTTTTGGCGGGCAATGTTCATATCCTGTTCTGTATAGGTTTTTGGTTTTTCTCCTTTGCTCAAGCCTTTTAAAATTACTTTTACAGTATTGGCTATCTCTTTGGGAGGTGTTGCTTCCAATACATTATCCAAAGCTTTTTGGAAGTTTTCTACCGGTTGAGTTCGTCCAATGGCGATAGCCTCAAGAAACAGAAAACGTGGCTTTAAATTACTTTCAGGATATTGTAATACTCCTTCTTTACAGATACGAATGACTTCGTAATAGTAGAAATTTTTAAATTTATTGAAAGCCATTTCATACAAACTGTTTGCTTTGCTATCCTGAGCATCTAACTTGTTACGATAATTCGGATTAATCAATGCCTTTGCGTATTCACTATCGGCAAACTGTGTGATGATCTTTTGCTTATAACTATTTGCTTCTGCGCCATTCCCCATATCTTTGTTTATGGCATAACATTGGTAATAGGTAGATAATTGATAAGGATTATTGGGGAATCGCCGCAATAACTCTTGTAGCTGTTCCAGAGCCTTATCGTTTTGATGCAATTTATTTTTGTATACCAATGCAGCTTGATATAATGCTTTCATTATTTTGTTGTTCGATTGCTTTAATCCGGCATCGGTAAGTGGTAAATTTCTCAAATAATATTTTTTGTCCTTTGGATTGCCTTTTTCTGATTTTTTTTGAATCTCTCCATTGTCGGTGTTTTCGTTAGCCAAATCGGCATTTTCGTTTTCAAAAGTACTTTTATTTTTTCGTCGCCAATTGTCAGCTAGTTTTCTGCGTCCCCATTTCCTTCTAAACTCCGATTTACCCAAACCAATGTTGGTCGGATTATAGAAATACCAATTACCTTGATTGTTGGAAGAATTAAAGGCTCTACGATTATTTCCCATCATCTGATTTTGACTGAAAAATGCTCTGTCTGACTGAGCATCGGCAATGCGCTGCTGTTCTTCTAATTCTTTATCAGTAACCTTTTTAATCAACTCTGCTATTATTTTATTTCGTTCGGAAACGGGCATTTTGGCTACTCTTTGCAGACTATCTTCACGAGTTACAGTATTTAAATTGGTAACTAATTCAGATAAATTTTTTACTCTATCGGTTATTTTTAAATAGTTAGGATACTCACTCCCCAAATAGGTCATAGAGCTGTCGTAACACATTTTTGCTTTCATAAAATTGGTGTCTCCAAAGTAGTAATCGCCTAATTTTAGGAATGCAATTGCTTTTTGGTTATCATTTTCCACCGATACTTTGGCAGCCTTCCAATAATTTTCGATAGCCGCAGGCATATTATCATCAGCAGCATCCATTTCCGCCAAAGCATAGTAAATTTGATCCTGATACTCGATATTTTTATCGTCTTTAAGCATCTTATTCAGTTCATTACGGATTAGGGTGCCGTCGCCTCCTGTGTATGATAATGCTCTGTTGATATTGGCATTAAAAGTAATTTCGTATCCTGCTTTTAGGGCAAGTAAATCCTGAAAAGCCTTTGCCGCTCCGGCTTTGTTACCAATTTTCTGATTTAACTGGGCTGTCAAATAATAAAATCGGGCTTTCTGTTTTTTATTTTTCGACTGCTTGATGCAGCTTTGTAATTGCTGTATTCCACCGGCATAATTTTTCTCTTTTATGGCAATATCGGCACGTAATGCTGTTATCCACAAAACATCTTTTTTCTTGAGTTTTTTGGTTTTTCCAATTCTGTCTAATAGCTCTTTTCCGGCAATCAGTTCGCCCCGATCAATTAAACTTGCTGCTTTCCATAATTTAGCCTGAGGAATTAAATCTGACTGGGGATATTCATTCATAATAAAGTCGAATGTTTTTTCGGCAACGTGATATTCTCCTTTGTAGAACCGCGCTTTTCCCATTAAAAGATAACAGTCGTCAATCCATTTATTATATTCGTTTTTTCTGCGGAATGTTTTGTATTTTGCCGATTTACTTTTTTTCTTTTTACGTTTAGGTTTGCGGGTAATGGAGTGCAGTTTTATACCTTTTATGGCTTTTTCTATGGCTCTGTCCATACTCGACATTGCCATTTTTCGAGCAGATTCATCCTCGTAAATAAAAACAGGAAGAAGAGCAACATAGTTTTCTTTATGGGCTTTTTTTATTTTGGCAACGCCCTCTTTCAAACTTTCGTTTCCGTTAAAATATACATTGTAATGTGTTGCAAGAGCCTGATAGTTCCTGCTGATAAATGTGTTTCTTTTATTGGAACAGCTTACTATAAACAGCGTAATGAAAATTCCAATTATCGATATTTTTATACTATTTTTTATCAAAGCTATATTTTTTTATATGGTAAAACTGGGTATAAAAATACAAATATTCTATATGGATTTGTTTCGAAAAGTTTATTTTTTTTAGAAACAACAAAGAAGACTGTATTTTTATAGTTACCTACAATGTTTTTATACTGATATATTACCGAATGGTTACGTATTGTTCTTCATAACTGAAAAACGGGTGAAATATTGTTAGAGAAATGTGATAATGTATTAATGTGACAATTTATTTTTTTTACTTCGGTGTTTGAACTATCTTTTATATATAATTAGATATTTTGCACTCCCTGTTGAAAAGCAAATGCCACAGCGGTATGATATTTCGAAATGTTATTGGCTTTTTTTATCTGTTTAAACACCTTTCTTTGGTTGTTAAAATGATAAGAAAAATATTCCCAAAAGGGTTTTAATTTTTGTAACAGTTGCGTATCGCCGCTTAGAAAAGAGCTGTAAGTTTGAAAAAT
>PDWJ01001796.1_pt1 | contig 24875 bp, 17 predicted proteins | sample 1430881 | NCBI WGS metagenome assembly PDWJ01 (sample SAMN01162460, study PRJNA174530) | Oral metagenome, whole genome shotgun sequencing project. | biome: Marine environment; feature: Marine mammal; material: Swab sample of the gingival sulcus; isolation source: swab sample of gingival sulcus...
TAGCCGGCACTTCGAGACTTTTGCAGAAGTAAAACCAAATAGCTAACTTTTTACGATTTCATGGTTTTTGGCAAATAGCAAAATCCCTCTTGGAGAAGAGGGTGTAGGGAGATTGACTTTTTTTGAAAATATTAAATAGTAGTACATTAACAACTTACAAACTTAGTTAGCCGGCATTTTGAGACTTTTGCAAAAGTCTCAAAATGCCGGCTAACTAAGTTTGTAATACTTTGTAGCTAAAAAAACTACGCATCCCACTTGCCTTTTTTTCTTAAATCTTCAACAATTAATTGGGCTTTTTCTGTTAGAACTAATTTATCGATTTTGGTGGTTCGAGTTAGGGGGAAATCTTGTTCCGCAGGCCAAATTTCTACATGTTGCGGTCTTTTATAAGAGGCTATTTCTTTGCAATGTTCATGAATTTCTTCGGGGCTTAGAGAGGCTTCGGCTTTGGGTTTTACAAAAGCAAAAATTCCTTCATCAAAGAGTTTGTGCTTTATACCTACAACATCAACCACATCCACTTTGGGGTGCTTGGCAATATGTGCTTGAACTTCATCCGGAAAAACCTGATAACCTTTTTGCTTAATGATAAATTTTGCCCTGCCGGATAAATAGAGTGCCTTATATGTTCCCATGTCTTTGAAATAGCCAAAATCTCCGCTGTATAATATGCCCTCTTTTGAAATTGTTTTTGCGCTTTCTTCGGGGAAGTTATAATAGCCCATAAATACAATAGGCGGATGATAGCAAATTTCTCCGATTTCATTGTCAAACAATTCATCTCCTGCACTTCCGTCTTCATTCATCGGTTTTCTGATTGATACTTTTGCTAAATGCTCAAATTGTTTCCCGACTTGCCCGGCCATTTCTTCAACCGAAATATCTTGAGGCGTAAAGGTCGTAAAACCGGCTGTTTCAGTCATTCCCATTCCGGTGCCGAACTTCGGAGCCATTGTTGCCAGTTTTTTCAGAAATTTAACATCCACCATAGATCCTCCGTAAATGGCAAACTTCAAGCTTGTAAGATCATATTCATCATAATCGGGTTCCGCCCACATCATCCTGTATTGAGTAGGAATTTGCCCTAAAAGAGTAACCTTATGTTGCTCGATGGCTTTCAAGGATTCTTTAACATTGAATATTTTTAGAAAAACAGCTGTGCCGCCCAAAAATAAAATGGTCAGCATTGTTTCGGTAATGCAGGCTACATGACTTGCCGGAAGATTTACCAATACCACTTCTTTATTCCCGATTTTGGTTCCCTCAGCCAATATTTTATTTTGAACAATGATATTTTCATGGTTCATTAATGCCGGTTTTGGCGAGCCTGTGGTTCCGGTAGTAAAGATAATTAATGCCGGTGTTTTTGTGTTTAGTGAAGCTTTTATCTTTTTTAATGTGCCGGAAAAAATATCTTTTATTTTAAGACGGATTAATTTGGGTTTAGACATCATCGATTGAATGGTAATTGCCCCCTTTATTTTTTGTTCTTTGTTGGGATTTGCAAGGACTTGTATTAGATATTTTACATATTTACAATTATCTCTTACATGTTCGGCAATTTCATTAAAATTGATTAAGGGAGTATTGCCATGACAGAAAAAGATCTTGGGTTCAATCTTATCCAAATCTCTTTTTATTTCATCCTTTTTCAAACGCAAATCCATGGGGGCAAATATTGCTCCGATTTTGAAGCAGGCATACATAAGTGCGGCATGTTCCGGAAAAAGGACTAATTGCGTAGCCACAATATCACCTTTTTTTATGCCCATGTCCAATAATCGCAAGGCAAAAAAATCAGACAATGTTTGCAATTTCTTGTATGAAACATGTCTGTTGTCTTCATGTTGAATTATTGCAGTTGCATTGGGCGTTTGCTTTACCCATTTGTCGATGTAATCAGTAAGTAAGGGGAGTTTCCATGCCGCTTCATTCATAATTAATATGTTTTTATTTGCAGTTTATAATCATCATTTAATTTTTATCAAACTTATTCAACACAGCGAATATACGTATTTTATTTTGATTATTTAGTATCTGCAAAAAAATGCTGCAAAATTAACCTGCCTTATTATTTTCGATGCTACTTTGTGCTTATGAAGTTTTCCTAGAGAGGCTTATACAATAAAATAAGGCACTTTGTTTGGATGAAGACCGTTTGCAAGCAGGTAAAAAAAGAAGGGTAAGCTACTTATATCGCGTCGCTACAACCTTCGTACCCTTGCTTCCGTCAAGACCTGGGGGAGTTAGAAGGGAGCTGACCGTATAAGACTTACCCCGGCGCAAATATATAAACTTTTTTTATTTTCAAAAAAGTTGCTGAAAATATTCAGAAAAATTTACCGAAGATGATAATGGAGCTGCCGACTTTCGGCTTTCGTTTCTTTGAAAGTCTTGAAATGTGGCTTAACCTGCATTTCGAGACTTTTGCAAAAGTAAAGCCAAGAATCTAACTTTGTAGTCGCAGATGCAAAAATGCAGTAGCAAATAAGGGGGTGCAGGGGGATTGATTTTTTTTACTTTAAGATGTTATATGTTAACGATTTGCGAGTTTTGTTAGATGGTCTTATTCACCAAGCAGTTCTATTACGGTCAGCATATGCTTCAAAATAAGACACTTTGTTTGATAAGGCTTATTCACCATATCAAAGGATATGTTTCAATCGCCTTATCACTTATTTTTATTGTATATGCAAGCCTCACTACGAAGACTAAATAATGCGGCTTAATCGGACATTTATATTTTTATTATTTGCTAAAACGAAAAAAGTATGTACTTTTATAATTTGTTATAATATAAAAAAATATTTTAGATGACAGGTATTGACTATTTCAAACATTATCCGGAAGGGGTTAGTAAAACAATTAATCCCGATAAATACAAATCACTTGTAGATTTCATAAATATAAAAATAAACGAATTTTCCGATGAAATTGCCTTTGTAAATATGGGCACATCGCTTAGCTATAAAGAGGCGGATAAAATATCCCTTGATTTTGCGGCATATTTGCAATCTTTAGGTTTAAAAAAAGGCGACCGTATTATTTTGCAAATGCCTAATATTTTGCAGTATCCTATTGCTTTGACAGCAGCTTTGCGTGCGGGTTTAATCGTGGTAAATACAAACCCTTTATACAAACCTTGCGAAATGCGACATCAGTTTTGCGATTCCGGGGCAAAAGCTATTGTAATACTCTCTAATTTTGCCTACGAATTAGAAGAAATTGTATCGGAAACAAAAATTGAACATATAATTATTACCGATATAGGCGATATCTTAGGCGGAATGAAAGGCAAATTAATAAATTTTGCACTTAAATATATCAAAAGAATGGTTCCGAAATACAATTTGCCGGGTGCAGTTTCATTTAATGAAGCTTTAAAACAAGGCACCGAACACACTTTTAAAGAGGTGGAAGTTGTTGCGGAAGACGTTGCTTTCTTGCAATATACGGGAGGTACTACCGGAGTGGCAAAAGGTGCTATGTTGACAAATAGAAATATGATAGCCAATATGTTGCAAATTGCCGAATGGAAGAAACCTATTTTGAAAAATAGAGAAGAATCAATAATTACGGCATTGCCTTTGTATCATATTTTTGCTTTGACGGTAAATTTCTTCTCCATGCTAAATATCGGGGCAAAAAGTGTTTTGATAACAAATCCCAGAGACCTTAAAGGACTTGTTAAAGATTTTAAGAAATATAAACCTACGGTTTTCACGGGAGTTAATACGCTTTTTAAAGGTTTGTTAAACCATCCGGATTTTAAAACCGTGGATTTCAGCAATCTGAAATTAACCGTAGGCGGCGGAATGGCAGTGCAAGTTCCCGTTGCGGAACAGTGGAAGGAGGTAACCGGCTGCGATTTGGTTGAGGGATACGGTTTAACGGAGTCGAGTCCTGTTTTAACTGCCAATCCGGTTATGACTCATGATATACGGCTCGGAACAATCGGCTTGCCTTTGCCGAGTACGAAAATTTCCATTAGAGACGATGAGGGAAATGAAGTTGCCATAGGCGAACGAGGAGAAATATGGGGAAAAGGACCGCAGGTGATGAAAGCTTATTGGGAAAAAGAAGACGAAACAAATGAAGTGCTGATTGACGGATGGTTGAAAACCGGCGATATCGGCGTGCAAACTGAAGAGGGATATTATAAAATCGTAGACAGAAAAAAGGAAATGGTATTGGTCTCCGGCTTTAATGTTTTCCCGAATGAAGTGGAAGCAATTTTAGCAAATCATCCTAAAGTAGCCGAAGTGGGTGTTATTGGTGTTCCGGATAAAAAATCCGGAGAGGTTGTGAAAGCATTTATCGTAAAAAAAGACAAATCTTTGGATGCTGCAGAAGTAAAAAAGCATGCAAAGAAAAATCTTGCCGGCTATAAACGTCCGAAATATATCGAGTTTAGAGATGAAATGCCGAAATCCAATGTTGGTAAAATTCTCAGACGTGTTTTAAAAGAAGAAGATTTAAAGAATAATACATATTAACCCGCATTTCGAGACTTTTGAAAAAATAAAACCAAATAGCTAACTTTTTTGAACGGCGCAGCCCTCACGTTAATTAAGTTGGAAGCCGGAAGACTGAAGTCGGAAGAAAATTAAAAGGTAAAAAGTCTTTTTGTAAAAGCACAATAGCAAAATCCCGCTTGGAGAAGAGGGTGTAGGGAGATTGATTTTTTGAAAATTTTAAACTGCTATACATTAATAATTTTGAAGTTTAGTTAGATAATAATTCCATCTAACTAAATTCGTAAATTGTTTTTGTACAACGCTTTGGTATTTTTGAAAAATTTGCAGTTTTTGCATCTGCATTTGCGACTGCAAAGTTAGATTCTTGGCTTTACTTTTGCAAAAGTCTCGAAATGCGGGTTAAATTTTACGGCGAGTTCATAAAATAATAATGTATAATTGCAGTTAAATAAAACAGCAGTTTTGTATAGAACAGAAACATGAAATTATATACGGATACGGTTATAAAAAAATATGGCAAAAGAACGGTGGTGAAAGGGGTTTCACTGGAAGTGAACAAAGGCGAAGTTGTGGGGCTTTTAGGACCCAACGGTGCCGGCAAAACAACAACATTTTATATGATTGTGGGCTTTATAAACCCTTTTTCCGGAAATGTATATTTGGACGATGTAAATATTACGGGTTTGCCCATGTATAAACGAGCCAATATGGGTATCGGATATTTGCCGCAAGAAGCATCCGTTTTCAGAAAATTAAGCGTGGAAGATAATATTTTGAGTGTTCTGGAAATGAAAAAGTCGCTTTCAAAAGCAGAGCAAAAAATGAAAATGGAGCAGTTGCTGGAAGAATTTGGTTTAAAACATATCCGAAAAAGTAAAGGCATTCAGCTTTCCGGCGGCGAACGAAGACGAACCGAAATTGCGCGCGCCTTGGCAATTGATCCGGCTTTTATTTTGCTGGACGAACCTTTTGCCGGTGTTGACCCCATTGCGGTAGAGGATATTCAAACAATTGTGTCAAAACTAAAAGACCGGAATATCGGAGTGTTGATAACCGACCATAATGTGCACGAAACTTTAAGTATTACAGACCGTGCCTATCTTTTGTATGAAGGTAGAATATTAGAATCCGGAACGGCGCAAGATTTGGCAAACAATCCGGAAGTGCGGGAAAAATATCTCGGCAAGAATTTTACGCTTAGGTAAATGACGGCTTTAAGCCGCATTTCGAGACTTTTACAAAGGTAAAACTAAGTATTTAACTTTTTTTAAACGGCGTAGTCCTCACCTAAGGAATTAATAAACTATGAATTAAAAATTAAAACCCGATTAGAGCGGGAAGTTGGAAGCCGGGAGTTGGAAGAAAGTTGAGAATTGAAAATTGTTAAAAACCTTATTTTCGGTTCAAACCTTAGTAGAGATAAGAACTAAAAAACAAACAACCTTATTAGCTTATTAAAAAATGCTTGCCGGAGATAATTCTTAACCCGCATTATTATCTTCGATGCTACTTCGTGGTCATCAAGTCTTCGTAGTGAGGGCTGCATATACAATAAAATAAGTGATAAGGCGATTAAGGCATATCCTTTGATATGGAGAATGAGGCTTATCAAACGAAGTGTCTTATTTTGAAGTAGATGCTGACCGTAATAGAATTACTTGGTGAATAATGCGGGTTAAACAAAAAACGCAATTGCAAATTCCCTCTTGGAGAAGAGGGTGCAGGGAGATTGATTTAAAAAAACATTAAAACACTATACAATAATAAGGCGGGTTAAAATAAGCATAAGGAATTATTTGGTCTTTTCTTGCGAAGACCAAATAATATTCTTTTTATTCAAGCAAATTTAATTATTTTTGCGAGGCATAAACAGCTTTTCAATATTGGAAGAATATATTTCATTATCAGAACTTAACAGTCTAATAAAGGCGGAAATCGATGCGGGTTTCCCCGGCACTTATCGTATCACGGCTGAAATTAGTGAATTGAGAGAAAGTCGCGGTCATGCCTATCTTGAACTGAGCGAGAAGTCGGACAAAGATCTTGTCAAAGCAAAAGCAAGAGCTACGATATGGGCAAGTACCTACGGTATGTTAAAATCATATTTTGAAAGCAGTACCGGGCACCGTTTTGAAGCCGGGCTAAAAGTTTTGTTGCTTGTTAAAGTTGTTTTTCATGAAGTGTACGGTTTCAGTTTAAACATTGTTGATATTGACCCTACATACACGCTCGGCGAAATTGAGCGAAAACGATTGATGATAATTCGGCGTTTGGAGGAGGAAGGGGTGATGAATATGAATAAAGAGCTTGATTTTCCTTTGGTGCCGCAACGAATTGCCGTTATCTCCTCAGATACGGCTGCCGGCTTCGGCGATTTTAAAAATCAGCTTGCCAAAAGCCCTTTTCGTTTTGAATACACTTTGTTTAATGCCGTAATGCAAGGCGAAGAAACCGAAAACTCGGTTGTTAATGCTTTGGACAGAATTTATGAGGAGGAAGAAAAATTTGATCTTGTTGTGTTAATAAGAGGCGGAGGGGCAAAATCGGATTTGAGTTGGTTTGATTCATATAAAACAGCCGTGCATATTGCTCAATTTCCGCTGCCTGTTTTAACCGGTATCGGGCATGAACGAGATTTTAGCGTAAGTGATATGACGGCGCATCGTTCATTAAATACGCCCACTGCTGTTGCCGAATTTTTAATTGATGCTTTATCGGAATTTTATACTTATTTTGAAACGACTGCGGAGTCTGTTTTTGCTTTTGCGGAAAACATGCTGCGCGAGAAAAAAAATAAGATTGCGGAAATAAGCACCAAAGTCAATTATGTTTTTCGCCAACATATTTCGGATAAAAATAATGTACTCAAACTTTTGCAGGCAGAAGCAGCCGCACTTGTTCAAAAAAGGATTGCGAACAATGTCATTTTATTGCAGCAATATCCCTATAAACTGACGAATGTTGTGCATGAGGCATTAAACCGTAAAATGCAGATGAATACATTATATGAGTTGCGCATAAAAAATGCTTTAAAGAGCCGTTTTGAAAAAGAAAAACATAAGTTGGCAATTTGGGAGCAAAAAATGCAGCTGTCCGACCCTCAAAATGTTTTAAAGTCGGGATATTCCTACACATTGCACAAGGGGAAAATTGTAAAATCGGTAAAGAACATACAAAATAATGATATATTGGAAACCGTACTTAGCGACGGTAAGGTAAAATCAAAAGTTATTAAATAAAATGAAAAAATTCAGAGAATATCCTGTTATGATACGCTTAACAATTATATTGTTTTTTGCGGTATTGGCAGTGTATTCCTTAATTATGGCAAAACATATTTTGGCACCTGTCGCACTGGCTGTTTTGCTGTCCTATTTATTGTTCCCGGTAGTTGCATTTTTGGAATATAAAGTCCGCTTTCCGCGCGCATTGGCAGTTTTGTTCACTGTTTTGCTTTTTATGGCAGTGTCGGGCGGGCTTGTGAGCATAATGGTAAAGCAACTGAATAATTTGGCAAATGACGAGACGGTGCAAAAATATTCCGGCGAAAATATTGCCGCATTGCAAGAGTTTATTGCCGAAAAAACCGGGATTTCTTTGGAAATGCAAGAGTCGTGGCTTAAAGACAAAAGAAAAACATTCTTGGAATTTAAGGGCGAGTCGAAAAAACTTTTTATGCAATTTGCTTTTTTGCTTGAAGCCTTATTGTTTATTCCGGTTTTTACCTTTTTTATGCTTTTTTTCAGAGACCGAGCCGAAATATTTATTCATAAATTGGCTAAACGAAGCCATGCGGACTTAGCCGAACGACTTATTAAGCAAATTTCAAAAGTAACGATTAAATATGTTACCGGCGTAACAATTGTTGTGCTGATTTTGGCTGTTTTGCACGCAACGGCATTAAGCATTATCGGGGTTAAATATGCCTTTATTCTCGGAATAATTACGGCATGTTTTTCTTTTATTCCTTATTTCGGAACCGTTGTAAGCGGGCTTGTGCCTTTGGCTTTTGTGCTGGTGGCACAAGATAATCCGTATATTGCTTTGGCGGTTGCATTGTATTATATGTCAATATCTTTAATCGACCATAATATTTTAACACCCGCTATTGTGGGCGGAAAAGTGCATCTTAATCCTTTTATTACCATATTAAGTATTCTTATAGGAGCAAGCATTTGGGGAATATCGGGAATGATTATTGTAGTGCCTTTTGTTGCGGTTATTAAAATTATTTGCGATAATGTAGAGTCTTTAAAGCCTTTCGGCTATATTTTGGGCGTTGAAAAAGGCGGACTCTCAATAAGTAGAATAACAAATTATTTTTTAAAAAGAAAAAATAAATAAACACTATGTCTTTTGTTGCGGCTATTATAATTTTAATTGTTTTTATTCTGTTTCTTCTAACATTTAGCTTTGGCTTTTTCTTGGGTTTAAGCCGAAAAAAGAAAAACTTAAAGAAACTGGAAGAGGAACATAAAATCCAAAAACAGACCCAAGAAAGCATAATCAGTTATTTTTTGCACAACAAAGGCGAACTTCAAAGCAAGCCGGAGAAGCATGTTTTTTCCGGAAAAATAATTCATCGAGGATACCGCCGTATTAAACGGTTTTTGAAACTGAAAAAATCGTATAACAGCTTTAAAGAAAATTTCTTTGTTAAATACTTACGAAAATACTTTTTAAGTTATTTGGGAATAGCCGTTTTAATTCCGGGTATCGGACTTTTTGTAAAATATGCCGTAGATTCTGCCTATATCAACATTGCCGGCAGATTTGTAATGACCTTGCTTTTGAGTGCGGTATTGTTTTTAACGGCTTACCGGATATTTAAAAAACACAAAACTTTCAGTGCGATACTGAGCGGCGGTGCAATCGGGATTTTATATGTGCTCTTTTCGGTATCCTATAATTCATTTGAACTTTTTTCGGAATGGCAGGTTTTTTTGATTTATTTTATTATTACCTTTTTCTCAATCATCCTGTCGCTGTTTTATAATCGCTTTGAATTACTTTTGTTGGCAATAAGCATTGGTTTTGCCGCCCCCTTATTCTCCGGACTGTATTCCGAAGATTTTGTTTTTCTCTTGTTATATTTGCTTTTGCTCGATATAGGAGCTGTTTTTATTTCATTGCGTTTTAAAAACTTTTTAGTCAGGCTGCTTCCTGCCGTTTTTTCGGGTGCTTATTTTATTTTAATTGTTCGGTATTCTTTTCAGAATATGCTTTTTGATGCCTTCCCTACTTATTTTTGGTTGATAAATGCCATATACATCGTATTGATTATTTTAACCGTAGCCTATCATATAAAAACAGTCAGCGAGTATAAATTATATGAATTAATGATGATTGTGGTTGTTAATTTAATATACTATTCTATCGGAATGTACTTGCTGCAAATCCTAAATCCTGACTATAAAGGCGTATTTACGGCTATGACTGCTGCCTATAATATGCTCTTTTTAATTGTTGTGATACTTATAAAAAAATCCGATGTTTCGTCTTTGATATATTTTTTCGGAATAGTCAGTTTATTATTCCTGACCTTGATTCCGCCTGTTCAATTGGTCGGAAAATCCATTACAATGATTTGGGCGGTTGAAACCGTTTTGCTTATGTGGGTTTCTATAAGGTTGGATATAAAATTTTTAAGATTTATATCGACCATTTTAATGTTAGGCTTAATTACAAGTTTTGCATTTGATGTTGTGGATAATCTATTTGCGGCATCCTTTAATTCTTCGCAAAAGAAATTGTTGATAAACAAAAGCTTTATTTCCGGATTAATGACCAGTTTCGGTTTGGCTTTAAATGTAATCATCTCCGGAAAGAGTAAAGATGTATATTTAATTAAGCCCATAAAAATGAGTTGGTTGCGTACATTTATTTCGGTTGTTGCAGTTGCTGCACTTTATGTTTCCTTATATACGGAGATTTTATACCGAATAAAAATAAGTGTGCAAAACGAAAGTTTAACGAATGTTTATTTGGGTATATATAATTTCTCCTTTATTTTGCTTGCGATGATTGTTTTGAGCTTCTTCAAAATAAAATTCTTTAAGGTTTTATCCGGTGCATTGGGGCTTATAAGTTTTGTTTGGTTTTTTGCGTATTACTTGTACGAATTGATTTCTGCACGAATTTATTTATTTACAAACCCCTCCGTATCTGCCAATATTTTTGCCTATCATCTTTTTATGATTGCGGCAGTTGTACTTATTTTCATTTTGGCATATCTCAATATTAGCACTTTAAACCGGCATATAAAAAGGCTTGCAAAATGGTTGCTGTCATTTTTTATAATTGCTGTATTAACTTCGGAATTAGACCATTTCTTTATTTTTCGTGCCATAGATACCGAAATCCCGGAAAGTACAACCTTGTTTAATACACATCATTTTCATTACAGTATTTTTTGGATGATTTGCTCTTTTGCGTTAGCTTTATCGGCTTTCTTATTTAAAGACAAAGAACTATTGAGAGTTGTAATGGTATTGTTGCTGCTCGTCATTATAAAAACATTTGTGTTTGATTTTGCCGAATTAGATGCCGGAAAAAAAATAATCAGTTTTTCGGTCTTAGGTTTTGTAATCCTTTTTGCGGCTTATGTAAGGCAAAGCTTATTTGAAAAAATTAAAAAAAACAGCGTATAAATGTTAAAGCGTATGAATATAAAAAACAAGTTTGTAAGTATTCTGTTCATTTTACTCACTATAAATACTTTTTTGTATGCCCAGGGAGGATATAAGTGGCAGGCAAAAGTTCAACCGGTAGATAATCCGGCTTATTATCAATTATATTTAAGTCCGGAAATAACATCCCGCTTAAAGCATTCTTTTCCCGATATTCGCTTGTATAATGAAAAGAACAATGAAGTTCAATATATTTTAAATCAAGTAAAAAACATATACGGAAAAGGCAAAAAACATAAATTAAAGATTCTGAAAAATAAATACAGAAAATTTAAACATTATACAGAAATTCTGCTTGAAAATGAAGACAATGCCGAAATTTCTAATTTAATTTTCAGAGTAGTAAATACAAACAATCCCGTATTTTTAAAAATATTGGGCAGCTCGGATTCAAAAAATTGGTATATCCTGAAAAATAATTATCCCGTAGTGCCTGAAATTACCAATGCGGACACAACCGACATAAAGTTATTGAATATGCCGGCAAGTGATTTCAAGTTTTACAAAGTACTTTTTCACGACTATGACGAGCAGCGTATTTCCGTTTCAAGCGTATATTATTACAGCAGGTCCGACATCACGGCGGAATATACGGAATTGCCCAAACCTGTATTAACACAAAAAGACACCTTGGATAAAAGTATTGTTACAATTGAATTTGCCGATGCCCAATTTATTGATATGATGACATTCGGCATTCAAGGTCCGGAGTTCTATCTGCGCAAGGTGCAGTTGCTTAAAAGCGATACCGGCATGGTCAATGCAAATGGTGAAGAGTATTACGACCAAAAAACAAAAAAACTTTGGTTCGGCTCCTTAAAAAGCAATTGCTTGGTACTTTCCGATTTTAAAGCAAAAAAAATAGAGCTGATTATTGATAATAAAGACAATCAACCTTTAAAAATATTTAAAGTAAATGCCTATCAATTAAAAAATTATATGGTAGCTTATTTGCTTCCCGATACAAAATATCATTTATTATTCGGCAATAAAAACGCAAATTTTGCAAGCTATGATTTACCCTATTTTAAAGATACCATTCCTAAAATCTTGCCCGAAACCTATATCTATGCAATCAGTAAAAATAAAGATTCCGGAGCAAAAGTTAATATAATCTGGGATTTTCCTCTTAAACACTTGTGGCTGCTTGTAGGAAGTTTTACTGTGCTGCTAATGTTTATAAGTATTTTTCTTTTGATAAGAATTATAAAAAATAACCGAAAATAGCATGATAAAAAACAAGCGAAGAAATTACAGCAATTCCAATACAATCAACGGTTAAAGAAATTAAATTAAAATAATGTTTATCGATCCGGTAAAGGTAAATGGCGGATTTAAAACAAATTACCGGCTATTTCTTTAAGTCTTCGGCGGATAGCATCGAAAAAAATAAGCAAAAAAAGTTTTTTTGTAGAAAAAATATTATACATTTAACCCCATAAATTTTATTAAAATTCAAAACAAATAATTATGAAACAATTTTTTTTACTCTCTGTTTTAATCAGTGGTCTCCTTTTTACGGGGCGCGCGCAAGTATTTAATATCACAGACGGAAACGACTTTATTGGAGATAAAGCAAGACCTTGCATCAGTGTTACATTTGAACCCGATGCGAGCGAAGCAAAAAAAGCATGGAAAGCATATTTGAAAAAGAAATATGATTTAAAACTGAAAAAAGATAAAGGCAATGATTTAAAAATGGAAGAGGGACTTTTCCCGGCTATTACATCAAGAACCATTGACTTTTATACTCGTTTTGAGAGCGATAAGAAAAAAGATAAGAATACAACCAAAATGAACGTTTTTGTTAAATTCGGTTACGATGTCTTTTTGAATAAAGCGGATAATCTGAGTGAGTATAATGCTTTAAGAACGATTATTAAAGATTTTGCCATTGAATTTTTAAGAGGCAGCTATGACGAAAAATTGAGAATTTTAAGTGGTGAATTGATAAAAATCGAAAAGAAAAAACAAAAAACAATAAAAGATAATGAAAACTTATCGAAAAATATAGAAAAAAATACAAAAACAATTGAAGATTTGAAAAAAGAAAGCGAAGATAATAAAAAACAAATCGAAGAAAATAAAAAAGCAATCGAAACATTGACCAAAGATGTTGATGCAAAAAAAGCTGAAATCCAAAAAATGTCGAAACTTGTTAATGAAATTAAATAAATACTTATCTTTGCATAATAAATTAATTGTTGATTACTAAATATTTAAGTTATGAGAAAAGTTTTATTATTAGCGGCTGTCGTTCTTTTTTCAACAACAGGACTGTTTGCTCAAAAAGGTTTCTCATTCGGTTTAAGAGTAATCCCTACCGTAAATTGGGGAACTTATACCGAAGAAGACACCTTATTCTCTTATAAAAATGACGGATCTAAAATGGGTTTTGGTTTTGGACCTTCTGTAAGATATAAATTTTCGGATAATTTTAATGTCGATATTTCCGGTATCTTTACTTGGCAAAAATTGGGTATCAGCCAAAAAAATGCCTTGTTGAATCCGGTGAAAATTGACCGAACTGAAGACTTTAAAATTCAGTATCTTCAATTACCCTTAAATTTAAACGGGCAATTTGATGTTGCCCAAGATTTTCAAGCATTGATTAATTTTGGGGTAGGCTTTGGCATTAAGTTAAAAGCTACGCGGAAAATTACGGATGCAACTTTTCCGGAAAATCCCTTATTTTCCGATACAGACTATAAAACGGCAAAAATGTTGAACTTCCTCGATATTTATTTAACCGCCGGTGCCGGTGTTGTATATAATCTTGAAGAAAATTTACATTTGTCTTTAACCGTTCAATATAACAATGGTATTATTGATGGCTGGAGAAATAGCAAAAATAATGCTCCTTCTACAATAAACGAATTAAATTTAAAACATAAAAATGTTGCATTCAGTTTAGCTTTTTATATTGATTTATAAAAAATACAGCTTTATTTATTCTATAAAACGCTTTCAATTTTTGAAAGCGTTTTTTTATTTGCTTTAATTATATTATTATTGTCTGTATTTTTGAACTTTTTATTATGAAACAGCCATGACCGATAAAAGACACACAACGGAATGATTATAGGGGCGGAAGCTGGAAGTTGCGACAAAAACCTTGCGTTCTTTGCGGTTAAACCAAGCCAACGGCTAAAAGCTAAAAGCTAACGGCTACAAAAAATAAACATATGAAACAACAGAAAAAATTTGGTGCTTTTTCCGGAGTTTTTACGCCTTCGGTACTTACAATTCTTGGTGTTATTATGTATATGCGACTCGGATGGGTTGTCGGAAATGCCGGCTTAATAACAACTTTTATAATCATTATTGTATCGCACATTGTTTCGGTGAGTACCGGATTGAGCATTTCTTCGGTTGCCACGGATAAAAAAATAAAAACCGGCGGAATTTATTATATTCTTTCCCGGAGTTTGGGTTTTCCCATGGGAGGAGCTATCGGCATCGCCTTATTTATAGCCACGGCATTGGGCATTTCTTTATATCTGGTAGGTTTTGCCGAGAGTTTGCTGGCAGTTGACGGTATTCGAGATTTTTTGCATCTGGAACAAGGCGATTTAAACAGTTATAGAATAGTGGCTTCCGCAGCACTTGTGGCTTTATTTGTCTTAGCATTTATAAGCACCTCTTTAGCCATAAAGTCGCAGTTTTTTGTTATGGCTGCCATTTTTTTATCTATAATTTCGATTCTTGTCGGCATCTTTACGGGAAGCGATTTATCATCGGTTTCCATATCAATCAGCCCGGTTAGCAGAGGTGTAAGCATGCAGGAAATATTCGGTGTGTTTTTCCCCGCAGTAACAGGTTTTACGGCAGGAGTTGCCATGTCCGGCGATTTGAAAAATCCGAAAAGAGATATTCCGCGCGGTACCCTGTCGGCAATTGCCGTAGGTTTTGTAATCTACTCCGGTTTAGCCCTTGTTTTTGCATTCTTTGTCGATCGTGAAGTATTGTTAAATGACTATAACTTTTTATTAAAAGTTTCATTATATGCTCCTTTGGTATTAGCCGGAATTTGGGGTGCCACACTTTCATCCGCATTAGGCGGCATACTCGGTGGTCCGCGTATTTTGCAAGCCATTGCAAAAGATAAGATTATGCCGAAAATATTTGCAAAAGGCTACGGTCCGTCCAACGAACCGCGCAATGCCTTGATATTTATTTTCATTATTGCCGAGGGCGGTATTTTAATAGGAAGTTTAAATGCCATTGCCGGTGTTGTATCTATGTTCTATCTTGCCTCATACAGCTTTATAAACTTGGCATTCTTTCTCGAAAATTGGGCAAGTACCGATTTTCGTCCTTCTTTCAAAGTAAAAGGAATTGTCGGCTTAATCGGTTTTGTTGCCGGCTTCTTGGTAATGGCACAACTCGGGCTTTTATCAATGATTGCGGCATTAGTGATAATGTTCGGAATTTTTGCATGGCTTAATCGAAAACAATTCAAATCGGAAAGCGGCGATGTCTGGCAAAGCGTATGGCTTTCGGTGGTGCGTAAAGCTCTTTATTCTTTGAATAAAAAGAATTTAGAAGACCGCAACTGGCAGCCGAATATTATTTTGTTTAGCGGCGGAGAAAGTAAAAGACCCTATTTGCTCGAATTTGGTAAAGATTTGGTCGGACGATACGGACTCTTGTCAAACTTTGACCTGCACGAAACAAAAGATGTAAAATATTTGTTCCCGAAACATTTACAAGCTAATAACACGAATGAGGCAGACGTAAAAGGCGTGTTCACGCGAAAACAAACATGCAGCGATATATATTCGGGGATTGAAACCATTATCAGCACCTACGGATTTTCCGGCATTGAACCCAATACGGTTTTAATGGGTTGGATGCGACAAAGCAAAAACCCGCTTCGTTTCTCGGAAATGATACGACGAATTAATGAACTTGATGTCAATCTTTTGTTGATGGATTACGATAAACGCTACGGCTTCCGAAAGTATAAAACCATTGATATCTGGTGGCGCGGCTCCGGAAATAACGGGAACCTTGCTTTAAATCTCGTAAAATTCTTAAAAGCCTCCGACAATTGGGAAGATGCCACTTTTCGCCTTTTAGTCGGGCTTAATAAGAATGAAGATGCCGAAAAAATAAGGCGACATGCGGAATTGGTGCTTAATAATATGAGAATTAATGCCGAAATAAAAATCATCAACAATCAAATTAATCAACTGCCTTTTTATGAATTGATAAGAACCGAATCTTTAGATACCGATTTAATTATTTTAGGACTGCCGGATATAAAAGAGGGTAGGGAAGAAGAGTTTGTTGCCAACACAAGTGCTTTAATGCACCAAATAGGAACGGTTATTTTGATAAAAGCATCCTCGCAGTTTAAAAATTTGAATTTAGGCATGGAGTATATTGCTGCCGACATGCAAGAAAATGTGCTTGTGTCGAAAGCGGATGATTTCAATATTAAGCATCAAATTCATGTGCCGGAAAACCCTGTGCTTGCCGAAAATATTAAGCATTTGCACGCAACAATAAATCAATTTGATAATTTATACAATGATTTGCTCTCGCAGAGCTTTATTCCTTCCTATGAATTTATTGCAAAAGTCTTGGACGAGAGCGAAACCGTATTGAACGATAAAATTAATCGGATTAAAGAGGGGAACAATCAGGATTATTTAAAAGCATTATCGGTGGGCACGGATAAACTCTTAAAATCAGTGCAATCCTATGTTCGGGATTATAAGATGAATGTTATTCCAAAACAATCTGAATTAATGGAAATATCTTATAATACGGTTAAAGATAAAATCTTAGCCGTAGCGAATGAATTGCCGGAATACATCTTTTTGAAATACGCATTAAGCGATTTGCAGTATGATAAAAACGACCCGGCGGAATTGCAAAAATTTAAGTCTGTTAATCGTCTGAAATTAAAATTAAACAATAAAAACATTCCTTATAAAATTAAGTATAAAGACTTTGTTAAAGGATATATTCCTGCCGAAAATCTGAAAATATATAACGAAACAGGCAAATTAATAGGAACTTTGCATTTTCAGTTTATAATCAGTTTGCAAAGATTAATAAAGAATATTCGTTCGGGGATTTTAAAAATACAATCGGATTTGTTTGCAGACCGATCCGATTTTGAAACGATAAGACAAATAAGTGCCGATTTGCAAACTGAAATTGATGCTATCAAAAAGATGAAGAATGATGCCGTAGAATCGGTGTACACAAGTCTGCATCAAAAGAATATCGGCATTGTCAATGAGATAAGCAAACAGCTTGAAGAAACGCATCCCAACAGATTTGTAAAAAAAACAAAATCGAAAAAAGAAATAACGGCACTCACGGAGCAACTGATGAGTATCCCGGATTTTTGGAAACGAAACGAACAATTATTCCTTAATACATGGAGTTTAGAATTGCTGTTTTTGGAGTTTGAAAACCGGATGTACAGAATCATTGGAAAATCAATTGATTCCGCCGAACTTCTTATCAAAGAGTTGATTTTAACTAAAATTGCATTGTTGGAGCAATCATTCAATAATTATTTATCGGAATTTGCCCAAAATAGCAATGCCGTGTATCAAAAGGCGGAACTTTCCGAATTACTGAGTAAAAATGAAATAAGCTATCAGCTAAAAAAACTGTTAGTTTCAAGTTTTGAGAAATTCAAATATTTAATTGACCGGTTTCCCGCAAAAATAGAGTTGCTTACCCACGAAGCATACAATAATATTACCGAACATCAGTTTGACGAACTTGAAACCATTGAAGTTTCCGTATCGTCCATGCTCGACTTTGTTATTCAATCGGAACTCAACCGTCCGCTTGCCGAAATGGCGAAAGTTTTGCCGAATAATATTGTAGAGTTAGAGCAATCGGTGCATAACATTCAAAGTTTGGTGGCATTTACATTGTTTGATAATGACGGAAAGCTGATTGAAAACAAGGGAAATACCGACAGTCATGTGCGAGGTATTATTGAAAAACAATTGGAAAGTTTAAATAAGTTGCGTGAGCAAACCCACAATGAAATAATTGCTCTGCATCGTCGCGTAAATGAACGTTTGAGTGAGGTTTCTAATCATTTGCATATCTATTTGCTGATTAAAAATGCCGGAGAAAGTAAGAACTTTGCAAAAAAGAAAGCCAAAGAGACCAAAGATAAAAAAAGAAGACTTTTTGAAACTTTTGAACTTAAAAAACTGCAATTCATTAACAAAAGTAAGGATATTGCAATTTTAAACCGTTCTAAAACGGCATCGGAAAAAACGGTTTCAAAAGTAAAATGCACTTTGGATACCGTATTGAATGTGTCGCCGGAACAAGCGGTTTTTGAAACATTGCCGTTCTATTATAAACAGCTGTTTTTGCGAAACGAAAATTTTAATACGGACTTTTTTGTTAATAGAGAAACTGAAATTGCGCAATTGGAAGAAACTTTTAAACGCTATGATTTAGGTTATAAAGGAGGCATCTTAATAACGGGTGAGGCATATTCCGGCAAATCTTTTTTGGCACATTATTATATTGATAAATATCAAAAACACCGAAAAATTTATACGGTAAAAGCACCCGAAACAGGTGCTACGGAATTAAAAATATTTGAGCAGAGCCTCAATGCAATTTTAAAACCCGAAAATTTAAGTATTCGAAGATTATCTAAAATGGAGCAAGGCTCTGTTCTGTTTTTTGATGCTTTGGAACTTTGGTGGGAAAATTCCGAACTCGGCTATGCCGTTATTGACAAAATTAAAGAGCTGATAAGAGACTATTCCGATAAAATTATTTTTGTCGTTACGCTTAATACCTACACTTTAAAGCAAGTAAAGAAAGATTCTGATTTCGATAATTATTTTTTAAACATAATCGATTGCTCTCCCTTTTCTTCGGGCGATATGGCTAAAGCCTTGTTAAGAAGACATAATGCCGGCGGAATGCCTTTTGTTTTAAATGATAAAAGGCAAGAACGTATGAAACCGGCAGAAGAAGAACGGCTTTTTGCGGATTATGTCAGGTATTCGGGCGGAAATATAGGATTTGCCGTTTTTTCATGGATTGCAAAAATAAAATCCTATGAAAATAACCAAATCGTGATTAAAAATCCCGGACAAATTGATATTTCGGCATTGGAACTTTTCTCGGATGAAGTAAACGAACTTCTGAAACAGTTTGTTATTAATCGCCGGCTATCTCTAAAAAGAACCGCTCGAATTTTAAAGCAAGAAGAGGCAGATATCATTGACAATTATACCTTTTTGCAACGTTCCGGTATAATTACGGAGTTTGTTAAAGATGTGTTTGAACTTAATCGGTTTATGTATGTTCCTGTTAAAAAACATTTAAAAAATAAAGAGCTGATATAATTATTCAAGCTCTTGGGAGCCGGGCTGTTAGCCTTTTGCAAACAATTTAAGTTTTGAACGGCGCAGCCCTCACGCAAGTAATTGAAAATTGAAACCCGATTAGAGCGGGAAGTTGGAAGCGGGAAGTTGGAAGCCGGAAGTTGGAAGCCGAAAGAATTAAAAAGTCTGTTTGCAAAGAGCGCAACAGCAAATTCCCTCTTGGAGAAGAGGGTGCAGGGAGATTGATTAAAACGAATTGAAAATTGCAAATTGAGAATTGAAAATTATGAATTAAAAGTTAAACCCAATTAGAGCGGGAAGTTGGAAGCCGGGAGTTGGAAGAAAATTGAGAATTGCAAACGGTGCAGCCCTCACGCAAGTAATTGAAAATTGAGAATTAAAAGGTAAAAAGTCTGTTTGCAAAGAGCGCAACAGCAAATTCCCCCTTGGAGAAGGGGGTGTAGGGGGATTGATTAGCAAATTATGAATTATAAATTGTTAATTATGAATAAATTGAGAATTAAGAATGAAAAATATTTAAAACCCGATTAGAGCGAGAAGTTGGAAGTTGGAAGAAAATTGAGAACTATAAATTGTTAAAAACCTTATTTTCGGTTTAAACCTTAGTAGAAATAAGAACTAAAAAACAAATAACCTTATTACCTTATTAAAGGATTCTTAATCGCAAAGGATGCAAAATTTCGCAAAAAACGCAAATTGCAAATTCCCTCTTGGAGAAGAGGGTGCAGGGAGATTGATTAAAACGAATTGAAAATTGAAAGTTGAGAATTAAAACGCTGATAAAAAGCAATTCATAATTAACTTACAATTTCACCGTCTTTTAATTTTATAATTCTGTCGGACAGTTGTGCAAGTTCGTTGCTGTGTGTTACGATTAAAAAGCTTTGATTAAACTGCTCGCGTAAAGAAAAAAACAATTGGTGCAGCGATTTTTTATTTTCGCTGTCTAAATTTCCCGACGGTTCGTCAGCCAATATTACGGCAGGGTTGTTGATCAGTGCTCTTGCAACGGCAACACGCTGTTGCTCGCCGCCGGACATGGCCGTGGGTTTGTGATGTGCCCTGTCTTTTAAATGCAAGAAATCTAATAATTCTTCGGCATGTTTTACAGCCTCTTTTTTCTTTGTGCCTTTTATAAATGCCGGCATACAGATATTTTCAAGTGCGGTAAACTCCGGCAAAAGATGATGAAACTGAAAGATAAAACCGATGTGTTTGTTTCTGAAACGGGCTAAATTCTTTTGGTTCAATTTGGTAATATCCGTGTTGTTAATTTTCACGCTCCCTTTGTCGGCATTGAGCAAGGTGCCTGTTATTTGTAACAAGGTTGTTTTGCCGGCACCGCTCGAACCCATTATAGAAACAATTTCGCCTTTTTCCACATAAGAACTTACTCCTTTTAATACATTAAGCGTTCCAAATGATTTGCTGACATTATTTATTTCAATCATACGATTTTTTCTTTCTTTATTTTTCCCTTTTGTCGGATGCTTTTTTTTCGCTGTCTTTTTTCGTGTTCAAAAAGTCATCTTCATTTTCTTTAATAATTTTTCCGCTTACATCGGTAAAACGATATACGGTAAAATCTAAATTGGATTCAAAGCCGCCTTGCCCGGTTATTTCAAAACCGCTTTTATCCGTAATATTTACCGGCTTTTCCGAATATATTTTCTCTTCTTTTTCATTTAAAAATAATTCTTCGGTTCGCAAAACACTGCCGTTCTCATTGGTTAATATAACATTGCCTTTGGCTTGTGCATATTTCTTTTTGTCGTAATAAATACCGTAATCGGCTTTTAAACTTGAATTGACACGCATATATTTATCATAGAAAGTCAGGCTTAAACCTTTCGGAAAAACCGAATATTCTTTTTGCGGGTCGGTGTAGCGCAAAGCCAAAGGACTTGACAGCAACACTTGTGTTTGTCCGTTTATGCTGTATTTTGATTCAAGGTTTTTAACGGTTATGTTCGGCAAATCGACTTTGCTTGTAAGTGCTTTTATTTCTTCCAAATCGTTTTCGCAGGAAGCACCTATAAGTATAAAAATAAAAAAAACAAAGTGTTTTATTTTGATATTTCCGGATTGATAGAAAGGCATAAGTTTTTATGTTAAATTTTTGTTGGTTTTAAGCTAAGTTAAGCATGTTTTATTTTATCGTTTTGTTAAGCAAATGTACCAATTATTTTTTTTATTCGCTAAAATCCGCAAGTTTTCGCATTATGAAAAGCCCATTTTTCAAAAGCTGCTGCAAATGTATCGGGAACAATTGGTTTTCCGTTTTCCAATACAACCGTCGTAACCTTAGCCTTTGCCGCTGTTTTATTATCCGATTTTCGACATAGTTCCTGATTAAAAATTAGCTTTAAATTTCCTTTGCGTTCCCAATTTAATTTGCTGATTATTGTATCACCGCTTTGTAAAGGCAGCTTATAGTCTATTTCAATGCGATATACAACCGGATTAATGTTTTCCGCATGAAGCCGGGCAAAATCAAAGCCGGTTGCCTGCAAAAATTTATGTCGGCTATGTTCCAAATAATTTTGATAGACGGAATTATTTACAATGCCTTGAATATCACATTCATAATCTCTCACTTCCAATTCGCATTCATAGATATACTTTGACATTTTGTATTGCTTTTGCATTAGTATTGTTCGTGTTGGTTCGGAAAGTTTACGGAGCGTACATCTTTTACGTAATTTGTAACGGCTCCTTTAATTTCTTCGGATAAATTATGATAGCGGCGCAAAAAACGCGGCGAAAATTCTTGCGTAATTCCAAGCATATCATGTATTACCAGTACTTGCCCGTCAACATCGCTTCCGGCACCTATACCGATAATCGGAATTATGGTGTTTTTGCGGACTTCGGCGGCTAATTTTGCCGGAATTTTTTCCAGAACAATGGCAAAACAGCCCAATTCTTCCAATAATTTGGCATCTTTAAGCAATTGTTCGGCTTCGTCTTGCTCTTCTGCTCGTACTGCATAGGTGCCAAACTTATGGATAGATTGAGGCATTAAGCCTAAATGCCCCATAACCGGTATGCCGGCAGACAGAATTCGAATAACCGATTCTTTCACTTCAATGCCGCCCTCGATTTTTACGGCATGTGCCTCCGTTTCTTTCATAATTCTAATGGCAGATTCCAAAGCATTTTTTGAGTTTCCCTGATAGGTGCCAAAAGGCAAATCTACAACAACCAAGGCTTTTTCCACTGCTCTGACAACGGATTTGGCATGGTAAATAATTTCATCTAAGGTTAGGGGGAGGGTTGTTTCGTAGCCGGCCATGACATTGGCTGCCGAATCGCCCACCAAAATTACATCTACGCCGGCTTGATCAACTAATTTTGCCATTGAATAATCATAAGCCGTAAGCATGGCAATTTTCTCGTTTTTTGCCTTCATGGCTTGTAATACGTGTGTGGTTATTTTTCTTGCGGATTTGTGAATAGACATAGTTTATGTGTTTGTATTATGCTTATTTTTTTCTTGATATTTATTTTCCGTATTTTCCAAGGTTTCGTCTTCGGGAAGCAAAAAAGCCGTTTGAGCTTCTTTTTCTTCAATAAATTTTTTTAAAGATGGTTTTTTGAGCAGCAATGCTATAAAAATAATGCCGAACATATATAAAGGTTCATACATTTTATTTAAGAAATAGGCAATTAAGGTTATGATTGCCGAAAATTCGAAAATGGCATAAATAATAAGCTGTGTCATAAAATAGATTTCAGCTTTTTGCTCGGCATCAGCTTTTTTTCGGGCTTGTTTTTTCTTTATGTCATAAATTTTGTAGGATGCCGGAACGGCTATGATAACACTCAAATAGGAAAAATATAAAAAGGCAATATAAACCGTATTTTGCGTTTGCGGGCTGCTTGGGTTTAATGGCGGGTGAAATAAGAAAAATGCGACGAGAAAAAACACGACAAGTTCTGCGATAAAGAACAGCCATAAAAAAGTGTATGTTTTCTCGGAATGTATTAATTTGTCGGACATTGTTAGCTTATTTTATTGTACGTCAATTAGTTTTATTTCATAAATTAGAGTAGTAAAAGGCGGAACATAATCTTTTATTCCTTCCGAACCGTAGGCGTTTTGTGAGGGCGCAATCAGTTTTATTTTGTCGCCGACTCGCATTGTTGCTATGGCTTCGTTCCATGCGGGTATTGCATTTTTGTTGCCTAAAACAAAACTTAGTGCTTTGCCTTTGTCGATGGAAGAATCGAAAACTTGTCCGTTAATATATTTTCCCGTGAAATGAATGCTTACGATTTTTCCCGGTTTTGCTTTTTTCCCTTTTCCGCTTCGCATTTTTATGATATAGATGCCGCTTTTGGTCGGTTTTGTATGTATTTCTTCTATCGCAATATATTCTTGAAGTATTTGCTTTTCTTCGGCTTCTTTTTTCAGCAGGTATTGTTTGTATTCTTTTTGCAGCCTTTCCGGCGAAATAATATCGTTCAGTTTAATCTCAAATCGGACTTGTTCGTCCGGCTTTATAAAATCCGGAACTTTCGCCTTTTTGGTTTTTGCATAAAAATTTTCGGCAGGGATTAAAAAAGAAGCACTGTCGCCGGTTTTCAGCATTTTCAAGGCATCTTGCATCAGCCCGTCTTTGTCGGCATTGCCTACTTGCACTCTAAATTGTGCCGAAAAATCTTTTGAGTTGAAAATCAATGAATCCTTTTGTGTGTAATATTTTAAGTTGAGAACAAGGATGTCCTTTTCTTTAACGGCAGTACCCTTTGCGTTTTCTTTTATTATTTTGTAAAGAAGCCCTTTATTATTGCTGCGGTAGTCCTTGTCCTTATGGCAAGAAACAGCCATAACACAAGAGAAGATTAAAAGAATATAATTTAGCGAAGTTTGCATAATTTTTTAAAGAAGCAAATATAAATTATATCTTTTTATATACAATAAAAAAATATCGAGCGGCACCGTTCATCATTTAAATCGGCTTTTACCTTTTAATTCGTAATTTGTCTTAATTGAGAACGGCGCAGCCCTCACGCAAGTAATGATGAATTAAAAATTAAAAGTTATTTTGCAAAGAGCAAGCGTCAAATTCCCTCTTGGAGAAGAGGGTGTAGGGAGATTGATTTTACTAACTATAAAAACTTATAAAACAATACTTTGCAAGTTTAATTAAGTAAAATTATTAATAAACTAATAAGGTTTATTTTTTTGAGGTTTTTAATAATTTTTAGTTCTCAATTTTCTTCCGACTTCCGGCTTTCCGCTCTAATCGGGTTTTAAATATTTTTCATTCTTAACTCTCAATTCATTCATAATTAATAATTTATAATTCATAATTTGCTAATCAATCCCCCTACACCCCCTT
>PDWJ01001798.1_pt1 | contig 24869 bp, 18 predicted proteins | sample 1430881 | NCBI WGS metagenome assembly PDWJ01 (sample SAMN01162460, study PRJNA174530) | Oral metagenome, whole genome shotgun sequencing project. | biome: Marine environment; feature: Marine mammal; material: Swab sample of the gingival sulcus; isolation source: swab sample of gingival sulcus...
CGATACGGGCTTAGGTAAAAGTGATATGATTATCAATATTGACAGTCAAGAGTATTTGATAGAAACCAAGGTTTATTCGGGCGTCAGTCGATTTGAAGATGGCAAGCAGCAGCTGGCTTATTATGCTGAAAGTTTGCAATTGGACAAAGCCGTTTATCTTGTTTATATAGCAAAGCGAGCCCGAAAACCGGAGAGCATAAAAGAAACTGTTGAAGAAATAAATAATATCGAAATTTCAACGTATATGATAGAATACGATGAAACAAAATGGTAAAATAGAACATTATGTTACATGAAAAAAAACTATATTTGCTTGATGCAATGGCTCTGATTTACAGAGCCTATTTTGCAATGAGTAAGAACCCGAGAATCAATTCAAAAGGTTTTAATACATCGGCTGTTTTGGGTTTTACAAATACACTTTTTGAACTTATAAAAAATGAAAAACCCACACATATTGGAGTCGCTTTTGATACGATGGCTCCTACCGTTCGCCATGAAGGCTTTGTTCAGTATAAAGCGAACAGAGAAAAAATGCCGGAAGATATTGCCTTGTCTATCCCGATTATCAAAGAAGTGATAGAGGCTTTCAATATTCCTATTTTGTTTTCAGATGGTTATGAAGCTGATGATGTTATCGGTACTTTGGTTAAGAAGGCTGAAAAAGAAAATTTTGTTTCCTACATGGTTACGCCCGACAAAGATTATGGGCAATTGGTAAGTGAAAAGACTTTTATGTACAAGCCTGCTCGTATGGGCAATTCGGCAGAAAAACTTGGAGTAAAAGAAATCTGCGAAAATTTTGGACTTCGTCGCCCGGAACAAGTTATTGATTACCTTGGTCTTATGGGTGATTCTGCGGATAATATTCCGGGAATACCGGGTGTGGGTCCGAAAACTGCACGGAAGCTACTCGATGAGTTTGATAACATCGAAGATATAATTGAAAAAGCTGATACGATTAAAAATGTCAAGTTGAGAGAGAAAATAATATCGAATACAGCATTGGCGTTGGAATGTAAGATGTTAACAACCATTATTTTGGATGTCCCAATTGCGTTTAATGCAGATGAATTAAAACTTGAAAAACCAAATAAAGAAAAACTTCAGGAAATATTTTCAGCTCTTGAATTTAAAACTTTGGGAAAAAGGGTTTTTAGTTATTTTGAATTAGACCCTCCGGCAGTGAGTGTTCAGGGTGATCTGTTTTCCGACGAAAGTGAAAAAACTCCGACCCTAAATTCTATCAATAATTCTGAGCATCGCTATCAGCTTTGTCGAGATTCTGAAACACGAACTGCACTAATTGAAGCATTAAAAAATCAAGATGAATTTTGTTTTGACACCGAAACAAGCGGTTTGGATGTGAAAAAAGATCGACTGTTGGGAATGTCGTTCTCTTGGAAAACAGGTGAAGCTTATTACGTTCAGTTGCCAAATGATTTTGAAGAAACTAAAACTGTTTTGCTTGAATTTAAACCGATTTTTGAAAATGAAAAAAGTGTCAAGATTGCTCAAAATTTGAAGTTTGATTACGCCATGCTTTTGCGATATGGCATTGAGGTGAAAGGAAAGTTTTTTGATACAATGCTTGCCCATTATTTGTTGGAGCCCGATCAAAAACATAATATGGACTTTTTGGCAGAAAAATTTTTAAATTATCAAACCATTAAGTTGGAATCACTGATCGGTAAAAAGGGAAAAAAACAATTGACCTTGGAACAGGTTGATCTTGATACCGTGAAAGATTATGCCGCCGAAGATGCTGATATTACCCGTCAGTTGGCAGAAGTTTTTAAGCCTATGCTGAAGGAGCAGGGGGTCGAGCATTTGTTTGAAAACCTTGAAACTCCTTTGATTGCCGTATTGGCAAATATGGAAACTGAGGGGGTTCGTCTCGATGTGGAAGCATTGAACAGCTATTCCAAAGAATTGGGAACGGTAATATCTGAAATAGAACAAGAAATATTTGAGCTTGCCGACACAAGCTTTAACATTGGCTCTCCAAAACAATTGGGAGAAGTATTGTTTGAAAAATTGAAAATTACCGATAAGCCTAAAAAAACAAAAACCGGTCAGTATTCCACCGGAGAGGAAATATTAAGCCGTTTGGCTCATAAGCATGACATTGTTCCTAAAATATTAGATTATAGATCGTTGACCAAGTTAAAGTCAACCTATGTTGATGCTTTACCTTTACTCGTAAATTCGGAAAGCGGACACATTCATACTTCCTACAATCAGGCTGTTGCGGCTACAGGACGATTGAGCAGCAACAACCCGAACTTACAGAATATTCCGATTCGTACTGACCGAGGACGAGAAATTAGAAAGGCTTTTGTTCCACGAAATGAGGATTACACATTGTTGGCTGCCGATTATTCTCAGGTTGAACTGCGAATCATGGCTTCTTTAAGTAAGGATGAAGGAATGATTGAAGCTTTCAATTTAGGACAAGATATTCACACTGCCACCGCTGCAAAAATTTATGGCGTAGCTATCGAAGATGTGAGTACGGATATGCGGCGAAATGCAAAAACTGCAAACTTTGGAATTATCTACGGAATTTCGGCTTTTGGTTTATCCGAACGATTAAACATATCTAGAAAAGAAGCTTCGGCATTGATCAAAAATTATTTTGAAAAATACCAAGGAATAAAAAAATATATGGATGAAAGTATTGCTTTTGCACGCGAACATGGTTATGTCGAAACCATTATGAAACGTCGAAGGTATTTGAGAGACATTCATTCACGAAATGCAATTGTTCGAGGTTTTGCCGAACGAAATGCAATTAATGCTCCCATTCAAGGATCTTCGGCAGATATGATCAAGATCGCCATGATCAATATTTACAACGAAATGCAAAAAATGAACTTGAAGTCAAAAATGATTTTGCAAGTTCATGATGAACTGGTATTCGATGTTTATAAAGAAGAATTGGATGTGCTGAAGCCTTTGATAGAACGATTAATGAAAGAAGCAATGCCTCTGGAAGTACCGTTGATCGTAACTATGAATACCGGAAATAATTGGCTTGAAGCTCATTAACAGATTTGTTGCTCTTCTTTTTCTTCGGATTAAAAAGGCAACTTTTGACGTTCAGCTATTGTCCTTTTATTGTTATAATAAAGCTTTTAGTTTACTCCGAAAGATTTGATTTTAAGTAGATTAAATTTTTTGGAGTAGGCTCATGTTTGATTAAAGATTAGTTAATATATTAGATAAAAAAAACTATGCGAAAAACATCATTTATTACACTGTTTTTGCTTATTCAAAGCATTGTTTTTGGTGCTGATATAAGCAAGGTTTATGAAACTAAATCAGTGCCTAAGATTTGTTCAAAAGGTACTTATGATCAGATTACTATGCAAGGTTATAGCTTGATGGGGAAACTTGGAACTCCGGCTTTACCTTACCAAACAGTTTCCTTGTTGTTGCCTGAAGGAGAGGAAGCAAAAAATATCACGTTCAAAGGTTTAAATAAAGTAGAGCTTCCGGGCACGTACAATTTGTATCCGATGCAGGCTTCCAAACCTTTGTCTGACCGCTCTCCGTCTGTGTTTATGAAGGATGAAACAATTTATTCGAGTGCAAATACTTTTCCGGCAGTTCCATACGGAAAGCTTATTACCGAATATATGAAGGGACATGCGATAGCTTTTTCGACCTTTACTCCGTTTGAATATAATCCTAAAGAAGGTAAATTGTTCTATTATCAAAATGTTGAAATAACGATAGAAACAACTGCGAATAAGAACATTCGTGAAGTTCGTTCTGTGCGATATGCTCCGACTTTGAAAAATCTTATAGACAATCCGGAGATGATTAATCGATATACTACCGAAGCTAATCGGCTAAGTGATAATCCTGATATTCTTATTATTACGGATGAACAGTTTGTAAACTCCTTTGATGAATATAAAATCAATTATTTGAATAAAGGTTATAATTCTCAAACTATTTCGGTTCAGTCTATTGAAAATGAGTTTGAAGGAAGAGATACTCAGGAAAAAATACGTAATTGTATTATTGAACATTATGAGTTGGGATCGCTTGAATATGTTGTCTTGGCAGGTGATGTGGAGTTTGTTCCTTACAGGGGATTCTTTTGTGAAGTACAATCATCATCAGTATACGCATCAAATGATATTCCGGCAGACATTTATTATTCTTCACTTGATGGTACGTGGAATGATGATGATGATGATAAGTGGGGAGAACCGGATGAGGATGACTTGCTTCCGGATGTGTCCGTAGCACGTATGACTTTCTCTACAGAAGAGGAACTTCAAGCAATGTTGCATAAAAGTTTAAGCTATCAGAACAATCCTGTCTTGGGAGAGTTAACACACCCATTGCTTGCGGGAGAATTTCTTACGAACGATCCTATTACTTATGGTTCAGACTACTTGGAACTTCATGTAGGTTTATGTGAAGAAAATAATTATACCACAGAAGGTATTCCTGATGATTATAATATTTCTCGATTGTATGAGGTTGAAGAAGGTTGGAATAGTCAGAATTTGATGGATGAAGTAAATTCAGGTCGTCCGCTTCTTTATCATGTTGGGCATGCAAGTCCGGGGAGTGTCATGCTTTTGGGAACTCCACAAGTTACAAATCAAAATTTCTTTGCAGCGAATGGTGTAGATCATAACTATACAATTGTTTATACACATGGCTGTGATTGTGGTTCTTTTGACAATGATGATTGTATTGCTGAACATATGGTGAAGATTGACAACTTTGCGGTTGCTTTTATTGGTAATTCTCGATATGGTTGGTTCAATGAGGGACAGACTGAAGGTCCTTCACAACACATTCACAGAGAATTTAGCGATGCCGTTTTTGGAAAAGGAAATACCACAATTGCAAGTGCACATGCTGAATCGAAGGCTGAAACAGCTCCTTGGGTTACTGCTCCCGGACAGTGGGAAGAAGGAGCTCAACGTTGGTGTTTTTATGATTGTAATGTGTTGGCAGATCCTTTATTACCTGTTTGGACACAAGAACCTTTTGCCGTTACTGCCGACTACACGCAAGCCGTTCCAATTGGTACTACCGAGTTAGCCGTTACTCTTAATGGTGATGGACAGCTGGAGGGCTTGAGAGTTTCTGCTATTCAAGACGGAAAACTTATCGGGCGTTCTTCCGCGGATGAAAATGGGGAGGCTTTATTGCTCTTTGATGAAGGCTTACAAACACTGGGAGATGTTTCATTGGTTGTCAGCGGATCTAATATTTTGCCAACAAACTATCATTTTGTAGTTATTCCGGTAGATGCTCCATATGTAATTTATTATAATCATGAAGCTGAGGCTTTAAGCGCTTATGAAGGAATCTATGGAAACGGAGAATCAATACTTCTTTCTGTTGAAATGAAAAATTATGGCGCAGCACTTGCTGAGAATGTTGATGTTACTGTGCAGAGCGAGTCTCCTTACGTAACTTTTACTGATGCAACTGAAAATTATGGATCACTTGAAGGCGGAGAAACATCCATGATAGAGAAAGCTTTTGCTTTAGATATTCTTGATGGTGTTCCTGATCAAACAGTATTGGATTTTATTTTTAATGCACAAACGGACAATAATGATTGGGAATCACAAGTGTCGGTTAATGTCAATGCCCCAAAACTTGAAATTTTGCGAAACATCACAATAGATGATGCTCAAGGAAATAATAACGGTTGTCTGGATCCGGGAGAAGCAGCAACAATACGTATTGAATTGTTAAACTCAGGTCATCGTCCGACGGCAGAGCTTCATGCTGCTTTACAAAGTTTTTATGATGACGTAAGTATTTCTGTTTCAAATTTTACATTTAATTCTTTAAATCAAGGTGAATCCGTTTTCTGTGAATTTCCGGTTCAAGTAGCTGAGACAGCTCAGTATAAAGACATCGTTACTTTTATGTTTCATTGCGAAGCGGGAGCTTATCAGGAAGAATTGGGCTTCTCTTTGAATGTTGGTCTTACTATGGAAGATTTTGAAAGTGGCGACTTTACTGCTTATGATTGGAATCTGATAGGTAATAATAATTGGACAAGCTGCCAAGATGTTGTTTATGAGGGTGAGTATTCCGTAGTTTCCGGATCGATAGAAGATTCCCAATCGTCTGAATTACAAATTACGGTTGATGTTATTGAAAGCGATACAATTTCTTTTGCTCGCAAGGTTAGCTCTGAGTCGAACTATGATTTCTTAACCTTTTATATTGATGATTTGCAAGTTGACGAATGGTCTGGCGAAAAAGATTGGGAAGTTGTAAAATATCCAATTACAGCCGGCGTACACTCATTCCGCTGGGTTTATGCAAAAGATGGTTCGGCAGATGATGGAATGGATTGTGCATGGATTGATAATATAGTATTTCCACCATTGGCTTTTAGTGTAAATGTTGAAAATACTATCGCTGATGATTCTTCAGTTTTGATTTATCCAAACCCTTCGAACGGAATAGTTAATGTTCAGGTGCAAAATTTTATCGCAAATGGACGCGTGCAGGTTTTTAATACTTCAGGTCAATTGTTGATGAATAATAAACTGAGAAGTTCTTTAGGTTTTATTGATTTTAGTGGCTATGAATCAGGCATATTTTTGATTCGTGTCATACAAGGAAATAAGGTATATGATAAAAAAGTGATTATTCGATAGCAATAATCGAATTGTCACAAATAAAAAAAGGCTGTCAGATATTTTTCTGACAGCCTTTTTTTTAGTCTTTATTCGTTTGTTCTATCATCATGCTAAATGAATGAATACCAAATGTTTCCCATTTTGGAATAAGGCTTTCAACTTCAATTTTCACATTTCCTTTTTTTGTGAAAATCATTTGTTTCCATAAAGTAATCTTGACAGTACTTAGTTTTGTTTTTTCGTCAAACGATCCGCGTAATAATTTATCGTTATTGTCTTTGAACCCCATTTGTACTGTTTTAATACGTTCCTCTCCATTGGGCAGATTCATAATAAAATGGCATGGATTCTTCTTGTATAAGAACGATTCATCGACAACAAATTCAACATTAATATCATATTCACCTATTGAATCGGCGACAGGAAGATCAAAGTAAAGCTTGTCGAAGCGATGCCATCTATTGTTTTCAAAAGTGTGGCTTTGTTTTATCGGTTCTGCTTTTTTGTCACACGAAACAAGTGCAAGACTGAATACTGTCAGGATAAAAAAGATATTTTTCATAGTGCTATTAAGATTTTTCGTACTAAGCTATTAGGGTGGCAAAAATAATAGAAAGTCCGGAATTGTAATACAATTGGATAATTTCCTTTGTTTTTGTTCAACCACTTTCTAGTTGGTGAATCCTGACTATCTTTGCATAAAAGGGAGACAATGGCAAAGAAGAAGTTTTATGTAGTGTGGAAAGGACATCGTCCGGGGCTTTATCATAGTTGGGATAGTTGTAAAGAGCAAATCGATGGATTTACGGGAGCTCTTTATAAATCTTTTGCATCGTTGCGTGAAGCAACAGAGGCTTTTCGTAATGAACCGTATAAATATCTAAATACAAAAAAAAAGACTCCATCTTTTTCAAAGGCTATCATTACCCCCAGTTTATCTGTTGATGCGGCTTGTTCCGGAAATCCGGGAGTGTTGGAATATCGTGGAGTTGATACTTCGACACATAAAATTATTTTTCAAATGGGACCCTTCCCCGAAGGAACTGTTAATTTGGGTGAATTTCTTGCGCTTGTACATGGTTTGGCAATGATGAAAAAACAAAAATTGAACTTACCGATTTATAGCGATTCTGTTACTGCTATGGCGTGGGTTCGAAATAAGAAAATCAAAACTACTCTTGAACGTAATGATGTGAATGAAAAATTGTTTGAGTTGGTAGATCGGGCACTTGTTTGGTTGCATACAAACAGTTGGGAAAATGAAATATTGAAATGGGAAACCAAATTGTGGGGAGAAATTCCTGCTGATTACGGAAGAAAGTAACGCGATGATGGAAATTTGAAAAAACTGAAGATATTATGAATAGGATTGTTTGTTTAATATTTATTACGATTTTTACTTCTGTTGCACAATCAATTTACGCACAATCCAAACATAAAATTTGGTATACGAAAGCAGCCCAATATTTTGAAGAAACACTTCCTTTGGGGAATGGAAAAATGGGGGCTTGTGTATTTGGTGGAACTTCTGCGGACAAGATTTATCTGAACGACATCAGCCTTTGGTCGGGTGAACCCGTTGATGCCGATATGAACCCCAATGCATACCAATATATTCCTGAAATTAGAGAAGCTCTTGCTCATGAAAACTATGAACTGGCAGATAAACTTAATCGTCATATCCAAGGAAAATATTCTCAATCTTATGCTCCTCTGGGAACGCTACATATTAGATTTGATCACCCTCACAATCAATATGCTCACTATTACAGAGAATTAGCCATTGATCAAGCTATTGCAAAAGTTGCTTACGAAACGAATGAGGTGAATTTTGAACGGGAATATTTTATTTCGCATCCCGATAAGGTCATGGTTATTAAACTAAGAGCAGGGGAAGAAAAGAAACTCAATTTTGAACTTAGATTCGAAAGTTTACTGAAATATTCTATTTCGCATGATGGAGATTACTTTAAAGTGAATGGCTATGCTCCTTATCATGTTGAACCCAATTATAGAGGCGATATTCCTGATGCTATTTTATTCGACAAGGATCGAGGAACACGTTTTTCTAACTACATTCACATCGAATCTGATGGGCATACAGTGTACTCAAACAGTGCTGTTCGTGTTAAAGATGCTAAAGAAGCCATTATTTACCTTAGCATTGCAACAAGTTTCAACGGATTTGATAAAGATCCGGCTAAGGAGGGTTTGGATAATAAAGCTATAGCACTTAGTGTCTTAAAAAAAGCTGTTGCAAAAGGGTATGAGAAAATTAAAGAGGATCATCTTAAAGACTATCAAAAATATTACGAACGAATGTCTTTGGATTTGGGCAAGAGCGATGCACCAAACCTGCCTACTGACGAAAGGCTGAAACGGTATACCGACGGAGCGGAGGATAAGAATTTAGAAGTTTTGTATTTTAATTTTGGCAGGTATTTGTTAATGTCTTCCTCACGCACATCGGAAATTCCTGCTACTCTTCAAGGGCTTTGGAATCCCTATATTCGTCCGCCGTGGAGCAGCAATTATACCATGAATATAAATGTTGAAGAAAATTATTGGTTGGCTGAGCTTGCCAATCTTTCAGAATTTCATCAGCCTTTTTTAAGCTTTATCAATAATTTGGCAACGACCGGCGCAATAACGGCAAAAACTTTTTATGGGGTAAATGAAGGTTGGGTATCAAGTCACAATTCAGATATATGGGCAATGACTAACCCTGTTGGTGATTTTGGTGAAGGGCATCCGGTTTGGGCTTGTTGGAATATGAGTGGAGCTTGGGCAGTTACCCATTTGTGGGAGCACTATCAGTTTACCGGAGATAAAAAATTTTTGAAAGAAAAGGCTTATCCGCTGATGAAAGGTGCTGCTAAATTTTGTATTCATTGGTTGGTTCAAGATAAAGATGGTTTTTATATCACCTCACCTGCTACTTCTCCTGAAAATCTTTATATGACTTCCGATGGATATGTGGGAGCTACACTCTATGGTGCTACTGCTGATCTTGCTATCATACGAGAGTGTTTGGATGCGTGCATTCACGCTTGTGAAGAACTGAATATCGACCATGTTTTTAAAAACGAACTTCGTCATTATTATTCCAAGCTTTACGATTACAAAGTAGGTAAAAACGGGAATCTTCAGGAGTGGTATCATGATTGGGCGGATGCCGATCCTAAACACCGACATCAATCGCATTTATTTGGATTATATCCCGGACATCAAATTCACCCGACACGAACTCCGGAACTGTCCAAAGCTTGTCGGAAAACATTGGAAATAAAAGGAGATGAAACAACCGGGTGGTCTAAAGCTTGGCGAATTAATTTGTGGGCAAGACTTCATGATGGCAACAGGGCTTATAAAATGTATAGGGAATTATTGAATTATGTAGAGCCTGATAAAGCAAAGAAAACAAAATATTCCGGAGGCGGAGGTACGTATCCTAATTTGTTTGACGCACACCCTCCATTTCAAATTGATGGGAATTTTGGGGGTGCTGCCGGTTTATTGGAAATGCTGCTGCATTCCTATGATGACACCCTTACTTTGCTGCCCGCTTTGCCTGATGTTTGGACAGAGGGATGTGTAAAAGGCATTATGGCGCGCGGAGCATTTGAGCTTGACATAGAATGGAAAGACGGAAAATTAAAAAGACTTCGTATTTTATCCAAAAAGGGAGGCTCTTGTACAATAAAATATCAAGGAAAGGAATTAGCTTTAACTAGCTCTAAGGGTGAAGTATTTAATTTTAACGGAAACCTTGAAAAAGAATAAATCCTGTGTTTTGTTTAAACAAGATTGTATACCTCTTGTTATTCCTGTATATAAAATATTAATATGCAAATAGTTAAAATATTTAATAGATTAAAAGAAGGAAATCGGCGTTACGTTGAGGGAAACCCGAACAGACCACATCAAAATGTAGAGCGAATTGCAGAATGCAGTTCGAAGCAAAGTCCGGATGTTATTGTCTTAAGTTGTGCTGACAGCAGGGTTATTCCGGAGTTGGTCTTTGATACGGGAATAGGTGATTTATTTGTTATCAGAGTTGCAGGAAATATTGCCAATACTTCCACCATTGCTAGTATCGAGTTTGCGATTAGTAGCTTCAATTCTTCTTTAATAGTAATAATGGGGCATCAAAATTGCGGTGCGGTGACTTCTGCTATTGCAGATGCAAATACAAGTGAAAGTTTACAACATTTGTTAAATCATATAAAGCCTTGTATATCAAAAGCTAAAAATCCCAATTCAGTGGATGAGATTGTTCATTTGAATGCCGTTCAAACGAAGAATGATTTGATTAAAAAATCTAAGATAATTGCCGATGCCGTACAAGCTGATATGCTACGGATTGTTCCTGCCTTTTATTCTTTGGAAACAGGTGTTGTTGAATGGATAAACAAATAAGCTCCGTTGGAGCTAAATGTCCATTAATAAATGAGAGATCATTGACGAAAGAAGTCGCTGTCAGAAAGTATTGATAGCGACTTCTTTTGTTGTTCATTCCAAGCATTCAAGCATTACTTTTTCTTGATAGTTGTTTTCTTTTTTGCTGTCGTTGTTTTTTTGGCAGCAGTTTTTCTTGTTGTTTTCTTAGGCGTTTTTTCTGATTCTTTTGCAATTTTCAAGCAATCATCAAGCGTTAACTCCTTAGGATCTGTATCTTTTGGAATTTTATAATTTTTCTTTTCAATAGAAATGTAAGGTCCCCATCGACCATTAAGAACTTGAACGCGTTCGTCTTCCGGAAAAGATTTAATAAATTTTTCTCTATCTTTTTTTCTTTTTTCTTCAATAAGTTCGATAGCTCTTTCTATATCGATAGTTGCCGGGTTGTCTTCTTTTTTTAGCGAAACGAATTTAGAGTTATGACGAACATAGGGACCGAATCTGCCAATGCCAATAACCACGACTTTGTCTTCATAATTTCCTAAAGTTCTCGGAAAGCTAAAGAGTTCCATAGCTTCGTCAAAAGAGATTGTTTCAATACTTTGTCCGCGTTTAAGTCCGGCAAATCTAGGCTTTTCCTCATCTTCGGTTTCGCCTATCTGAACCATTGCACCATAGCGTCCCATTCGGGCATAAACATTTTTTCCGCTCTTCGGGTCTGTTCCGAGTAATCGTTCTCCTTTTACTCGTTCCGAGTTCTTCATGGTGTCTTCCACAGTGTTGTGGAAAGGAACATAAAACTCATCAATCATGGTATTCCATACTTTCAAGCCATGAGCAATTTCGTCAAACTCTTTTTCAACCTTAGCGGTAAAGTTGTAGTCAAGAATGTTACCAAAATATTGAACAAGAAATTGATTCACAAGATTACCGAGATCAGTAGGAACGAGTTTTCCTTTATTTCCTCCGGTATTTTCTTTTCTTGTTGATTTTTTTATGTTTCCGTCTTTAAGTTTTAACTGAAAAAAATTTCGAGGTTCACCTATCGATTCACCTTTGTTTACATATTCTCTTTTCTGGATGGTTGAGATTGTTGGAGCATAAGTAGACGGACGACCGATTCCGAGTTCTTCCATACGCTTTACTAATGATGCTTCAGAATATCTGTATGGAGCTTGCGAGAATCGTTCAGTTGCCGTAGCCTCATTCAAAGCTAGTTCCATTCCTTTTTTGAGAGGTGGTAGCATTGAAGCTTCTTCTTCGTGGTGATCATCGTCATAAGATTCCATGTAAACTTTGAGGAAGCCATCAAAGGTTACCACTTCACCTTTTGCCGTAAATTTTTCATCGGCATTAGAAAGAACAATCGAAACATTTGTTCTTTCTAATTGTGCTTCACTCATTTGAGAAGCAATTGTTCTTTTCCAAATAAGGTCATATAATTTTTTTTGTGCCGCATCACCTGTGCCTGTGTGTTTTGTAATATTGGTAGGTCGGATAGCTTCGTGAGCTTCTTGAGCACCTTTTACCTTTGATGTAAAATTTCTTGTTTTTACATATTCACTACCATAGGAACTTGTAATTTCGTCTTTCGCTTGTCCTAAAGCAAGTTTTGAAAGGTTTACTGAGTCTGTTCTCATGTAGGTAATCTGCCCTGATTCGTATAGTTTCTGCGCAATCATCATTGTTTTCGCAACATTAAAGCCTAATTTTCGAGAAGCTTCTTGTTGGAGCGTTGATGTAGTAAATGGTGGCGCAGGCGATTTTTTTGCAGGTTTTTTTTCCACATTGTCGATGGTAAAGCCTGCATCAGCGCATTTTGTTAGGAAGTTATTAGCTTCTTCCTGTGTTTTGAAACGCTTTGGTAGTTCCGCCTGAATAGGAACCATTCCTTTGTCTGTTTCAATATTAAAAATAGCCACAACACGGTATGATGATGTTGCATTGAAGGCTTTTATTTCATTTTCACGTTCAACAATCAAGCGAACTGCAACTGACTGAACACGTCCGGCAGAAAGTTGCGGTCTGACTTTTCGCCAGAGGATTGGTGAAATTTCAAAACCAACCAAACGATCAAGTATTCTTCGTGCTTGTTGAGCATTTACCAAGTTGTAGTCAATGCCTTTCGGATTTTCAACCGCATGAGTGATCGCCGTTTTTGTAATTTCATTAAAAACTATGCGTTTTGTTTTTGCGTCGTCCAATTTTAAGGCTTCTTTCAAATGCCAAGCAATAGCTTCTCCTTCGCGGTCTTCATCGGAAGCTAACCAAACCATCTCGGCTTCCTTTGCTTGTTTCTTTAGTTCATTAACCAATTTAACCTTGTCGGAGCTAATCTCATAGATGGGGTTAAAGCCCTTATCTATTTCGATGCCATGGTTTTTCTTCGACAAATCTCGCACGTGCCCAAAACTACTTTTGACAGTAAAATCTTTTCCAAGAAACTTTTCAATAGTCTTTGCTTTGGCAGGTGACTCAACAATAACAAGGTTTTTGATCATCTTCGTGATATTTTATTTAATGGCTGCAAATGTAATACATATAACATAACATGAAAAATATGCCGAAAAAATATACGCATACAGATGTTTAAAAGTGATGCAATCGGCGAATAATCGTTTTTGAATATTTAGCGAAATGAAGTATAGAATGATTTAAAAGCTGCTATCAGGTATTTAACGGTTATTGTTTATTTCGTAAATAACCATAACTTTGTCCACTGGATTCATGTTATATGAAGATGAAAACTACAGGTGTTGTGTTTTTGTGAAAAATAAGTCTTTCTAAGTGTTGAAAAACAGTTGTTTTGGTGAGTTTTCCAAAATACTTCAAATAAATGGGATTTATCAAAAATAGATAGTGCAAAATCAATATTTTTTATCTTATTTTTGTAACAAAAATGATGGCTTTTGTTTCCATGTTGGATTCATTGATATAAAACACTAAAAAACAATAATAATTATGAAAAACATTTTTAGAATTATGAAGTATGGCTTCTTTTTGCTTCTTGCTTCAGTATTCTTTTCTTCTTGCATCCCGCAGAAAAAGATTAAATACCTTCAAAGTCAGGTGGAAGCTGAAAATATACCGGAAACACGGTATTTTCAGAATTCTAACAACTTCGACTACAAGGTTCAACCGGGAGACAATCTATATATCAAGATAGTAGCTGATGCAGAAACAAGTGAGATGTTGGGAAATTCTTCAGGAAATACTTCCAGTAATTTGACATCCGATGCTAGCATCTATTTGCAATCTTATGCTGTTGATAAAGATGGGTATATTGATTTTCCGATGATACCAAAGGTGAAGGTGTCTGATATGACTGTTGAAGAAATTACTCATGTAATGGAAAAATCTATTCATGAGTACGTTCGCGAAGCAACAGTTTTTGTTAAGCTTGTTAATTTCAAGATTACTGTTCTTGGTGAAGTTCACCGTCCGGGAAATTTCAAAATATTTCAGGATAAGGTGAATATATTTGAAGCTATTGGTATGGCTGGGGATCTTACTGATTTTGCTGATAAAAATAAAGTTAGTCTTGTACGAACTACGGATAAAGGATATGATATTCATCTGATAGATCTTACGAGTGATCAAATACTAAAATCAGAATATTTTTATTTGATGCCTAATGATGTCATCTATGTAGAACCATTGAAAGCAAAACAATTTGGATTTGCAGAATTTCCGTATTCAATTTTATTCTCCGTAATTTCAACAACCATTCTTGTATTAAATTTTATTAAATAATTTATTGTGGACGCTAATTATTCAAACAACAGGTACGATCACCCTTCTCAATTTGGAAATGAGATGGGAAACGAAGAAATAATTGACTTAAAAGCTTTATTTTTTAAGTTTTTCAAGTATTGGTACTTATTTGTCATAGTTGTTTTCATTACTATGGTTATTGCTTTTCTTTTCAATAAATATACACCATCAGTGTATAAAGTTGGAACAACTGTATTGATTCAGGAAGAGCAATCAGCCTTTGATGCAAAAGAATTGCTTGGCTTTGGTCTTTCCGGGTCAAAAGAAAACCTGGAAAATGAAATAGGAATATTGAAATCTTACTCGCTAGCAAATAGAGCTGTAAAAGATTTGGATTTGAATGTGTCGTATTATTCCGAGGAAAATTTCATTACGCAAGAACTTTATAAGAATTCTCCTTTTACTGTACGTTTTGATGCTAAAGTACCGCAAGCGAGTGGTGTGAAGTTTTATATTGAAATAAAAAATAATAGTAGTTATACAATCCAAGCTCAAGGAGAACATATTAGTTTATATTCTTTTGAAGATTATAAATCAGTTGGTGAATGTGAATTTCATTATACAGGCAATCACAAATTTGGTGAAACTGTTAAAGGTGAGTTCTTTGAGTTTAAGTTGGTTCTCAATGATAATTTTTATACGGAGGATGATTTAGACAAAAAATTCTTTTTTACTTTCAATAATATTGATGTGCTTACACAAAATTTTCAAAGCTTTGAAGTGGAACCAATCAATAGGGAAGCTTCTATTTTGAATATTACGCTGAAAGGTAATAATATGCACAAAAGTGTAGATTTCTTAAATAAACTTACAGAGGTTTACCTTGCAAGAGGTCTTGAAAAGAAAAATCAAATAGCAATTAGTACCATAGAGTTTATTAAAGAACAAATTCGTGAAATATCTACATCTCTTGATTCTGCTGAAACATCACTACAGGATTTTCAAGCTGAAAATGAAGTTATGAACCTCGACTTTCAAACAACACAATTGTTTGAATACATGAAAGAATTAGAGGGTGAACGTGCGATGTTAATTGTTAAGGAAAAATATTATCAGTATTTGTTCGATTATATTACGAAGAATGAGGATAAATTAAATGAAATTATTGTTCCTACATCTATGGGTATTGAAGATCCTCTGTTAGCAAAGTTAATTATAGAGTTATCGAAGCTTTATTCAGAAAAGGCTGAGAATCAATTTAAATTCAAACAGAATAATAGCATACTCGAAGGTATCAACGCCCAGATTAGAACGACTAAGAAGACGATACTTGAAAATGTTACTAACATTTTGAAAACAAGTACCATCTCAATCAATGACATTAACAAACGAATGGGTGAGATTCAAGAGCGTGTAAACCTATTGCCGACAACTCAAAGAAGATTATTTGAAATACAGCGTAAGTTTGAATTAAATAATGAACTTTATACGTTCTTGTTACAAAAGCGTTCGGAAGCTCAAATTACAAAAGCTTCGAATCAGCCGGATCATGAAATTATTGATGTAGCTCGTTTAACAAAGTCAGATCCTGTATATCCTAAGAAGCAGTTGAATTATATGATTGCTTTGTTGTTGGGTCTTGTTATTCCTGTTGTCTATATTTTGGGTAAAGATTATTTGAATGATCAAATTATTGAAAAGAAAGATATTGAAAATATAACATCAATACCTATTTTAGGTCATATTATTCATAATTCAAAAGAAACACCTTTGGTGGTTAAAGAATCTCCGAAATCTTCCGTTTCGGAATCCTTTAGAGCTATTAGAACAAGTTTGAACTTTATCACAAAAGGAAAAAAGCAACAAACAATATTGAGTACATCAACGATGCCGGTTGAAGGTAAAACTTTCGTTTCGATGAACCTTGCTTGTATCTATGCTATGTATGGAAAAAAGACCTTGTTGATAGGTTTTGACCTTCGTAAACCTAAGATTTATCAAGACTTTGGTTTAAGTAATACTTTAGGTGCTGTTTCCTATTTGGCTAATACAGCCGATTTGAAGGAAGTGATACAAACATCGTCCGTTGATAATCTTGATATAATGATGGCAGGTCCTACACCTCCAAACCCGGCTGAGCTTATTGCCAGTGATAAAACAAGTATCATGTTTGACGAGTTGAAGGAAATGTATGATTATATCATTATAGATACTCCTCCTATCGGTCTTGTGACGGATGCTTTCTTACTCATGAAGTATACTGATGTTAATATCTTTGTTACACGTCAGAATTATACCAATAAGAAAGTATTTGAATCAATCATTAGAGATATCGAAAAACGTCAGATCGAAAATATGACGACTTTGATTAATGATGTGAAGCTTGATAGTGGTTCTTACGGCTATGGTTATGGTTATGGCTACGGTTATGGCTATGGTCAGGGTTATGGCTATGGTTATTACTCTGATGATAAAGAAAAAGAAGATGATAAATTCTTTCAAAAAATATTCAAAAAATAAGAATTGGTAGATAATTCAGTATAAAAAACCTCTGAAAATCAGAGGTTTTTTTATTTTTAGCTAAGAATACAATAAACAAACCCTCATTATCTTCAGAATCCGTGTAACTTTGTACATTCCATTTATTTATAAATGATGAATACATTTAACGCAAAGTTTGTATTATTGACGATAATAGAAAATGAAACATAAAAATGGCAATATATTTCCGGTTTTGGATCAGATAATTCCTAAAGAAATAAAGGAAAAAAGATTGGAACAGAAAGCAAAAGTTATTTGGTTAACAGGTCTTTCAGGAGCCGGAAAAACGACCTTAGCTTTGGGGTTAGAGCGCGAATTATTTCATCGAGGTTTTTTTGTCCAAGTATTGGATGGCGATAATATTCGTTCAGGAATCAACAATAATCTCAGTTTTTCGGAAGAAGATCGGAAGGAAAATATCCGTCGCATTGCTGAAATATCGAAGCTATTTAACTGTAGTGGTATCATTACGATTAATGGGTTTATCAGCCCGACCGAGGAGGTTAGAAAGCTTGCCAGAGATATTATTGGAAGCGAAAATTTTATCGAAGTTTTTGTAAATGCATCACTTGAAGTTTGTGAGTCCAGAGATAAAAAAGGTCTTTACGCACGAGCGCGGAGAGGGGAGCTTAATAATTTTACAGGCTTGGATTCTCCGTTTGAAGTGCCAACAAATGCTGAACTCGAAATCTGTACAGATGTTCAAACTAAAGAAGAGTCACTAAAGCAGGCTTTAGACTATATTTTGCCCAGAATTGAATTTTAAGATTGTATTCCTATGTTAAAACATCAACTGAACCATTTGAAAGAACTTGAAGCGGAGTCCATTTATGTCATGCGTGAAGTTGCTGCTCAGTTTGAAAACCCTGTACTATTATTTTCCGGAGGTAAAGATTCAATAGTGATGGTGCATATTGCGAAGAAAGCTTTTTGGCCCGCGAGGATTCCTTTTCCTTTGTTGCACATTGATACTGGTCATAATTTTGATGAAACCATCTCTTTTAGAGATCAATTGGTAGAGGAACTATCATGTCAATTAATTGTTGGTTCTGTTCAAGAGTCTATTGATGAGGGAAAGGTAATTGAAGAAAAAGGTGTTAATGCCAGCAGAAATATTCTTCAAACGGTTACATTGTTAGATACCATTGAAAAGTATAAAATAGATGCAGCCATTGGTGGAGGTCGTCGAGATGAAGAAAAGTCAAGAGCAAAAGAGCGTTTTTTTTCCCATCGTGATGAATTTGGTCAATGGGATCCAAAAAATCAACGTCCGGAACTTTGGAGTATCTTTAACGGTAAGAAAAATATGGATGAACATTTTCGTGTATTCCCAATCAGTAATTGGACGGAGATGGATGTTTGGCAATACATTTACATGGAAAATATTAAACTTCCAAGTCTATATTTTACGCATGATCGAAAAGTATTCAATCGTGATGGTATTTGGCTTGCTTATGCCCCATTTATGAAGTTGAAAAATGATGAAGCGGTGGTAACGAAGAAAATACGATGTCGGACTATCGGTGATATTAGTTGTACGGGGCTTACGCTTTCAGAAGCTGATTCATTGGAAGAAATTATTGATGAAATAGCTGCAACTCGCATCACGGAGCGTGGAGGTCGATACGATGATAGACGTTCAGAGTCTGCTATGGAGGATAGAAAAAAAGAAGGGTATTTTTAGAAAAATTTAGATTATGGCTCAAGCAACATCGAAAAATAAAGCATATCTTGATATGGAATTATTGCGTTTTACTACTGCGGGAAGTGTTGATGATGGAAAAAGTACACTAATCGGTCGTTTGCTCTATGACAGCAAGTCTATCTTTGAAGATCAATTAGATGCTGTTAAGAAAGCCAGTATCAAGCGGGGAGCTGAACATATAGACTTGTCTCTGATAACCGATGGTCTTAGAGCTGAACGCGAACAAGGAATTACTATTGATGTTGCATATAGATATTTTGCAACACCAAAGCGTAAGTTTATCATTGCTGATACTCCGGGGCACATTCAGTATACCAGAAATATGGTTACGGGTGCTTCAACGGCAAATGCGGCAATCATTCTTATTGATGCCCGTAATGGGGTAATTGAACAAACGCAGCGTCATACTTTTATAGCTACATTGCTCGGAATACCGCATATTATTGTTTGTGTCAATAAAATGGATCTTGTGAATTATGAACAAGAAAAATTTGACCGTATCAAACAGGACTTTCAGTCAATGTCGCAAAAACTGAATATTAAGGATGTGAACTACGTTCCCATTAGTGCACTCAATGGTGATAATGTTGTGAAAAAATCGGAAAATATGAATTGGTACAAAGGTGAGCCTTTGTTGCATATTTTGGAAAATATTGATATAGAATTGGATCACAATATGGAGGATGCACGAATGCCGGTTCAGTATGTAATCCGTCCTCAGCGTAAAGAGTTTCATGATTATCGAGCTTATGCCGGTAGGGTCGCCGGTGGTGTTTTCAAAAAAGGTGATCCGGTAAAAGTGCTTCCCGGCGGACAACTTTCGAAAATCAAGAATATAGAACTGTATAACGAAACGATTGAAGAAGCTTTTCCTCCCATGTCGGTTACAATGACTCTTGACGATGATATAGATATTAGTCGCGGTTGTATGATTGTTAAACCGGATGATGAACCCCTGATTATCCAAGAATTTGATGCAATGGTATGTTGGATGAATGAGAAGCCTATGCGCCTGAAAGCGAAGTATGCCGTTCTGCACACAACGAAGGATGTACGTTGTGTGATTAAGTCGGTAAATTATAAAGTGAATGTAAACACTTTAGCCAAAATTGAAGATGATACAACAATTAATCTCAATGATATCGCAAGTGTACGAATAAAAACCACACAACCCATTTTTGCGGATTTTTACAAAAAAAATCGAAAAACAGGTGCTCTTATTTTAATTGATGAGGCAACAAAAAATACAGTTGGTGTTGGGATGATTATTTAGTGCTTTTTTCCTGTCAGCTTTGTAACTGTTTAGGGTTGAAATTATGAAAAAAAAATTACATTTGTTTGCGAAAGAAATATCTGATAAACACAATATATTATGAAGAAACTTAATTTGATGGTTGCGGTTTTTGCAACAATTTTGTTATTGGGGTCAAATTTATCTATGGCTTGTACCAATTATCTTGTAACGAAGGGGGCAAGTAAAGATGGTTCAACAATGATCTCTTATGCTGCTGATTCACATTTGCTTTATGGTGAACTTTATCATTGGTCTGCCGGAGAGTGGCCGGAAGGAACTTTAATGGATGTTTATGAATGGGACACAGGTAAGTGGCTTGGTCAAATTGAACAAGCGCGTGAAACTTACAATGTTGTGGGTAATATGAATGAATATCAACTGGCTATTGGTGAAACTACCTATGGTGGTCGTCAGGATTTACGTTCTAAAAGTGCTATAATTGATTATGGTTCACTTATTTACATTACGCTTCAACGTTCCAAAAACGCTAGAGAAGCCATTAAAACAATGCATGAGCTTGTTACAAAATACGGATATTACTCTTCGGGCGAATCATTCTCTATTGCTGACCCTAATGAGGTTTGGATTCTTGAACTAATTGGTAAGGGTGAAGAAATGGCTACAAAAGGTCGTGGTAAGAAAAAAGTTACATACAACAAAAATAAGGGTGCTGTTTGGGTAGCTCGTCGTATTCCGGATGGATATGTTTCAGGTCACGCCAACCAAGCTCGAATTCAGACTTTCCCTCTTGCGAATGGTAAAACTTCCATTACTTCTGATGATCTTGATAAGATTTTTAACCCTGAGGTTGAAACTGTATATGCGGCAGACGTTATTTCGTTTGCAAAGGAAAAAGGATATTACGAAGGTCCTGATGCAAAATTCTCTTTCTCTGATGTTTATGCTCCTGTAGATTTTGGTGGTGCTCGTTTTTGTGATATTCGTGTATGGTCAATGTTCAATGATGTTGCAGACGGTATGGATCAGTATTGGGAATATGTAAAAGGAAATATTGAACATCCACAGCTTGCTGAAAAAGATGCACCTCTTCGTCCTGAAAATTTTGCTTCAAATAGGATGCCACTATGGGTAAAGCCAAACGATAAAGTGGGTGTTCAGGATATGTTTGAGTTTATGAGAAACCACCTTGAAGGTACAGAACTTGATATGTCAAAAGACTTTGGTGCCGGTCCTCACGCGGTTCCTTACCGATGGAGACCACTTACTTGGAAAGTTGATGGTGTTACTTATTGTAATGAAAGAGCAACTGCGACACAGCAAACAGCCTTTTCATTCGTTTCGCAATCGCGAAGCTGGATGCCTCGAGAAATTGGTGGTATTATTTGGTTTGGTGTCGATGATGCATCAGGATCTGTTTATGCTCCTATCTATACTTCAATCACAGAAGTTCCTGTTTCTTACCGTGTCGGAAATGGTTCGTTAATGGAATGGTCAGATAATGCTGCATTCTGGGTATTTAATCAAGTGACGAACTATGCCTATACACGTTGGAATTTAATTCAGCCTGAAATGGCAAAGAAGCAGAAGCAACTCGAAGAATCTTTTGTTCAAAGAGTAACCGGAGTGGATAAAGAAGCTCTTAAACTTTATGAAGAAAGTCCTGAAAAAGCAGTGAACTATCTTACAAAGTTTAGTAGTTCAAATGCTGATCACCTTGTAATGATTTGGAAAAATTTCTATCAATACCTATTTATGAAATATATGGATGGTAATGTTAAAACAAAGAAATCTGTTCCGAAAGGATATAAATATGTTGCTCCTGAGCTTGAACAACCGGGCTATAGTGAGGAATATTACAAAAAGCTTGTAGATGAAACAGGTGATAAGTTAAAAGTTGTCGGTGGAGGACATTAAACATTGCCCTTGTTCCGAAAGAATTTGTTTAAACTTTGATTTAGCGTTTATTTGAGTGAATTGTTATTTTAGGTTCAACTCATATTTCAACGCTTAATATAATAGGGGGATGTCTTTTAAAAGGCATCCTCTTTTTCTTATTCGTAATGGAATCTACATTCAATCAGTTTAGGTGATAGTTTATGTTGCGTAGCAGTCAATGAATTATACTCATCAAGAGAGGTTTTTTCAGCTTAATCGATTATTATCATTCATAAGTTTCATTATTGAACCGCCGTATACGAGACCGGTACGTACGGTGGTGTGAGAGGCGCACTCTGTTCCTAATTAGGAGTGGAGCCGTCTACTAGATTAGCCAACATATTTCTTGTTTTTGTCTACTTGTTTGCATATTTGCAAATTTTTGTTCAAATTTGCAATAAATCAGTAAGTAATTATGCCAGGTTGGAATGATAAAGTCAAACGGTTATTAAAGTCGGAATTGGTTCGTAGAGGGATTTCAAATTCAGACTTAGCAAATAGGCTACAATTAATCGGAATAGAAGAAACCAAGTCAAGTATAGATAGTAAAATTAGTCGAGGGACTTTTAGTGCAGCCTTTTTTTACAATGCTTAACAGTTATTGGTTGTGAAAAAATTGAGATTAAGGAATATGAAAATCAACTGAACATTGCGGCTGAACCACAAATAGGTTATAATCTAAAAAGTAATTAAAATGAAGAAAGTTAAATTTATAGATTTATTTGCTGGGCTTGGCGGAATTAGGTTAGGTTTTGAAAAAGCATTTCAAGATTTAGGTTTTGAAACAGAATGTGTAATGACATCTGAAATTAAACCTTATGCAATAAAAACCTTATCAAAAAATTTCTCACACGATTTTTTTGTTGGCGATATTTTTAACGTTAAAAATGAAGAAATTCCAGATTTTGATTTTTTATTAGGTGGATTTCCTTGTCAACCTTTTAGTACTGGTGGGAAAAGACAAGGTTTTGTTGATACAAGGGGAACTTTGTTCCAAGCTTTTAGCCATTCTTGAAGTAAATTTCCAACGGAATCTTTTGTTTTAATTAGTATACTTAAATCTTTAACTGTAAATTTTATACTTCCCGCTTCTCCTATTACTTTATAATCTTCAACTAATTTTTTGTAGAGTTGTTCCGCTGTTAATTTCATTCAGTTTTTTAGTTTGCTATAATCCCCAAATGTAAGAAAATATTATTTAGGAATTTCGGTTTTCATATGTTGGCTTACAACGGCGAGTGCATGAGCTGTAGCGGAATTAAAAGCTATAAACTTCAAAGCCTACCACATCCCTTAGCCAAACCTTGTTTTTAGTTGCTAAGTTAATCATAAAAAAGCGATCTAAAATAAGGTTTGGCGATTAAAATGCTTAGGCTTCAAAACACGTCATTATACAGATTGTTGGCGTTAGTTATTCGATATCACCATCTCATTTATCATTGTGATTGGTACCTTCATCCCGTTTGGTAATTGGGGGTTCTCCTTAATGTAAGCATCTCCCTCAATCTTTTGATTAATCGTTGACTCAATAATCCAACCTGTATTTTTATCAACCTTAATCTCAGATTCCATTGAACCAGTCAAGTCATATTTCATGGGCATTCCATTTGATTTAATATATGCATCTTTATCAGCAGTCACTATCGTTGATTTTCCTTTTATCAAAGCATACTCAGAAGTTAATTCTGCAAACTCATAATCGGTAGTCATATTTACTGACATTCCTGACTCAAGTTTGGTATTAATAGTCCACTTATCTCCTTTATTTGCTGGTGAATTTGGGTAGATTGCTGTAACCATCTCAATATTACCTTTTAGTGCTTCTGCACCATAAGCTTTCATTATCTGTGCTTTAATTTGCTCTTTTTGCACTTCTGGAAGTTGGTCAAATTTATTTATTACTATCTCCCAAAGAGCTTCAACATTCTTAACATCAATTACCTTACCCGTTTTACTCATTGTAACACCAAATGCTTTATCTTTCATTGCTCCTAAAATGGTCGAAAAAATATCGTTGTCATCATTTTTCTCGGAGCTAAACTCCATTAATCCTTGTGGCATTTGCATCGACATACTTAATTTCTCGAATTTAGCATCCATTTCATAACCTATCTCTGTATTATCTTTGACAAGGAAAGTTATTGTGCCATTCATTGTCATGACCATATTCATTTTTTGTCCATTGACTTCTTGAATAATAGTTGCTTTAGAATTTGTAACCTGTTTGTATTCTTTACCTTTTTCAAGCTTTAAAGATAAATCTGCTCTTTGATCTTGACATGAAGTCAAAATAAATGTTGTTAAAATCAGGGTGAAAATTGTTTTCATTTTGTATGTATTAAGTTTATTGTTTGTAGTCTTTATTAATTAACGCCAACGGTTGGGCTATGAGTAGTTGCGTGAATTTAGCAATAAATTCCACACAAGTACGCACTAAGCTGAAAATCCGCGAGGATTTTCAGAAGTAGGCGAGAACAAGCAATTACTTATAGCCATTATTGTGCGCTAGCTTTTTTATGGTATTCGTATATTTTTTTCTTTCCTTTCGAGTTTTCCAATTAGTTTGTCGATATTCCGCTCAAGTGTCTTTTCAGTTTTGATATAGTTCAGGTATTTTAAAATTTCGGTTATTCTTGATTCCGTGAGATTGCTAAATTCCGAAGTCAAGTTTTTGTCA
>PDWJ01001799.1_pt1 | contig 24865 bp, 22 predicted proteins | sample 1430881 | NCBI WGS metagenome assembly PDWJ01 (sample SAMN01162460, study PRJNA174530) | Oral metagenome, whole genome shotgun sequencing project. | biome: Marine environment; feature: Marine mammal; material: Swab sample of the gingival sulcus; isolation source: swab sample of gingival sulcus...
GATTGATTGCTTTGCTCATGTCAATTTCCTTTTTATTCGTTAAAGCTAAGTAGGGTAATTGATAATAAGCAGTTACACAATCTTATTTACAGTCTCTTTGTAATGGTGGATGTATCTAAATTGGTCATCTTTTCTCCTTTAAAACCTGGATTCAATGCGTACGAGATCACTATTGTCTGGGTAACATATCGTTGCTATTACACTTTGCAGCGTCGCCGTGCCACCATTTAATAATTGTGTTGTTATATTGTTCAATAAATAAGTGCAATTAAATTTTATGCCATTATTTAATTCTTTTTGTGATTTACAAGCTGTTTTCGCTCTATTCCGCTGGCTGAATGGATCACTTAGTACCAAGATGAACGTGACCACTATTTCAAAGCGATTTTTAAAGTTGATGTTCATTTGAATTTCAAACCGTTAAAAAGGAAAGCGTTCACCCTTCTCGCAATAGATGGAACAACGGTACCATTGCCTCGAATAGAAAGCATATTGAAGCATTTCGGTGAATTGAAATCCTCGCCAAGGGGATATGTACCCCATGGCCCGAGTCTCTCTGACCCGCTCAGCAGCGTAACGGTTGACGCCAGATTGACATTCCCTACCCAGCCCATAATTAGATTGATTAAGTTAATGACATTGCTACGGCAGTAGCAGGTAATGAGTCAGCAGCTTGTGATAATGCCCGATCTGCCAGTGCTTAAATTTTTTGATCCAATCTTTCGATTTTATTAGATTTATGAAAAATGCAGCCCGAAAAAAAATCCTAACAGCCTACTCTGAATCCATATTCGATCATCGGGCGGCACTGCGTATACCCATCTGGTGGTAATCAGAAGGCAGAAGGGAATGCCCCTGTCACTTTCTGATGGCAAAATAGCCGCAAGATGTCGGCCCGTAAGCGCCACGCTTGCGACGAGAAATGTACGGGATTTTGCTTTCCTTGAACTGGACCTTGTAAATTCCTGGGATTGAGCTCCGCATCTTTCTGATTTCGGAAGTTTCGGTGGACAGTCTCTTTAACTATTTTATTTCTTTTGCTTTATCATCTGACTACCCATCCCCCAGATAAATACCCGAATCCATTCAAACCCGAACTGCATGAGCGCCGCATCGTCGCCTCTGATTTTTCGGATGCGGTCGTTTTTAACTTTCACCCGCTTTAAAAATGAACTCCCAAACACAAATTCTCTGAAGGTGTCCACATTATAGGCTGCCATGAACGCCATTTTGGCGCGATTCCCGGCCGGCCCTTCGGCCCCCCAGGGGCTGGTTTGAAACAGACTTTTCACAGCCGCCCATTTCCGGGTCATGTTGTGGTAGGTTTCTGCGCCCTGATCCGCGATCCACGCATCAAGGGTCTGCTCCGTGGTCTCGTCCTGGCCCCGACAAAACGACGGCGGCTTGAACCAGTGCAGAAGTTCAGCCGTTCCATCATCCCTTATAATGGCGCCCTGCTCTACGGGAAAACTCCGGCAGGCATCCGGCCGGTCCGGATAGACCGAACAGCCCGCATCCGTGAGAAACGGACAGGTCTGTTCCGCATTGTCCGCCATTTTCAGCAGCACCTCGGGAAACGCATTCCCTTCCCGAAGCACCACGTCCGTGTGCGTATCAATAAACGCGCCGGACGTCATACCGAGATTTTTTTTCAGACGCACCACATCATACGGGTACAAAAACAGATTCAGATTCCGGCAGCACAGATTAAAACAGGAAACCTGTGGATGACAGGCAAAACGGAAGGTCTCGCCTTTTTCAAGACGCCTGCCCGGCAGGCTGTCTATGGCATCAAGGTCAATCGCTTTCATGAACATTTAATCCGCAGAGACACCCGCGCGTCCCGATATACATCGTCTAAATCAATGGTGCCGTGAGCACCATTTCCGCAATGGTCAATTTCACACGGCCGCCAGCCCCCGTTGATTGCCGGTACGCCTGCTCAAGTCCGGCAAGCCGGGCATAGTAAGGCGTCCGATCAAGAACAGCACTCGCGCTGCTAGCGCATTCATCAAACACATGACACCCCGGGCCGGTGACCGGCGGCCGCCCGGGTACCGGCGGGGTCAACCGGTGCGGCAATCCGTGAAGCCGGCAAATCATGGGACGGTGTGCATACACGCGGCACAGTCCCTCCTGGTTCAGCGGACACATCATCCGAAACAGCTCCCCGGTTTCATCGGCACGCTGCATCTCAGCCAGCACAGCCCCGGCCTGCTGTGTCACGTGGGCCCGCTCCGTTTCCGAAAGCAGGGCCAGCCCCTCGCGCAGATATCCCCATTCAACATAGGTATGATGGTAAAACCGGGTCAGGCAGCAACTATCTTCGCAACCGGTACAGGTAAATCCGCAAGTCTCTGCCACCGCATCATATCCGGCATCCATATCGGCAAACAATGCGGCCAGGGCGTCAAACGCCATGCAATAACTCCTGTTGTGTTAAAGAGGTCAACCCATCAGAAAACGATCAGCGCATGGGAGAAGGCATGAAAATCTCATTGAACAGCCGGAGGGCATGCCGATCCGTCAGGCTGGCGATCAGATCACAGACCACGCGTTCCCGCGTCTCGCCACCGCCCAGTAACGCGCCCATTTCCATTTTCGCCAATTCGGACGTCAACGCGTCATCGGTTGTCATGAAATAGCCGAACAGGTCTGCCAGTATTTTTTTTGATTTTACAAATTCACGATGTACGGTTTCGGAACGGTACACGTTATGAAACAAAAACTGACGCATCTGGGTCATGGCATCCAGAAGCGCTTCGGAAAAGGCCAGCTGCAGCCGACCGCCGGCCACACAGCTTGTATCGATCAGATCCCGGATCATGGTATTGGTCCGCTGGGCGTGACTGTCCCCCAGCACCCGCGTGCACCCGGCCGGAATCTGATCCCGGGAGATCACCCCCGCCCGGATGGCGTCATCCAGATCATGATTCAGATAGGCAATGATATCCGCCACCCGGACCACCTGTCCTTCAAGGGTGAATGGCGCATCCGCAGGATCGTCCGGAATGATCTTTCCGAACCCCTTGGAGTGCTTCAAAATACCGTCACGCACCTCGTAGGTCAGATTGAGTCCTTTGCCATGATGTTCCAGTTTGTCAACCACACGAAGACTCTGCTCGTTATGGGAAAAACTGGCATTAAAAATCTCCTTGAGCACGGTCTCACCACTGTGCCCAAACGGGGTATGCCCAATATCATGACCCAGCGCAATGGCTTCGGCCAGATCCTCATTGAGTCGCAGGGCCCGGCAGATCACACGGGCAATGGCTGACACCTCGAGCGTATGGGTCAGCCGGGTCCGGTAATGATCTCCCAGCGGAGACAGAAACACCTGGGTTTTGTGCTTCAGGCGACGAAAACTGTTAGCGTACATGATTCGGTCACGATCCTGCTGAAACACCGTCCGGATCGGGCAAAGCGGATCTTCTGCCTCCATCCGCCCCCGGGAAGCCGAACTCTGACATCCGTCCGGCGCCAGGTACGCTTTTTCCCTGGCCTCCGACTCTTCACGTATGGATGTGATGGACTGAAACATATCTCGATTCCCCCGCATTCCTTCCATAAAGTTTTTTATACCGGCCCCCCCGACGCTTTGTAAAGAAAAATCCTAACAAATCCAGGCTGTCGCACAGACAGTCCGGTTTTCAGCACTTGAAACTGGCCAGAGAATCGGGTAAAAACCGGAATCATGATCACTTCATCCGGATATGCCCATTGATGAACACACCTGAAACAGTAGCTCCCGAATGGATCCGCCCCCACATGGATACGGCGCTTTGCCTTGCCGAAGCGGCACTGGCTGCCGGCGAGTTCCCGGTCGGATGCGTTATCGCCTGTCAGGACCAGATCGTCAGTACCGGCGCCCGGACATCATCCTCAGGACAACACCCCAACGAAACCGATCATGCCGAGATACGCGCCCTGCAGGAATATTTTGCTCTGGATGCCCCGCCGCCTGCAGAGACCTGCATCGTGATTTCCACCCTGGAACCCTGCCTCATGTGTTTTGGCGCCCTCCTGATCAGCGGTTTCAGAACCATCGCTTACGCATATGAAGATGCTATGGGCGGCGGCACGTCCGCCAACCTGTCGGTGCTGCCCCCCTTGTACCGGAACGCCTGTCCGCGCATCATCCCGGGCATCCGGCGCAACCGCAGCCTCCGGCTGTTTCAGCAGTTTTTTCGCAACCCGGAAACTATCTACTGGAAAAACAGCCTGCTCAGCCAGTACACGCTCAGCCAGGCCCTGCCCCCGGAGGTCTGACCCGCGCCACGCGACCCCGGCTCCCGAATCCCCTTTTCTCCGGAAGGCCGAGCACCCCTTCTTTTTTTCTTGAAATACCGGATAGAATCCCGTATAAGAACCTGTTAACTTTTTATCGACCTGCGTAAAAACCCGAAAACACACCGGGATGCAGGCAAGATTCCGGACAAACGGGAATAATTGCACCGAATGAACTGACGCAATTTAGGAGGCCAGCATAGCTAGACAGCCGAGAATCAACACAAATCGGAATATACGCGCCAAAGAGGTGCGTGTTATCGACGCGGAGGGGAATCAGCTCGGTATTCTGCCCATTCACAAGGCATTGAGCACGGCGGACGAACAGGGACTCGACCTTGTCGAGGTATCTCCCACAGCCAAACCGCCGGTCTGTAAAATCATGGACTATGGTCGCTACAAATATGAGCAGACCAAAAAAATGCAGGAAGCCAAGAAGAAGCAGAACGCCTTTCAGATCAAAGAGATCAAGGTGCGGCCCAAGACGGATGAGCATGACCTCCAGACCAAGCTCGGACATATCCGTAAGTTCATCGGCAAGCGCGACAAGGTGAAGGTCAGCCTCATGTTTCGGGGCCGGGAGATCACCATGTCTGATCAGGGTATGCAGCTGCTAAACCGAATCGCCGCAGAGCTTGAAGAGATTGCCGTTGTCGAGCAGCGACCGAAATTTGAAGGTCGTATCATGACCATGGTGATGGCACCCAGGCCCTGATACCCCGCTCCCAGGATGGCCCCCGCCTTTCTACGCGTAGCAATACGGGAAGGGCAGATGACGCATAGGTTCTACCGGAGTGTCCGTTTAAACTGCGTTCAAACCGTTTGTTTGGTGTTTTAAGTACTGGTGTTTTAATTACCATTGATTCGTTCAGAAACCGCAAGGGTGTGTGGTGCGGATTCTGAATCTTTTTTTTGTGAAACCTAAAAATGATGAAGAACAGGTAGGTTGACATGCCGAAGATCAAAACCAACCGTGCCGCTGCAAAACGGTTTAAGAAAACCGGCAGCGGAAAATACGTTTTCCGCAAAGCTAACAGCAGCCACATTTTGACCAAAAAAACCCGCAAACGGAAACGCTCGCTGCGTCAGGACCAGGTCATTGATAAAACCAACATGCGTGAAGTAAGGCTGCTGCTTCCCAACGGATAAGCGGCGGCAGGTCCGGTCGGACCCCGTTTACGTACAAGGAGAGTGTAACATGAGAGTGAAACGTGGTTTCAAGGCGCGCCGTCGCCGAAACAAAGTACTGAAGCTGGCCAAAGGCCATCGCGGTGGTCGCAGCAAGCTGTTTCGCACCGCAGCGAATTCTGTGGACAAGGCCCTGATGTATGCCTTCCGCGACCGCCGGAAGCGCAAGCGTGATTTCCGCCGGCTCTGGATTGCCCGTATCAACGCAGCCGCGCGCATGAACGACACCACTTACAGCAAATTCATACACGGCCTCAAATGCGCAGAGATCGACCTGGATCGGAAAGTCCTCGCGGACATTGCCGTATCAGATCCGGCGGCCTTTGCCAAACTGACGGCCATTGCTGCGGAACAATCCTGATCGTACCGCCGCTGACGGCCCCGGCACCCGGTTTCGGGACGGGGCCGAGCATCTGCCCCGTTCTGCCCATGACAGCGATCCGGGGCTGTTTAATTTTTTAAAAGGTTCAGGCACCCATCGTGGATACCCGTTTAGATTCCATTCTTGAGAATGCGCTCTCCCAGCTCGCCAACGCCCGGAGCGCAGATGACGTCAGAGACCTGAGCACCGTCTATCTGGGACGGAAAGGCACGCTCACGACATTTCTCCGTAACATTTCCGACCTTCCTGCAGCTGAGCGTCCCGAAGCCGGGAAACGGGCCAATACCATCAAGGTCCAGCTCGAGGGGAAATTTGCCGAAACCATCCAGCGGCTTGAACAGGAAGCGGCTGAAAACGATCCAGGCCTTGACATCAGCCTTCCCGGGCGGGTTCCCGCGCCAGGCAGTATCCACCCGCTTACCCGTATCATGCGGGAAATCAACGAGATCTTCATCAAAATGGGATTCGAGGTGGTCGAAGGGCCGGAAGTTGAAACGGATTTTTATAATTTCGAAGCCCTCAACATCCCGAAAAACCACCCGGCCCGGGAGATGCAGGACACCTTCTATGTCTCTGACACTATTGTGCTGAGAACACATACCTCTCCCACCCAGCCCCGGGTCATGGAAAAACGCAAACCGCCGATCCGGATTATTGCGCCGGGCAAGGTCTACCGCTGCGACTCTGACCTGACCCACACGCCCATGTTCCATCAGGTGGAAGGGTTGTTTGTGGATAAAAACGTTTCCTTCGGCGACCTGAAAGGCACCCTGACCGCGTTTATCCACGCCATTTTTGATGAAGAGACCGACCTTCGGTTCCGGCCGAGCTATTTTCCGTTCACGGAACCGTCTGCAGAAGTCGATATTCGCTGTGTGATCTGCCGGGGAAACGGCTGCCGCGTCTGTTCGCAGACCGGATGGCTGGAGGTGCTCGGATCTGGTATGGTCCACCCGGCTGTATTTGAAAAAGTCGGTTATGACACCAGTGATTACACTGGATTCGCATTCGGCATGGGCGTGGAACGTATCACCATGCTCAAGTACGGCATTGACGACATCCGCAAATATTTTGAAAACGACATCCGCTTCCTGAGGCAGTTTTAGCCATGAAAGTAAGTCTGAACTGGTTACGCGCATACACGCCGGTGAATATGACGGCACAGGAACTGGCCGATGCCCTGACCATGGGCGGCCTTGAGACCGACGCCATCACCGATCGTTATACCCATTTATCCAATGTCATCGTGGCGCGCATTACCGCCACCCGTCCCCATCCCAGTGCAGATAAGCTGACCTGCTGTGATGTGGATTGCGGTAAGGGCGTGATCCGGCCGATCGTCTGCGGCGCACCCAATGCACGTGACGGTCTGGTGACCGCCTGCGCCCTGCCCGGCGCGACCCTGCCCGGCGGTATGACCATCAAAACCTCAAAACTCAGGGGAGAAGTGTCCGAAGGCATGCTCTGCAGCGGACGCGAACTTGAACTGAATGCCGATGCCTCGGGCATTATGGAGCTGGACACAACTGCGGCCCCCGGCACCCCGCTCGCAGCGGCCCTGCACCTCTCTGACTACACACTGGAAATTGACCTGACCCCAAACCGGGCTGATTGCACCAGCGTGATCGGTATTGCAAGGGAAGCCGCCGCCTTTCAGAAGACCGGCATCCCTGTCTCATTGCCGGCGGTCAGCCCTGCAGCAGCTGAAGGTGAGATCCACGACAAGACTTCCGTCCAGATCAACGATCCGGAACACTGCCCGCGTTATGCGGCCCGCCTGATCGAAGGCGTTACCGTCAAGCCTTCTCCGTTCTGGCTTCAGGATCGGCTCCGGTCCGTGGGGCTTTCCCCCATCAACAATATTGTTGACATCACCAACTTTGTCATGATGGAGCTGGGCCAGCCCCTTCACGCCTTTGACTTTGACAATCTGGCGGAAAACCGGATTGTGGTCCGTACTGCCGGTGAAACCGACAAAACCTTCACCACCCTTGACAGTAAGCAACACACCCTGGAGCCCGGCATGCTCCTGATCTGCGACGGTGAAAAACCGGTCGCACTGGCCGGTGTCATGGGCGGCGAGAACTCGGAAATCGAAAACAGCACCACCCGAGTGTTACTGGAAAGCGCCTGTTTTCAGCCGGATTCCATTCGGAAGACCGCCAAGCGGTTAGGCATCAGCACCGATTCCTCCTATCGATTTGAGCGGGGGGTGAACCCTGCCGGAACCGTCTATGCGCTGAACCGGGCCGCAGAACTAATTGCCGAGCTGGGTGAAGGAGAACTGATCTCCGGGGTGATTGATGAAAACCCCATCCCCCACGTTCCCTGCACCCTGACCCTGGATGTCCCGGCCTGCAACCGCAGACTGGGCACCCAACTGGCTGCCGAGACCCTTACAGAATTGCTGACCGCCATTGAGTTCGGTGTTACCGCATCCGGACCCGACACGCTGACGGTCCATGTGCCGCCGTACCGGGTGGATGTATCCCGGCCCGAGGATTTGTCTGAAGAAGTGGCCCGTCTCTGGGGATACAACAACATACAGACCACATATCCAGCCATACCGGCACAACCGGCGCCCGTGGCAGACGCCATCCGTCTGCGGAACCGGGCCAAGGATTTCCTCTCCGGCCTCGGATTTGCGGAAACCATCAATTACAGTTTCATCAGCCGGCAGGACATTTGCTCCCTCCGCACCCAGGAAGAAAGCGCATTCCATCGAACCGTGGCTATTTTAAACCCCCTGTCCGAAGAACAGGCAGTCATGCGCACGTCCCTGATTCCCGGCCTGCTCACAACAGCCGCCCGAAATATGTCCATGCAGAGCAAAGACCTGCGCCTCATGGAAATCGGCAATACGTTCTTTGCCACGGCTGCAGACCAGCTGCCCGAAGAATCGGAAAAGCTCACCCTGCTCATGACCGGCAACCGGGCGCCTGCAGCCTGGCTTCAGGCAGATACGCCCTGTGACTTTTTTGATATCAAAGGGGTTGCCGAAGCCCTGATGACCGAACTCCGCATCACAGGTGTCCGGTTTGCGCCGCCTGCACCCGATGCCGCTCCCTATCTCAGAAAGGGCTATGCCGCAGACCTGATCAGCAGCACCGGCGACCGCATCGGCGTACTCGGACAGGTGCACCCGGAAACGGCCGCAGCCCAGGGCGTCAAGCAGGCCGTCTTTGTCATGGAATTGTCCTTTGACCGGCTCAGGGAACTGAATGATGAGACACGGGAAGCCCGCCCCATTCCCAGATTTCCGTCAACCACCCGTGACATTACAGTCATTGTTGACGCGAGCTGCCCGGCAGGCGATATCCTGCAGCACTTCACCACGCAAGAGGAACCGCTCCTTGAAAACGTCCAGCTGCTGACCGTTTTTGACGGGACGCCCATCCCTGAAGGGAAAAAGAGCGTCTCCCTGAGATTGACCTATCGGTCTTCAGACAAAACGCTCAAGGATAAGGTCGTTAACGCGCTGCACACAAAACTTGCCGGGGACATGATTCGGCAGTTCAAAGCGGAATTGCCTTTATAACTGGGGTTTGTCTTCCAATCATGCCAGCGGCAGCCGGAAAAAAAGATTGACAGTGACTTTTTTTTCCTATAAGTCACGGTTTTGGTATGCGGGCATAGCTCAGTTGGTAGAGTACAAGCTTCCCAAGCTTGGTGTCGCGAGTTCGAATCTCGTTGCCCGCTCCATTTTTTCGTTTTGTCAAAGCAGGTTAGCAGCATCAGCCAGCTCCGACAATGAGGCAAGGCCAACCCTGAATGAGACCGGGAGCGGGGCGTACAAAACGGAAGCAAGGCGGGAACGGGCGTATGCCCGTTTTTATTTTGGTAACAACCGGACGTACCGGAAACATAGCGCCAAGATTCGGAAATAAGCAACATTTTTGATGAAACGTCAGAACCGGAACAAGAAAAAAAAGCCTGCGCCTACCCCGAAAAGCGGTATTCATGCCCCCGGATTTGGTAAGCGTCTCCTGGAAATCGCGGAACCGGTCTGCACGTCCGAAGGCGTTCTGCTCATTGATCTGGAGCGGGTGCGGGAATTCGGTGATGATATCATCCGCCTGGCCGTTGATACGGCAGACGGGGTGTCCCTGGATGCATGCGCGGTGATCAGCAGGGAGCTGTCCCGTATATTGCGTATCGAGCTGGATCCGCGGCTCACTTATCGCCTGGAGGTATCCTCGCCCGGGATTGACCGGTCTCTGGATACAATCGAGGCACTGGAAGCCGCCAGCGGGGCATCTGTAAAAGTTCTGATGCACGGTGTTGATGAAGCCGGGCCCCGTGCAGAACAAATAACCGGCCGGATCGCGCAGGTCACCGCTGATACGCTGATGCTGACAGCGAATGAGCAGACGACCGAAATCCCGCTGGAAACGATCGAGCGGGTCTGGCGGTTGAAGAGCGATGGAGACAAGGCATGATAATTTCGGATATCAAACGCATTATCGAGCAGGTCAGCCGGGAAAAAGGGATCGATATCAGAATCCTGGTCAAGACCCTTGAGGAAGCGATTACATCTGCGGCCCGGAAAAAAATGGGCAACCGCGTGGACCTGGAGGTTCAGTACAACGAAGAAATCGGTGAAGTTGAAGTTTTTCAATTCAAGGAAGTCACCGATCCGGTCGAGGATCCGGAACTGGAAATCAGCCTAGAGGAAGGTCGCCAGCTGGACCCGGAATGTGAAGTCGGAGACAGTCTTGGCGTCAAGGTGGATACCAGCTCGTTTGGCCGTATCGCGGCCCAGTCTGCCAAGCAGGTGATCATCCAGAAAATGAAAGATGCCGAACGCACGGTCGTTTATGAAAACTATATCGACCGCCAGGGCGAAATCATCAACGGCATTGTCCAGCGGGTCGACCGGGGAGACATCATCGTCAACCTGGGCCAGGCCGAGGCCGTGCTTCCCCACCGGGAGCAGATTCCCCGGGAAGTGTATCGCCGCGGTGACCGTATCCGTGCACTCATCCTCAAAGTCCTCCAGGAATCAAGAGGGCCTCAGGTCATTCTGTCCCGGACCCATACCGACTTTGTGGTCAATCTCTTCAAAACCGAAGTCCCTGAAATCAGTGAAGGCATTGTTAAAATCATGGGTGCAGCCCGGGAAGCCGGCAGCCGGACAAAGATCGCCGTTACCTCGGCGGATCCAGATATCGATCCGGTCGGCGCCTGCGTCGGCATGAAAGGCTCCCGTGTCCAGAGTGTGGTTCAGGAACTTCGCGGTGAAAAGATCGACATCATCCCCTGGAATGTCGATGTTGCCAAGTATGTCTGCAATGCCCTGTCTCCGGCAGAAATTTCAAAAGTCATTATCGATGAATATGACAAGGCAATGGAGGTCATTGTACCGGATGAATCCCTGTCCATTGCCATCGGCCGGCAGGGACAGAATGTTCGCCTGGCATCCAAACTCACCGGCTGGCATCTGGATGTGAAGAGTGAAGCCAAGTACAGCAAGGCCATGAAAGAGGGCTTTGAATCCCTGACCAGTCTGAAAGGCGTCTCCATCGAACTGGCCAATGTTTTGTATCACAAAGGCTTTCTATCAGCTGAAGAAATCGGTACAGCCACCGTTGATGAACTGGTTCAGATCGCGGGCATCACCGAAGAAAAAGCCGGGCAGATCATCGAAGAGGCACAGGCACTTCCGGACCCGGCAGCTGACGCACAACCTGAAAGCGAACCCGCAGACGATGCGCCGGCACCTGAATCGGATGCGGCAGCAGCAGTGCCAGAAACGCCGGAACAGGATGACCCGATAGCGGCGGATACCACGCCTGAGGATAACACAGCAGCCTAGGCTGCAATTGCATGATCAGGCCGGACCGGGATGCACGACGATCCTGCCGGTCGCAGTACCCCCTGACGGTTTTCAGCCGAATTGACGACTGATATTCGTAACACAGGCGTGGCGCACGTTTCCGGAAGCCACGAAGAAGGAGGACGGATGGCAAAAATCAGAGTCTATGAGCTTGCCAAAGAACTGAATATGACAAACAAGGCACTCCTGAACAAAATCCAAGAGCTGGACATTGAGGTGGGGAGTCACATGAGCTCTTTGGAAGATGACGCTGTTCGGGCCATCCGCGAAGCTGTTGTCGGAAAAAAAGCATCAGAAAATTCCCGTACCCGGGTTCGATCCACGGTAATTCGCCGTCGGAAGCGTGTGGTGGATGCGCCAGAAGAAACACCACCGCCCCCACCTGTACAGGAAGCACCGGAATCCACCGCATCTGAAATTGTTCCGGACCCAGCCGAGGCAACGCCGTCAAAAGACGCCTCTGAGGGCGATCTCCCCCCCGTGCTGCCACCGCAGGAAAAACCGGTCCCCAAACCACCGAAACGCAAAAAACAGACATCCGAACCGGCACGTATTATCCAGCGGCCGCAGCCGCCTGAACCGGAAACACCAGCAGTGCCGGATGTCCCCGAAACGCCCATTGCCTCGCCGACAGCCGAAACAGCTGCCGCACCGGAAACACCAGCTGTTCTGGAAACACCGGCATCAACGGAAACAGCAGAGACGCCTGCTGACCTACCGGCAGTCGAGGCACCGGAAGCTGAAGACGCAGCGGAAACACCGGAGGCAAAACCAGCGGATACGGATACACAGAAAAAACAGAAAAAGAAAAAGAAATCAACGGCGGCAAAAATTATCAAGCTGCCCGATTCTGATACACTGGAACTGATCCGCCAGGAGCCGCCCCATACCAAACCATCCCAGCCGTCCTATGATCGCGACGTTCATTTTACACCTGACCCCATGGCGATGGATCCCCAGATGCCGCCCACAGGTGAGGACACCCGAAAACGCGGTAAGAAAAGCCGCCGCCAGGGAGAAGGACATGCGGACAGCCGGGATCGCCGCAGAACTCCCCATCGTAAGAAATCCGTTGTGGAAGGCAAAGCCCTGTACGATGCGCCGAGCAGTAAAAAAGGACGCCGCAGCGGAAAACACAAGGCACCGGCGGGTCAAAAAACACAGATCACCGTACCCAAGGCCATCAAGCGCCGAATCAAGGTGGATGATACCATCGTCCTTGCAGAACTCGCCAAGCGCATGGGCATCAAGGCCAATGAAATGATTGCAAAACTCATGCAGCTCGGCGTCATGGCCACCGTTAACCAGACCATCGACTATGACACGGCCGTACTTGTTGCCAGTGAGTTCGAGTTTGAAGTTGAAAAGGCGTCATTTGAGGAAGAAATCATCCTGGCGGTCGAAGACGACAAGCCGGAAGAGCTCCAGACCCGTCCGCCGGTCGTAACCATCATGGGTCACGTGGACCATGGGAAGACCTCTCTACTTGATACCATCCGACGGACCAAGGTGGTGGACGGTGAAGCGGGCGGCATTACCCAGCACATCGGTGCTTACCGCGTGGATACACCTTCAGGTGCGCTGGTTTTCCTTGACACACCGGGCCACGAGGCGTTTACGGCCATGCGTTCCCGGGGCGCCCAGGTGACGGACATCGTTATCCTGGTGGTTGCTGCAGATGACGGGGTCATGCCCCAGACCATCGAAGCCATCAACCACTCCAAGGCAGCTGATGTTCCCATCATTGTCGCTGTCAACAAAATTGACAAACCCGGTGCCGAACCGGACCGAATCAAACGCGAGCTGTCCGAGCACGGGGTTCAGGCGGAAGACTGGGGCGGTGATACCATCTTCTGTGAAGTTTCTGCCAAATTCAACAAAGGCATCAACGAGCTGCTTGAAATGGTCCTGCTCCAGGCGGAAGTGCTTGACCTGAAAGCCAACCCGAAAAAGCATGCTAGAGGCCATGTGGTCGAAGCAAAACTGGATACCGGACGGGGTCCGGTAGCCACCATTCTGATTCAGGAAGGCACCTTACGATCCGGCGAGCCGGTGGTCTGCGGTGTGCATTACGGTAAAATCCGTGCCATGCTCAATGACCAGGGCCAGCAGATCGACGAAGCCGGTCCCTCCACGCCGGTGGAAATCCTGGGGTTTACCGGTGTACCGACGGCCGGGGACGAACTCATTGCCGTGGCAGATGAAAAAGCAGCCAAACAGGTCAGTAACCACCGTATCCAGAAGCAGCGGGCCAAAGAGCTGGCCAAGAACAGCCGTATCAGCCTCGAAGGCTTGTTCGAGCAGATGCAGGAACATGAGGTCAAAGATCTCAACCTGATCATCAAAGCGGACGTTCAGGGGTCCATTGAAGCCCTCAAGGATTCCCTCAGTAAACTGTCCACCGATGAGGTGAAGATCAACGTCATTCACTCGGCCACGGGTACCATCACCGAGTCCGACGTCTCTCTGGCTGCGGTTTCCAACGCCATTATCCTCGGTTTCAATGTCCGGCCGGGTGCCAAAGTTCATGACATGGCAACCGACGAAAAAGTCGACATGCGGTTCTATGATATCATCTATAACGCGATCAAGGATATCAAGGACGCCATGCTCGGCTACATGGAATCAACCTTCAAAGAGCATGTCCTGGGCCGGGCCGATGTCAAGGAAACCTTTGTCATTCCCAAGCGCGGCACCATTGCCGGGTGTATGGTCACTGACGGAAAAATCGAGCGCGGTCGCCAGATTCGTCTGCTGCGTGAAGGGGTCATTATCTTTGACGGCAACCTGGCGTCCCTCCGGCGTTTCAAGGACGATGTCAAGGAAGTGCAGACCAACTACGAATGCGGTATCGGCATTGAAAATTACAATGATATCAAAGTGGGCGATATCATCGAATGCTACTACATGGAAGAAATCAAGCCGACCCTTGAGTAGTCTAACAGCGGTATCTGTTCCGGCTGCTGACCGTTCTCCTGTGTGCGAAGCGGTCAGCAGCCGTGTTTACTTGGGAAGAAAGAAAACGATCATGAAATCGTATCCCCGTGCGGACCGCATCAGCGGAAAAATTCAGCGGGCCCTCTCCGAACTCCTGCAGAAGCGCGTGAAAGACCCGCGGCTGGAAATGGCGACCATTACCGGTGTCAAGGTATCGGCCGACCTGCGGATCGCGCATATCTATTACACGATTTTCGGCAGCGGCACAGCGAAAAAAGAGGTGACCCAGGGATTTCAGAAATCCGCCGGTTTCATCCGCCGGGAACTGGCCCGCAGCCTGGGCCTGAAATACATGCCGGAACTGATTTTTATGGAAGATCCGTCCTTTGAGTACGGATCAAAGATTGACCGCATTCTGGAAAACTTAAACGATGCGGCACCTGAAAAAAATAATGATAGCTCAGCTGAAGGCTAGCCAGACCGTCCTTTTAGCCAGCCACATACAGCCGGATGGTGACGCGCTCGGGTCCACGCTGGCCCTGGGCCTGTTTCTCGAGTCGCTGGGAAAATCAGTCACCTTCTACAATGAAAACGCCGTACCGGCAATGTACCGGTTTCTGCCGGGCAGAGACCGGCTGATGCACCGGATCACCCGGCCGGAACGGTATGACACACTGGTGGTGCTCGACTGCTCGGATATCCGTCGTGTGGGTCGCCTTGCAGCGCAGGCGGACCGTTTTCCCCTGATCATCAATATCGATCATCATGTGACAAACACCCGGTTCGGGGATACGGTGATGGTCGATGAAACCGCCTGCGCCGCCGCGCAGATTGTCTACAGCATGATAAAAGATTGCGGTGCCGTTCCCACCCTTGACATGGCATACAATATCTACACAGCCATCCTCACGGATACGGGTTCATTCCGTTTTCAGAACACCAATCAGGAAGCGTTTTCCATCTGCCAGGAAATGATCGCCATCGGTGTGGATCCCTACAAGGTGGCCCAGCATGTGTACGGCACCTATTCTCTGGGACGTATCAAACTCCTGAACAGGGTCCTTGAATCCATCGAAATCTCTGACAACGGGAAGCTGTCCATCATGACCCTCACCCGGGAGATGCTTGCGGAAACCGGCGCCACGACCGAGGAGATCAACGGGCTGGTCAACTATGCCAAACGAATCCAGGATGTACAGGTCGCTATGCTGATCTATGAACAAGACCAGCCAGACGCAGGTCCTGAAGCAGAATACGTGATCAGCATACGCTCCAACGGTGAGGTGGATGTTTCCACCATCGCCACCGCATTCGGCGGCGGCGGTCACCCCACGGCAGCCGGTTTCAGCATCAAGGCCCCACTAAATGACGTGCGGGCGCACATGATCAGCCTGGCCGATAGTTTTTAAGCGAAAGTAGTGTATTGAACGGATTTATCATCGTTGACAAGCCCGAAGGCATGAGTTCCGCCCAGGTGGTGGGCTTTGTGAAACGGCGCCTCGGCGCTGACCGCATTCGCAAAATCGGACATACCGGCACCCTGGACCCCTTTGCCACCGGCGTGCTGGTGCTCTGCCTCAACCGGGCCACCCGCCTGTCGCATTTTTTCTTGCACGGAGACAAGGAATATCGTGCGGTCATCCGCCTGGGGATTGAAACCGACACCCTGGATTCCACCGGAACCGTTGTCCAGGAAACCCCGGTGCCGGCGTATACAGCGGCATCCATTTCCCAGGCGCTCCAGGCCTTCAGCGGAGATATCACCCAGGTTCCACCAGCCTATTCGGCCCTGAAACAGAACGGTGTGCCTTTGTACCAGCTGGCGCGTGCCGGAAAACCGGTGACAAAACCGCCGCGACCGGTGACCATTCACCGTATCGAACTGAACCGTGTGGCCCTGCCGGATATCGCCATCACGGTTACCTGCTCCGGCGGCACCTATATCCGGACCCTGGCACAGGACATTGGCCGGAAGCTGGGATGCGGCGCACACCTAAGCCGCCTTACACGGTCCGCATCCGGCCACATGCGCATCGAAAACGCCCTCTCCATCAAGACCCTCCGAAACTGGGGCGTACAAACGGATATCAGTGCCCATCTGATCTCCATGAATGACGCACTGCCGGATTTACCCAGCCTGATGGTGGATAAACCTTTGACGCAGCAGATAAATCATGGCAGAATAGTCAGGTTTTCCGATTTTACCCTTCCCGCTGCACCTCTTAGCGGCGGTTGGGGCCGGTACCTGAAACTGGTTGATGTAAACGGAAATCTCAAAGCCATTGTTGAGCCGGATGATGAAAAAGCGGTTTTCAACTATATGTGCGTATTTCCGGACTGACGGTTTCAGACATGCCGGTCGGCGGGCGAAACACTCCAGGTGGAGTGATCTTCACATGCCTGCCTACTTTAACATTTTATAAAAGTTTAAGAGGAGATGTACCATGGCAATGACTGCAGATATCAAAAAAGAACTGATCGAAAAATTCAGACTCCATGCATCCGATACCGGATCCCCGGAAGTCCAGATCGGCCTGTTGACCTACCGGATTGCAGACCTTACCGAGCATGTGAAGGTGCATAAAAAAGACCATCACTCCCGCCGGGGCCTGCTCATGCTGGTCGGCCAGCGTCGCCGTCTGCTCAAGTATGTGAAGAACAAGGATGTTCAGCGCTACCGCACCATTATCCAGACCCTGGGTTTGAAACGCTAATTGAGCTGAAACAAAACCGTCTGCCGGATGCCTGGCAGACGGTTGAACTGAAGTGAATCAACGGTTGATCCGATTACGATCATTTTATCTCAACGCATGCGGTATACTGCGGATTAGGGCTTTAGCAGAAATGGGCTTACCCCTGTTTGAAAAAGTCAGGGTAAGCCTGTTTCTGCGTAAGTCCTGACTGCCGGCTGTATATCGCATTTCTATTTACAAAAAGGAGTCACACAAATGGAACATGTGATGCAAGCCACTGTGGGCGGACGCCCACTTACCATCAAAAGCGGCAAGATTGCCAAACAGGCCTCCGGCGCTGTGCTGGTCCAGCAGGGAGAAACCATTGTCCTCATGACCGTGGTGGCGGCCAAAGACGCCAATGAATCTCAGGATTTTCTTCCCCTGTCTGTGGAATACCAGGAAAAAATCTACGCAGCCGGCCGTATCCCGGGAAACTACTTCCGCCGGGAAATCGGTCGGCCGTCAGAAAAAGAAATTCTGACCTGCCGCCTCATTGACCGGCCGATCCGGCCCCTGTTTCCCAAGGGGTATTTTTTCGAAACCCAGGTGATCGGTACGGTGCTCTCTATGGACAAAGAAAATGATCCGGATGTCCTGGCCATGGTTGGTGCGTCCGCGGCCCTCACCATTTCCGACATTCCCTTTGACGGTCCCATCGCTTCTGTGCGTGTGGCCCGGGTCAACGGTGAGTTTATCGCCAACCCGACCCTTCAGCAGTGTGCAGACCCGGCATGCGACATCAACGTCACCCTGGCAGGTTCGCGTACCGGTGTGGTCATGGTCGAAGGCGGGGCTCAGGTGGTCAGTGAAGCCGATATGTTAGACGCCATCTATTTCGGCCATGATGCCCTGCAGCCGCTCATCGACATTCAGGAATCCCTGCGCGACGTTCTGGGTAAACCCAAACGTGAGCTGCCGGAAGTCACCGTGGATGAAGCGCTGGTTGCAACCGTCGAACCCATTGCCCGGCCCCTGATTCATGCGGCCATCAACGTGAACGATAAAATAGAACGCCAGAAAAACGTGAGAGCCGCCAAGGCCGCCCTCATGGAACAACTGGGCGAAGCCTGCACAGAACGGAAAAAGGAAGTCAGTGATATCTTTGGCAGCCTGGTCAAAAAAGTCAGCCGGGAAGTGGTCTTGAACGAAGGCAGACGAATCGACGGTCGAAGGTTTGATGAAATCCGCCCCATTGCCTGTGAAGTGGGCCTCCTTCCCCGCCCCCACGGCAGTGCCCTGTTTACCCGCGGTGAAACCCAGGTCATGGGCATTCTCACCCTGGGTTCCGGCCGGGACGAGCAGCGAATCGAAACCCTGAGCGGCGAAGAGAACCGCCCGTTTATGCTCCATTACAATTTCCCGCCGTTCTCCGTCGGAGAATGCAAGCGGGTAGGCGGTCCCAGCCGCCGGGATATCGGCCACGGCAATCTGGCCCACCGGGCTCTTGAAAAAGTCATTCCGGAAAAGGAAGCCTTTGATTACACCATCCGTCTGGTCTCGGAAGTCACAGAATCCAACGGGTCCTCGTCCATGGGCACCGTCTGCGCCGGGACCCTGGCGCTCATGGACGGCGGCGTTCCCATCAAAGCGCCGGTATCCGGTATTGCCATGGGCCTGGTCCAGGAAGACGACCGCGTGGAAATCCTCTCTGACATTCTCGGTGACGAAGACCACACCGGTGATATGGACTTCAAAGTTGCCGGCACCCGCGACGGAATCACTGCCATGCAGATGGATATCAAGATCAAGGAGCTGTCCCGGGACATCATGGAACGGGCCCTTGAACAGGCGCGCGTCGGCCGCCTGCATATCCTTGACTGCATGATGGCCGTCCTGGACACCTCCCGCGATGCCATCAGTGAATATGCGCCCAAGGTCTATGCCATCAAGATCAACCCGGATAAGATCCGTGACATCATCGGTCCGGGCGGCAAGATGATCCGGGAAATCCAGGCCACCACCAGCACCGCCATTGAAGTGGATGACAGCGGGCTGGTCAAAATATCTGCGGCAGATCAAAAAGACGGCGAAGAAGCCGTCCGCATCGTGACCGAAATCGGCACCGATCCGGAAATCGGCGCCATTTACGAAGGCAAGGTTATGAAGGTCACCGACTTTGGCGCGTTTGTCAACATCAAGACCGGGGTTGACGGTTTGGTGCATATCTCCGAACTGGCCCACCACCGGGTCCGGAAGGTGACGGACGTGGTCAATGAAGGCGATATGCTGAAAGTCAAGGTGCTGGATATTTCTAGAGACGGAAAAATCCGCCTGAGCCATAAGGCCCTTCTTGAAAAAAAAGATAATGACGCAAAAAAATAGCGTACAGAAATCCACGCTGAACAACGGTGTGCGGATCCTGAGCCGGTTTATCCCCGGGGTCCGCTCCGTTTCCATGGGAATCTGGGTCAATACCGGATCCCGGGACGAGGCGCCGGAAGAAAGCGGCATTGCCCACTTCATTGAGCATATGCTCTTCAAGGGGACCGCCCGCCGTGACGCATATGAGCTGGCCAAGGCCTTTGACGCCATCGGCGGCCACGCTAACGCCTTCACGGCTTCCGAGCATACCTGCTATCATGCCCGGGCGTTAGATACCCATCTGCCCCAGATGACCGATCTGCTATCAGACATTTTTCTCAATTCCCGGTTTGACCCGGAGGAAATCGACAATGAGCGAACCGTAATCCTCCAGGAAATCGGGATCGCCGAGGAAAATCCGGAAGAATACGTGCATCATCTGTTTGATACACAATTCTGGGGCGAGCACCCGCTGGGACGCCCGATTCACGGCTTTCGTGAAACGGTCTCCGCTTTTGACCGGGAAAGGCTCGTGTCTTACCTGTCTGAACGATACGGCGCGGAACGGGTCGTGATCGCCGCTGCCGGCAACCTTTCGCATGAACGCCTCATGGATCTTGTGGGACCGGCGTTTGAGTCCCTGCCACGGTCTGAAAACGTTCCGGCCCGGGAAACACCGCACAGCCATTCCGGACGGCAGGTGTACGCCCGGGACATCGAACAGGCGCATATCTGCATGGGGCTGGACTGGATCCCCCTGACCGACCCCAGACGATTTACCGGCTCGCTAATCAACACCTGTCTGGGCGGCAACATGAGCTCCCGGCTGTTTCAGGAAATCCGTGAAAAACGGGGGCTTGCCTATTCGATCTATTCGTACATCTCCGCTTATGCCGATGCCGGTATCTTTGGCGTGTACGCGGGTGTTGCACCGGAGACCGCCGATGAAACCATCACCCTGGTGGCAACTGAACTCAAACGGATCGCTGACCACGGCATGGATCAGGCCGGCCTTGACGAAGTCCGGGAATATACCCGGGGATCCGTGCTCCTTGCCATGGAAAGTACCGAAAACCAAATGGTCCGTCTGGCCCAGAACGAGTTCAACTACGGCCGCATGATCCCCGTTTCAGAGGTCATGGACCGGATTGATGCGGTCACGGTTTCAGATATCCGGGATCTCGCGGCTGAACGCTTTGGCGACCGGGATCCAGCCATCACCCTTCTCAAACCCGGTTAAGAAGGAGGCGAGGTAGATGAGTGAATCTGTCACGATTCAGGTAAAACGTCTGCGTCCAGATCAGGACAGCGATATCCCCCTGCCCCGTTACATGACCCATCATGCAGCGGGCATGGATCTCCACGCGGCAATCGACACGCCGATCACCCTTGCGGCAGGTCAGATTGCCCGTATCGCCACCGGCCTTGCCATGGCCATCCCCGACGGCTATGAAGTGCAGATCCGTCCGCGCAGCGGACTGGCTGCCAAACACGGGGTCACGGTGATCAACGCCCCCGGCACCATTGATAGTGATTACCGGGGCGAGGTTCAGGTGGCGCTGGTGAATCTGGGAGCCGGTGATTATACCATCCAACGCGGTGAACGCGTGGCCCAGATGCTGCTGAAACGGGTATTTCACGCGGAGCTCCGAATTGTGGAAGATCTGAGCGAAACCGAACGGAACACGGGCGGTTTCGGCCATACAGGTGCCTGATGGCGGATTCCCCGATATCAATCTGCTGCCTTTCCAGTGGCAGCAAAGGAAACGCCACCTGGGTGTCGGACGGAGAAAATCATCTGCTCATTGATGCCGGTCTGTCCGGCAAGGTGATTGCCCAGCGCATGGAAACGCGGGAATTATCCCCGGAAGGCCTTACCGCGCTTCTGGTCACCCACGAGCATATCGATCACGTCAAAGGGATCGGCGTCATGGCACGCCGGTACAATCTGCCTGTCTATATCAACGAAGCCACGCTCAACGCCTGCACCCACATCATCGGCGCAGTTCCGGATATACGGCTGTTTTCCTGCGGCCATCCCTTTCACATCGGGCGCATGCGGGTGCATCCCTTTGCCATCTCCCATGATGCGGCAGATCCTGTGGGGTTCACCATCCGCAATGATACGGCAAAAATCGGTGTGGTCACGGATCTCGGCATTGCCCCGCACATGATCCGCGAACGGCTGAAAGATGCCGGCGTCATCATGATCGAATCAAATCATGATCCAGATCTGCTCATGACCGGCCCCTATCCCTGGCCCCTCAAGCAGCGGGTGAAAAGCCGGCTGGGTCACCTTTCCAATCCCGATGCCGCCGATTTTCTGGCCTCCCTGATGCACCGTGATGTCAAGCATGTGATCCTGGCCCATCTGAGTGAAGAAAACAACCGCCCGGATCTGGCCGCCGAATGCGGGCAGGCCGGCATCGGCAGCCATAACGCGAAACTGACCGTTGCCGCACAGGAGGCGGCAGGACCGATTCTCACCGCCTGATCCGCATCAACCGCATTATAACAATCGCAAATCCCAGTTCCACTGGCCCGGGCGTTGTTTGCGTTCCACGCCTTTGGGTATGGGATCTGTCAGCCGGATCTGCCACTGATATCCGGCCTTCTGAAGCGCGTCCCCATGTTTTGTCAGATCCAGTTCCCAGTTGGGATAGATCCAGTAATTGCTTCCGTGGGAACGGACAAACCCGGTTTCCCCTCTGGGGCTGGTAAACGGGGCTTCAGTCCTGAGTGCGCCTGAAACCGTCCGGGAAATGGCCATGGGCCACATGCCGGACACCACCAACCCGAGGGGCAGACGGCTCTGTTCCGGCAGGGCCAGGATATCCGCCCCGGTCAGCTCCGGACTGATCATGACCCCGGAAAACCCTGTATCTGCCAGCAAATCGATGGCAGCGCCATTGGCAATGTTGCAGAACGGGCCGGCCCAGCAGTCAAGATCCGCCGCCCCCGGGACGTCCGGAAACAGGGACAGCTGCCAGGGCGCATTGAGCACAAATTTCCGGCTTCCCTTGTGAAACGCCCTGTCAATCAACGCCCGATAGTTTCTGCTCTCTTCCGGCCAGATCACCGGGGGCAGCCACCACCAGATGTCCCGCATCCGGTGACCGGACAACGTCAAGGTTTGTTCTGAAATCCAGGCCCCTGTGACAAACCCTTTTCGCGTGGGCCCGCCATCCAGCCGCCAGCGCACCAGCATGTTCCGGGACCGGTTTTTTCCGCCTTTTCGGCTGGCTTTGGCCAGTGGATACCCTCTGCCGGCTGCCGGAGCAACCGACACCGCAGGGATGGCGTCAAACGCGGCTTCCAAGGCGTCGATCGCCTTCACCAGCGCCGGCTCCCGGCGGTCAATCAAAAACACCGGATCCCCTTTCTGCAGGCCGCGGGCCTTTTCCATCGGCAGCTGGTATTTTCCCTGCCTGGGCATGGACCGGCGGATCTTCATCACCGCATGACCGCCACCACCTTCATACCCCATCCGGATCCGGTCTCCGGCATACAAGGGCACACGCGGATGGACCGACAATTTTCCCTTTCCGCCCTGAATCCGGCCGATAAACATTCCGGATCCCGTATCCGCATCCACCTGGATCGGTTCCTGGGGACGCTGGGACAACAGGTTGTAATGCGTGGTCGGCCGGCCCAGTGCCTGGGACAAGAGGCCCAGGGCCGCCTTTTTCTCCTGAGCCACCTGACCCTGGTCCCGCAGCTTCCGATACGCTGTGACCGTATAATAGACATAATGCGGGCCTTTTTTCCGGCCCTCGATCTTCCAGGTCCGCACCTGGGGCACAGTTTTCATCACCTTGGCCAGCACATCCAGGCTGAAATCAAGCGAAGAAAAATACCGATTTGCCTGCCCCTCATGGGTGTACAGGCGGCGGCACGGCTGCACGCAGCGGCCCCGCAATCCGCTCTTTCCCCCCAGAAAACTGCTCCAGTAGCAACGTCCGGATACGGCATAGCAGAGGGCGCCCTGGATAAACACCTCCAGATCCAGACCCGGCGGGCACGTTTCAGCAAACAGCTTGATCTCGTCAATGGACAGTTCCCGGGGAATCACCACTCGGCAAACCCCCCAGTCTTCTTTGAGCGCGGTCAGGCCGTCCGCATGGGACACATTCGCCAGGGTGGATAAGTGGAGTTCTCCTTCAAATCCTGCAGACCGCGCAATCCGCACCATCCCCGGATCCTGAAGAATCAAGGCATCCGGGTTCACGTACCGGCAAAGTTTTTCCACCAGTCGCCCGGCTTTCGACACCTCATCCGGTTTGATCAGGGTGTTGAACGTGGTGTACACCCGCACCTCACGCTCCCGGGCCAGTGTGGCCAGGCGGGCCAGTTCGTCCATGGAGAAATTGTCGGCCTCCATGCGGGCGGAAAAATGCTTGAGTCCGCAATATACCGCATCTGCGCCCGCTGCCAGTGCCGCCAGAAACGCCTCGCGATTGCCCGCCGGCGCCAGAATCTCAGGAACTACGTCCATAACCGCCCTTTCTGCCTCCGGCGGCCCTGCCGGGGGCCTGCCTTTTAAAAAGGCAGCCAAACAGTTTTTTAAATTCAACTTCAAAAAATGTGTGAAAAGAATTCGTCAAGATCACTAAAAAGCCATTGATCTCAACAAAAAAAAGCATAAATAGAGTTTCCTCAGAAAATCATAACGCCCTTCTAAGGGATATTCCTGGCAAGCAAATTGACAGAAGGAATTGATAAACAAAATCCTTCAATTTCTTCATCCATAACAGCCAGGAGGTAAAAATACAAAAAAATGGCAGGGGTTTCCCCCGTATCTTCAGCAGACCCATCAGATTCATTACCAGAAAGATACAGCTGATCCATGCTTCTGACGTTTTCTGTAGTCTGGCTCGGATAGCGTTCAACCGATAGCCATTTTTACCTTGTTCGAACTTCCCTTCAATCGGGATCCTGTTTCGACTGTCTTTTCTGTACTGCTGTCTGCGATGTTTCAGTTCCTGTTGATTTGCTTCTGTCTCTTTTGGTGGACGCCCCAGCATCTTGCCACCGAAGCGCACGCCCAACTCCTTCAGAAAGCGTCTGTTGTCACGAGTACCGTAAAGCTGGTCTGCAAGCACAGCCTCCGGCAGATAACCAAAACGATCCTTGTAACGTTCCACCTGGCTCTTAAGATCAGTGCTCTCGTTGAACGCATCCCAGCCTATCCTGTCGACA
>PDWJ01004133.1_pt1 | contig 24857 bp, 27 predicted proteins | sample 1430881 | NCBI WGS metagenome assembly PDWJ01 (sample SAMN01162460, study PRJNA174530) | Oral metagenome, whole genome shotgun sequencing project. | biome: Marine environment; feature: Marine mammal; material: Swab sample of the gingival sulcus; isolation source: swab sample of gingival sulcus...
GGCTTTCTGAACGCTTCAAGGGCTTGGGGAAACCAGGAAAGGACTTTTAAGGGAAAGTCGTATTGATAACATACATACCGATCATTGCCTTTAAAGCGCATGATATAGGTGATTAATATCGAAAGCTGGTTGTCTCTCTGCACAAACAGATAACAGGTATCGTAGTCCGTTGGCCCTTTTCTTAGCTCTGCAATAACGACTGCGCCATCAGGAAGCTGATCATGGCGTATTATCTTTTCCAGGGGCTTCAATAACGGGTAGTTTTGAATATAACTCATAAGGGTCTCACATTGGCGGCCTAAAATCGGGATCGTGTGCATAAAAATCGTTAGTCATCAAATACACCCTGCTCATACTGCTCCCCTAATGATGTCCATAGCTCCAACAGACCGTGGTCGTAGAGTAGATCATAATCTAAATCAAATGTGGTTGGTTCATAGTAATCTGGATGTGCATCAACACCATCAGCATCCCTTGACCAGTTGGTAATGTTGTAGCCTTGCGTGGTGCTACCCACCGCCAGCATTTCACCATCAACATCCTGATCTTTGCTGATCAATGCACCGGCATGTAAACCACCTTCGGCTGGTGGTTTTCTGAAGGCTTCAAGGGCTTGAGGAAACCAGGAAAGGACTTTTAACGGGAAGTCGAATTGGTGACACACATAGCGATCACCACTTTTAAGGCCCATGATATGAGTATTCAATATAGACAGCTGATTACCTCGTTTTACGAACAGATAACAGGGGTCATAGTCCGTTGGCCCTTTTCTTAACTCTGCAATAACGACTGCTTCATCAGGAAGCTGATCATGGCGTGTTATCTTTTCCAAGGGTTTTAATAAGGGGTAGTTTTGAATATAACTCATAAGGGTCTCAGATTGGCGGCCTAAAATCGGGATCGTGTGCATAAAAATCGTTAGTCATCAAATACACCCTGCTCATACTGCTCCCCTAATGATGTCCATAGCTCCAGCAGGCCGTGGTCGTAGAGCAGGTCATAATCCAGATCAAATTCGGTTGGATCATAATAATCTGGATCAGCATCAACACCGTCAGCATCCCTTGACCAGTTGGTAATGTTATAACCTTGCGTGGTGCTACCCACCGCCAGCATTTCACCATCAACATCTTGATCCTTGCTGATTAATGCACCGGCATGTAAACCGCCTTCGGCAGGCGGTTTTCTGAAGTCTTCAAGTGCTCGGGGAAACCAGGAAAGGGCTTTTAATGGAAAATCGTATTGATCGCAGGTATAGAGCTCACCGGTTTTCAGACGCATAATATAAGTGAGTAATATGGAAAGCTGATTACCTCGTTTTACGAACAGATAACAGGGATCGTAGTCCGTTGGCCCTTCTCTTAACTCTGCGATAACGACTGCACCATCAGGTAATTGGTCATGGCGTGTTATCTTTTCCAGGGGTTTCAATAAGGGGTATTTTGGAGTAAACATCATAGAGTCCTCAGATCAGTAATAATGGTAATTGCATTCACTTCATCCAGTTGCTTCAAGTTGATTTCTTTCCGTTCAAAATTAAGTGTTTCAACAACACCGTATTGCTGGTTGATAGCAGCATTGTTGTTTTTTGTCAGTCCATCGCCGAGGTAGTCTTCGTTATTGCCAATAATTTTGTGCATCTTGAATCGCCGTTTCATAAGCTTTTTTTCGTTTGCACTTAAATCAGTACTTCTCAAGTACTTTGAGAATTTTTTTTCCGACCATTCATTTTCAAATGCCCCCGCTGCCTCAGCCGCCTTATAATGCCTGGCATAATCTTCCTGAAATGTCGCATTCATTGCCTTGTCGGTAAAGGTAGCCGGAAACTTGCCCGGAAGTTCAGTATTGGCAAATTCACTGACATTTTCAAAGGTGGCCGGAACGCTTTTTACGCCGGTCAGGGGTATCGCTTTTTCGGTATCGATAATCACCAGCGAGTAATCTTCGCCCGGTTTGTAGGTCAAGCCCAGCTTTTCGGCAACCAGCCGGGGATCGCTGTCGGCATCTTCCAGTTGATCCAGGCTGGTTGACCAGTATTTGGCTCCTTTGCCGGTTTCGCCTTGCATGGGTAAGCCCAAGGCTCCGCTCAGGGGAATGTCGGGCGTTTCCCGGTTGATCAGGTAGCGGGTTTCCATAAAGCGTACCTGAAACCGTTCCTGCGCTATGTTCCCATGTTGGGCGATATAAGCCAATTCGGCATCGTTATATTTGGGCTGGTAGCCCTGTTTGGCGATTTCCTTGCGGCGCCTGGTCAGTTGCGCCTGGGCTTCGGCCAGGCTGGCCGCTTGAAAACGCTTGGCGGCAATGCGCTGGGCGAAGTCTTTCGGGTATTTTACCTGCGTCCAATCCGGTGTGGTGCTTTTGTTACTGTGAACCGCTTGTTTAATCGGTATCACGATTTGCTTTGAGGTGGCGGAATGCTTGGTAATCTTTTGCCCCAGGGCTTTTTTTACCTTAACAATCTTTTGCAGTATGCCTACCGCTTGATCGGTTAATTGTGCGGCTTTGCCCAGGTTTGCGGCCAATATCGGTGAGCCTGCACCGGCGGTTAACAGGGTGACTAAAATCTCAATGATCATGGGGGCGGAGGCACGGGTCAGATCCACACCGGAACTGGCTTCCCAGTAGTCTTCCACAAATTGGGTGAGAATCTCCCAGGTTTCTTCGTCGGTCACTAACAGATAAAGGGCTTCAGCAGCTTCGGATGCACCTTGATAGGTGCCCACAGCGGCCTGATGAGCGGCTTCCAGCTTTTTCTGAATGGCACGGACATCACCGTTGAAAAAATCCTCCAATAAATCCAGATAGGCCTGTTCTGCTTTTACCAAACCCTGGCTAACCAGTTTGGCAAAGGCCCACAGATCCGACACCATATCCACGCCGCCCATCATCAATGCCCCAATATACACCAGGCCCTTTTCAAGGGGATTGATATGGGCATTGCCAGCGTCTTGCCACTGGCTATCCTGGGCAGCTTGCTGTACCAGTTGGTTTAAGGTGGCGTCCAGCTGTTCGTGAAGGTTGCTTAATTTGAAGCGCTGGCTGGGGTCGGCATTGATTTCCAGACGAACTTTGCCCTTGGGAATGCCATCCAGCCGGGCATAGCCATTTCGATTGAGCTTACCATTGCGTACCGAACCATCTGGCAAGGTGATTTGATAGGGATGATCAAAAACGGGGGTTTGGTGCTGGTCGGCGTAATACAGGTTGATTTCCAGCCAGTGGATAAACGTATTAGCCGGGCGGGTGCCTTTGGAGCTGCTCCCTAACGGTTCAACATACTGGCTCATACGGCGCTTTTGTTCCATATAGGCACGAATGGATTCCGATTCATACACTACGTCATCTTCAGGGGCAGCCGGCGATAAAGCTGTTGAACTGCCGCCATTACCACCGCCACTTACACCCGTTCCACCGCCGCCACCCACAGCCCAGGGGGGCGTGAAGGGTGGATCGTTGCGAAAGAAGTCGGGGCGATGAGGATGGCAAAAAACATCGTTTGTATCATTAAAAATGAACGTGCTGCGTTGCTTGCGGTACCAGATATGGCAGGTTAACAAGCTGAACGTGAGTGCTTTGCGATAGGCTTCATCCAGTTCGGTGTCGTAAGGGTTCACCAGACTATCGGATTTCAGGCAAAAACTGTTGAGCACGGCTGCAAAGGCCGGGTTATCTTCGGATTTGGCGATTAAATAACGGGCCAACTCGCCAACCTGCGGTTCTTTGATCCGCTGATAGTCAAAGGGTGGCGGGTTGTTCTTTGATAAGATTTTGAACTGGTAAAGGTGATCTTCGAAATCCATTCAGGCTGGCCGGACTGTTGCGTGATTATGTATGGCGATAATTGTTCAGGGCTATACATGGCAGACAGTGCAGGCATAAGGATTTACGGATTTAATTTGTGATACTTATATTTAATTGGGACATTAAGGAGTATTGAAAAAAGCTCGGGTTATTCTAATAGCGCCTGAACGTTCGGGACTTCCGGCTTTTTCAGGCGCTATCAGCTACCATTTACAGATTAGCAATCTCGGTGGTAATCTGCTCAATCCAGGTGGCGACACGCTGGTCGGTTAATTCGAACTGCTGATCTTCATCGATCACCAGCCCACAAAATGTTGTACCCTTCTTATCAATTAACCCTTTGGAAGCACTGAACTCATAACCTTCGTTGGGCCAGAATCCAATAACGTGAACGCCTTTATCTTTCACCCGGTCGTATAGCCAGCCCATAGCATCCACAAAGTAATCGGCGTAACCGAATTGATCGCCCAATCCATAAATCGCTATCACTTTGCCACTCAGGTCAGTATCGGCCAGCTCATCTTCAAACTCTTCCCAATCCTCCTGAATACCGCCAAAGTCCCAGGTTGGAATCCCCATGATTAAAAAGTCGAAAGACTCCAACACCTCTGCACTGGCTTCGTTGACGTTAATCATTTCAACCGGGCATGCCCGTTCTGCCAGGGCATCGACAATTTTTTCACCAATTTCTTCTGTATTACCAGTATCTGACCCAAACACCAAGGCCGCCGAATAATCACTAATGTCGCTCATCAAGTTCTCTTGCAATAAATCTGAATGGAATGAGCAGCAAGATTAATGTAAATGATAATTATTTGCAATGCAGAAAAAGCAGTGCAATAATTGAGAAATGTTCTCATTTAAAGATTGATAACACACACTGGCTATTGATGAGTAACGGCCCTGAACTCACCAGTAAGAGTTCGCTTAATAAGGAAGAATGCCATGTATTTTTTATGCCCCAATCATCGCAATGAACTAACCCGCTTACCGCAAAGCCAGCTATCAGACTACTGGCTAAACTGGATGCTTGAAGCCGGTAATCACTACGAAGAAGAAAACTGGAATGCTGCCATTCCTTTCGCTGGCTGTTCCCTGGATTTAACATCAAGCGCTCTGCAACGCAAAGATGTTAACCATGTTGACCTGGCAACCGAAGCTGCACTGTCGACCATTTATGCCACTAACATGCTGGCCCATCAACGACAGTTCGAACGCGCCAGCCAGATTGCTGATATTGTCAGCCAGCGCATTATGGTAATGATGCTTAATACCGAGAATCATAGCTGGGCTGAAACCTGTCTGGAGGCTATCAATAATCCCAACAGGCAATATGAATTTTTTACAGAATACATGAGCCTGCCATTTCAGGATTCACATACGCTTAGATCATTTTGCGCCTAGCAAAAAAGCGTTGGTCTCTTATGCATTCTGATCAATAAATTTAAGCCATTGAGTAGCGGATTTTTTAGTTTTCTTATACTTAATGGCTTTATTAAAGGCTTTTCGGGCCTGGTCTTTCTGATCCAGCTCAATCTCGGCAATCCCCAACAGCAAATAAGTATTCCCCGGGTATTTTAATTTTCCTTTTTTAAGCGCCAGGTATAATTGCTGTTTGGCTTGTTGCCAGTCGCCTTTATCAATCAGTATTCTGGCGATCCGCTCATTAAGGTTGCCATCAGTGGCAAAGGTCGCAGCCTTAGATAGCGCCGCAACCGCTTTATCAAACTCCCTTGATAACAACCAGGAATCACCCAGCATCTGCCAGTGTTTTTCATTGCTTTCAATCAGTGAGTCTTTCAATGACTGCGCCAGCAGCCTGCCTGCTCTGTCGGGCATATCATTATGCAGCATTAAATTAGCCAGCCTTAACAGTTCAGACTCTGTTGTCAGTAAACCATTCTGCCAGGCAATTTCCAATGCCGCAGCACCCGCTTTAAAGTCTTTCAACTGCAAATGAACCGAGCCTAACTGCTTCCAGTAGGTTGCGCGATCTGGAAACAGCTCAATCACTACTGGCAATAACTTAACGCTCGCGCGGTAATTATCGGTATCATAATAAAGTGATAATAAAAGCTGATACCAGGATTCCTTAGGCCCGTTGCCCGCCGCTTTATTTAACGCCAGCGCCTTTTTTACATAGGGAATGGCTGTTAATGGCTGTTCCAGCTGAGCGTAGGAATTACCCACTAAAATATTCGCCTGGGCGCTGTCTTTATCGGTATCTTTTATCCACAACTTTAATATATCAACAGCTTTTTGATAGTGCTCTTCGGCCATATACAACTGACCAAGATCAAAACGGGTTTTTTGAGTCTGAGCAAAAGAGGCCGACAAACCGGGCATGGCACGTTCGAAATAAGCAATGGCCTGGGGATAGTTTTCCTGTAGCGCATAACTATAGGCAAACGCCTGATTAACCAGGCCCGCTTCAAAAGAATTATCCTTTACCGACGATAACAGTGAATTCAGTTTTTCGCGGGCTTTTGTGTATTGATCTTCTGCCAGCAACGCTCCCACTTTATTTAAATGCTGGCTGGTCCAGGCAGATACCGAGGGTTCTTTATCATTTTTACTGGCAGCACCGGCATGACACACCGACAATACCAGGAATATTAAACCAATAAGAACACGAACATTACGCATTTTAACCATTCAACTTAAATACAAGTTTTTGTTGCGCCTGTTGCGATACCGCTTTGCCATCGACAAATTTAGGCTTGAATTTCCACTTTAAAATGGCACGCTTGGCGGCTCGTTCGAAAACACCGCGGGGCTTTGCCTCAATAATACTCACATCTTTCACGGTTCCTGCCGGGGTAATAGTGAACCCTACAATCACCTCTCCCTGAGTACCATTCATGGCAGCTCTGCGTGGATATTGCGGCTGGATTCTTACCAGGGGTATCACGCTGCTGTCTGAGCTGCCCGTTGAATGGTTCATCAAACCACCTAATCGCGGGCCGCCGGTGACACTTCTGGGCAAATCCATTTTCGGCAAATCAAATTCAAAATCGGCGTTTGATAAATCCTGATTCATTGCCACATCGATTTTTTGCGGTTGCAATTTTTCCGGGGGCTTTGGCTTTTCAGGAATACGTCTTTCGCGGGTATCAACGTCGGTGTCTTTTTTCAGGCGCACAAATTCAATCACATCAAAATCATAATCGTGAGAGGCTATCGCCTTACGCTGGATCACCAGGCTTTGCATCAGTAATAATACCGCCATTGACACCAGCAGCCCGAACACCACTGCCAGCGGAATTCTCATCAGGCCAGAATGCCTCAAGGCATGAATTTCCAAGAGCTGATCGGCACCGGCCTGAGTATCAGGTTTCACTGGTTGTGTCATAATCAGCTGCCTTCTGCCTGCGCCGCAATGGATACATTAGCCACCCCCGCCAGGCGCACCTGATCCATCACTTTTACCAACAGCCCGGTTTTAGCATCAACGTCCGATTGAATCACCACAGTACCCTGGGGGTTTTCAGCATGTAAGCGCTCCACATTGGCACGTACTGCACGAATATCAACAACACGCTTATCAATCCAGATCTGTCCTGCGGCATCAATAGCCACCAGAATATTGCCACGCTCTTTCACTTCAGCGGTTTGTGCACTGGGGCGGTTAACATCAATCCCCGACTCTTTCACAAAAGAAGTGGTTACTACAAAGAAAATCAACATGATAAAAACAATGTCGAGCATCGGTGTCATATCAATGCCGTTGTCGTCATCTATGATTTGATCATGTCGTCGATGGCGCATGTTCGCTTCTCTAATCTCGTTTAATAAGTTAACTGATCAACCAAGCGCTGAGTTTCGCGTTTGGCACGCTGTTCCAACTGGCTGTGAGCATACAATCCCGGCAGCGCCACCACCATGCCTGCCATGGTGGAAATGGTTGCCCGGGAAATACCGGATGCCATGGCTCTGGCATTAGTGGTGCCCAGCATGGCCATGGTATCGAATACTTCTATCATGCCGATCACGGTACCCAGCAAACCTAACAGCGGGCACAGTGTTACCAGCACTTTTAACAGCGGTAAGCCGGCATGCAAGTGCAGACTGGCATCGGAAATCATCAGTTCGCGCAGGCGGCGGGACTGCCAGGTGGTTTTATCCTGACGCTGCGCCCAATGGGACACCCACTGTTGCGACAACCTGGGATACCAGCGGTAAATATACAGATAACGCTCCACCGCCAGCACCCACAACAGGCACATGGTGGCTGCAATCATCCACAACGCAATGCCGCCGCTTTCAAAAAACTGGTGCAAATTGTATTGTAAATCTAACCAGCTCATGATCGTTCTAACTGATGGGCAATCAAGCCAGCGCTTTGCTCATCAAGAATTTGAATAAACCGCTGACTGCGTGCTGCCAGTGCTGCATGTAAAAACAACAGCGGCACCGCCACAATTAACCCCAGCATGGTGGTGACCAGTGCCTGGGAAATACCACCGGCCATTAATTTTGGATCGCCAGTACCAAACAGGGAAATAGCCTGGAAGGTACCAATCATACCCACCACGGTACCCAGCAGGCCCAACAGCGGCGCAATGGCTGCCAGCAGCTTGACGATGCGAACACCACGAGCCAGCACCGGCGTTTCCTTTAAAATGGCTTCATCCAGCCGAAGTTCCAGCGTTTCTATATCATCATTTTGATGCTGCTTGAAAACCCCCATAATGCGCCCCAAGGGGTTTTTATCACTGGGCTTATCCAACGCCGCCAGCTGCGCTTTTATTTGCTGGCCAACCACATACAGGCTCAACAGGCGATAGATCGCAATCACCAAACCCAATACACCCAGGCCCAGAATAATGTAACCAATCAAACCACCCTGGTTGACTCTTTCCAGCACACTGGGCGTTCTCACCAGCATACCCAGAATTGCGCCACGGGCAGGATCAATGGTCATACTGACAAGGCCAGAATCGGCCTTGGCAATATCTTCAGCCAGCGACTTATGGGGCTGACCGGGCTGGCGGGATAACATCATCAGCTGTTGGGTTTCGGGCAGAAAATTCAGATACTGACCTTCGGAAACCGCCGTAAAGGTACCGATACGTACCACCGGTTTTTCACTGGCATTGCCATGGGCAGATACCACGGTGGCCGGGTATTTAACCACTTTTCCCGATTCGGTCATTTCCTGCTGTAACAGATACCACAGGGTTTCCAGCTCGGTAACATTAGGCAGGGCTTTGGAACTGGCCAGCTTTTCCAGGCTGGCAGAGCGCTGCTTAAACTGTGATGATACCAGCGAATTTTCAATCAGCGCTTGCAGATCACCGGCAGACTGACGCACCACACCAAACATTTCCCCCAAAGTACCGGTGCGCTGATGCAATATTTCAGATAGCTCTGTGAGTTGCGCTTCGTTCTCTTCAAATGCTGTTTTTAAACGCTCGCTTTCAGCTTCGGTATCAGCAAGGGTTTTTTCCGCCTGGCGAAGCAGTTGTTTTTGCTGATTTCTGGCAGCGATAAAACGCTGCTCGCGCACTTTATTGCGCCGCCCTTCTTCCCCCTGGGAAGCTTTAACCTGCTTAAGCAATTCATCCAGGGAGCCCGGTTTAGCAGTATCACTACCAGCCCAGCTAAAAGTGCTTCCTGCCATTAAACCCACTAATAAAAAGCTTAACAACGCCCTCTTCAATACCAGCGCCTTCAATACCCACAAGCTGTTCATCAATTTCATTATTGAACTCCTGCTACAGGTGCTTCAACTGGCAGCACTAACAGATCCGGTGCCGCCTGCTTGCGGGCAATGCGTAACCCCTTATTTATTGCACTGCGGTACTGGCTGTCGAGCGGTTGCCACTGACCCGATAATTTATCCCACACTCCCATTTCGGTACCATCCAGAGTTTGGTAGTACAACGCGACCCGACCAATACGCAAAAAGTCTACGGTGCGAGCATCGCCCTGCGGCCCTTTTAATTCCGCCCGGTAAGCTTCGATGGTACGCCCATAATCATTTTCGATCTGGTAAGCTTCGATCACCTGGCGAAACTTTTCCGATACAGAAACATCGGCCCGGTTTAAAGTCACTTTCAGCTTCTCTAACCGCTGCTGGCGTTCTGTTGGCAGAAACGGCACATCTAACGCAATGAATTGCTCCAGGCTATCAACCATGCGCAGCATCAGCGGAGTAATTTCCTGCTGTGTTACTTCGATTTCTTCGATCTGCTGTTGAATGGATTGCATTTCCTGCAGTTGCGATTTAATCAGAATTTGCAGCTGTTGATTGTATACCTGTAAATTTTCAGTTTGGCGGGTTACTACGCGGTACTGTTCCAGCAGCTGACGTGCTTCGTCGTCGAGGCGATTAATACGCTGCTGCGACCTGGCACTTGAAGAGTAGGATCGCTCCATGGTTTGAATAGCTCTATCAGCCGTATTACTTTGTGCCGTCATCGGCGCAATAGCCAGCAAACAGCCTAATAACAATAGGCTGTTACGTTTTGAAAACTTCATGATGTTGTTTCCGAGAGTAATAACAATTTGGCGGGCATAGTAAAGGAATTAGCAACCCGTATCAAATGCGAACGGTTTGTATTAAAGAATGCGAATCATTAATATAGGCATACTGATCAAGCCATTATTTCGCGGCATTAAAATTATTATGCTTAAACAAATTGTTAACCCCATCAACACCCTGTTTGCACAGTTAAACCCGCTATTGCTGACAGCCACTATGACTGCCTGCTCACTCCCCGTTTTCGCCCAACAGGAAACATTGGAAACCATGGAAGTGACCGGTTCGGCCAACGGGCTACCCATCAACGACATTTACCGGCTGGAAGAACGCCTGGGCGCGGTTCCAGGGGGCACCAATCTTATTGAAACCAGCGATAAACCCAGCATGGTGACGTTAACCGATGCACTGGGAAATCAGCCCGGCATTATTGTGCAGGAATTTTTTGGCGGATTGGATCAGCCCCGTTTAAATATTCGTGGCTCCGGCTTGCAAGGCAACCCCGTTAGCCGCGGCGTGCTGATACGGGAAAACAATTTACCCATTAACGAAGCCGATGGTTCGTTTGTGATGGGCACCATGGATTTAAGAAACGCCGAAGCCATTTCAGTACACCGTGGCGCTAACAGCCGGGTACCTGGTGCCATGACTCTGGGTGGTGATATTAATTTTATTAACGATATCAGCGGCGGCAATAAAAACCGGGTACACGCAGAAAGCGGTTCTTTCGGACAACAGGCATTTTTATTCAATCATCAACATCAGTTTAATCAGCTAACCTACCAGCTTGGTTTCAGTGAACAAAGCAGCACTGGCTACCGACACCACTCAGATTCCAGCAAATCAAATTACTTAGCCAATGCAACCCTGCAATTAGCACCCAACCTGTTTAACCAAACCCATCTTAGAAAAACCGAATTGCATTTTGATATGCCATTTGTGCTGACCGCCGAGAAAGCAAAATCCGACCCGACATCCGTATACGGCGATGGCGATGAGCTGTTTGATATTGGCATGAATATTTATAAACGTGATCCACATCGCACCGTAAAACAAACACGCCTGAGCAACCAGACTCAGCTGACTCTGGAACGCAGCGAACATTACTTTGGGGTTTATTACCAGGCTACCGATGATGCCTTTGTAGACCCGATGAGCCATATTGAAACTGATTCCACGTTAACCGGAATACACTACACCTTTGACCATTTCGTAACTAACTATTTCCATTACCAACTGGGCATTGACTACAACGATAGCGATATGCCAAGGAATTATTTTGGCAATCATCCGCTTAATGGCAACCGGTTAAAGAACTATGCCCGCTTTGACCTTGCTGCTACCAACACTACCATTGCAGCACAGTTTGATTTAACGCTGTTACCCGAATGGATTTTAAACGGGCAAGTACAACATACCCAATCACAAAGAAATGGCAGCAAACAACAGGATGGCACAGCAATCAATGAAACCTGGAACTTATTAACACCAAAACTGGGTATTATTTATCAACCGGGCCATATCGACTTAAGGCTGTTTGCCAACATCAGCGAAGCCAAAGAAATCCCCACCTATTGGGAATATATTGGCACCGCTTTAAATCCCGTTTTAACCAATCTCTCACAGGCGTTCTTTCAAAACCTGGAACCCCAGGAAGCGATCACGCTGGAAATCGGTGGCAAATATAAAACTGAAGCCATTTACAGTGATTTTTATTTTGACGACGGTATTTTCAGCGGCAATCGCATTGCCGGTGTGCCCGATCATATCATCAGTGGTGAACTGCTGTATAAAGGCGAGTATTTCATGGCAGGCCCTTCGTTTTACTGGGTACCCACTGACAACCCGGTAGATCATGAAAACACATTAGATAACGCTGGTTTTGTCTCGTTTGGCTTGCGCGGCACAGCAAAAATAAATGATTTTTTTAACGTGTTTTTAAAGCTGGATAATATTACCAATAAAAACTACAACTCCACTTTTGTGATAAGGGAGCGTTCAAACCCCGACCTGCCAACTTTTTTACCGGGTAACGGATTTAGCGCACGGCTGGGCTTTACGTTAGACTTTTCAGGTTAGTTTTAATTCTTTAGTTAAAGCTGATTTAAAACATTTCAGGCGCCGCAAAAAACCAGCCAAGTTTTTTTACAGCGCCTGAAATTAATGGCTTCTTTAGCAAATTACATTTGCGATTGCAGATAATTTTTCTTACCCACCATTTTGATCAATTTCAACTGCTGTTCCAGCCAGTGAGCATGATCCACCTCGGTATCATCCAGCAATATTTTCAGCACGCTCCGCGTAACAAAATCCTTCTCTTTTCCACACAGTGCAATAGCATCTTTTAACGCTGCATGTACGGCATACTCAATACGCAAATCACTTTCCAACATCGAAACAACATCGGTTCCTATTTTTAAACCATCGCGCTTCGACATATCCGGCGTGCCTTCTAAAAACAGCATCCGTTCGATCAGTTTTGATGCATGACCTTTTTCATCATCGACTTCATGATCAATACGCTCAAACAGCTTATTCAGACCCCAATCCTGATACATACGGGCATGAACAAAATACTGATCCATTGCCGCAAGTTCCATGGCAAGCAATCCGTTTAACGCATCAATAATTTTTTGATTACCTTTCATGGCTAGTCTCCTTCGGACATTTGTAATTGAATATAGTTTTGCATACCGGCATTTTCGATAGCAAACTCCTGAACTTCCAACCAATCTACATAGTCTTCTTCATATTTCAGAATATTTTGTAGAATGCCACGGCTGACAAAATCTTTTTCCTGCCCACAAACCACTATGGCTTCTTTAATTTGTGGAATTTGCTCTAACTGAAATTGCATATCCAGTTTCAACATTTCTTCCGTATGCTCACCAATATAAAGTTTTCCCAATTCCTGCAAATTAGGTAAGCCTTCCAGAAACAGAATGCGCTCTATCAAGTCATCGGCCTGTTTCATATCCTTGATGGATTTTTTGTAACAAGCACTATTGAGCTCATCCAGGCCCCAGTTTTTATACATGCGAGCGTGAAGAAAATATTGGTTGATAGAGGTCAGCTCTATCTTCAGAACCTTATTCAGTTCTGCAATTACCTTTGCGCTACCTTTCATATTGCCCTCCCGTCTCCTCAAACAGTTTGCAATTAACTTAGGGTGAAGTATACACACAAAAGCCAAGAAAAATAAAATTTTTCTTTTAAAATCAAGCACATACAAATATTAATCGTTTCGATTCTCAATAACAAAAAAGCGTTTAGAAAAATAAACCTGATATAAATCAAGCACCTGAAAATAGGCGTAAAAATAGGAGGGGCTTATAAACAACGATTTTCATGAAGAAAAAAATTGGAAAAAAAACAAAAAAAAGCGCTTACGAGCATCGCAAACGCCTTTTAATTTTGGTTTTCTGCCTGAATAAAACTGCAGCCGGTTAGCCGCTGTTTTTTATTAATAACTGTTTCTATTGCTCATCAAAATCATATAAACGGAATTTGCTGAGTTTCAAACCCGGAGGCGCCGGTATATTCTCGGGCACAAAATAATCTGGTACTAACGCATGGCCGGGAACCACATTGTATTGATCAAAATCCCTTTCACCTTCTTCATAAAGCAAGGTGTCATCAATGCAAAAATTACCGGTAAATTCTTTCGCGTTTTTTGTCAGAATCGCATAAGCGGCATCGGCCATAATGTCGGGCTTTCTGAATTCTGCTCGCAACTCCTCACCACCATGCACTACCGCCGCCGGGGATTCTATACCCACTCTTGGCCAGAGCGTGTTCACTGCAATACCATCCGGTTTGAATTCCGCCGCCCAGCCCAGTGAATATAAACTCACCGCAAATTTGGAAACGGAATAGGGGGATGTGTATTTAAACCATAAGGGCTTAATATCCAAAGGCGGCGATAAACTTAACACATGGGGGTTATCGGATTGTTTAAGATACGGATAACACGCAGCAGTAACCAGATACGTGCCACGCTCGTTAATATCAAACAACAGATCATGGCGCTTGGCAGATGTTTCCATTGAATGCCCCATCCAGAACGCAGCGGCATTATTAATGCAAACATCAATACCACCAAAGGTTTCCACCGCTTTTTCAACGGCAGCTTTCACCGCTTGTTCATCACGAACGTCCATTTCAATCGCAAGTGCCCGGCCACCGTTTTCCTCCACCACCGTTGCCGTTTCGTGAATCGTCCCCGGCAAGGTTGGGTGTGGGTTGGATGTTTTTGAACAAATCACCACATTGGCCCCATCCCTGGCGACACGTTTTGCAATGGCCAAACCAATGCCTCTGGATGCGCCGGTTATAAAAACGGTTTTATCTTTTAATGTTGGCATAGTGATCCTTTTAATAGTTATTGCCCACCGCTAAAGCCCTGCTGCCGCCAGGCTTCATAACTGACCAGCGCCACCGCGTTGGAAAGGTTCATGCTGCGGTTAGTTGCCTGCATGGGAATACGCAGCCGGTTTTCCGGGCTGATACTGTTCATGACATCCGGGTGCAGGCCGTGGGTTTCAGCACCAAAAAGCAACACATCACCCGCCTGATAATCCACGGCATCGTAATGGCGGCTGCCTTTGGTGGTAATTGCATAAATCTGCCGACCTGCCATCGCTTTCTCAAAGGCAGTGTAATTCTGATACCGGCTCACCCGGGCAAGATCTTTATAATCCAACCCTGCCCGCCGCAGCTTTTTTTCTTCCAGGTCGAAACCCAAGGGCTCGATTAAATGCAGATGACAGCCATTATTAGCCACCAGGCGAATAATATTCCCGGTGTTGGGCGCAATTTGTGGTTCAAACAAGGCAATATGAAACATAAGCTGGAAAACAGACTGGCAACATAAAACCCCGGCTTTTTGACCGGGGTTTTATTGAACGATGGATGTTAGTGCCGGGATTCAGGGTTAGCCTGTTCCTGCTGCTGTTGCTGGCGGCGCATCTGCTCAACAAAGGCAGCCTCGAAGTTAATCGGTTGCAGCAGAAATTGCGGGAAAGTACCGCGGGCAACCAGATCCGAAATCGTTTCACGAACATAAGGGAACAGAATATTAGGGCACACACCTTTTACCACATGCTCGAACTGCACACCTTCAATACCGGCAATCTGGAACAGCCCGGCCTGCTGAACTTCAACAACAAATGCTGATTTTTCCTGATTCTTAACCGTTACCGTGACTTTTAAAACCACCTCGTAAATATCGCCTTCAACTTTGTTTGCCGAGTGATTCACTTCCAGATTCACTTCCGGTTTCCACTCCTGACGAAACACTTCGTGGGCTTTTGGCGCTTCAAACGATAAATCTTTAATGTAAATACGTTGCAGTTGGAACTGCCCTTGCGCTTGCTGTTGATTAGCTGCTTGTTCTGCCATTGGTACTTCCTTCGTTTTATAAATAGTTAATTAATTACAATCATAGAACGCCGATCCCTGATCAGGCGTTCAACTTTATATCCAGTTTACCGGCACGCTCCAGAGCCATCAGGTCGTCACAGCCGCCGATATGTTCTTTATTAATCCAGATCTGTGGCACCGAGGTTCTGCCCGCCTTTGCGGCCATTTCTGCACGTTTCGCCGGATCACGCGACACATCAATCAGGGTGTAGTTTACCCCTTTGGATTCCAGAAGTTGCCTTGCCCGCATGCAATAGGGGCATTGCTGGGTTGCATATACAATCACTTCAGACATAAATTACCCACCTAAGAGACTAGCGGCAGTCCGTCAGACTTCCAGGCTGACACACCACCGGTTAAACGACGCACATCCTTAAACCCCGATGTGGATAGAATTCGACCGGCTGCTGCGGCATGCTGGCCCATTTTGCACACCAGTACGATGGGCTTATCTTTAAACTGGTCAATTTCACCCAATTTGTTTTTCAAAGCACTGAAAGGGATATTTTTCGAGCCGGTGATATGGCCTTCTTTAAATTCCTTGGCATCACGCACATCCAGCACCAGTGCTTCTTCCTTATTGACCAGGTTGGTAAGCTGTTGAGATGAAACGGATTTTCCGCCTCGGCGGGTTTCCAGAAAAATAAACGCCGCCAACAGACCTAAAAAGCCCCCCACCAAAACAGGGTGATTGATAGCGAATTCGATAACGCGATCCATGAAGTTTCCTCGATTAATTGAACGCACAAACAGCGCGCTAGTATACCTGCCAACAAACCCTTACGAAAACCCTTGTGAAGCAAGGGGCAAAATCCGCTAAAATAGTGGGCTGTTATTGTTCATAAATCCACGCTATAGAGTGATGCCCGTGTTTAGAAAACCCCATGTTTTAATCGTTCTGGATGGCTTTGGCCACCGTAAACCCGCCGACGACAACGCCATTAGCACTGCCAACACCCCGGTATGGGATGATCTTTGGCAAAACCACCCACATACATTGATCTCGGGATCGGGCATGGATGTGGGCCTGCCAGACGGCCAGATGGGTAACTCTGAAGTCGGCCACATGAACCTGGGTGCCGGCCGAGTGGTTTATCAGGATTTTACCCGCATTACCAAATCCATTAGCGATGGCGACTTTTTCAGCAATGAAGCGCTGACCCAGGCCGTTGATAAAGCCATTGCCAACAACGGTGCGGTGCATATTCTGGGCTTGCTATCCCCCGGCGGCGTTCACAGCCACGAAGACCATATCAGTGCCATGATCAAACTGGCCGACGAACGCGGTGCAGCAGCGATATTTGTACATGCGTTTCTTGATGGCCGCGACATGCCGCCCCAATCGGCGCAACCCTCTATCGAAAAAATCGACAGCCAGTTACAGGCCACCGGCAAAGGCCGCATTGCCTCATTAAATGGTCGCTATTTTGCCATGGACCGCGACAATCGCTGGGATCGTATCGAAACAGCGTACAACCTGCTAACCCAGGGCACCGCCGAATTCAGCGCCACCACAGCAGCCGCAGGCTTGCAAGCCGCCTACGAGCGCCAGGAAACCGATGAGTTTGTAAAGCCCACCACCATTGTGGGTGAAGGCGAAACCGCTGCCACCATAAACGATGGTGATGCGGTTATTTTTATGAACTACCGCGCCGACCGCGCCCGCCAGCTCAGCCGCGCCTTTGTGGATACCGATTTTGCCGAATTCAAACGCAACAAGGTACCCGCCATTGCCGACTTTGTAATGCTGACCCAATACGCCGCCAGCATTAAAACCAGTTGTGCATTCCCACCCACAGAACTGAAAAATGTATTGGGTGAATACCTGGCCAACCACGGTAAAACCCAGTTACGCCTGGCAGAAACCGAAAAATACGCCCACGTTACCTTCTTTTTCAGCGGTGGCCGCGAAGAATTGTTCGAAGGCGAAGAACGCTCGCTGGTGCAGTCCCCCGATGTGGCCACCTACGATCTGCAACCGGAAATGAGCGCCCCGGAAGTGACCGAACGCTTAGTGGCCGCTATTAAGGGTGGCAAACACGATGTCATTATCTGCAACTATGCCAATGGTGATATGGTGGGCCATACCGGTGTATTCCCGGCAGCCGTAAAAGCCGTTGAGGCGCTGGATCACAGCCTCGGCCAGGTGGTTGCTGCTATTAAGGAAGTGGATGGCGACCTGTTAATAACCGCCGACCACGGCAACTGCGAGCAGATGTCGGACCCCATCAGCGGCCAACCCCATACCGCACACACCACCGACCCGGTACCATTGGTATATGTTGGCAGCCAGAACCTGACATTAAACGAGAACGGCGGCGCACTTTCTGATATTGCACCCACGATTCTGAAACTGATGGGAGAACAACAACCCGAAGAAATGACGGGTACCCCCCTGTACTAAACACTGGTCAAACAACAAACCCATGCACAGCCACACACCCTTAAAAACACGAATACCAGCCGTTATTTTTTTTGTGGTGCTGTGGCTGCCCCTTGCCACATCCAACGTTACCTTTGCCAACAACGATATTGTTGACCCTGCGCGCACTGAAAAAGAACTCAAGCAAGTCAAAAAGAAAATAGTATCGTTACAGCGCATTCTGAAAAAAACCCAATCGCGCCGCAGTGCAACAGAAGAAGCCCTGCGTAAATCCGAACTGGAAATCAACAAAACCCAAAACACTCTACGCAAAACAAACCAGAGCATTAAAAATTCGCAGGCGGAAATCAATCAACTTAAAAAAGAGCAAAGCCATTTGCAGCTTGCCAAACGCCAACAAAAAATGGCGTTATTGGGCGACATTCAAGCCGCCTACCAAACCGGACGACAGGAATATATAAAACTGCTGCTAAACCAACAGGAGCCGGAAAAACTTGCCCGCGTGCTGAAATATTACGATTATTTTCATCGTGCCCGATTAGAAAACATTCAGGCATTTAATAACACCCTTACCCAGCTGCAAACCAACCAGCAACAACTGGATAAAAAACTTGATCAATTAACAGATGCCAAAAAGCGCCTGGAAGTTGAAAAATCATCGTTACAAAAAGCACAACAAAATCGCAAAAAAATCATTGCCCGATTAAACGCCTCGATTAAAGACAAAGACAAACAAATCAGCAACCTGGCCGCCAACGAAAAAGAGCTGCAAAACTTGCTGAAAGCCGTACAGGAAACCCTGGCAGATTTACCTGCCAATGTGGGTGACACCACACCGTTTATAAAACGCAAAGGAAAGCTTAACTGGCCCACCAAAGGCAAAATCGTGCGTTCGTTTCATTCGAAACGTAAGGGCAGCCATTTACGCTGGAACGGTGTTGTTATCCGAACCCACGGCAACGCCCCTGTTAAAAACATTCACCGTGGGCGAGTCGTGTTTTCAGACTGGATGCGCGGCTTTGGCTTGCTGACCATTATTGACCACGGCGACAGTTACTACACGCTATATGGCCACAACGACAGCTTACTGAAAGAAGCCGGCGACTGGGTGGAAATGGGCGAAGTGATTGCCTACAGCGGCACCAGTGGCGGCCATTCAAAACCGGGGCTGTATTTTGAAATTCGCCGGGCGAGTAAGCCGGTGAATCCTAAGAAATGGTGTCGGGGGTAGGTGTTGCGGCACACTTCAAACCTGAACAAGATAAAACCACCCACAGCTCCCGGTTGGCCCCGTACTAAATCCATGATCTAATGCGAATTATTCAGCTATAACGAACAGAATTTGCTAGGCTGAATAAGGAACCGGCTGCAAATTGCAGTGTCCATTTTCAGGTATCGGCTAAATTTTCGCTTTAGATCATTTCACCACAGGAGTTATTCGAATGCCCAGCCGCTTAGTTACCCGGGGGCTAGCCTTCGCGTTAAGTCTTTCTCTTCAATCTGCCCCCGTATTGGCAGATTCGGCCAATCAACAGGGCAAATCACCAACCAGTTCCGTTACTGCCGGGCAAGCTATAAAAGACGGCCAGGAACAAGGGGTATTGCCACTTAACGAGCTGCGAACTTTTGCCGACGTATTCGATCGCATTAAACAGGCCTATGTGGAAGAAGTGGATGATAAAACGTTACTGGAAAACGCTGTTAAAGGCATGTTAACCGAGCTTGATCCCCATTCCGCATACCTTCAGCCCGATGCCTATAAGGATCTGCAAATTAATACCACCGGTGAGTTCGGTGGCCTGGGTATTGAAGTGGGCATGGAAGATGGCTATGTAAAAGTAATCACACCGATTGACGACACACCAGCAGCAAAGGCCGGAGTAATGGCTGGTGATTTAATCGTGAAAATAGGTAATACCCAGGTGAAGGGGTTAAGCCTTAGCGAAGCAGTTAAGCACATGCGCGGCAAACCCGGCACCGACATTGTGCTTACCGTGGTACGCGAGGGTATTGATAAGCCATTGGAGATCAGCGTTACCCGTGCGGTTATTCAGGTACAAAGTGTTAAGCAGCGTATGCTGGCACCTGATTTTGGTTATATTCGTTTAAGCCAGTTTCAGGTTCATACTGGCCAGGATATGGAAAAAGCCATTAATCACCTGATTAAAAAGAACAAAAGGCCACTTAAAGGTATTGTGCTGGATTTGCGCAATAATCCCGGTGGCGTGTTACAGGCTGCCGTTGATGTATCTGATTTACTGCTGGAAGAAGGGCTGGTGGTTTACACCAAGGGTCGCCTGGCGGATTCGCAAATGAAATTCAGCGCGACTCCGGGGGATATGTTAGATCGTATGCCGGTGGTGGTGTTGATCAATGGTGGTTCCGCATCGGCATCTGAAATTGTAGCTGGCGCCCTACAGGATCATAAACGGGCAGTCATTATGGGTACCACCAGCTTTGGTAAAGGTTCGGTACAAACTGTGCTGCCACTGCATAATAACCGGGCATTAAAGATTACAACGGCACGTTATTACACTCCGGATGGCCGTTCTATTCAGGCTCAGGGAATTGAACCGGATATCGTGGTGGAAAACGCAAAGCTGACTAAACTGAAATATGGGAGCTTTGCAAAAGAAGCTGATTTAAGCGGCCATTTGGCAAATCCTGATGAAGATGGCAACAATGCCGACAAGCAGCCTCACGCAGGCAGCGGCAAAAAACCATTGGAAGAAACCGACTATCAGCTTTACGAGGCTTTGAATTTGCTTAAGGCGTTAAACGTAGTAAGCAGCTATTCAAAATCGGTGCAAGCCACCCAAAACCAGTAAACCCTGTGACCATTACAAAGCCATGATTGCTTTGTTGTTAGGATACCGTGTGATTACAATCACTCGCTTTTTTATAATGGCTGGCATTTGCCTTTGTACGGCAGTAGCAATGGCAAATGGCAAAGCCACAGAAGCAAAACCCGGGCAGAACATGCAGCTTGCGATGGCACCTGCTCATATCAGGCAACAATCTAAGCCTAAAATTGCCATTATTATTGATGATATCGGTTATAACCGGAAAGCCGGTGAAAAGGCTATTAGTCTATCGGGTGCCTTTACCTACGCAGTGATTCCTTTTACGCCTTTTGGCAGCGCTTTGGCAGAACAGGCTTACTTTTCAAATAAAGAAGTGATTCTCCATTTACCCATGGAAAGCAGTGTTCGAGATATTCTTGATAAAGGCGGCATTACTACTTCTCACAGCAAATACGAAGTAAAACAGGCCGTACGAAATTCTCTGAATCAACTGCCCTATGTGGTGGGTTTTAATAATCATATGGGCAGCCTGTTAACCACAGATCAAAAGGCCATGTCGTGGATTATGGAAGAGGTATCGGGCACTTCACTGTTTTTTATCGACAGCATGACCAATCCGCATTCGATTGCCCATGAAACCGCAAATACCTATGGCATACCCAGTTTAAGGCGCGATGTATTTCTGGATGCCGATCCACACCCGGAGCATATCGAGAAAGCGTTTAAACGCCTGCTAAGAGTCGCCAAACGCATGGGGTCGGCAATCGCTATTGCGCACCCCTACCCAACAACGCTGGAGTTTTTACAAGCCAGGCAGAAAAGCTTTGCCGGCTATGGTGTTGAACTGGTAAGTGTTTCTGAACTGGTGAATGGCAGTCAGGCAGCCATCACAGCTACGCAACCAGAGTGGGATGCCCAAGCGATTATTGATCATTTAGCGAATTTGCCATCGCCGGAATCGAAACACTTTAATTTTTAACAGTACACGCCGGTTACAGGCGCATTTCAATGCCCTGCTTTTGCATATATTCTTTGGCTTCCTGAATACTGTATTCACCAAAGTGAAAAATACTTGCAGCCAGCACTGCATCGGCTTTTCCTTGCAGCACACCATCGGCCAGATGCTGAAGGTTGCCAACACCCCCGGAAGCAATCACCGGCACAGTCACCGCATCGCTGATGGCACGGGTGACATTAAGATCAAAACCGTTTTTCATGCCATCACGATCCATACTGGTCAGCAGAATTTCTCCCGCCCCCAGATCAACCATTTTTTGCGACCAGGCAACGGCATCAATACCGGTAGGTTTACGGCCACCGTGGGTAAAAATTTCCCAGCGCAATGGTTCGCCTTCTGCGGATACCTGTTTGGCATCTATCGCAACTACAATACATTGCGAACCAAATTTTGCGGCCGCCTCGCCAACAAATTCAGGATTAAACACGGCTGCGGTGTTAATACTGACTTTATCGGCACCGGCATTAAGCATGCGGCGAATATCTTCCAGCTCGCGAATACCACCGCCAACGGTCAGCGGAATAAATACTTCGCTTGCCATTTTTTCGACGGTTTTAACCGTGGTCGCTCGCCCCTCATGGCTGGCGGTAATATCAAGAAAGGTGATTTCATCAGCGCCTGCTTCATCATAACGGCGGGCGATCTCGACCGGATCGCCTGCATCACGAATATCAACAAACTGAACGCCTTTAACAACGCGCCCCTGGTCTACATCCAGGCAGGGAATAATACGTTTTGCTAAGCCCATTGTGATTAACCTTTATGGCTGCTTACTATAGCTGTCGGAATAGGTTTGCGCTTCTTGAAGGTCCAGCGTGCCTTCATAGATAGACCGGCCAGTAATAGCGCCGGAAATACCTTCGCTGGCAACCGGCACAAGGCTTTTTATGTCATCAATATTGGTAACGCCACCCGATGCAATCACCGGAATGTTGATCGACCTGGCCAGGTTTACCGTCGCCTCAACATTCACGCCCTGCATCATGCCATCTCGGGCAATGTCGGTATAAACAATGGCGCTGACACCATCGGATTCAAACTGTCTGGCACAATCAATGGCAGTCACTTCCGATACTTCTGCCCAGCCATCGGTGGCTACCAGGCCATTTTTGGCATCAATACCCACAATGATATGGCCGGGGAATTTCTCACATGCCTCGGTGACAAACTGTGGCTCTTTAACCGCCTTGGTACCAATAATGACGTAATCAACACCGGCATTTAAATAGGTTTCAATGGTTTCGAACGAGCGAATACCACCGCCAATTTGAATTGGTAAATCAGGGAATGCTTTGGCAATACTTCGCACAATTTCACCATTCACCGGCTCGCCATCAAAGGCTCCATTCAAGTCCACCAGGTGCAGGCGGCGAGCGCCCTGCTCTACCCATTGGCTGGCCACTTCCACAGGGTTATCAGAAAAAATGGTTTCATCATCCATTTTTCCCTGGCGAAGACGAACACATTTTCCATCTTTTAAATCTATGGCGGGAATGATTAACATTTTTTAACTCTCAAATTATTTTTTATAAAAACGTTTACGATATTCAAAGGGCTTACTTGGCGTAACTTGCGTGTCATTTACGCTTAACTTTGTCCATCCCAATTCATAAAATTCTGCAATAACTGCAAACCGGCCTTTTGGCTTTTTTCGGGGTGAAACTGCACCGCGAATACATTGTCTTTATTGATCACCGAGGTGAATTTAAACCCGTATTCACATTCGCCCGCTATTAGTGTTGGATCTGTGGTTTCCACATAATAACTGTGCACAAAATAAAACCGGGCATTGTTTTCTATGCCCTGCCATAACGGGTGATTTTCTTTGATATGGCTTACCTGATTCCAACCCATATGGGGCACTTTTAAGTGTTCACCACTGGCATCGTACAGGTCTTCGCCAAAGAATTTCACATCGCCCGGGAAAATATTCAAGCAATCAACACCCTGGTTTTCCTGACTGTGCGCCATCATGCTCTGCATACCCACACAAATTGCCAAAAAGGGCTTTTGCTTGATGGCTTCGGCAACCACCTGATCAAACCCCAGGCGACGAATCTCGCCCATACAATCACGAATCGCACCCACACCGGGAAACACAACTCGATCCGCTGTTAAAATGGTGTCCGCATCGGCGGTTACAATTACTTTGCTGTTGGGTGCAACATGCTCCAATGCTTTATGGGCGGAATGAAGATTCCCCATTCCGTAATCAATTACTGCAACTGTATTTGTCATTTCTGCAACCTGAGAAGTGAGCCACCTTAGTACCGTGGCTCAGCATGAATGAGTTCTGGTGTGAGTATCACTGCTACAGCGAGCCTTTGGTGGAAGGCATAACGCCCGCCATACGATCATCCCTTTCAATGGCCATACGCAACGCCCGACCAAACGCCTTAAAAACCGTTTCTGCCTGATGGTGGGCATTAAAACCTTTCAGGTTATCTATGTGCAAAGTCACCAGGCCGTGGTTAACAAATCCTTGAAAAAATTCCCAGAACAGCTGGGTATCAAAGCTGCCAATGGTGCCACGGGTAAACTCCACATCCATAAACAAGCCGGGGCGGCCTGATAAATCCAGGGCTACGCGCGACAGCGCTTCGTCTAAAGGGACATAGGCATGGCCGTATCGGCGTATTCCTTTTTTATCACCAATGGCCTGTTTAATGGCCTGACCAAAGGTAATGCCTATATCTTCAGTGGAATGATGATCATCAATATGCACATCGCCATCGCACTGTATGGATAAATCAATCATGCCGTGGCGAGCCACTTGATCCAGCATATGCTCTAAAAAAGGTACCCCTGTTTCAAAATGGCTTTTACCGGTGCCATCTAAATTGACTTCCACCTTGATTTGAGTTTCCAAGGTATTTCGCTCAACCACAGCTGTTCGCGGGTTCGCTTGTTGAGTCATCGGGGTCTCCACGCAAAATAAAAAGA
>PDWJ01001899.1_pt1 | contig 24849 bp, 17 predicted proteins | sample 1430881 | NCBI WGS metagenome assembly PDWJ01 (sample SAMN01162460, study PRJNA174530) | Oral metagenome, whole genome shotgun sequencing project. | biome: Marine environment; feature: Marine mammal; material: Swab sample of the gingival sulcus; isolation source: swab sample of gingival sulcus...
AGGAGGGCGCCTGCTGGTAGCAAGCAACCGACGAGCGACAACCGCTGTGATTTCGCAGACCAGCGCGGCGATGGGAGGTAAGTTGGTCAGCGCTCTAGCCTGTCGCCACGCTCGCGATCCCTCAACCCCCCTGAACACCCGTCGATGCTCTGGGCATGAAGCGCCTCCCTCTCGCCTTGGTGTGCACCGCCATGGGCTGTGGCCCAACGCTCCGCGAGCCAACCACGTTTACGCCAGATAAGGTGCGCGAGGCGCTCTTTGCCGATCGCTGCCGGCTCCAACGCTACTACGATACGAACCCGCCCCCCCTGAGGCTGCTCGTCGACCAGAACGTCTCCGCCGACCCTCGCGTGGCGTGGGGGCGCGCGACCTATGCGCTACAGAGTAAGCCCCAGCGCGCCGAGCTCGACGCCCTCCTCAGGCGGACCTATCGGCGCCTCGAGCTCGCTCCACACCCCATGTCCAAAGAGGTTCAGCTCGACGTCCGCTATCAGATCCGACGCGGCCGGCGGCAGCTGCCAATCGGCGCGCGCACAGTGATCCGGGGCCTCTCGAACGATCCGATCGAGCTGCCCTATCACCCCTGCATCGGCGCCTTCGTCTTCGGACGCCATCACTATGACCTGCGACGGCGCCTGGTCGAAGCCCGGCGCTGAGCTCCCTACTCGACGATGCCCTGAACCGGCGCCGCCGCCGCGAGCTCGAGGATCCGCCCCTCGCTCGTGCGGACGCGCGGCTTGTCGAAGTTGTTTTCGCGAACCAGACTCAGCGTGCGCACCAAGCGGCCGTCAGCCAGCTTCAGCCGCGTCCCCGGCGGGTAGCGCCCCAGGCGATTGATCATCGCCTGCAAGAGCAGCGGATCATAGGCCGGGCCGCTGCCGCTGGCCATCAGCGCCAACGCCGTCGCCGGGGAGCGCCCGCCGCCGCGCCGGCTCGTGAGGTTGTCGAAGTCTTCGGCGAGGCGGATGATCCGCGCGAAGAGCGAAGGCGTGTCCCGAATATGCTGATAATCGTGGTGGTGGTACATCGCGGCGAGGATGCGCTGCAGCTTGGCGTCATGGAAGCCACGCTGTCGCAGCATCACCAGGGCGCCGTCGGAGAGGTGAGCAGCCAGGCTGCGTTTGCCCGAGCTCGAGGGGTAGTAGCCATGGGCCGCGTAGCCGATGTCATGAGCTAGCGCCGCGACCCCGAGGTCTTGCATGCCCTTATCGGAGAGGTCGATCGCCGAGCCGATGGCGAGGGCGACCCGCGCCACGCGGACGGCGTGCTTGCCATGCTCGGTCTCCCCTGGCACGTCGGCCCAGAGGCCCTCGTTCTCGATGCCGGCAGAGAGCAGCTCGACGATCGAGCGTCGAAGCGAGAGCGGGTTGATCACGCGACCGGCCGCCGCGTTGTTCCACATCTCCTCAACCGTCGAGACGACGCGCTCGAGCACCTCTTGCCACTCGCTGACGTCCTCCTCATCGAGGGCTCCCTCTTCACCGGCCATCAGGTAACGGTTGACGCCGGAGACCTCGATCCCCTTCACACCGTGGCGAGCCAGCTCGGCGCAGAGCGCCGTTCGACGCTCCCGCTCTACAGGAGACTCCGCGGCCAGCGCGGCCAGCAGCTGCAGCATCTGGGTCGCGGAGAGCACCTGATAAAACGAGAGGCTACCCACGTTGTGGCGGCGCAGCTCCGAGCCTAGCTGCTGCGCCGAGGCGTCCATCGCCTTGAAGCGGATGCGGATGTCGTTGACGTAGACCTGCTGCTCCACCGTCACGAGGTGCAGCACGCCGAGCTCATCGAGCAGCCAGCGGGTCAGCTGCGCCAGCTCGCTCAAAGGGCGCTCGAAGGTGTCGTTGTTCAGGTCGTAGAGCCTCGTCATCCGCAACGTGCCGTAGAAGATGTTGGCGAAGGCCTCGCCCTTCTCGCGGACCGAGCGCGCGAGCTGACGGTCTTCGCCAATGCTCGCTCGCTCGATCACGTGCCCCAGGCGCTTCTGCGCGAGAAAGAGGTCGTCTTGGTCCTGCTGCTCTGCGACGCTCTCATCGCCTGCCTTAGCGCTCGCCAGCCCGGCTTCGCCTCGCCGCTGGGTATCTTCGGCCTTGGGCTCCTCGGCCTTGACGGTCTCGCTCATCTCATCCCTTGCGCGCCGAGCCCCGGTGGACGCCGGGTCGACGCGGCTTGGCTGACGCGGCATCTGCCATCTTCTGCGGCTCGGATCTCGCCTTCGTCGCCGCCGCGGGCTTGGCTGACGCAGGCTTGGCCGGCGTCGCAGCCGGCGCTGCGGCCTCTGCCGCCTGCTCCGTCGCCTCTGCCGCTTGCCTTACCTGCTCTGCCGCCTGCTTTGCCGCCTCTTCCGCTTGCTTTGCCGCCTCGCGCTGCTTCACCTCCTCAGCCGAGGGCATCTTCGCCAGCGCATGCTCGCAGCGTTCGCGAAGCTCGCCGTCGCTCTTGCTCGAGAGCCACGCCACGAGCTTCCGCGACTGCTCTGCCCCATCGACCTCCAACCCCGCCACCGCGGCGAAGCGCAGCATCCGAGTCGCCTTGCCACCCTGCGAGACCTTCTTGAAGACGCCCTTGAGCCCCCGGGGCCTGATCCACTCGCGCAGCAAGGGGATCGCCAGCTCCCGGGCCGCGCTCATCAGCGCCTTGCCCAGGGTCATCGCCTCGATCTCGTCGAGCTTGTTGTTGCGAGCCAGCTGCTCCGAGTGTTCGCGGAGCAGCGGGAAGCCGCGCCGGCCGCACTTCTCACCAAAGATCGCCGCGGCCCGGACGCGCAGCCGCGGCGTGTCGGTGCTGAGCAGCCGATTGAGGGTGTTGTGGAACCGCTCGTTGTAGGAGTCGATGGCCACCACCTCGAGCGCGCCAAGCTGCACGTCCGGAGACTCGTGCTCGGTCATCGCGTAGGCCGCCTCGAGGGCGCGCTCCGGCGGCGCCACCACGCAGACCACGTTGAAGAGGTCGACCATCCGATCGGTGGGCACGTCGCCGAGGCGACTGAGCAGCGCGTCGGGCTTGCCCATCGCCAACCGGCTGAGGATCTTCATCAGCGCTCGGCGAGTCTGCTGCGAGGGCTCCTCGACGAAGCGGTCCACGACGCGCTCGAGGTGATCCTCCTTGATCAGCGCGAAGAGCGGCATCAACGCGTCTGCGGTGAGGTCATCGGGATCGCGGAGAAAGCGGTCGAGGATATCACCGCTGCCGAAGGCCTCGGCGAGCTTCGCGGTCTCCGGTAAGCCTGGCAGCAGCGCCTGAGCCTGACAGACGACCTTCACCAGCTCCGAGGGCCGCAGCTCTACCACGAGGTATTTGCAGATCTCCTCGCAGAGCAAGACCACGTTGCCCTGGATCTCCCGGTCCTCGCTCTGCTTGGCGAGCAGCAGCATCTCGTTGGCGACCTGCAGCGCACCGCGGACCAGCGCGCCCTCGCTGTACTCTGCTCTCAGGGCCGTCAGCTGGTCCTCTGCGAGCGGCTTGAACGCGATCGGCACCGGCCGAGTCAAGGCCGGCAGCGGCTGGTCCCAGTCTGGCGGCGGCATCGCTTTGTCGATGAAGCTCTGCTGATCAGCCGCCTCCTCCGGGTCCTCCTCGCTGGGGACGTAGACGTCGACGACCTCGAACTCGATGTTGTCGAAGTCGGCCTGCCGCAGCAGGGTCAGGGTGTCATCCTCCTGCTGCCGGATGCCCCGGTAGCGCACCGAGAGCACCTCGATCAGCTTCAGCAGATCGTCCCAGCCGACCTCGGGCTTGACCGTGAACCTGCGCACTCCGTCGCGAAACAGACGAAACGCCATCGAGCGCTCGCGATCGTGCTCGCGATAGACGACCTCTTCACCCCAGTAGATCTCGAAGGGGCCGATCACGTAGGTCAGGGGCTCACCCTTGGCCACGGCCCGGCGCACCGTGTCACGGTAGGCCGCGAGCAAACGACGTACAGCGACGTTGCGAGCGTCGTAGGTGATGAAGCTGCGGGAGGCGCGCGCCAGCGAGAGCACCAGCTCAGCCTCGGGGCTCCGAGCGCTGTGGGCCAGCGCGCCGCTGAAGAGACCGTCGTCCGGCTCCCCGCCGGGGGGCGACGACGCGACCTTGGTCGGCGCCTCCGACTCAACCTCGGCGGTTGCCTCCGCGAAGGGCGCTCCCTCCGCGATAGCGGTGGGGGGTGGGCTCCCGCGCTCTTGGTCGTTCATCCGCTCCTCGCGACAGTCCCCCATAACAAACCGTGGGGTGAGTATCTCAAAGAGCGAGACTCGGTGGAAGAGCGACATCGGCGGCTCGAGGGCGAGGGTGCCAACAAGGCCTGGTTGAGTCATAGTCAAGGATATGACAACCACATCGACCATCGCGCTCTCGGCGCTGCTGCTCGCCAGCCTGATTGGCTGCGGTGGGCGCGCGGCAAGAGGGGGCGAGGAGGGCGAGGACGGCGCGGTGCCCACCGACCTCTCCCCTCCTACACCAGACACGTCGCCCATCGGCCCGACTCAGGGGTTCATCTGGCTCGCAGAGCTCAGCGATTCGGCCGGGGCCCAGCAGGGCACGGTCCGCGTCTCCTTCTGGCGCGATCAGGCCCCATTCATCACGCCTCTACGCCAGCTCGGCTCTAACTGCGCGGAGTACAGCGACCAAGACAGCGGGGAGGCGGAGGTCTCGGCCGGGCAGGTGGTCATCGAGGGTTCGGCGGCTCCTGGCGGCGTGATCACCCTCGACCCCACAGACAACCCGCGCCCCGATCGCTACCGCTACCCGGCGATCCTCTTTGGTGAGCTCTTCGACGCGAGCTCCTTGCTTCGCGTCAAGAGCGCGGGCGACGTGGCCCCTGCCTTCTTCGGCGCCGTGGGCGGAGTGACGGCGCCAAAGCCCTTCGACTTCCCTCCGATTCGTCGTGGCGAGCCGCTGCGCATCCACGCTATCGACCTGCCCGCTGGGCAGCTGATCTGGGTCGTCGCGGATACAGTGAGCAACGGCCCCGCCTATGACCGCTTCGTCCGGTGTGAGCTCCCCCTCGCCCCTGACGGCACCGTGACCATCCCCTGGGAGGCCCTCGCGGCGCTCCCAAAACAGCTCACCGTCGTCGCCCTCGCCGTCGGCCCCATGCAACGCAGCGTCGTGCGCCAAGGGGACCACGAGGTGCACCTGATCACGAGCCACCTGCTCGTCGCTGGCGTCCCCGTCAAATAGTGGCTATTCGGGCACATAGTGGCTATTCGGGCACATAGTGGCTATTCGGGCTGTGATTGCGCGAGGGCGGCGCGGCAGCGCTCGAGGCGCCGATAGAGGCTGCGCGACTCCTGCGTGATCACGGCGCTGCGCGCCTCGTCCAGCTCCGCGTAGAGCCGCCGGTAGTGCACAGCCATCTGATGCTCCATCTGCTTGAGCCGGTCGCGAGTCTGCTTCAACTCGGCGTTCAGCGCGGCGAAGCGCTCACGCCGCTGCCGCTCCAGCTCGGCGAGGCTCGCCTCGAGCTCGGTGATCTGGAACTCCAGGTCGGAGAGGGCCCGCCCCTTGCGCTTGCTCTCGAGGGTGTCGCTCTTGGCCAGGTTGAGATCGATGATCGCGTAGCGCAGCGTCGACTCGCGCTCGCGGAGCTCGCGACGGATGTCCTCGAAGCGGTTCTCCGCCAGCTCGACCTGGGCCGCGAGCTGCGAGGCCTCCTCACGCACCTGCTTGAGCGCGCCGAGCTCCTGCTGCAGCTCTGCGCCAGCCACATCCTCTTCGACGATATGCTCAGAGAGCTCGAGGATCGTGTCGTAAAACAGCCTGCGGAGGCGCGCCGGCGACTCCGGGAGCGGCTCCTCGCGCTCGTTCTCGGCATCGAACTCGATCTGCCAGCGACCCGTGACCTCCTCCTCGAAGGGCGACGGCTCGAAGGGCGACGGCTCCACCGGCGGCGCGCTGACCAGCGCGGAGAGCTCCCAGCTGATCTCCTCCATCGTCTTGAAGCGATCGCTGGGCTTCTTTTCGAGGCAGCGGAGCACCACCGCGTCGAGGTCCGTTGGGATCCCCTGGACGCCGCTCCGCCGCGAGGGCGGCACCGGATCGCGGCTCTTGTGGGCCTGCATCACCTCGGACGCTTCACCGACAAAGGGCGGCTGACCGGTGAGCATGCGGTAGGCCAAGCAGCCGAAGGCGTAGGTGTCGGCGCGCCCATCCCAGCTCCGGCCGACGATCTGCTCGGGGGCGAGGTAGTCGACGCCGCCATAGCCGGTCAGGTGCGCGATCGGGTCGTCGTCCTGTGGCGCCCCCGCGAGGGCTGACGAGAGGCGGAAATCAAGCACTCTCAGCGTCTCCGGGACGTCCCCTGCGTCATCGACGAGCATCACGTTGGAGGGCTTGATGTCGCCATGAACGACGCGCTGCCGATGCGCCGCACCCAAGGCATCTGCGAGCTGGATCAGCAGCATGATCGCCCGCTCCGGGGCTAGCTTCCCGTCACGCTCGAGGACCTGCGAGAGCTGGATCCCACGCACGAAGTCCATCGTGATGTAGAAGCGCTTGTCCGGCAGCTGGCCAAAGTCGACCAGCGAGCAGATCGCTGGATGCTCGACCTGGCTCGCGTCGCGGATCATGTGGCGCAGCCGGCTCTGGGTGGTCTCGGCGCGGGTCAGTGACGGTCGCAGCACCTTGACCGCGAAGCGCCGGGCGAGCACCGAGTGCACCGCGGCGTAGACCACGCCCAGCCGGCCACGGCCGACGCGCTTGGCGATCGTCAGCGTCTGGCTCAGCTGCACCGCCTCCTTGCGCTTGTTGGGAGTTGGCTGCGCGGTCTTCGGCGGCGCTGGACGCCGCCCAGAGGTGTCAACCTTGCTCGCCGTCGCCGGCCGGGGCTTGCCTGGTGTTGGAGGAGGTGGTGGTGGTGGAGGGGGGGGTGGCGATTGCTCTACCATACCTGAAACTAGGGCTCCGCGCTCCGCAACGCCCAAGATCATGACCGGGTCGAGGCGGCGATAGTGGATGATATTCAGCACCGTAGCTGAGTCAGCCCTTAGAATCAACCTCCCGATATCTCAACCATAACTGAACCCCACCGCTCAGCCAGGCTATTTGACACCGCGTCGGAATAGCGGCACCTTTATGCTCGTGCCCGTTGAAATCGCAGAAGTGCAGGAGGGGGACCTCCGGGTCCTGCGTCTCAGCGGTACGCTGGACGCTGTCGCCGCAACCGCGCTGCTCGAGCGGGTGCGAAAGCTCGCGCCTCGCAGCCCTGCCCTCACCATCGATCTGGGCCGAGTGACCACCGCCGACACCTTCGGTATCGCCGCCATCGCGGAGTGTCTGCTCGTCGCCCGCCGTCGCAGATGCACGCTCCGGGCGCGGGGGGCCAACGAGCGCCTGCGCCACGAGCTGTCAAAGGTGCCAGCCCCACAGGAGCAGCCGAGGCCCACGCGCAAGATCTTCCTCGAGCGTTGGGGCGAAGGGATCGTCTCTGCCTTCGCTGGCGGCGTCGCCTTCATGCAGCTTTTGGCCGACACCTTCTATTGGGCGACCATCGCGCCGCTGCGGCGACGCCTGCCCCCTCCGGGAGCGACCACCGACCAGGCCGTGCGGATCGGCCTCGAGGCCGTCGGCATCGTCGGCCTGATCGGCTTTCTGATGGGCCTGATCATGGCCTTTCAGGCCGCCTACCAGCTCCGACAGTTCGGCGCGAACATCTTCGTGGCCAACCTCGTCGGCGTCGCGATGGTGCGCGAGCTCGGCCCGCTGATGACAGCGATCATCGTCGCCGGCCGCAGCGGCTCGGCGATCGCCGCCGAGCTCGGCACGATGACCGTCGGCGAAGAGATCGACGCGCTGCGCACGATGGGCATCGATCCGATCCGCTTCCTCGTCGTGCCGCGGGTCTACGCGATCACCTTCACCCAGCCGGCGCTCTCCTTGATGTCGATGGCCCTCGGCGTGCTGGGCGGCTTCCTGATCGCGATCTTCTTTCTCGACCTCAGCGCCGCGGCCTACCTCAAGCAGACCGTCGCCGCGCTGCGCCTCAGCGACCTGCTGACAGGGCTGGCCAAGAGCGTCTGCTTCGCCTGGGTGATCGTGATGATCGGCTGCCACACCGGGATGCGGATCACCGGCGGCGCCGTCGGCGTCGGTCGCGCGACCACCGTCTCGGTGGTCGCGAGCATCTTCACGATCATCATCGTCGATAGCATCTTCACCACCTTGGGGACGATCCTCTGATGAGCTCGGACCTCACCTACTCGAGCCCGGAGCTCGAGACCTCCGGGCGGATCATCACGCCCTACCTGCCTGCAGAGGAGCGCGAGCCGGTGATCTCGGTCAAGAAGCTCAAGGCGGGCTACGGCGAGAAGGTGATCATCAACGACGTCTCCTTCGAGGTCCCGCAGGGCGAGATCGTCTGCTTGATCGGCGGCAGCGGCTGCGGCAAGTCGACGGTGGTCCGCACGCTGGTGGGCCTGCTCGAGCCGATGGAGGGCGAGGTGCGCGTCTTCGGCAAGGATCCGAACAACCTCGAAGGCGGCGATCGGATCGGCCTGCTGAAGCGCACGGGGATGCTCTTCCAGAACGGCGCGCTCCTCGGCTCGATGACCGTCGCCGACAATGTCGCCCTGCCGCTGCGCGAGCACACCGATCTCCCGGACTCGATCATCCAGCGCATCGTCGCGGCGAAGCTGGCGATGGTCGGCCTGCCGGACGCGGGCTCGCTGATGCCCGCCGAGCTCTCCGGTGGCATGCGCAAGCGCGCCTCCCTCTCGCGGGCGATCGCCCTCGAGCCCGAGCTCTTGTTTTGTGATGAGCCCTCCGCCGGCCTCGACCCGATCGTGGCTGCCGGGCTCGACGAGACCCTGCGCAGCCTGCAGCGTAGACTCGGCATGACCATGATCGTCGTGACCCACGAGCTGGCGAGCATCCAGCTGATCGCCGACCGGGTGGTGATGCTGCGCCCCGGCGGCTATGTGCTGGAGCAAGGTACGATCGACGAGATGAACAACTCGGCAACCCCTGAGGTCCGAGACTTCTTCGGCCGCATCGCACCCCCCGAGGGTAAGATCGGGCGCAGCCTGCTCACGGCGTTGGAGGAGGGCTGATGGCCACCCGAGCACAGAAAATCCGACTCGGCGTCTTCATGCTGCTGTCGTTCCTTGGCCTCCTCGGCTCGGTCGGAGTCTTGGCCGGACTGCAGCTTTGGAACCCCCGCGACATCTACTTCGTGCGCTACCGGGAGTCGGTCAGCGGGCTGGAGATCGGGGCGGCGGTGAAGATGAAGGGCGTGCGCGTCGGCCGCGTGGAGAAGATCCGCGTGGCCTCCGACGCCGAGAGCGTGGTCGTCGACCTGGCCCTCGATCCCAAGACCCCGGTGACCCTCGACACCCGGGCGGTGGTCGCCGCGATCGGCATCACGGGGTTGAAGTTCATCGAGCTCACCGGCGGCACGGCGCGCAGCACGAAGATCGCCCCCAACACCCAAACCTCGGAGATCCGCCCCGGTGAGTCGGTGCTCCAGACGCTCACCGGCAAGGCCACCGACATCGCGACCAAGATGGAGGCGGCGCTCAACAACGTGCTGGCCCTGACCAACGCCGAGAACCGCACCCGCGTGGCCAAGCTGCTCGACAGCACCACCAGGATGACCACCGAGGTTGGCGATCTGGCCAAGCAAAACAAGCGCCGCGTGCGACGGATCTTGGCCAACGTCGACCGAGCCACGGCGGCGCTACAGGTGGCGGCGCGGACGCTCCAGCGCAGCGCGCAGGATGCCGCTCCCGCGATCCAGGAGACCCTGACGTCGGCCTCCGCCGCGGCCAAATCCGTCTCCCGCGCCGTCGCCGGGCTTCGACCGCAGAGCACGCTCAACGCGGTCACGGCGGCGGCCCGGGCGCTGCGCAAGCGCATCGAAGATCCGAGCATCACCAAGGCGCTGGCGGCGCTGCGCGACGCGGGCTCGATGGTCAGCGGCCTGAGCAAGGACGTGAGCAACCTGGTCTCGCGCTCGAGCCGGCAGGTCGGCTCGATCCTGACCCAGATCAAGGGGGCGTCGCGAAACTTCAAGGCCTTCTCGCGGGCGATCCGCGAGCGCCCGTCTCTGCTGCTGAGCGGTCAGACGGTCAACGAGCGAAAGCTCAAGGAATGATCACGATGACCTTAGGAGCCCCCCTACAAAGACCTCCCCGCCGCGTTCTAGGCCTCAGAGATCTCGCCAGACCACCCGTAGGGCTCGTGTCTTCGGCTACGAAATCGGCTCGGCAGCTCGGCACCCGGCTCGGTCCCGAGTGTGTAGGGGTGCTCCGAGAGAGCACCCTCACAGCTTCCTCCCGTCGCCGGGCACAGCCCTGCCGGCCGCGTTCTAGGCTTCAGAAAGCTCGCCATACCATCAAGCCAAACCTCTCGCTCTGCGGCGCGCTCGCCGCGGCGCTGCTCGCCGGGGGCTGCTTCGGATCTACACCGAAAAACGAGTACTACTACTACCTCACGGGGCCCAAGGGGCACCCGAAGACGGCCCAAAAGGGCGCGACCCTCGCGGTCGACGACTTCAACGTCGCGCCGGGTTATAGCCGACAGGTGATGGCCTACAAGACCCAAGAGAACGAGCTGCGTTACTACGGCTACCGCCGCTGGGTCAGCCCGCCAGCGAAGCTCTTGCAGGCGATGACCATGCGCCACCTGCGCGCCTCGGGGAACTTCGCCCAGGTCGAGACCGAAGATAAGCTCAGAGACCCGCTAGCGCTGATGCAGGCCACCGTCGACGCCCTCGAGGAGCTCGACAAGGGCGACAAGACCTACGCCCGCCTCGCGATGCGAATCGTGATCCGCGACGCCAGCTCGCAGCGGGTGCTCTTCCACCACGACTTCGACAAGACCTTCCCCTGCACCAAGCGCCACCCCCGCGAGGTCGCCCACGGTGTGAGCAAGATCCTCGAGCTCGAGATGCGCCAGCTCGCCACCCGCATCGCCGACGTCCTCAAGTAGCACCGAAGACAACGCCAGCTGGACCTACGCCCACCACAGCGCAGCCGGCGGGCCCCTCCTCCGACGCATCTGACGCAACGCGGCGCACACACTCTCTTTTTTCTGGGGAGCTGTGCTTCGCTTGTCGTTTGCGTCGCCGCCTCATCGGCGCTAGCCCTGAGCGAGCGCAGCGAGGGTCCCTCCTTGGCCGTACTCGGACCGCCCCGCCGCCCGTCACGACCCGTCACGACCTTCACCACCCCGGGCAGCTGCCCGCCTCCGATAGCCAGCCAGGGAGGACCTCATGAGGCAAGCCGAGCTCAACACCCCGCTCCCCGATATCGATCCGCAGGAGACCCGCGAGTGGCTCGAGTCCTTCGACGCGCTGGTGGCGACACATGGCGCCGAGCGGGCCCACTTCATGCTCACCACGCTGCTCAAACGCGCGCGGGTCAGCCGGATGCCGCTGCCCGCGCTGATGCAGACCCCCTATGTCAACACCATATCGGTCGACCGCGAGCCCGCCTATCCGGGTGAGGAAGAGATCGAGCTCAAGATCCGCCGCACGATCCGCTGGAACGCGGTGGCGATGGTGCTCAAGGCCAACGTGCAAAAAGGCCTCGGGGGCCACCTCTCGACCTACGCCTCGGCGGCGACGCTCTACGAGGTCGGCTTCAATCACTTCTTCCGCGGCCACGACGAGGGCGTCGGCGACCTGGTCTACTTTCAGGGCCACGCCTCGCCCGGCATCTACGCGCGCGCCTTCGTCGAGTGCCGGCTCACCGAGGAGCAGCTGCTCAACTTCCGCCAGGACATCGTCCCCGGCCAGGGGCTTTCCTCCTACCCGCATCCAGCGCTGATGCCCAACTTCTGGCAGTTCCCCACCGTCTCGATGGGCCTGGGGCCGATCGGCGCGATCTACCAGGCCCGCTTCGCGCGCTACCTCCACAACCGCGGCCTCGCCGACACCTCGCGCTGCCGCGTCTGGGCCTTCCTCGGCGACGGCGAATGCGACGAGCCCGAAGCCCTCGGCGCGCTCCACGTCGCGCGCCGCGAGAAGCTCAACAACCTGACCTTCGTGATCAACTGTAACCTCCAGCGCCTCGACGGCCCGGTGCGCGGCAACGGCAAGATCATCCAGGAGCTCGAGACGGTGTTCAACGGCGCCGGTTGGCGGGTGATCAAATGCATCTGGGGTCGTCATTGGGATCCGCTGCTGGCGGCCGACAGCGAGGGCGCGCTGGTGCGCAAGATGACCGACACCCTCGACGGCGAGTATCAGAAGTTCACCGTCGAGGGCGGACATTACGTGCGACGCAACTTCTTCGGCCCCGACCCAAAGCTGACCGAGATGGTCTCGCATCTATCCGACGACGACCTCGAGCGCCTGCGTCGCGGCGGCCACGACTTCCGCAAGGTCTACGCCGCGTTCCAGGCGGCCATCGACGAGCCCGATCGGCCGACCGTGGTCTTGGCCAAGACGGTCAAGGGGTGGACACTGGGTGAGGGGATCGAGGGTCGCAACGCGACGCACCAACAAAAGAAGATGACGCTGAAGGAGCTGGCGATCTTCCGCGACCTGCTCAACCTCGACGTCTCCGATCGCGAGCTCTTCGACCCGCCCTTCATCCGCTTTGGCAAGAAAAGCGATGAGTATGAGTACCTGATCGAGCGACGCCAGGCCCTCGGCGGCTACATCCCCGAGCGCCGGGCGATGGTCACGGTGCACGAGACCCCCGCGCCACCGCTCTCCTACTTCGACCGCTACCTGGGCGGCTCCGGCGACCAGGACGTGACCACCACCGCGGCGTTCTCGCGGATGCTCGCGGATCTGCTCAAGCATAAGGACATCGGCCGATACGTGGTGCCGATCATCCCCGACGAGGCGCGCACCTTCGGCCTCGACGCCCTCTTTCGCAAATACGGCATCTACTCGGCGGTGGGCCAGCTCTACGAGCCCGTCGACGCCGACATGCTCCTGTCTTACCGGGAAGCCAAAGACGGCCAGGTCCTCGAGGAGGGCATCACCGAGGCCGGCTCGATGGCGAGCTTCATCGCCGCCGGCTCGGCCTACGCGAGCTTCGATCGACCGCTGATCCCCTTTTACATCTTCTACTCGATGTTCGGCTTTCAGCGCACCGGTGACCAGATCTGGGCCGCCGGCGACCAGCGCTGCCGCGGCTTCATGATCGGCGCCACCGCCGGCCGCACCACGCTCTCGGGGGAGGGCCTGCAGCACTGCGACGGCCAGAGCCCGCTCTACGCGAGCGCCTATCCCCACGTCGAGACCTACGACCCGGCCTTCGCCTACGAGGTGGCGGTGATCCTACGCCACGGCCTCGAGCGGATCTGGGAGCAACAAGAAGACGTGCTGTTCTACATCACCGTCGAAAACGAACCCTACCCGATGCCAGCGATGCCCGAGGGCGACCACGTCGAGCAGGGGATCATCGACGGCATCTACCTCTATCGACGGGGCGAAGGCGAGGGACCGCGCGTGCAGCTCTTCGGATCTGGGCCGATCCTCCGCGAGGCGCTGCGCGCGGCGGACATCCTCGCCGATCGCTTCGGCGTCATCGCCGACGTCTGGAGCGTAACCTCGTATATCAAGCTGCATCGCGAGGCGCTCTCCTGCGAGCGCGACGCGACGTTTCTCCCCGAGGCCAAGCCAAGGACGCCGCTGATCACGCGCGTCCTCGAGGGCGCCGAGGGGCCGGTGATCGCCGCCCACGACTATGTGCGGGGCATCCCCGATCAGCTCGCGCGCTGGGTGCCCAGCAGACTGACCAGCCTCGGCACCGACGGCTTCGGTCGCAGCGAGACCCGCCCCGCGCTCCGTCGCTTCTTCGAGAACGACGCCGAGTGCATCGTGCTCGCGGCGATCCGCCGCCTCGTCGACGAGGGCAAGCTCGAGCGGGGCACGCTCCTCGAGGCCTTCGAGCAGCTCGAGGTCGACCCGCGCAAACCCGATCCTGCGTTCTTTTTGCCCTAGAGCGCTGACCGAGCGAGGCGACGCCATTCGAGCCGAGATCGCGGAGCAACAAACCAGCCATCGTGGTGCTACGGCGAGCTTGAGCGACAACGAGCTCGGTTCGAAGGGCTGGTCGCGACGGGAGGGCTAGGTCGACAGGCTGTTAGCCCAAGAGCGACCTAAGAGCCCCCACACATTCGAGACCGAGCCGGATGCTGAGCTGCCGCGACGATGTCGTAGCCGAAGACATGAACCATACGGGTGGTACGGCGAGCTCTCTGAGGCCTAGAAAGCGGCCGGCCGTGCGGTGCCCGGCGACGGGAGGAATGTGTGGGGACGCTCTTAGGCAGGACTGAAGGTCTTGCCCTACCCTAGGCCAGGACTAGCGGCCTGTGTCGGAGCGAGCTTGCGAAGCGGTTGGCGCGATGACGTGGCTGTGCTAAGCCCGGCGCGTCGGCGTCGGTTACGCCGGCGCGAAGAAGAGGCCCCGACGGGGCAGAGACCGAAGACCCACGACTCTACACTCGAGCAGGAGTTTCGCCCATGGCCACCGAGCGCACCCTCGCGATGATCAAGCCCGACGCCGTCTCTAAGAACGCCATTGGCGGCATCATCAAGATGATGGAGGACGGCGGCCTCCAGGTGGTGGCGATGAAGATGCGCCGCTTCACCCAAAAGCAGGCCGAGGGCTTCTACGCCGTCCACAAAGCGCGCCCCTTCTTCGCCGACCTCTGTGCCTTCATGAGCTCGGGCCCGATCGTGGCGCTGATCCTCGAGGGCGAGGGCGCGATCGCGAAGTACCGCGAGCTGATGGGCCCGACCAACTCGAAGGAGGCCCCAGAGGGCACGATCCGCGGCGCCTACGGCACCGACATCGAGCGCAACGCCGTCCACGGCTCCGACGCCCCAGAGACGGCGGCGGTGGAGATGGCCTACCACTTCAGCGAGGCCGAGCTGAAGGGCCTGCTCGGCTAACAGCCTCTTGTCTCGTCACACGAGCGTCCTCGCCCCTCCACGGGGGGCGCGCTATTCTCCATCGATGGTCGCCCCCACCGATAGCGCGGCACCGCTGGCGCTGCGAGGCCTCGATCTCGACGCGCTGACGCTCCTCTGTGAAGAGCTTGGCGAGCCGCGCTTCCGCGCCGAGCAGCTCTTCCGCTGGCTCCACCGCTTCGGCGCCGCTGAGTGGGCTCGAATGAGCAACCTGCCCAAGACGCTGCGTGCGACCCTCGCCGAGCGCGCCGCGCTGGACCCGCTCCAGATCGATACGCTCCAGACGTCCAACGATGGCACACGCAAGCTGCGCCTGCGCTGCCCGAGCGACGGGGCGCTGATCGAGTCTGTGCTGATCCCCCGCCTCGAGCGTGATGTGCAGCCGTCGCAGCACTCGGCGACCATCGGCGCCGACGACGAGGCCGAAAAGCTGACCCTCTGCATCAGCTCACAGGTCGGCTGCGCGCTGGGCTGCACCTTCTGCGCGACCGCAACCCTCGGGCTCTCGCGCAACCTCCAGCCCGAGGAGATCGTCGACCAGGTCTACCGCGCCAACGGCGTGCTCGGAGAGGGCGAGCGGATCAGCAACCTGGTCTTCATGGGTATGGGGGAGCCGCTGGCCAACCTCGATCGGGTGCTCGCGGCCATGGGCCTGCTGACCCATGGCCAGGGCCTCGACATGTCGCCGCGGCGGATCACCGTCTCCACCGTCGGACATGTCAAGGGCCTGCGCGAGCTGGGGCAGCGGATGCCGCAGCTCGGGCTAGCGATCTCGCTTCATGCGACCACCGACGAGCTACGGAGCCGGCTGATGCCGATCAACCGCCGCTGGCCGCTACGCGAGCTCCTCGCTGCGCTCCGTGCCTTTCCGCTGCCGCGGCGCCGGCGGGTGACCTTCGAGTACATGCTGCTCGCCGGTCTCAACGATACGCCGGCCGACGCCAAGCGGCTGCCCAAGCTCCTCGACCGCATCCCATCGAAGGTCAACCTGCTGCCCTTCAACCCCTGGCGCGACGACCAGCCTGACTTCCGACGCCCCACCGAAGACGCGATCGACGAGTTCGCCGAGCGGCTGCGCGATAAGGGGCTGACCGTCACCGTGCGGCAGAGCCGCGGCCTCGACATCGCGGCGGCCTGTGGGCAGCTCGCCCTCGACGACACGACACTTTCATAGGACACTGGGCGGTTGGTTGCCATAGGATACTGGGCGGTTGGTTGCCATAGGATACTGGGCGGTTGGTTGCCATAGGATACTGGGCGATTGGTTGCCAAAGCCCTTGGACTGCTTGACTCATCGAGCTTCTCACTAAGAAGGTGCCCAACATGAAGCGTTCGCTTGGCTCTTGTCTCAATGTGGGAGGATTCACCCTCCGCGCCCTGCTCACCCTCTTTGCCCTCAGCGCCAACCTGGCCCTGGCCGTCAGCGCCTGCGGCGACGGGGACGACTGCAGCAAAGAAGGCGAAGAGGGCGGCCCGATGTGCTGCAACGACGGCTGCGGTCTCACCACCGCCAACCCGCTGCCGAGCATCTGCCACAACAACAAGTGGACCTGCCGGGGCTCCAACCCCGTGCGCCTCGAGTACTGCGCGACGCAGACCGGGGCCTGCCAGGCCCGCAAGGCCTGCACTGGCGAGGTCGGCCTCGGCAACGAGGAGCCAGATCCAGCGCCCGAGATCTGCTGCATGGGCGGCTGTAACGGCGAGGAGGTGCTGCACCGCGTCTGCAAGACCGGCACGACCTATGACTGCCCCGATGGCGCCATCCCGATCTCCCGTTGCCCCAGCCCCTTCAGCGCCTGCAATGGCGCAATCCATCGCTACCGCAAAAACGGCAACAAGCTCCCGCTGCCATAAGAGCTTCCCCACACATTTGGGACCGAGCCGGGTGCTGAGCTGCCGAGCCGATTTCGTAGCCGAAGAAATGAGCCATACGGCGAACGTTCTGAGGCATAGAGAGCGGCCAGCAGTGCTGTGCCCGGCGACGGGAGGCATTTGTGGGAAAGCTCATAAGCCCCAACGGCACCCCAACGAATCATACGAGCGGCTGTCTCGGCGAGCCATGAGAGCTGCTGTCTCGGCGAGCTATCTGGCCATCGTTTTCACGCGGTCACGGCTCGTTCCAGGTGGGTGAGGGTCCTCTCCCCAGCTGGCTAGAGAGCTAGCCACCGACGTCATCGGGATCCGGAACGGCGCTCCGTCAAGGATGTGGGCAGGCCAAGCAGACTCAAGTAAGCCACATACTTTAAAGCATTTAAGACAATGCGCGCGCTACCCAACACTTGGTACGTTGGATGCAAAGGTGGTCTACGCAAGGGAGTTGGCTACCATGCTTCGCATCACGACAGTGTCACTTCTCTCCTCCTTCCTGCTCGCTGGGCTGGCGACACCTGGCGACGCCCACGCCGCGGGTTCGTGTAAGGCGCCTCGCGTGCTGGTCGTGCTCGACAAGTCGTCGAGCATGCTGGGAGACGCTGGCGGTCAGACCAAGTGGGATGTCGCCAAGTCGGCCCTCAACACGCTGCTCAACAAATACGACACGTCGGCCGACTTCGGCCTGATGCTCTTCCCCAGCCCGAGCCAATGCGGACCGGGCAAGGTCGTCGTCAAGGTCGGCGCGGGCATGGCAGCCTCAATCATGGCCCAGCTGGCCACGCCTCCGCCAGCGGCTGGCAACTGGACGCCGATGGCTCAGAGCCTCGACGCTGCTCCGAAGACACCGGCGTTGCAAGACGCCGCCTACCCGCGCCACGTGCTGCTGATCACCGATGGGTGGCAGTGGTGCGACCCCTACAACACGAACACCCGTTTCCTACCGGTGAACTCGGTGACGGCGCTCAAGCAGCTCGGCATCACGACCCACGTCGTTGGCTTCGGCGCGGCAGTCGACGCCCTCACGCTGAACAAGATGGCCGCCGCGGCGCAGACCAAGCGCAAGCCCACCTGCGACGTCAACGGCGAGGACGCCGCCGGCACCAACCATTGTTACTACCAAGCCAACAGCATTACCGAGCTGTCGGCGGCGCTCGACGCCATCGCCAAGAAGATCACCAAAGAGGTCTGTGACGGCGAAGACAACGACTGCAACGGCAAGGTCGACGATGGCATCACCGGATCGGCCTGCCCTCAGCAGCAGGGCGTCTGCGCCGGCGCCACTCGCCTCTGCGAGGGCAGCACAGGCTGGGCCACGGCGTGCACTCAGCAAGCCTACGACCTCCACGCCAAGAGCCTCGGCATGACCTACCAGGCGACCGAGACGCTCTGCGATGGTCAAGACAACGACTGTGATGGCACCATCGACGAGGGCTGCGCCTGTGCCGAGGGTCAGACCCGCCCCTGCGGCAACAACGAGGGCGCCTGCCAGCAGGGCACGCAGCGCTGCGTGGCTGGCACCTGGGGCGCCTGCGAGGGTGAGGTCAAGCCCACCGCCGAGAGCTGCGACAACGCCGACAACGACTGCGACGGGATGCTCGACGAGGGGCTGACCCGTGAGTGCAAGACCGCCTGTGGCGTCGGCGTCGAGACCTGCGACAAGGGCGTCTTCGGCGAGTGTACGGCCCCCAAGCCCAGCGACGAGATCTGCGATGGCCTCGACAACGACTGCGACGGCACCGTCGACGGCCCCAACGCCATCTGCCAGAACGGCGGGACCTGCATCCAGGGCACCTGCCAAGCGCCGAGCGTCCCCGACGCTGGCTCCGGCTGCGACTGCCGCCTCGGCGGCACGGAGGACGCCGTCGCCTCCGCCCTGCCCTTCGCCCTGCTGACCTTGCTCGCCCTGGTCTTCCGCCGACGCCGCTAGCTGCCAGCCCGTCGCTCTGACACCACCACGATCATCCTTCCTCGTGCCTCGCCACCGAAGCCCAGTCCGGCGCGCTTGTGTTCACCTTCTTGGGGTTGCCGGACTATGAAAAACGGCTTCGCTCCCACGTAGAATGACAAACTACCCTTGAATCTCGGCACCTTCGGGGCGAATATCGTCGAGCTCATGGGCAAACCCTTCAAGCCAGTCAACTTCGGTCGCTACTTGCTGACCGAACGTATCGCCATCGGCGGCATGGCCGAGATCTTCAGGGCGAAGATCTTCGGAGCCATGGGTTTCGAGAAGGCGATGGTGATCAAGCGGATCCTGCCGCAGTTCGCGGCGGACGCCGAGTTTCTGCGAATGTTCATCACCGAGGCGAAGCTGGTCTGCCACCTCGAGCATCCGAACATCGTGCAAGTCCATGAGCTCGGCGAGCTGGACGGCCAGTACTACATCTCGATGGAGTTTGTAAACGGCATCGACGGCCGCCAGCTCTGGCGAACGTTGGCCAAGCGCAAGCAGCGCCTGCCGGGCGTGCTGGCGCTCTTCGTCGTCGCCGAATTCCTCAAGGGCCTCGACTACGCCCATCGCGCCGTCGGGCCGGATAACCGCCTGCTCGGCGTCGTACACCGCGACGTCTCGCCTTCGAACATCCTGATCTCCTTTCGCGGTGACGTAAAGATCGGCGACTTCGGCATCGCGCTGGTGCAGCAGGAGTCGAAGACCCAGGCCGGCGTGCTCAAGGGCAAATATGGCTATATGTCGCCCGAGCAGGTCGCCGGCCTCAACGTCGACCATCGCTCCGATATCTTCGCCGCTGGGATCGTTCTGGCCGAGCTGCTCCTCGGGCGTCGGCTCTTTTTGGGTCGCAGCGACTTCGAGACCCTCGACAAGGTCATGAATGTGCGCCTCGACGTGCTCGAGCAGCATGAAGAGGCGCTGCCGCCGGAGGTCGTTCGGATTGTTCGGCTGGCGCTGCAACGCGAGCCCGCCGATCGCTACCAATCCGCGCGCGAGTTCCACGACGACATCCTCGAGTTCCTCTTTCAGCGTGGAGAGCGGGTCAGCAGCGAGACGCTGGCGGCCTTTACCGCCCAGCACGTAGCGCCCTTTCTCACCCGCAAGGGTGACGCGTCGACTCGCAGCGGCGCGTCCTCATCCTCGCGATCTAGCAGCAACAGCGGCCCCTCGCCGTCGGCCGTGCAGTCGCCCATTCTGCCGAGCGGGATCGTCCCGAGAGACGTCGAAGGCGCCGCGGCGCGCAGCGGTGAGATCAAGCTGGCCGAGGCCGCTGGGGCCGATCCCGCGCCGCCTCCGAGCGGAGGCCCACCACAGCTATCCGCCACGGCGCAGACCGACGAACACACGCACCAACCCCTCCCCGATCAGGACTCGGACATCCTCGATGACGCGATGGCCTTCGAGATCGAGATGAACGCGGGGTCCACGACAGACCACCAGCACGGCACCGGGCAGGTCATCGCAACGCCACAGCAGCAGCGTCCGCGCCGCCCGAAGCCGCGCAAGGGCCGCTTCGACGCCGCCTTCGACCCCAACGTCGGCTACGACAGTGGCGAAGCCGACCCCTTCGTGGAGCCCGCCGATGCTGATCTCGGAGGAAGCTTCGGGCAACCAGATCTAGACGAAGCCGCCCCCCCCTTTCCTGTCTCAACGTCTCAGGCATCTCCCGATACCGGCGGCTACGGTGAGGAGGCTAACGTTCTCAGTCTCGAGAACGGCGCGATGGCCGCCGCAGCGCCGCCGCCGGACGAACCTCAGGCGCTCGTGCCGCTCTGGGATAACGTGATCGATGCGGACTACCAATTCGGCGCCATCCCGCAGCTCGACCTTGAGGAAGGCGAGTCCCACGTCGGAGAGCTCCATCTAGAGGGCTTCGACGCCGAAGCCCACCGCGAGCTGGCCCAACGGCCACAGGGCTACATCGAGGCGCCGGGCACGGAGTTCGAGCTCGAGAGCGGCCTTGAAGAGAACGTCGCCTATCTGATCCCCGGTGTCGTGAAGCAGTCACCGCAGGAGTACGCCGACGAAGAGCCGCAGGTGATCGTCAGCGCCCAGCTAGCTACGGCCCAGGAGGCCGAGACCGCCGACAGCCCTGACTTCGCTGGCAAGCTCGGCACCCGCACGGTAGCCAAGGTGCTCTTCCGCTTCGGCCTCGTCGAGGAGAGCGGTCTGCTGACGCTCACCGGCCCCGAGCGCGGCGGCCCCCACGCCCAGCACCGCAGCTGGCTCCATGAGCTGATCGAAGACGCGAGCAAGCGCCGCCTGCCGCCGCTGCCCGACCAACGCACCTGCGAGGTGCTCCTCGAGGACGGCCAGCCACGGCAGATGGCCGCCGACCGCTCTGAGGAGAGCTTGATCACGCACCTTTTGGCCACCGGCCAGCTGCAAGCTGAAGACGTGAAGGTCGCGGTGCTCGCCAACCCGCATCGCAGCCTCGTCGCCGGCTTGCTCTCGGCGGGCCAACTGGCGCCGCTGCGGATCTCGCGCTTCGTCACCTCTTATGTGCTCGACACGGTCCTCGACACGTTTTCCTGGAGCGACGGCGACTTCGGGTTCTACCGCAGGCGCAGCCTCGACCACGAGTCCTTCCCCACCGGAATGGAACTACCCGAGCTGCTCGTCAAGGGCGTGGACTCGATGCAAGACCCTGCTCTCGACGCCTACTTCGAGCAGCTCCGCGGCCAGCGCGTAGTGCCAAGCCAGACGCCGCCGACCCATATCGACGCGTTCTCGCCGGATGACCTGATGCTCTCGGTCTATCGCTCTATCGGCCGCGGCTATGAGGTCTTCGACACGATCCAGGGCTGCGCCGGCTACGGCGACCTGACGCAGGTCAAGCGTGCGTTGTACCTGTTGATCGAGTGCGAACTCGCCGATCTGGCTTGAAGCGGGCACATCGACTTCTCTAACGAGAGATACCAAAGAGAAAGCACCCATATCAAAGGACGGCAAAGATGAACCGAAAACTCGCACCGCTATTCTGCCTAACAATCGCGGCATGTGCGACTGGGGGCACCAACATAAAGCTCCCCAAGATAAAGCAAAACACAGCCCATGTCTTCACTGGACCAAAAGGCATAGAACTGACGATCGTGACATTGGAAGACGGAACACGCCTGGCACATCTCTCCGGAATAGACAGCATCCTATCTGGAAAGGTTGTCCGCGCAACCACCAAGAAGGTGTCTTCCACCACAACAGTTAACGTCACCCAAGTCAACGGAAAGGGTCGCTGGTTCTTTCACGAGAAGTCCAACCGCTATCGACCTGGGGCGTTCACTTACAACCTCTTTGCACCCAAGTCAGCAAGAGAATACAAGGGCGTCGAGCTATACCGCAACGCTGCACGATCGAAGACAGTCAACACCAACAAACTAAGAGAAAAGCACCTGAAGCAGCTTGCCGACGGGACCTTGGCCAATCTGGCGAAATTCGACCGTCCCAAGACCGAAAAGAAAGCACTCGCACGGCTGAGCAAAGTGCTAGCCAGCGCAAACAAGACGTGCTCGACAAGCATCAAGGCGTCGATCAACTGGAAGACAATCGACGACAAGATCATATTAGCTGAATCCGTCTCCTCGCGCTGCGGGTTCATAGCCAGTTCAATGAGACACCTTTGCAAATTCAACGCAGCAAAGACCGTCTTTAAGAGCGCAATAAAAGAGATCCGCTGCGCCTATGGACCAAGATTGGGAATAAAACTAGAGGACGGTGTCTTGCATTGGACCTTAGCCAAGGGATCGAAAGATGCCGCATCATATGCAACGAAGTCCCTTTTCGAAATGCCTATCCCCGGAAAAGGCGAAAACCTCATGCGACACATCCTACTCGATGAGTCCCACGTATGCGCCAAAAAGGATGCAATCTATGCAGGGTTCTATCTCGATGCAGAATCCATGAAGCGCGCGACAGCCAGCCCCGTAGCGTTCTATGGAAAGGGAAGCAAGTTTCACAGCGTAAGAAGGGTTCGATTTCACGCTGAAGACGTATTCTTTGACCCGCGCTTCGAGTCACAACAGGAATCAAGATTCTGGCGTGGTGTAGATATGAAGCATGTCTCACGCATTACGATAGACAAGAAATCCAAGAAGTGCGTAGTCACCTGCGGTCGGCGCAAGATAGAACTCAACTTTGTCGATGAGAAGACCAAAGCCCAAATTCTTGCAAATGCACCCTTCGACGAAGCAGGACCAAAGCGCATACCGTACAGTCTTGCGCGCGATAGGAGGGGGACCTACTACTTCGTCGACAGAGGCGCAGAGAAAGGGTCTCGCGATTTCCGACTCTTCATTGGTAAGGCAGGTCGTATGAGACTCAAGCCCATAAAGAAGGTCGCATCTGACTCGAAAGGCCACATTTTTTCGACGAAATACGGGACCCTTAAGCTGGAAACGACCAGGGGTGCGTCGTACATGACCTTTTGGATCCGCCACAAGAAAAAGGCGCGCAAGTTAACCAACGTTCCAATCCAACGAAACTGGGGCTTCATCTATAGGAAGCTTGGACCATACAAGGGTAAGCCCTACGGCACGCCCTGCGATGTGCTTTAGTTCGAGCGTATACGACGGCTTCTAATCCCCTCGCTTCTCTTAGGTGCTGGCGGTCATGGTTCTAGCCAGCCGAGCCACGCGAGGCGGCAGTTCGCCCGTCTCGCATTGTCGCATCAACGGGTGCTGCTCGCTGCCGGTGTCCTTCCAGAGTCGCCTTAGTCTTCATACGAACCTTCCCTGCAAGCGAACCTGTCAGAGAGCGGGGTGTGAGATGACAATCGTGGGCGTGCGAGGTGATCCGCCAGCAGATCGCGACGTCGCCACCTATCCAGCCAAGCACTGCCACGCGGAGAGAGGGTCAAAGGCTTGAACCCGTAAGGGTTTTGGCGAAGCCAAACCTTGGCGCTCACGAGCATAGCAGACAACCACCTACAGGTGGCGAGTGATCTATTCACCCGCCCTAAAGCCCGATCAGCCAAGCCGCCCCGTGGCAGAACCGTCTCGTCACTCTCCCTCATCACTCGTCCCGTCGTCACTCGTCCCGAGGTTAGGGACTGGTGGGCCAGTGATGGTAGTCAGGGTGGATGCGCGCGAAGGGGAGATTTGAACGATCGAGGGCGATGGGGAGGGGTTTACTTGTTGGTTTTTCGGTGAGGCGAATTACATTCTCTATGCTCGGATACAGGTCAGCCCGCCAACCGAGCCCTCCCTCGGCGGCGGTAGGTGCCCTCTGGAAACTCGACGGGGGTCTCGCCGGCTTTGAGCCGCAGCCGCGCTTGCTCGTGCGCCTCGTAGAAGGCTTGAAGCCCACGCAGGGTCTCGATGCGCTTCCATTTGTCCCCACAGGCGACGCGTGGGTTGATGTCGCTCTCCTCTTCCTCGCTCTGAGGCTGGTCCGTGTGGCGCTGCGCGAGCACACCACGGCGCCCTAGAAAGCGACCGCCGCTGCTGAACATGCGCTCCCGATGCTGCGCCTCGACCGCCGCGAGCACGCCCTCCACGTCCGCGACGAAGCGCTCCTCGCAGCCGACGTTCGGCGGGGGATAGAAGGTCAGCGTCACCACCTCTGGCAGGCTGCTCCGCTCCGAAAAGAACGCCTTCGGCCGCTCGATCACCCGCTCGCTGCCCAGCATCTCCTTCGGCCGGCTGAACGCCCCAGGCCACTGCTCATAGGTGCTCACTAGCCCCGCAGCCACCGGGTTTTGCAGCGCATAGACGATCTTCGCCAAGATGTCGTTGCGCTCGATCAGCTCAACCGCGCTATAGGACCCCACCTTCCAGAAGTTCTCCGACCTCCCATAATGCGCGTTCAACCGCGCCGCGATCAGCATGTTCATGTCGTGCATGAAATCCGGCACCTGGCGGTCTGGGTCGGTGACGATCAAGTGGTAGTGGTTGCCCAGCACCATGAACGCGTGCACGAACACGCCCTTCCTCTCCGCCGCCAACGCCAGGCAATACAGGATCAGCTGGTTGACCGCTGGCGACGGCTTCAGAAAGAGACTCCGCTGCGTGCAGCGCCGCGTGAGCATGTAGGTCTTGCCCTTGATGATACGTCTCGGCTTGGTCATGCCCCGACAAAGAGCACGCCCCGTACCACCATCTCCCCCTTGAAATCGCTGCTCTTTATTTCAAAACGCTGCGCTTTGGCCGGTATCCGGATCCGGCCGCGCCGGATCCCGGCCGAG
>PDWJ01001802.1_pt1 | contig 24837 bp, 21 predicted proteins | sample 1430881 | NCBI WGS metagenome assembly PDWJ01 (sample SAMN01162460, study PRJNA174530) | Oral metagenome, whole genome shotgun sequencing project. | biome: Marine environment; feature: Marine mammal; material: Swab sample of the gingival sulcus; isolation source: swab sample of gingival sulcus...
GTTTTTTCCTGTTCATCTTTTTGACATTACTTATTTTTTACCTTTTTCTAGGGCTGCTGACCTTCAGGCAGTCAATTGTTTCAAAGTGATAAATTATGCCTTGCATTTCCGTGCTGCACGTGGCACAGGCATGAACTGAGACAGGTTCTCAATCGGACTCATATTAGCCATCTCTAACACGTAAGGCTTATGTTTTCAATTTAAATCAACCAATGTTAGTACCTTATTCCCCGAAAGCTGTCATAAAAAACAAGAAAATCAGGCAGCCATTTTTAATAAATTTTCAGTAGATGCAGCCAAGCATTTAACATATTGGTTAACCGCATGCCTTTGAGTGTCAGCTGATATCTGTTTTGTCGAGGGAGCTTACGGATAATTCCGTGTGCTCTCAGCAGACGCAACCAGCGACTTATTTTCGCTGATAGCTGATTGTCAGCAGAAGCTCAAGATCTTTTCCTGTCGGATCAAGAGCTCGAAAGCGGCGACCGTTTTTTATTGTATACCGAGTCATGTCACTGATGAAATCCCGGACAGGTGTGGTATCCTGTAATGCAGCAAGATTATCCATAAACCGATTGTTCACCTGTTGCGATACAGCAGCCCGCAGAGGAATATCTAAGTAGAGAATAACACAGGAGTACAGACCCCGTGATTGGTTACATCATGCCCAGTCCATTGAAAACAAACCTTACCCTCATCGGTATGCCCAGTGCAGGGAAAAGCACCATCGGCATCATCCTGGCAAAACTGCTTTCAATGAACTTTGTTGACACGGATGTCATTATTCAAAGCCGCCAGGAAAAATCCCTGCAGGATATAATTGACGAGAGCGATTACCTGAATCTTCGCAGGATTGAGTCTGCCGTGGTCTGCTCCCTGGATCTTCATAAACATGTCATTGCCACAGGAGGCAGTGTACCCTACAGTGATCTTGCCATGCACCATCTCCAGGCCATATCAACCATTGTATTTCTTCAGGTAGAGTATCCGGAGATAGTGCGGAGGCTTCATAATTTTTCAACCAGGGGGCTGGCCAGAAAAAAGAACCAGACCCTGGAAGAACTGTTTTTTGAACGTCAGGCCCTTTACAGAAAATATGCTGACATTATCTTTCCCTGTAACGGATTGACTCAGGATGAAATTGCCGGGCAACTGGCCAGGATATTTTCGCAACAACTATCAGGTTGCCCAGATTCGAGCGATCACGATTGACCGCATAGAGGAGCCATAGCTGCCAATCACGCTGACCAGAATCTGGGCAGCCTGAAAGCAGTTACAGGCGTAAAACAAGTGAAACCAGGGCGATACATGCCCTGTGAGTCGTTACACGAGATGAACAACAACGAACTGTATACCCACCTCTGCAGAATTGCCGGGAAAAAGAATGTTTTTCTGGAGGCAACCGATCGCATTATTCACAGTTATGACGCCACCCAGCAGGAATATCTCCCTGACGCAGTGGTCCATGCAGAGAAAACCGTGCAGATACGTGATATTGTACGCTTTGCTAACGAGCATGGTTTTCCTGTTATCCCAAGAGGTGCAGGAAGCGGCTTTACCGGCGGCACGCTGCCAATACAGGGAGGAATAGTGTTGGCCCTCTCCAGAATGAACCAGATACTTGACATTGACGAAGATAACCTGACGGCAACGGTTGAACCAGGTGTCGTTACAGCACACCTGCAACGGCAGGTGGAAAAAATCGGCCTGTTTTACCCGCCTGACCCGGCTTCCAAAGAGTTCTGCACAATGGGCGGCAATGTCGCCGAGTGTGCAGGCGGTCCCAGGTGTGTCAAATATGGTGTTACCAGAGATTATATCCTGGGACTTGAGGTGGTTACCCCCACAGGTGAGATCATCCACACTGGCGGCGCTACCATGAAAGATGTCGTCGGCTATGATTTGACAAGGCTGTTTGTCGGTTCGGAAGGCACCCTGGGCATTGTTACCAAAATTATTGTTCGCCTGCTCCCAAAACCAGAAGCCCGAAAAACCATGCTGCTCCAGTTTGTTTCCATAGACGGAGCAGCCAGAGCTGTTTCAGCCATCATCCGGGAAAAAATCATACCGACAACCCTGGAGTTTCTTGATGCCAACACCCTGAACTGTATCCGCCAGGACATTAGTTTCAGGCTGGACGACTCCTGTCAGGCCCTGCTTATTGTAGAAATCGATGGCGATCCAGAGGTGTTGGAAAAGCAGGCAGAACGTATTGTCAAGCTGGCAGGCAAGCTGGATGTTATGGATATTTCCATTGGTGCCAACGAAGCTGAGGCCGAGGCCATCTGGAATATACGGCGAAGTGTCAGCCCCAGGGTAAACAAGATCAATCCAAACAAATTTAACGAAGATATTGTTGTACCCCGGTCACGATTGCCAGAAATGATCCGTGCACTTGACAGCCTTTCCCGAGAGTACAACGTGCCCATAGTTAATTTCGGACACGCCGGTGACGGGAATATTCATGTCAACGTAATGGTTGATCTGGCGGTCACAGGTATGCAGAAAACTGTTGATGAGGTTCTCCAGAAAATTTTTGCCAAAACCGTTGAACTTGGCGGCTCGATCAGCGGGGAGCACGGCATAGGCACCGTTAAAAGTCCTTATCTGCACCTGCAGGTCGACAATGCATCAGGGGACTGTATGCGCGCTATCAAAAAGGCGCTGGACCCTCGCAACATCCTTAATCCAGGAAAGATCTTCCCTGAAGGGTACAGAGAACCGGCAAGGTAACAAAGATGTAGCTGATCACGGGCGCTTCAAGCCTGTATCTGCTTGCAGCTCGTCCAGATTAAGGCAAACGCGATGAGCAGTTACGCCCCCTTTATGCGGCCCAGTCGTGATCGCCAGAGAAGGGAGGGAGGAAGCAGGTACTTATTATACAGTATGACACCTATTACTGAACTCAAGACGTACGAGCAGGCCATCTCTCAATGTGTTCGCTGCGGTATATGCCAGGCTCACTGTCCCGTATACAATCAGACCCGTAAAGAAGGAAGCGTTGCCCGAGGCAAGCTTTCCCTTGCCAAGGCCCTGCTTGAAGGAAAACTGTCTCTGGAAATGCGCCTGGAAGAAGAAGTCAGTCTTTGCCTGATGTGCGGCTCCTGTGTCGCCAAGTGCCCAAATAAAGTGCCCACCGATCAAATTATCGGCGCCATGCGAAGAGCAATCACTCGTGACCGGGGGCTTTCTCCCGGCAACAGGGCAATTTCCTCAGTAACCGGCTCGCCCGGGCTGATAAAAACACTGGGAAAAACCATCCATGCGCTCACACCTGCCCTTTTTACCCGAACCCCTGAAACCAGCGGCCTGCGCTTACGCTGGCCGCTGCCCGGTCAAAAAGACCGAACCTTTCCTGAAGTTGCCCCACAATCATTGTTTGCCCGTTACCCTGAATACATCCAGGGAAAAAACGACAAGCCTGTTATCGGTATATTTGCCGGCTGTTCAATCAGCTATCTTTATCCAGAGATTGGCGCAGCCATGATTGAGCTGCTTACCATGCTGGGATATCCTGTTTTTTTCCCCCATAATCAGGCATGCTGTTCCCTTCCTGCTCAGTCTGCGGGCAATGGCAGGCTGATCAGGCAGCTCTCAGAAAAAAACAACGCTGCCTTTGCCAGAGAAAAGGTTGACTCTATTGTTACCGCCTGTGCCTCCTGCCTTTCCGGCCTGGAAAGCATGGCATCTCCAGTCAAAGGTAAAGCCATTGATATTATAGATTTTCTCGATCAGATGGGCTTGCCGGAGCACCTTCAGGACATAGGCGAGAGCACCCCTCCCCTGCGCCTTAGTTATCACGACCCCTGCCATCATCGCAACAAGGGGACAACAGGGCAGAGTGCCCGCAGATTCCTTAAGGCCATGGCCAATGTCGATTTTGTTGAGATGGATGGCGCCAGCCTCTGCTGCGGTCTGGGAGGCACCTTTTCCGTGCACCACTATTCTTTAAGCCAGGCCATTGGCCGCCGAAAGCTGGCTGGCATTGAAAAAAGCAGGGCAGAATGTATTGTCACCACCTGTCCGGGCTGCATCATGCAGCTGCGGGATGTTACAGCCCAGGCAGGGCTGAAAGTACAGGTCAGGCACCTGCTTGAACTTGTCCATCAATTGCTCAAAGATAACTGCTCCGGGCTCACCCGTCTTCCGGCGATCGCGAACGGCCGCACAAAGGAGCTATAGCTGCCAGTCGCGCTTACCCGAATTTTGGCAGCCTGAAAGTAGTTACAGGCTTGAAGCAAATGAAGTCAAGAGGGGTCACACCACATGAGGTAACTGATCACAGGCACTTCATCCTTGTCCGATCATCATTGTCCGCATACTCCTGGACACGAACGTCTCACTTCGCCTGCTTACCTGCGGAAAAATGGTGCCTGTCCAATTCTGTTGCACCTGTGACCAGTTACACGCCGGAAACAGGGAATAACGAGCAAACACAGACCCCGTGACTGGTTACGAAACAATTATTGCTTTTTTCACAGGTATCAGCTAAAACTTGCGGAAAAAATTTTACCTGCCCTGCATTCCTCATGAACATTGTGGCGAAAAGGAGTCAGCTCTTAAACAAGGCAGAGCCTTGTGGCACGGCGTTATTCTTTGCAGTCGAGACAAAATGTTGGTGAGAACAGAACCCCGGGACAGAGACGCCAATCGCAGCTTGCCCGAATCCGGGCGACCTGAAAGCAGCTACAGACGTAAAACAAGTGAAACCAAAGTGGTGCATTTCCTGTGAGTAAGAACAAAAATCCTTTCATCTCCCTGTTTTCCTCGATACAGCTCACCCTGTTTCTCCTTTTCACGCTGGCAGCAACGTCCATTATCGGCACAGTCATCCCCCAGAATCAGCCTTCTGCCTTTTATCATGACAAATACGGACCAAAGCTGGCCAGCTTTATGGAATTACTCTACATTCCTGACATGTATAATTCCTGGTGGTTTCTCTTGCTGCTCGCTTTCTTTTCCCTCAACCTTATCGTATGCAGTCTGGAACGTATACCGCTGGTGTTGACCATTCTTCGCAAGGATAACCTGGCAACCAAACCGGCAAAACTGGAAACCATGGACTGCTGTTATCAGATTCAGGGGGGGGCGAACAACCAGTCAGGCGAGCAGTATATTGAAAAACTCTTTTTTCGAAAAGGACTCAAGGCAAAACAACGAAGGGTGGAGGAAGGCGTTTTATATTTTGCTGAAAAGGGCGGCTGGTCCCGTTTTGGCGTCTATATCGTTCATACTTCCATACTGGTTATCCTGATCGGTGCTGTCATAGGCTCGGCCACGATAGCGGAAAAAATCCTCCGCACACCTTCCTTTGCCTTTAAAGGCTCAATCATGCTCCCGGAAACCAGGCAGACTGATTTCGTCTATGCCTTTAAGACCGGAAAGCCCATTGATCTCGGTTTTTCTGTACGTTGTGACTCCTTCACCATAGACTATTATGACAACGGCATGCCCAGGACCTATCTGTCGAAGGTAACAATTATTGATGACGGAAAGGGAGAAAAAACAAATCAGGAGATAAAGGTTAATGCCCCGCTGCAACACAAAGGGGTACACTTCTACCAGTCTAGTTATCAACCTTATGATGCTTTTGTTATTACAGTACGCAAAAAAGATACAGACCTTGAGTTTACAGACATCATTACCGCAAAAAAACGATACACCTGGAAGCAGGGCGGTGTAAGCTTTGGTATCTTAACTACTGAAATGTCCGGAGAACAGATTAAGCGCCTCAAGATATGGTTTGATGACACCAAAAGCAAACCGGTCACATTCTGGGTAGACAGTGACCAGGAAACAACTGTGGAGCGAACAGATGGCACCTATATATTCCGGGCCAGACAGCTGTACGCAACCGGACTCCAGGTGACAAAAGATCCCGGAGCATGGGTGGTTTACCTTGGCTGTATCATGATGCTGGCGGGACTGTACATCGCTTTTTTCCGGTCGCATCGTAAATTCTATGCCTTTGTAAACACGAGCGACCAGACCATTACCCTGGCTGGATACGCCAATAAGGACAAGACAGGATTTGAACGATACTTCAACGAATTTTCCGGAAAATCAAAGACCGGGGGCCAGCAGTCAACCTGAATCAGGCGTCCCTGTCATGACCTCTAACCCGGATTGCTCATCAGCTCAGGTGGTGCCAGGTTCGGTAGTTTCTGGTAACGCATTATACCTGGGTATATGTGTTGCCAGAATACTGGCGAAGATGGTGCTGCCTGAGCTGACCCCTGGTGAACATTCTGGCAAAATCTGAGTCTGATCACTGATATCACAGATATGTATTTTTATGTATTTCTTCTCAAATGAGACAAAATGTTCATGAGAAATACGGGCTAATGCGGAAAACCCGCAACCCAAGAGGCCTTACACCTCAAATAATTTCTTGTTTTTTATGACAGGAAATGAAGAGTAAGGTACTAACCTCATGCGCTAAATATCGGATTATCGAATATGAACAGTTCACAACTTATCGGCATCACCATGCTGGCCTATCTGCTCTCTTCAGCATTGTATCTTGGCCTCTTTCTCTTCAAAAGAAAAACTTTTGGTTTACTTGGCATGTTCCTGGTTTTGGCAGGGATCCTGATGCAAACAACGGCCATTGGACTGCGCTGGATTGAATCGTATGCCATGGGGATGGGGCATGCGCCGCTGACCAATATGTACGAATCACTGGTGTTCTGCTCCTGGTGTATAGCCCTTTTTTACCTGCTCATGGAATGGAAATACAAGGCAAGGGTGATCGGAGCATTTGTCATGCCTTTTGCTTTTGTTTCACTGGCATATGCCTCCTTTTCAGACCGAATCAATGACCAGATAACCCCTCTTATCCCGGCATTGCAGTCCAACTGGCTCATCGCTCATGTCGTCACCTGTTTCATAGGCTATGGCTCTTTTGCCGTTGCTGGCTCCCTTGGCGCGATGTATCTGCTGAAAAGCGGCACCGGTGATAAAGCGGACGCGGCAGGCACGTCGTTTTTTTCTTCGCTGCCTGAAATAAGGGTACTGGATGAGCTGACCTATAAAACTATATTTTTTGGCTTTATATGGCTCAGCGCGGGCATCATAACCGGTGCTGTCTGGGCGGATGTCGCCTGGGGGACGTACTGGAGCTGGGACCCAAAGGAAACCTGGTCAATTATCACCTGGTTTATTTATGCCTTGACCCTGCACGCCCGTTTCACCAGGGATTGGGGCGGGAGAAAGACTGCCTGGCTGGCAATAATTGGTTTTTTCTCAGTTATCTTCACCTATTTTGGCGTAAATTTTTTCCTCTCAGGACTGCACAGCTATGGCTCAAGCTGAAAAGTTTTTTTTTGGGGGGGGTAACAGCGTTTATCTTACCCAAATCCTGGCGGAATAAACGCTGTTCTGTTCCAAATATATCCGCCTGTATCCAGAATTCTCCAGCAGGGTTCTGGACCCTCTCAAGCCAGCGTTACTTCTGTTTTTTCGTAACCAATCACGGGGTCTATATTTTGGGGTTATTCTCAGGTTCTGACGTGTAACTGGCCACAGGTGCTTCAGATTTGTACAAGCACTCTTTTGAGCAGGTAAGCAAACGAAGTGAGACTCCGTGTACAAGAGTATGCGGGAAAGAGTGATCGTGTAAATATGAAGTGCCTGTGATCAGTTACGTTTTTTTTGACCGACCAGCAAAGTGGCACTGGCCAGTTCAAAATTGGCCTCATCTGAAAGAGAGGTGACAAACCCTTTATCAAGATATTTCAGGGGATGCTCTATCAGGTCAGCCACTTTCATTTTCATAAACCTTTTCTTGTCCTTGCCTTCCAGCTGATCAACCCAGCGCCTTAAAAACCAGGAAAGAGTCCATATCGGTCCTGTGCCAGGATTGATGAATTGTTTTTCAATATCAATATCCTCTTCAAATAACGTCTGGATACCCATCCTGGTCATATTAAAATAATGATGCGGGTAACCATGGACGGGCTGCAAAAATGCAGCACAAACAGCCATCTTTCCTCCTGGCTTAAGCACTCTGCACATCTCCCTGGCAGCATCAAATGGAAGTTTTACATGCTCAAGCACGGCAAAAGAAAAAACTGCATCAAAGGAATTGTCCGCAAACGGCAGATCTTCGGCAAAACCAACGACATCAGTGGTTGGATAAGGCACGATTTCGTAATTGACCACATTTTCATAATATACGGGCCGGAAGCCTGAACCGCAATCAAGGATCAAGCCATCAGGATACATATTGATGATGTCCAGCGGCGTACTGTCATAAAAAAAAGAGGAAACCTTCTCCGTTGTAGAAAAACCAAATTTCTTCTTTCTCACCTCACCTGTATAATCAAAGACGAGATTATCCAATATATCAATGGCAATGTCCGGCTTGAGTATTTTTTTAATTTTTTCTGCTTTTGCCTTTCTTAATTCCCGGACCGGCTGTTCATAGGTGGAGGTCAGTTTTTGCTGAGAACGGCTTTCCTCCTTGCCGTGCTTTATAAAATGAGCATATCCGGATTTTATTTCCCCGTTATCCAGCGCCTCTTGTACATCTGGATTCTGCCGCAAATACCTCTGTTCGTCAAAATTCTCCTCGGTGGCCACCTCGAAGATATCAATAGTTCTGATTTGAGTTTCCATTTTATCCCTTAGTGCCCTCTTCCCTGTGCATTTTTGATATATCACCGACCTGAAGCACGAGCTCAGCCAGGGAGGTAAGCAGATTCAGCCTGTTCTGCCGCAGGCCGAGATCTTCTGCCATGACCATGACCTCATCAAAAAAACGGTCAACTGGCTCTTTCATGTCAAGCATTTGTTCCATGGCCTGACCATATTGACCAGCACCCAGAAGAGGCCTTACCCTTGCGTGAACATCCTGCAGGGTGGCGTAAAGACTCTTTTCCGCCTCATCTGTCAGGATATCCTTGTTTATCCTGGTATCGCTATTACCCTTTATGATATTTTTTATCCGTTTAAAAGAGCCTGCCAGGACGGTGAAACTCTCCATCTTGTGAATTGTACGCAAGGCTTCTATCCGTTTGAGGCAGTCCAGAGGATCATCAAAAGAAACAGTGCTGGCAGCTTCAACAACATCCTGGGCAAAACCGCTGGCAACAAGGTCATTTTCAAAACGACGTCTGACAAAGTCAAGAATATCTGCTGCTGTATTCTCTGGTATGGCAACAACGCCCTGATAACTGTTTAGCGAGGTTGCAATACATTCACTTAAGGAAAGGGAAAGCTCAAGCCCGAGAATAATATGAAGCAGCCCCAGGGAAAGCCGACGCAGACCAAAGGCATCTTTATTACCGGTTGGCCGCTCTCCCAGAGCAAAACAGCCCGCGACCGTATCCAGCCGGTCAGCCAGGCCGATAATGGCGCCCATAATGCCTGTCGGCAGGATACTATCTGCCCGCACCGGCAAATAATGTTCCTCGACAGCTTGGGCGACGTCCTTGTTCTCACCGTCAAGAAGCGCATATTCCCGGCCCATAACCCCCTGCAGCGAAGGGAATTCGCCCACCATTTCTGTAAGCAGATCAACCTTGGCCAGCTGAGCGGCGCGCAGTATATCCTCTTTTTTTTCCGGCAGCAGCAAATCGGCAAGAAACCCGGACAGTTTTTTCAGCCGCTCGGTCTTGGCAGCCATGGTGCCCAGTTTATGCTGGAAAATAATACCGTGTAACTTCTCGCCTCGATCCGCAAGCCTTGTTTTTTTATCTTCATTGAAAAAAAACAACCCATCCTCAAGACGGGCACGGAGCACACGTTCATGGCCGCTCGCAGCGAGAGCAATGTCCCTGACCTCAGTATTGTTAACCGCAACAAACCGCGGCAGGAGCTTGCCGTCAGCACCAGCAACCGGGAAATATTTTTGATGCTCCCGCATCGAGGTAATCAGGGCCTCGTCTGGCAGAGCCAGAAACTTTTCATCAAAAGAACCACAGATTCCAAAGGGCTGTTCAACCAGATTGGTGACGGTGTCAAGCAAGCCATCATCGAGAACCGGATAGGCCCCGGCAATGCCTGCATGCTGCGCCACTGCCTTTTCCACCTCGGCAATAACCATATTGCGGCGTTTAGTCCTGTCGGCTACAACCTTTTTTTCCTCAAGCAGCTCCAGATACTGCCTGGAGTCCGCGACTTCAAACGCCTGAGGGGTCATAAACCTATGTCCCCGTGTTGTGTTGGCTGAGGAGATATTCTCGATATCAAACTCAACGACCTTTCCACCGTACAGTGCCAGGATCCACTGAATCGGCCTGGCAAAGCCCAGGGCTGTATCGGCCCAGCGCATGGATTTGGGAAAGACAAGCCCCAGAGTCAAAGTTTGCAGAAATCCAGGGAGTAACGCTTCCGTATCCTGTCCCTGCAGATTTTCAACAGCCATGAGATATTCGCCTTTAGGGGTCTCTACCACCCGCAGCTCTTCAGGTGCCACTCCTTTTGAACGGGCAAAGCCGATTGCCGCTCTGGTTGGCTGTCCATCTGCATCAAATCCTGCACTCTTTGCCGGCCCGATATGCTCTTTTTGTCGATCCGGCTGTTTTTCAGCCAGCTGGTCTATGACCAGGGTCAGTCTCCTTGGTGTGGCAAACGTTCTGATTGCGCCAAATTCCACACTCATTTGCTCCAGGGCAGCTCTGCCGGCCGAGGCAAGGGAGGCAAGGGCCGGATCGATAAACCCGGCTGGAATCTCCTCTGTTCCTATCTCAAACAGTAATTCTTTCATAAGGGTTCTGATACTCTCTCTGATTATTGATCAGGTGATCTGTACTTTAAGTATTATTCTCTGGTTCTGACGTGTAGCTGGTCAGGGGTGCAACAAAACTGGACAGGCAGTCTTTTTCGCTCTGCAAGAGTATGCGGGAAAGGGTGATCAGGCAAAGCCGAAGTGTCCGTGACCGGCTGCCAGGAACCGGATACTATCATGGCCCTTCTATAGCTGCTGAGGTCTGATATCCTTTGCTTACGTGCTCAACAACTACCTTATACCAGGAAAAGGCTTGCCGCTTTTTGAGGCAATCACTTATTTTTCTGCATAATCGCTCAACTGTATCATCAGGAAGCAGGGAATGCTCAATCAGTTCTATCAATTCTTCCAGCCAGACAAAGTGATGTAACCTTACAGAGACAAGGGCAGTACCCCAACGCCCCTCCAGCATCTCTTTTGTCATACTGCCGGGAAGGCAAAAAGCTACCGGGACCTTAACCCTGACCACCATTTCCATCTTCTGCCTTAAAGTGCTGTGCACCAGGCAGTCATAGCGTTGAGACTTGAAAGAGAAGGGAGAGCGGCTTGCCTGGAAATAATAAGGAAAATTCATCTCCAGATGCGCGGCCTGAGCATTGAGCCGATCCTTCATTTCCTGCAGAACAAGGTGCATTGATTTTAAAGTAAAGCCGCAATGATGACGATTGAGAATCTCAACAAAACGACTCATATGCGTTCCCTTGAATTGATGAGGGAGGTTTACGTACATATTAACAGTGGCAACAGTCCGCTGAACCTGACGCGCCTTGTCCAGTACTGATATGGGATAGGAGATATTCTTTACCCCAACCTTGCGAATATCTATGCAGCGACTATCCTCCTGGCTCTGAATATCTTTCATGGTAACAAGATCAGGGGATGAACATCATGTATCTGGCAGCGTCTTAGCTGACGGGAAATACGGATTAAACAAGATGCTTTTTAACGGCCTCTTTCAGCTCATCAATATTTGCTGACTTGACAATATATGCATCGGATGCCCAGGAGCTGAAATCCTGTTTAAACTGAGGATAGGCAGAACACAAAATAACCGGCAACTGAGGCTGCATTTCCTTCATCTCCCGCAGCACTTCTATCCCGTTTTTACCAGGCATATTGATATCAAGAATCACAAGATCCGGGTGAGTTTTTTTGAACTTATGCAGTGCCTCTTCACCTGAAAGGGCAGACTCTACCTCATATCCCTCCTCTTCAAACTCTTCACGATAAAGAAGCTGAATACCCTTTTCGTCATCGACGAGTAATATCCTCTTTTTTTTCATCGACCACTCCTACAAGCTTACCTTCTTGAGATATTCACATGTTACTTCAGGAGGCATGGGATTGATATAAAACCCGCTCCCCCACTCAAATCCGGCTATAGAGGTTAGTTTAGGTACGATTTCAAAGTGCCAGTGATAATACTCCAGCGGGTCTGAATTCAAAGGCTGGGTATGAAGGACAAAGTTATATGGAACAGCAGAGATACAGGCATCCAGTCTGCGCAGACTTTCTGAAAAAACCTCTGTCAGAGCCATCAGGGAAGCATCAGTCTGATCAGCATAATTGGAATTATGTTTTCTTGGCATTATCCACATTTCAAAGGGGGATCTCGGCGCAAAAGGGGCGACAGAGACAAAGAGGTCGTTTGCACATACCACCCGGATATCCTGTTGCAGTTCCTGCCTGATGATATCACAAAATACGCAGCGATCCTTATACTTGTAATAGGAGAGGCTTCCTTCCAGCTCGGCAGCTACCATGCGGGGATAGATCGGCAGTGCTATGAGCTGTGAATGAGAATGTTCCAGTGACGCCCCAGCAGCCTTGCCATGATTCTTAAAGACCATCACATAGCTGAACCTTGGATCTCTGGCCAGATCCCGCAGGCGCTCCCTGAAAGCCCGAAAGACAAGAACCATCTGCTCTTTCGGCATGTGTGCAAAGGTGTCATCATGATTCGGGCCTTCAATGATAACCTCATGAGCACCGATACCGTTCATGCGGTCATACAGGCCTTCACCCTGCTTGTCAAGTTCACCTTCTATAACCAGTGCCGGATACTTATTGGGAACAACCCGCAGCTTCCAGCCGGAGGTATTGGGAAAGCCATCATCACGTCCGTAGACAAGAACTTCGTCTGGAGTCGTTTTTTCATTGCCCGGACAAAGAGGACAAAATCCTCCCTTCACCTGGGGCTCTTCCACCAGGAAATCTGTTGGCCGCTTACCGCGCTCTTCCGCTATAATGATCCAGCGGCCGAGGATAGGGTCTTTTCGCAATTCAGGCATACTACCTTCCGTTACCGATCAGAAGAGATCTCATTTCCCGCTATTATACTTCAGTGACAGGTTACGGCTTTTCTCTTCACCGCCGCACATCATGCAAGTGCTGATGCAATCGTCTGAAGATGGTATGCCCTGTGAGCAGCTGCAGAGGAAAGTCTCTCGCAACTCCTCACAGGGCACGTAACCTCTTTATTTTACATGATTTACGGCTGCACCTGCTTTCAGTGGAAGTGATGCATCCCTTGATCTTTCATGGTTTTTTGTGGCCGGCAAACCTGATCCAGCCATGCTGGTTAGTTACAACCTACCGCCCCTGCTCTTTTTCCAGCTTTTCCTGTCTGGTTTTACAGGCAATACATTGCGTGGCGACAGGCCTTGCCTGCAACCTTTTCAGGCCTATTTCTTTTCCACACTGCTCACAAATGCCGTAGGTGCCATCATCAATCCGGGCAAGCGCTTCATCCACCTTATCCATAAGCTTACGCTCTCTGCTCCGAATACGAAGTTCAAAATTCCTGTCGGATTCAACCGTCGCCCGATCATTGGGGTCAGGGATATTACCGCTGTCACTGGTCATATCAGTCAATGTTTTCTCAACATCACTGGTTACATCAGCCTTGATAGCTTCAAGCTGTTGTCTCAACAACAATATATCTTTTTCTTTCATATCAGCCACCTGAATGTAACGCAACGCAGAAAGCAGAACCACTGATCAGGGACACTTCACCTTTGTGAGACCACGATTTTCCCGCAAACTCCTGGATGCGAAAGTCTCACCTCGCCTGCTTACCTGCTCAAAATCGTGCCTGCACAATGCTGTTCCCCCCCCTGACCAGTTACCAGAAGACAGGTGAGCCGGGAGCAGTTACCTCAATATTATTTGTTGCAGCCTGGTGCGTCTTTTCTCACAAAAGAGCCGCTTTTTCCACCACTTTTTCTCAGCAGTCGTATTGAGTGGATCTCCATGGTCTTGTCTACAGCCTTACACATATCATAAATAGTAAGTGCCGCCACAGAAACAGCTGTGAGTGCTTCCATTTCCACTCCAGTTTTACCGGTTATTGACACTTCGGCCAGAATGCGAATGGAACAATCCTGCTCAATAAGTTCAAATCCTATCTCAACACCACTGACGGCCAGGGGATGACATAATGGAATAAGCTGATCAACTTTTTTTGCCGCCATTATCGCGGCAATACGAGCGATACCAAGCACATCGCCTTTTTGTACAGTTCCGCCCCGTACATGCGTAAAAGCCGTGGCCGACATGGAGATGAATCCCTCCGCCCGGGCAATCCGTACGGTATCCTTTTTAGCTGAAACGTCTACCATACAGGCCCTTCCGGATGAATCAAAATGTGTCAACACCCCGCTTTCAGCCATTAGCCACCTTGTCGGTCATGCTCTCTTTTTTTTTCTGCTTCCCAAGGCTGCCGTGAAAAAGTCTTGAAAAAAAGCCTTCCTCCTCTTCAGCTTTACAGGCACCACCAAATTCCCGCAACAGTTCTTTCTGTTCCTTGCTCAACCTGGTCGGCGTCAAGACCTTTGCCTCAACAATCATGTCTCCCTTACCGCCGCCGCGCAGACTCTGCACCCCTTCCCCGGCAAGGGTAAAACGATCACCTGACTGGGTTCCGGCAGGAATTTTCAAGGTTGAAGTACCATAAATCGTGGGGACATCAACCTCACAGCCCAGGGCTGCCTGAACCATGGGGATGGGCAGCGATAAAAAGATATACTGACCATCGCGCTGAAAATGCTCATGCTCTTCAACATGAATAATGACATATAAGTCTCCTGAGCGCCCTCCCCGCTTCCCGCCTTCTCCTTCTCCGGTCAGACGCATCCTGGAACCGGTATCAACACCGGCAGGGATACGGATGCTGACCTTTTTTGTCTTGTTGACCAGCCCTTCACCATGGCAGTCATTACAGGGTTCTTTAATGAACTGGCCGGTACCCTTACATTGCGGACAGGTGGTGCTTACCTGAAAAAATCCCTGTGAACGTATTACCTGGCCCCGCCCCTGACAGCTCGGGCATAAATCCGGCCGAAAACCTGGTCTGGCACCACTGCCTTCACAGGTCCAGCAGGTTTCCCTTTTGTTGATGTCAACCTCTCTGGTGACACCGTGGACCGCCTCCATAAAGGATATTTGCATATCATAGCGCAGGTCATCTCCCTGGACAGGTGAATTGGGGTCGCGTTTGCGGCTCCTGCCGCCAAATCCAAAAATATCACCAAATATATCGTTTATATGGGAAAAGATATCATCACTGGAGCCAGGGCCGCTGTATCCGCTGTTGCGCAGGCCTTCCTTGCCAAAACGGTCATAAATCTGCCTTTTCTCAGCATCGCTGAGCACTTCATAAGCTTCAGCGGCTTCCTTGAATTTGGTTTCCGCTTCCACGTCTCCTGGATTTCTATCAGGATGATATTTCATGGCCTTTTTTCGATACGCTTTTTTTATCGTATCCGAAGAGGCGTCACGGGCAACCCCTAATACATCGTAATAACTGTCACTCATGGTACATTTACTTGCTGCGATTCCTTATTCCTGACCGATTTCTTCTGCTTCACCATCAGAGCCTTCCGCCTCTTCCCTGTTCAGATTCGGCAACTCTCCAATATTGCTGAAGGTGACTTCTCCTGATGCTATTTCCCGAAGAGTCATGACGACCTCTTTGTTTTTCCCGCTAACCAGAAAGGGTTCGCCGTTTCGGTGCTGTCGTATTCGCTCAACAGCAAGATGTATCAAAGAAAAACGATTGTCATCACCAACCTGGGCAAGGCAGTCTTCAACTGTTATTCGTGCCATTATGCGTTAATTCCTTATAACTAATAAATGAAAAACCAAATAATATCACATCCAGTCAATGCGATAATGTACCTATGCTCAGGGCATGTATCACCCTGGTTTCACTTGCTTTATAACTCTTCACAGGTGCAACAGATGTGAACAGGCCTGCTTTCCCCTGTCACGCTTTCCCCCTGTACAAGCGGATGCGGAAAATGGTGTCCATGCAAAGATGAGACGCCTGTGAGCAGCTGCGGCTTTATTTCCGGGTAAAAGGGTTTCTGAGCAGCAGCGTCTGATCACGATCCGGGCCCACTGAAATAATTGCCGGGGCAACGCCTGTACACTCTTCAAGGCGGGCGAGATAGGCCCTGGCCTTTACAGGCAGCTCAGCAAAAGTACGTATACCGGTTATCTCCTCGTTCCAGCCTTCCAGCTCTTCATACACCGGGCGTGCGGCCTGGGCAAGACGGATATTCTCCGGCATATGTTTAAATACACGGCCTTCCGCCTCATACCTTGTTGCGATCTTCAAGGAGGACAACCCGGAGAGAACGTCCAGTTTGGTAATGGCAAAACCGGTCAGGCCATTGACTCGAACAGCATCATTTGCCACAACTGCGTCAAACCAGCCGCACCTTCTCCTGCGGCCTGTGGTTGCTCCGTACTCATGCCCCCTGCTTTGCAGAGCATCACCGCTTACGTCTCCTTCCGGCAATTCAGTCGGAAAAGGTCCTTCGCCCACCCTGGTGGTATAGGCCTTGCAAATTCCAATCACTTCATCAATGTAAGCAGGACCGACGCCGCATCCTGTGCAGGCGTTACCGGCAATGGTGTTTGAAGAGGTTACAAAAGGATAGGTTCCGTGGTCTATATCAAGCTGCGTTCCCTGCGCTCCTTCAAAAAGGATATTTTTTCCATTTTTTCGCGCCTTATCAAGAACAATTGAAACAGTATCGATATAAGGGGCGAGCCTGTCGGCAAACCCCATGAACTGGTCCCTGATCACCTGAAAATCAACCGGCTCAGCATTGTACTGGTTTTGCAGAATAAAATTTTTTTCTTCAACTGCTGCTTTAAGCCTGGCATCAAAAAGAGAAGGTTCCAGCAAATCCCCGACCTTGAGCCCAACACGACCAACCTTGTCAATATAACAGGGCCCGATCCCCCGCCCTGTTGTTCCAATCTTCTGCCCCTTCGCCAGAGAGGTTTCTCTGGCAGCATCAAGTCGTTCATGATACGGCATGATAAGATGAGCATTGGCACTGATCAACAGCCGTTCAGGTTGTACGGCAAGGCCCTGATCAGCGAGCTTGTCCATCTCCTGAAGTAACACATCCGGATTAATGACGACCCCATTGCCGATAACACATACCTTATCCTCATACAATATCCCCGAAGGAATTATATGAAAAATGTACTGCCTGCCGCCAACTACCAGTGTATGCCCGGCATTGTTACCGCCCTGGAAACGGACGATATACTCCGCATATTCGGTGAGCAAATCAACAATTTTCCCCTTCCCTTCATCACCCCACTGGGCGCCGACCACCACAACACAGGCCATATGATCTCCTGAAGTATACAGACTTGAAGTACACGGACTTTTTCAGTAACCAAAAAGGTTGACTAACCAGCGTGGCTGGACCAGACAGTCCTCAGCCATAACAACGCACGAAAATCGGAACTCAGGTAATTTAACATCTTTTTTTTGAACAGATTTTCGGATATAATGCAGCAGGTTTCAGTCAGCCATACCTTAAACTTGACTAATTTATCATATTTAATTGAACATGTCAAACTAATGCGGAAAACCCGCAACCCAAGAGGTCTTACACCTCAAATAATTTCTTGTTTTTTATGACAGGAAATGAAGAGTAAGGTACTAATCCCCGTAACGGCTCCCGGAGGATACCCAACCTGACCATTTCTTGACAGGACATGGCATATCCCGTAAACTGGTTCCGTTTCTTTTTATGTGATTTTCTTGCAAGGGTGCGCTTTCTTATGTTTGGCATAGGTTTTCCTGAAATGATCGTCATTTTTGCCGTTGCCCTCATCGTTGTCGGCCCGGACAAATTACCTGAACTGGCAAGATCACTTGCCAAAGGGATTCTGGAGATGAAACAGGCGGCCAATCAGTTCAAGGAAAACCTTACAAAAGAAAATGAAACGGTTTCCGAAATGCAGGAAAGCCTGAAAACCGCAGCTGACGACCTCAAGCAGCTTGTCCTGGACACAGAAACGCCATCTCACCTGCAGGCAGCAGAACACAAGGATCAACAAAGACAAGATGCCTCTTCAGCAGAGGATATGGAGCTTCGACCCTGGGAAAAAGACGCGATCATGCCCCCTGATTCCGAAGCCAGCTCATCAGGGGCACCAGCTTGCGCCCAGGAGGAACATCAGGGCAAACAGGCCCCCACATCTTCGAAATGATCTCCGCTTTTGAACACTTCCGTCCCCACCATGAAGAGCTGCGCAAGCGCCTTCTCCGGAGTATATGTGCCTGCTTTGCAGCCACAGCACTGGCATATATATGGAAGGATCACCTGGCGGCACTTTGCATGCAACCGCTTTTCAGGGCTGCTCCAGACTTACAGAGGCTCGTCTACACCAAATTGACCGAGGCATTTCTCAGCTATATCAAGCTTTCTCTGCTCGCCGGGATATTCATCAGCTTCCCTTACGTTCTTTACCAGGCCTGGATGTTTATCGCGCCGGGCCTGACCCCAACAGAAAAAAGAAGTGCCAGGAGAACCATTTTCTGGGGAGCCATGCTCTTTGCCGGAGGAGCCTTGTTCGGTTTTTTTATCGCTCTTCCGCAGTTGCTTGCCTTTTTCATGCACTATGCCGGGCCAAACCTTATTCCCATGCCAAAGTTCGGCCTGTACCTGACCTTTATTGGCCGAATGGTTCTGGCCTTTGCCATTGCCTTTGAAATTCCCTTTCTCATGATCGCAGCTCAGAAAGCAGGGCTTGTCAGCACCCATTACTTTGCCCGTAAACGGCTCTGGTACTACTGCGCCATTGCCGGGTTATCCTTCCTGCTGTCCGCAGGCGAGGTGACCGCTGCCGTTCTTCTCTCCATGCCTCTTTTTTTTCTGTACGAATCAGGGAGTATCATCGGCAACATTCTCTTTTCATCCAGATAGCCTCCTTGCCTGTTCACACCCAATAACGCCCTGTCGAGATGTAACTGATCACAGGCACTTCATCCTTGTACGATCACCATTGTCCGCATACTCTTGTATCGCGGAAAAAGGTGCCTGTACAATTCTGCTGCACCTGTGACCAGTTACACGCCGAAAACAGAAAATAACGGGGAAACACAGACCCTGTGACTGGTTACGCCGAAATGAGCGCAAAAAAAATTTGGGATACACCCTTGTACTCGTTTTTCGATTGTGATATACGGCAGACACAGTTCTTATACTGTAAAGTAAATAAGATGTAAATTTTTGATATACCATTTAATTTAGACAAAACTACAATTTTTTACCATTATATAAATACAATGGAGCAAGGTATGAAAAACATGAGACTGGGGGTTAAACTTACTGGCGGCTTTATTGTTACCGCCCTGATTGTTATCGCCGTTGGCCTGTCAGCAATAGTTCAGCAGCAAAACCTGCAACGCCAGGTCAAGGCCATAGGAGCTGAAGCTTTACCGGCGGTTGAAAACATTCTTTCTGTCAAGGCCGAGACAAGCTATCTTGCCAGCATGATGCGCACCCTGATGTCAAGGGCACTGAGCAGGGAGCAACGACAACAGGCTCACCAGGAAATAAGCGACACCAGAAAACGTTACGAGAAAGCGAAAAAAATATTTACCGGTCTTCCTGTGATGAAAGAGGTCGGGCCGGAATGGCACGCCCTTGAAGACAACATAAAAAAATGGGTTGAAGAGAATAATAAGGTTATCAAACTCTCCGAAAAGCTTATGGCAGAGGACATTCTCCATCCCCAATTATTGCAGGAACAGTTCCTGAAGCTTCGGCTGGATCATTATAAACTCCTGGTTAAGGTAAGACAGATGCTTGCCCCTGACTCAGATTCAGAGCCATTTGCAGGCGGAGAAGATCACACCGCATGCAGGGCAGGTAAATGGATGAAAAATCCGGGAACGAAAAATAAAAAAATCATTGCTCTCATCAAGCAGCTGTATCCGATACACAAGCAGTTTCATGAGGAGATTGCTGCCGTTAAAAGGCTGCATGCGGAAGACAGAGATATTGAAGCTGGCGAACTGCTGGAACGTAAGACAATTCCGAAACTAAGGGAAATATTCCGCCTTGTGGAAGAAATGGACCAGGTCGCAGAGGAGGCCAATAATATCTTTGAGACCATGGGCACGATCCTGCTGGTCAAGGCCAGGGCATATCAGACAGGCACCTATGCCACCATGGATACAATGGTGACCAAAGTAAACTCCCTCTCAGAAAAAGCAGTTGAACAGGCTGAAGATATAGTCCATTCAGGAGAAATCATAAACTATATCGGCATGTCCATCGGTGCTGTCATATCTCTTGGCCTTGGCCTGTTTCTGACCCTGATGATTACCAAACCAATTGGTCAGGGGGTAGGGCTGGCCGAAACCATGGCAGACGGCGACATGACCCGCACTCTGGACATCAAGCAGAAAGACGAGATAGGCGCGCTGGCCAGGTCACTCAACACTATGGCAACAAATCTGCGCACCATGATAACAGACGTAAACAGCGGTGTGATCAATGTTGATGATTCTGCGAACCAGCTGGCAGCAATAGCCGGCCAGATGGCTTCAGGGGCAGCAGATACCGCTGCCCGCTCAAGTCAGGTAGCTGCTGCCGCCGAAGAGATGAGTGCTAACCAGAATTCTGTTGCGGCAGCAATGGAAGAGGCCTCGGTCAATATTACCATGGTTGCCACAGCAGCCGAGGAAATGAACTCCACCATCAGCGAGATTGCCCAGAATTCTGGTCGTGCCAAAGATATAACCGGCCAGGCCGTTGATCAGTCGCAAACAGCCTCAGCCAGGGTAAACGAGCTTGGCAGGGCAGCAGCTGAGATCAACAAGGTTACAGAGACCATCACCGAGATATCCGAACAGACCAACCTGCTCGCACTCAACGCAACCATTGAGGCTGCCAGGGCCGGGGAAGCAGGCAAGGGCTTTGCGGTTGTCGCCAACGAAATCAAGGATCTGGCCAGGCAGACAGCCGACGCAACCCTGGACATTAAAAACAAGGTTGGCGGCATTCAGAAAGCAACTGACATTACTGTCCAGGAAATAAATCAGATCAGCACGGTCATTGCCGACGTTGACCAGATTGTAGCTTCCATTGCCACTGCCGTGGAAGAACAAACCGCAACAACCAGAGAAATTGCGGAAAATGTCAGCCAGGCTTCAACAGGGATCTCGGAAGTGAACGAAAATGTAGCGCAAAGCTCCACCGTTTCAACAGAGATCGCTACTGACATTGCTGAAGTAAATAACAGCGCCAGTGAGATGCAGACAGCAAGCAGCAAGGTGACAGAAAGCGCGAGTCAGCTGGCTGAAGTGGCTGAAAAGCTCAAGGTATTGATGGAAAGATTTACCGTATAAACCAGCATGGCTGGATCAGGTTTGCCGGCCACAAACGAACCATGAAAGCTCGTCACTTCGGCAAGGGATGGGTATCACTTCCACCGAGAGACGTTCGTATAAACCAGCATGGCCGGATCAGGTTTGCCGGCCACAAACGAACCATGAAAGCTCGTCACTTCGGCAAGGGATGGGTATCACTTCTACCGAGAGACGTTCGTATAAACTAGCATGGCTGACCCACCCGGAGTCAGGTTATCTTCAGGCTCTCCGACAGGCACCAGCTTTCAGCCCGCCCAAAAATGGGCGGGCTGAAAGCTCCGTAGCAGCCCTTGCCGGAGAGGTTTTCATTTCCGGCTTCTGAACAGATAATATATGCCTTCAATCCACTCGCCTCTTTCTCGCCGCAGCCTGCCTGCCTCATGACAACACAGGGAAAACCCGCCGTCAGCTGCCATTTCAGAAACATAGAGATGAGAGTGCGCATACCTGCCGCTTGAACGAAGCTGCCAGTAATGCCCCGTCCCCTTTTCCACTGAAAGCAAAACCAGGGCTCCAGCCAGACAGCGTAAGGCAACAGCAGAGAAAAAAGGCTTTAAATCTCCAAGATAGGTCAAGACATCCGCTGCAACAAAAAGGTCATAGCAGGCAGGATTTCCAAGCAGGAAATTGACCGCATCAGCTTCAATCAGTGTATCATAGCATTTTTTTCTTCCGCCTGCATAAGCATCCTTGGGGAAAGATCGACACCTGTCAACCGCTCTGTCAATGGTCGAAGAAGCGAGCCGCACAAACCGGTGCCGCAGCCAAGATCAAGGACCCGGCTATATTGTTTCTTCGGTGCAAACCTGTCAAGCAGGGCCAGCAGGATATGCGGAGCCTGATAGCCAAGATTCTCGGTCAGGTGTTTGTCAAAACCTTGACTATACTTGTCAAAAAGCTCTTTTACATAGGCAGCCGGAGGTGCGGCGGCCTCTTTTCCTTTCAGGGCTGCACACATATATTGTGCCTGCTCATTCTCCGGTTCAAGCTCCAGAAACTCTTGATATTTTTTCAATGCCTCCGCGAAACGATCCTGCAGATGATAGACATAGGCAAGACTATTTAACGCTGGCGCATAAGCGGGATCAATTTCAAGCAGGTGGCTGTAGACAAGCACGGCCTGATCCAGTTCGCCGCAATCCCTGCAACAGCAGCCAAGGTTATACAATATATCCGTATCATCCGGCTGCAGCTTCAGGGCATTTTTATAGGCAGTCACGGCCTCGCCAAAACAGTGTAGTTTTTTACAGGCAAGACCAAGGTTAAACCAGTAATCCGCCTCCTGCGGGTTCAGCCCTGCTGCCATGGAAAAGGCAGACTTCGCCTGTAAATAGCTGCCCCCCTGAAAGTAAGCAAGGCCAAGATTATACCGGGCAACATCGCTGGCGGGATTGGCTTCAAGAAAGCGCTGATAATAGAGGACAGCATCTTCGAGCCTGCCTGCTCCGTGGCATGATACGGCCCGGGCCAGTATCCGCCAGTCTTCTTCCTTGCCTATGTGATCGGGCATCTCGCCTGAGCCCTCCGAAGATAAGGGTTTTTACTGAAATATTACGACCACTTAACCTTTGCCCGTGGTCAGTTACGATATTCCTTTTTACCTTTCATCGCAACAACTCACAGGGTAGTACCTCCCTGAGAGTTGTTGCCTGAAAAATATGTGTACATATAGTATAATGCATACAATGTATGTAATACAACGATTTCAGGGGGGGGGAGCCCGCAATGAACCAGTTCAAACAGGAATGGAATGAAGAGACGGCCATGAAAATCCTGCAGCATCCGACAGTGGACAGCAGGCTCTGGGCAGAAGCGGTGGAGTGGCTGCTTGTTTATGGCTCTCCGGAAATAAAGGATTTGCTCAACCAGGCCTCTGGTCATGCCACCAGGAAAAGCTTTCCAGATATGCGGCCAGTCGGCTATGACAAGGAAGGTGCGCCCTGTTATTCGCTGGAGCAGTTAGCAAAAGCACTTGCTATAAGTGAAGAAGAGGCCGCCAGGATTATAACGGAAAAAGAAGCCAGGCACGGCACCAGCCACAGGATAGCGGGAGAAGACACCTCGACCCTTCAATAACCCTACCTGCTCCCAGCTCACCCGTCTTCGGGCGATCATGACAGGCCGCACAGAGGGGCTATACCTGCCAGTCGTACTTGCCCAAATCCGGGCAGCCTGAAAGCAGCTACAGGATCAGTACCTTACTCCTAAAAAGCTGTCATAAAAAACAAGAAATTATTTGAGGTGTAAGGCCTCTTGGGCTGCGGCTTTTCCGCGTTAGAATCAAGTGAAACCAAGGTGATACATGCCCTGTGAGTAGTGACAAATCAGTTACACGTCAGAAGGAGAGCATAACACAGCCGTACAGACCCCGTCCTGGCTGATACGGCACCACCTCAAATATTCGCCTGTGCGGATTAATCTGGATATGATAGCACTGGTTTTAAGGCATATGCCTGCCTGACTGAACTGGAAACAGCTACGTGTGGCATCCTGTTATCTTATTCAAATTCAAGAAACAACAAAAACGCCACACAACACTGTTTACAAACAATAGCTACCCAGGTACTTTAAAAAAAATGGTATTATCCCCAAAGTGTAATATAAAAATAAGAATTTAAAATTTTTATTCAGCCTCTTATAATACACCGACCATTTCGTGCAAATTCATCAACAAAAACAAGGAAGAACGAATGGAACTTTTTCCAAAAATATCAATTGACCTGTTAGGTGGATGGACATTAACAGCAATCTATCTTTCTATTAACATAGGTTTACCGCTAACAAAAGCAGGAACATTAAAAAAATTACTAACATCATCAAAAAAACATTCTACTTTCATTGAAAAATTACCATATATGATCTGTCAATTTTCGTGGTTTTTCACGATATTCTTACCAATTATTCTTCCAATTAAAATAAATTCAAATGTTTTTATTATAGGCATCATAGCATTTATAACTGGAATAATTCTTACTTTAATTTCGCTACATAACTATATCACCACACCGTTAAACGAACAAGTAAAAAAGGGAATATATAAATTTAGCCGTAATCCAATTTATGCTTCATATAATATTTTTGGTTTTAGTATAGCCCTGTTAACTGGCTCATGGACCATATTTATTCTACATATAATTGAAATAATTACTTGCCATTTAAAGATTCTCGATGAAGAAAAATACTGCATTAATAAATATGGTAATGAATACAAAGTATACATGAAAAAAGTTCCAAGATATTATTTTTGGAAAATATAAAATTTAGAAATAGCAAACAATACAACGATATGTGGCATTAAAATAAAGAATATTACAGAATCGAGGTAGAACGGCCAGTTACCCGACCGTCCCCTCACAGATCCCTGCGTGCGGTTTTCTCGCACAGGGCTCCTCAGTATTATTCGCTTCGTACA
>PDWJ01001804.1_pt1 | contig 24791 bp, 22 predicted proteins | sample 1430881 | NCBI WGS metagenome assembly PDWJ01 (sample SAMN01162460, study PRJNA174530) | Oral metagenome, whole genome shotgun sequencing project. | biome: Marine environment; feature: Marine mammal; material: Swab sample of the gingival sulcus; isolation source: swab sample of gingival sulcus...
TCCAGAAATTTCAGCTTGAATCTCACTTGCCGAAGGTGCGGCGTCATTGCTATCAAGGTCTTGATTGGTAAGGTAGACTTCCCAATCCGTCGTGTTGCTAAAAAACGTTGCACCGGATTGAGTTGTGAACTCACCAATCCACCCTTGGGCAACCAAATCATCACTCCATGCTGCAACGTAGATATAGTCATCATTATCCATTGTAAAATTCCACGTTTCAGGATAGGACCAATTATGGATGCCTGGATTTCCACTGTAACCTACTTCATTTCTACCAACAAAGGTAACGGAGGATGCATCACCATAATACAGCGCATAATGATTATCTGCTGTAATGGTGGCGTCAATTGTAATGGCCGAAACTGAATTCGAGCTGATCAAGGCGACCAAACTGATAAACACTATTAAGAGCTTTTTCATACGTGAGTCTCCTAAATATTAGTTTCTTAATTTCGGTTTTCGTGCTTTTTTGGCAAGAAAATCTGAAACCCTTTTTGGTTCTGGCTTGTCCAGGTTAGGGTTAAAATTAATGTAGTAAAAATATATTCGCTTATGAAATACAAACCATAAGATGACATGGGAAATCTTTGATTTGGCGTATCATAGGCATAATAAAGATTGTGCAAAATTTATACCACAAATACAAAACAAAATAACGTAACTATTATCTAAATATAACAGATAGTTATTATTTTAATCCATTCGAGTGAAAGAAAAAAATGTTCTATTTTGTAAATTTAATGTAATATGTGAACTTTATTTTCGGACTAAGTCATTCAGTGAGAATTCGACTGTCAAAGATGGAAAATTCTTATCTTCTATGATATACGGTTCTATCAGAGTTAATCTCTTTTCTTGACGTATGGTTTGAGATGAGTTTTTTTAGGAACTTAAATATAAAAAGTAAAATTATCTTAAGCTTTATTCCACTTCTTTTATGCATGGGGATCATCACCGGTGTGTCATTTTTCAGCCTAAAACAAGCCAACCGAATCAATAAGCACCTCATTGACTGCGATATGGTTTTTCTGGAAACCGCAGACAAACTGATTGATAAACTTCTGGCCCAGGAATTATACGGCCGCCGTTACACCATTCTGAAAAGCAATGAAATGAAAACTCTATTCTGGAAAGAAAGCATTGCCGTCACCCAATTGATAGACGTTATCCAAAAGTTGCCGGACCCTTTCAACGCATCGGCAAAACGAATCCGTGCACTTTATGGACAATTCATTTCAGGATACAATACATGGTTTAAACACATGGAGAAAATTGACGCAGATAACCGCGGCAACAGTGTAAAGATTCAGGCAACACTTGATGAATTGCTTGATTTCGTTCATGGCATGATCCATGAAACAAAAGAAAATCAGAGACGCTTGGTGATAAAAACCAAAGAGATGACCCTCCAGACCATTCAACGGATTGTTATGCTGTCACTTTCAGGAATTCTGATCGGAGGGATTGTCGCTTCGTTGATGATCGCCCATATTTCGCGGTCTGTTACCTTGCTGAAAACAGCAACAAAAAAAATTGCCAACGGCGAGTTTGATTATCCACTGAACATCCACGAACGGGGAGAGTTTGGTGAACTTGCTTGCGAATTCAAAAAAATGGCCAAGCGTCTGGCCCAGTTAGAAGAGATATACCGGGACGCGAGCCCCCTGACCCGTCTTCCCGGCGGGATCGCCATTGAAAATTTATTAAAACATCGGCTTGAGGCCCGAAAGCCGATAGCGTTTATCTTGTTAGACCTAGATAATTTCAAATCCTACAATGATAAATACGGATATGCCCAGGGCAATGAAATTATCAAGTTCAGCGCGAATATAATCAAACAGGCGGTAACCGATCACGGCAGCCCTAATGATTTTGTCGGCCATATTGGTGGGGATGATTTTTCTGTTATTACAACACCGGATCATTATGCCGCAATCTGTCAAACCATCATAGAGCATTTCGATGCCCATATCGACGAATTCTATGATATTGATGATAAGGAAAATGGATATATTACCAGTGTCAACAGACAGGGAAAAACCATGACCTTTCCCATAATGACCATTTCCATATCCGTTGTTCTCACTAGCGACACTGATGATATGACGGGAGTAGAAATTGGAGAAATTGCCGCAGAATTGAAAACATATGCCAAATCATTCCCCAAAAGTATATTTGTAGTTAACCGAAGGGAGATGGTATTATCAGAACAATCATGACTGCAGAATTTAAAAAATTACGATTCATGTTTATCGTTGGCCTGTTACTGTCAGGGTGCAGTTTTTCTGCCCCGCAGGTGCCGCATCATTCCCCACATGTTGATCCGCCGGTCATTGACACGTCCCCCCCTTTGCCATGTCCCGAAAAGGATGAAAGACATGAGACACTCAAAGCGCTCCTACATTTAAAAAAGGATGCCCTAAAATCTGAACTTTTAAATTTGGAATATCAATTGTCGCATCCAGAAAAAAGGGTGCTGGGCCCTGAGCTTTATTTTCATTTGGCCTTGCTGTACTCCAGCCCCAACAATCCTTTAGCAGATTATGGTAACGCCTTGAACCAAATCAAGCGCTACATGCAATTCGCGGCTAAAGATCAAATCACCGACATTGAACAATACATTTTAAAGCTGCTGACCCGGATAGAAAGCCAAAGATATAAACGTAAAACCTGTAACAATCAAAAACAGGTCCTGTTAAAAGAAAACCAGGCACTAAAGACAAAGCTTAAAAACGCTGCGGATGAAACACGCCGTCTAAAAAAAGCAATACAGGCGCTTGAGCAGCTGGATATCCGTCTGGAAAAAAAGAGAACGCACTAGGCCTTGTGAGCTTTTTTGCGTCAACGATGCCAAGGAGACTTAAATGCCTTACGTTAACATAAAACTCACTGACGAAGATGTCACTATAGAACAAAAATCCCAACTGATCAAAGGTGTCACCCAACTTCTGGTGGATGTTTTAAACAAAAATCCAGCCACCACTGTAGTTGTTATCGATGAAGTCAATACAGATAATTGGGGAATTGCCGGAAAACCTGTCACTGAGTTGAGAAAATCAAACTGATTCCTGTACAAAGGTCAATTACCCGTCAAAGGAGATATCGCCAGGAGAACGCCATGATGTTTTTAAACAAACACCCCCTGACTCGCATGGCCAGGGCCTACGGCTGAGCAGCAAAAATAAGTCCCCAAATGCTGACTCAGATAGTTACGCCATGGGTGGGCGCCCCTTGGCGGCATTGAATGTGGTCATGTTTCGAATTACACGGCACTTAAAGACGCACTGGAATTTGATATCCACGCCTGCACCGACATTACAGGCTTTGGCATCCTCGGGCATTTGATGGAAATGGCGATTGGGGACGCTAAACGGATCACCGTGGATTTTGACACACGCCCCTTTTACCCCCATGCACATGCCATGTATGCCAAGGGAGAATCCACAGGTGCCAACACTAACAACCAAGCAATGGTAAGTAACTACGACCTTCAGGTGAAACGACACTTGACCCATGAAAATCATTCGATTTGAAACCCAAGCCGGACGTATCCTGTTCGGATCTGATTATGACGGCAAGACTGCATCAGTGATCCGTGGTGCGCCAGATACTGGATTTGAATGCACCTCAGAACGGAAAAAAGTGGAGAAACTATTGTCCCCGGTAGTACCGCCTGCCATTTTGTGTATTGGGCTCAATTATCGTTTACATGCTAAAGAGACGGGTCTTGCACTGCCCAAACAACCTGTGGTGTTCATGAAGAGCCCGAACGCGATTATCAGCTATAAAGATGATATTCAAATCCCTATTGTCTGCCAACAAAAGCCGGAAGTGGATTATGAAGCAGAGCTGGGTGTGATTATCGGCAGAGCCGCCAAAAATGTTTCTGAACAAGACGCCTTGCACCACGTATTCGGCTATGTGGGGGCCAATGATATATCAGCCCGCCGCTGGCAAAAACATGGCGGCGCAGGACAATGGGTCCGCAGCAAAAGTTTTGACACTTTTTGCCCGACAGGCCCTTATATTTTGACCGCCGACGAATTGGACGACCCGCAGGATTTGTCTGTGGAAAGTCGATTAAACGGTAAGATTATGCAAAATAGTAATACGTCAGACATGATTTTTCCCGTGGCAACGCTCATTGCTTATTTATCTAAATCCACCACCTTGATGCCAGGCACACTTATACTGACAGGAACCCCCGAAGGGGTCGGATTTATTCGGCAGCCACCAGTATATCTAAAGGCCGGAGATCGGCTTGAGACCAGGATTGAGCATCTTGGTGTGCTTGAAAACCGAATCACATTGGAAAAGAAACAGGCCGTTGAGACGGATACGACCGCATAAAAAACTACCCGCCTTATAAAACAACCCGCTTTAAATGTTAAAACGCCCATTGTTATAAACGCCATGGGTTTATCTAACAAAACAACATATTGAATTTAGACGACAAAATAGAGAGACTGTGATTAAGGCCATAATTCTGTTTCGAAAACGTGGACGTATCTCAAAAATTGTGATATGTAACACTGCCAACGTTCAGAACACCCTTATTTTTATCTATTTAACATTTTTATCCATTTCACAGGAGAAAACACCATGAGCAACAGTGCCAATCGAGCATTGCTACTTTTATTCTTTCTTGTTTCCTTTAGCACTCAAGCTGCTGCATACAACAGTGTTGTTGCCTTTGGGGATAGTCTTACCGATAATGGTAACCTTGGGCGATTTACAAACAATGCCCTCTGGGTTGAAACCCTTGCAGCCTCTCTAAGCCTTGATTTGTATGACTTTGCCTATTCCGGTGCAACGACCGACGATTTTAATATCGCGCCAGGTTATCCAGATAAAGGACTGCAATGGCAGTTGAATCATTACTATACCACTTTAATGAGCCACTCAGTGTCTTTAAACGATGCCCTGTTTACGGTGTGGGCGGGTGCCAATGATTTAGAGATCAATAGATTTTATGAAACAGCCGCCCACAATATTGGCACAGCGCTTGAATCTCTGTATAACGATGGTGCCCGCAATTTTCTGGTGTTAAATCTGCCCGATATCGGTGTAACACCTAGATTTATTGATCAGATGACCATACCACCACTGCCAGCGCCACAGATGACTTCCAGCCAGGCAACGCAATGGACGATCGGGTTCAATGATGCGTTGGCAAATGTGGTAACCACTTTTGAAACACCACACACAGATATAAATCTGTACCGTTTGAATGTGCGTAAAGCTTTTAATGATTTTAGTGCAGGAACGCCGGAGTGGGCGGAATTATTTTGGATAGACGGCTTTCATCCATCTTCCAAGGGGCATCAATTGATCGCCCACACAGCCTTAACACAATTAGGTTTAGTGCCTGCCCCCACAAGCATCGTGTTAATTGCCAGCAGCATGATTGTAATTGCACGGTTCAGAAGAAAACAGGCCTGACCCAATCAAATAATGACACCCGTCCTGAGCCCAATAACATAACCTTAATTTTACAACATTTACTTAAAGACTGCATACTTTATTTGGGGGTATCGGCAAACCGGCACTCACAACTGCATTTCCGTTTTAAAACGCTCTTTGGCTTACATCTTGCATTTTCGCCAGAGAGCGTTTACGGCTTTTAGATAAAGATCCAACACCTCATAACACAGGACGTTTAAAATGAACTTTAAAAACATGACCTATTCAGTACCCTGGAATCTTTTTCTGATTACCTTGGGCAGTATTATTTTTGCATTGGGCGTTAAAGGCATTATCATTCCACACGGTATGATCACAGGTGGATTCTCAGGTCTTGGCCTTCTTCTGTTATATACAACAAATCTCATGACACCAGGCCTGTGGTATCTGATACTTAACATACCAGTTTTTATCCTTGGCTGGATCTTTGTCTCCAAGCGTTTTTTTTATTATTCCCTTTACGGTATGATCTGCCTGTCACTGATGATTGAATTGATCCATGTGGATTTTCATATCACGGACCACTGGCTTGCAGCCTTGGCCGGCGGGACCATGTTTGGCGGCGGATGTGGAATGATTTTCAGATCCCTGGGATCTGCCGGCGGCAACGATATCGTCTCAATCATTTTAAACCAGAAATTTGGCGTCCGAATTGGATCCTTTAATTTCTTGTTCAATTTTATCCTGTTTTTATTCAGCTTCGGCACCCTGGACACGGATATCATCTTATATTCCATGGCCATGTCTTACATTGCCTCCGAGATGATGGAATACTGCATCACCCTGTTTAACCAAAGAAAAATGATCATCGTCATCTCTGAAAAAAACGATGAGATTGCCCACGCCATTAACCACAAACTGCGTAGAGGAGCCACCTTGTTAAAAGGCAAGGGGGCCTATACCCAAAAGGAAAAAGAAGTCCTGCTCACGGTTGCCAATACCTTCCAGATCAAACGGGTGGAAGAGATTGTTTTCAATACAGATCCCAATGCTTTTATGATCACGGAAAACACCTTCAACGTCCTGGGTAAAGGATTTTCACAACGAAAAGTCTATTAGATAAAACGTGTTACACGTTTTTCCCCACTCGTAAAAGCAGCTGCTGTCCTGGACCAAAGCACCGGCCTCGGACAATGGCCAGAACAATGGTCACGGTAACCGCTGTAGAGGCCACCAGCATGAACATCACCACGATCTGGTACCGAATGGCCAGCATGGGATCTTCGCCGGACAAAATCTGGCCTGTCATGATACCTGGTAAAAACACCAGCCCAACACCAGTCAAAGAATTGATGGAGGGCAGCATACCCGCCTTAAGGGCCTCCCTGAATATCTGGCTGGATGCCTCCACTGCTGTGGCCCCAAGGCACAGTTGCATTTCAACCTCATCCCGGCGAACTTTCAACTCAGAAAATAACCGATCCAGAGCAAGGCCCATGGCCGTCATGGAATTACCCACCACCATACCAGCCAAGGGGATAAAATACTGGGGATGCCATACGGGCTGAGCCCCAACGATACCGCCGGTGACAATAATTGAGATCAACGCATACACGGAGAACATGGTTAAAAATGCAGGCACGACAAAAGGAATCCGGCGCTCTGATACATTTCCCCGGACAATTCGAACAGCAAAAAAGACCATCACACAAAAGATGACGAATACCATCCAAATCGAAGCGGTTCCAAAAATAAACCGGAGGACAAATCCCATTACAATTAACTGAAAGACACAACGGACCGATCCAATCCACAAGGGTTTGGCCAAGCCCAGCTTCCCCCACAGAGAAATGCCGCCAGCGGCGGCAACAAACAATGCGACAAGCGAAAGCTGTGCAACACTAATATCCAACGCACCCGATGCTAACGGCATTGTTCCACCCTCCCTTCACAAACGATTATTTCATTTAAAGGCACCCCATCTGGCCTGAATCCGTCATGGGTAATCATCACAATGGTTTTTCCGTTGGCGCAGGCTTGTACAATGACGTCATGCACACAGGCTTTGCTCTCTTCGTCCAGGGATGCTGTGGGCTCATCCAGCAACAGGACTGAAGGATCTGTTAAAAGCACTCGAATCAGCCCCAGACGCTGGCGCTGGCCCTCGGATAGCGCAGCACCGGATTCGCCCAAGGTCACATCCCCAAGCTGCACGCTGTCCAGCATCAAACGGAGTGTTTTGTCATCAGGTACATTTTTGCCTTCGTTCACCTTAAATGAAAACGGATGCAGTAAAATGTCTTTTACGGGCCAATCCGGAATGATTGGAATCTGTTGAAGAAATGCCACATCCCGCCGCAATGCAGTGGGCTCCCAGTCTCGAAGGCGTTGTCCCTCATATCGAATCTCCCCGGAATCTACCTCTTCCAGACGATTCATCAACCTAAGCCACGTCGATTTACCGGCACCAGACGATCCTGATACCAAAGTGAACGAACGCTTTGGCAGTGAAAAGCTCTGGCACTCCAGGCCCACTCGTCCCCCTGGCCAGGCAAATGATACCCGATCAAACTCAAAACAGGCATTTTCAATAGTCAATTTAGAAATCCTTTGTAAATTATGTGGCTATTTAGGTGTCATACACTCATTTTTTATAATTCTCCACGAAATTTTATGTTCTCTGCTGTAATCTAATCCGCATAGCAACAATCATTGACGGTATCGCCCCTGGAATGCTATAAAAACCGAGCGAGGAGAGGATCTTTCACCCGCACTTATAAAAAATTCATGGTAGAAAGAAGATAACCACATCGGCCCACGGGCCGCATAAAATAAGATGAAGCAAGATAGCAGCCATAGAAGAATGAAGCACCACTATAAAAGAGATCTGTTTGATTTTGAGATTGGGTACCTGGTAAAGAGTCCCTGCCAGACCTGTGAATTTAAAAATCAACGCCCTAAATGCCATGCAGGATGTCATCTCCTGGACCAAATCCAGACGCGGCTGGCCAGGGGCATCTCTTCCCAATCATCCAGGTGTGAAGGCTGATCTCCCAATGTCTACAGCACCCAGATTATTCCACCCCAATTCCAACGCCCTGGTAAAAAAACACCTTTCCCGAACGCTGTATGATCAATTGGGCAAGCTTAAAACCGCTACCGGTTTTACCATTGAAAAGGCAGTGGCCTCAGGCACCGCCAACATTGATTCCAGTATCGGTATTTATGCGGGAGATTCGGAAACCTACACCCTTTTTGACCCGGTGTTTACCCCCATTATCATGGCGTACCACGGCCTGAGCGCCCCGCCAGCCATTTCACCTGCGCACAAAGACGGATTTGATCCTATCAACCTGCCCCTTCTGGACCCAGAGAATCGATTTATCCGATCCACACGGATTCGAGTGGCAAGATGCATTGCCAACATGCCGTTCCCCCCGAATATGAACATAGAACAGCGATTAAAGGTTGAAACATTGGCAACTCAGGCAGCGGCTTCACTAACCGGTGATCTTGCTGGAACCTACACGGCATTTTCAACATTGCCCCCTGGTGTGTATGACACGCTGTGCGCTCAAAAACTTGCTTTTCCAAAGGGTGACCGATTCCAGGATGCTGCCGGAATCAATGCAGACTTTCCTGTAGGACGAGGCATTTATCGAAGTGCCAATCAAAATTTTCAGATTTGGGTCAACGAAGAGGATCATTTACGTATCATGGCCCTTTCCCAGAATTCAGACATTGCCGGGGTATTCAACCGCCTGGCTCGCGGACTAAAGGGCCTTTGTCGCCACCTTGAGTTTGCCTTTGATCCGTCACTGGGCTTCCTGACCGCCTGCCCTACCAATATTGGTACGGCCATGCGTGCCGGGGTGCACATTTGTCTTGAGAAACTCGAAAAACGCCAACACTTGCTTAAGGACATTGTCAGCCGCCATCACCTGCAAATCCGAGGCACCAGTGGAGAAAAAACCGCTGTGGACAACGCGATATTTGATATCTCCAATGCCCGGCGGCTGGGTGTTTCAGCCAATGACATTGTATCCGATCTTCATGAGGGGCTAAAGGCGGTGATTCAAACAGAACAATCCTTATAGCCGGGAATACCTACCAGGCAATCAGTTCCCCACCGCAGAATCCAAGCCCGCCGATCAACAGAAACATCAAAACATACGCCCCAGTAATTTTATTGAACCTTGGGTTTTCAATGTCATCCTTGATGGCGATAAACACCATAAAGAGCGTTAGAACGATGACCAGGATCATTTTCACAATGATCAGGGTTTCCCAGGCACCGCCGTATCGATGTTGCCAATCCAAGATCCCCGTCAATGCAGTGGGTATGATACCCAAAAGGCCCAGTATCACGCAATGGTGCGCTGTTCTGGCCAGAACCCTAAACTTAGGAAACAGCCCCAAGAACCGGAATATAATCCCCCCCATGACCATCCCCATTGGAATATGGGTCATTGCGGGGTGAACAGGGTGCATAAAGCCAATCTGTTCCAAAAAATTGAAAACGCTTTCTGTCATCATGCTCAGGTTCATCGGCTCACCTCTATTTTAGTATTAATAACGTCCATGGAAAACTCTGGTCTTTCAACGCAACTTGCCCAAACTAAATCGTGAAAGACACGAATCGATTCGCTCAAGTTTTTTCATATTCAAAATTATGAGACTTATATAAATGACCTCTAACCAAGTCAAGCAGAATTAAATATAATTCGCTTATTAAATGTATCACCCATTTGGGAACGCAGCATTCAAACTATAGAAAACATTTTTTACCCGCTATGATTTGATCCGAACGGCGATTACTGATAAAAAAGAAAATAATCCATTAACCGTTGAGGAAACCACCATGAAAATTAAAATCACCTATTGCTCTGTTTGAAACTACCAGCCAAGAGCTGCCGGTCTGGCAGACCTCATCAAAAAGGAAACTGGCATTACCCCGGAATTGATACCTGGTTCAGGGGGAATCTACGACATTATGGCCGATAACACGGTCGTCTACTCAAAACACGCCACAGGGAAATTCCCGGAGAACAATGAGATCATCGATACACTAAAAGGCCTCACAATCTGACGCGTTATCCAGCCCCACCATGTCTCCCAACAATTCGAGATAAAAGACCAATGCAAACTTATTCGGTTCTTCCATTGGCTGTTGTGGGTAAACCTTGGTGAAAGCCCAGATCTTCCCATGGCAATTATAGTGTGCCGTATAAAAAAGGGCAGATGCCTTGGCATCTGCCCTTGATTCATTTTAACTTGTCACATCTAACGCAAGAAAATAGGCATGGCCCTTAATATCTGTAATGATCCGGTTTAAAAGGGCCATTTACAGGAATCCTTAGGTAATCAGCCTGCTCCTGGGTCAGTTGGGTCAAATTGACCGAAAGATTCTTCAAGTGAAGTCTTGCCACTTCTTCATCCAATTCTTTGGGCAAGGTATAGACCTGGGTCTCAAGGTCTTCCTGGGCCAATTTAATCTGTGCCAGGGTCTGGTTGGAAAAAGAGTTACTCATGACAAAACTGGGATGACCAGTGGCGCAGCCCAGATTTACCAAACGTCCTTCAGCCAACACCACAACCGAACGTCCAGAAGCCAGGACCCATTTATCCACCTGGGGCTTAACTTGAATCTTTTTAGCGGTGGGATTGTTCTCCAGGTACCCCATATCAATCTCATTATCAAAGTGGCCAATGTTGCAAATAATGGATTCATCCTTCATTTGTTCAATGTGCTCACCCTTGATGACATGGTAATTACCGGTTGCCGTAACAAAGATATCGGCACGGCCTGCAGCCTCTTCCATGGTGACGACTTCATACCCTTCCATGGCGGCCTGTAACGCACAAATGGGGTCAATTTCTGTAATCAGAACAATGGCCCCATAGCCTTTCATGGACGCGGCGCAGCCTTTCCCCACATCGCCGTAACCGGCAATCACAACGGTTTTGCCGGCAATCATCACGTCAGTGGCCCGTTTAATGCCGTCGGCCAAGGACTCCCGGCAGCCGTAAAGGTTGTCAAACTTGGACTTGGTCACTGAATCGTTAACATTGATGGCCGGGAACAACAATTCGTTGTTTGCAGCCAACTGGTACAGCCGGTGTACCCCTGTGGTGGTCTCTTCAGAAACCCCTCGAATGGCAGCAGCAATACGAGTCCAACGTTCTGGATCGGTCTTGTGGCTGACCGCAAGGCGTGCCATGAGGCATCGTTCGTCAGCACTGTGCGTTTCATTATTCAAAATGGCGGGGTCTTTTTCTACCTTAACCCCCTGGTGAACAAACAGGGTCGCGTCGCCCCCGTCATCCACAATCAGGTCCGGGCCCGAGCCATCGGGCCAGATTAAGGCCTGCTCCGTGCACCACCAAAATTCTTCAAGGGTTTCACCTTTCCAGGCGAACACTGCGGCAGACCCCTTCTCGGCAATGGCTGCAGCGGCATGATCCTGAGTGGAAAAGATATTGCAGGAGGCCCAGCGAATATCGGCACCCAATTCATATAGGGTATCAATGAGCATGGCGGTCTGGGTGGTCATGTGCAGGCTGCCCGTAATCTTTAATCCCTTCAAGGGTTTTTCAGGGCCGTATTTTTCACGAATGGCCATGAGACCCGGCATCTCTTTTTCTGAGAGCTGCATGTCTTTATGCCCGTCCTGGGCCAGAGCGATATCTTTAACCTTGTATTTCAAAGATAGGTCAAGATTTAAAAACTCGGTCATATTTTTTACTCCTTACAGGGACTTAAAGTCCGGCCAGAGATTTGATCTGATCGGCTTTGTCGGTTCTTTCCCAATAAAAGTCGGGATCTTTACGTCCAAAATGACCGTAGGCAGATGTTTTTCGATAAATGGGACGCAACAGGTCCAGCTGCTCAATGATGCCGGCGGGACGCAGGTCAAACACCTCTTTAACGATTTTTTCCGCTTTGGCTTCTTCAATTTTTCCGGTGCCCATAAAATCAACCATCAGGGAAACGGGTTCTGCAACGCCGATGGCATAGGCAACCTGCACTTCGCACTTGTCAGCAAGGCCCGCAGCCACCAGGTTTTTAGCAACGTACCGGCCCATGTAGGAGGCACTTCTATCCACTTTTGAAGGATCTTTACCAGAGAAGCATCCCCCCCCGTGACTACCCTGACCACCATAGGTATCCACAATGATCTTTCGGCCGGTCACACCGCAATCCCCCATGGGGCCGCCCACAACAAACCGGCCGGTGGGATTGATAAAAAACTTGGTATCACCGTCAATCATCTCCTCGGGGATGACCTTTTTGATCACTTCTTTGATGATCGCAGACTTAAGGTCGTCATACGTCACATCCGGGGAGTGCTGGGTGGAGACAACCACCGTATCAACCCGTTTGGGCTTGCCATCCACATATTCAATGGTAACCTGGGATTTTCCATCAGGACGCAGAAAGTCCAGCGCACCATTTTTGCGAACCTGGCTCAGCCGCCGGGTCAGTTTATGGGCATAAATGACGGGCATGGGCATCAACTCTTCAGTTTCATTGGTGGCAAAACCAAACATCAGGCCCTGATCTCCGGCACCCTGCTCTTTAAACAGGCCGGCCCCTTCATCAACGCCCTGGGCAATGTCTGCAGACTGCTGGTCAATACTAGTGATCACTGCGCATGTTTGCCAATCAAATCCCATCTGGGATGAGTTGTATCCGATCTCCTTGATGGTATTTCTTACCACCTCAGGAATATCCACGTAGCAGTCTGTGGTGATCTCACCGGCAACCATTGCCATACCGGTGGTTACCATGGTTTCACACGCCACCCGGCAATTTTTGTCTTGTGCCATAATGGCGTCCAGGATGCTGTCCGAAATGGCGTCGGCCACTTTGTCGGGATGCCCTTCGGTCACAGATTCAGAAGTAAACATAAATGATTTCTTCTCTGACATACTGTCTCCTTTATTGTATATAATGAAAGAATCAATCGATTGCTTTCATGATTTGGTTTTGGCAAACCTTGGGAAAGATCAGTTCGGCCCGCGGCCGTTTGTATATAAATTATAATGTGTTGCAATATTCATCACTAAATTTAAACATTATTAATAGGCCTTTATTGACCCTTTGTCAATGGATTTGTGCTATTCATATCAATATATGTTGATATTTTTATTTGACAGGTAAAACTCCTTGACAATTTCTTTACGGATTTTATGATGCACGGAAGGAACCCTAACCCTAAACTATACGGAGATCATATAATGACTGTCACCCGAATTACCGGCATTGGTGCGGCCCTGGTAGATGTGCTGATCCATGAATCAGACGCATTCTTAGAAAAATTAGGCAAAGAAAAAGGCGGAATGACCTATGTAGATGATGAAACCCAGCAACACATCATTGCAACAGCAGGAAGCGAGCCTGTCATTGTCTCTGGCGGGGCTGCCTGCAATACCATTGTGGGCGTGGGCAATCTTGGTGGGGATGCCAGATTCATTGGCCGGCGGGGAAAAGATGAGTTTGGAGCAACCTTTGAATCTAAACTCAGTGCCTGCGGCGTGGAACCGCACCTCAGTTCGTCTGACACCCCTACCGGCAAGGTGATCTCCGTTGTCACCCCAGATGCCCAGCGATCCATGTTTACAGATCTTGGCGCCTCTGTCGAAATGGACCCGACAACTGTCACACCGGAAATGTTTAGCGACACCGCCATTGCCCTGATTGAAGGCTATCTGCTTTTCAACACGGAACTGATGCTTGCGTCGGTAAAAGCGGCAAAAACAGCCGGCGCCCGAATTGCCCTTGACTTGGCCAGCTTTGAAGTCGTCAACGCCGCCAAGGATATCCTACCCAATCTAATTAAAGAATATGTGGATATTCTTATTGCCAATGAAGACGAAGCGTATGCCTACACCGGCCATAAAGATGAAACAAAAGCCTTGAACGCACTCTGTGAAAACATGACGTATGCTGTGCTCAAACTTGGCGAGCGCGGCAGCTGGATATCGAAAAACGATGAAATCACCCGCATCCAGCCCGTTAAAGGCGCAAGGGCCGTGGATACGACGGGTGCTGGAGATCTCTGGGCGGCAGGCTTCCTTTATGGGATTGCCCATGGATTCTCCATTGAAAAAGCCGGCCAGCTGGCCTCGACCTGCGGTTACGAAGTCTGCCAGGTAATGGGTGCGCATATTTCAGACGCTGTCTGGAAAAAAATTCGAGCCACCCTCTAACACGTATTAAGGGGCTGAACCAACAGCCCCCTTTTTATAGTCATCGAGCTGCTTTTAAAATAATTTTACCCATTTTCTGAAGCCGTCCCCCCAGTAGCCGAGCAATTATCCAAAAATGATTTTATAGACCGCTTTATAGGTCTTCACAAAATGGAATGTAATACCCGCCTTAATATGTTCGGGCAATTTTTCATAGTCGCTGCGGCAGCCGTCGGGCAGAATGATTTCATTGATACCCACCCTTCGAGCCGCAATAATCTTCTCTTTGATCCCGCCAACAGGCAGCACCTCACCGGTCAAGGTGATCTCACCGGTCATAGCCAGCGGCCTGTCGATGGCTCGGCCTGATGCCAGCGACACCAATGCCGTGCTGATGGTCACACCAGCGCTGGGACCATCTTTGGGTGTGGCCCCTTCAGGCACATGGATATGCAAAAAACTGGAATCAAAATAATCTTCATCAATGCCGTATGCCTTGGCGTTTGCTCGGACATGGGATAATGCAATGGATGCAGACTCTTGCATGACCTCCCCAAGTTTTCCCGTGAGCTTAAATCCAGCTGTTTTTTCATGGACACGCACTGCCTCAATGGAAAGGGTTGCACCGCCCATGGCAGTCCAGGCAAGTCCGGTAACAATACCCACCCCCCGCATCTGTTTTTCTGGCTTAAAAATAGGCGGTCCCAACAACTCTGCCAGCGACTTGATATTAATGCTGATTTTATCTTTTTTGGTCTTTAAAATTCGAACAATACTCTTACGGATGATTTTATTGAGTTGCTTTTCCAATGCCCGAACCCCAGCCTCCCGGGCATAACCCTCAATGAGATGGCGGATTGTAGGGTCGGTAATCTTAATGGTGGACGACTTGAGCTTATTGCGTTTCAATAACCTGGGCCACAAATGCTTTCTGGCAATCTCCAACTTTTCAGCCGTGATATAGCCGGACAGATTGATCCGATCCATACGGTCCAGCAAAGGGGGCGGAATCGTATCCAAGGTGTTTGCGGTACAGATAAATAACACCTTGGACAGATCAACCCTTAGATCCAAGTAATGATCTAAAAACTCAGAATTTTGCTCTGGATCCAGCACTTCCAACAATGCAGACGCCGGATCTCCTTGATAAGAGGCGCCGATCTTATCAATCTCATCTAACATGATTACGGGGTTCGCCACTTCTGTATCTTTCAGGGCTTGAACCAGTTTACCCGGCAAGGCTCCTACATAGGTTCTGCGGTGCCCCTTAATTTCAGCCTCATCCCGCATTCCCCCCAATGAGAATCGATAAAATTTACGGCCCAGGGCCTCAGCAATTGATTTACCAATGGAGGTTTTCCCCACACCTGGCGGCCCCACAAACAAAATAATGGAACCGGAAATATCTTTTTTGTAAACACCGGCCGCAAAAAACTCAATGATCCGCTCTTTGACATCGGACAATCCAGCATGGTCTTTGTTTAGAACGGCTTCAGCCCGTTCAATATCAATATTGTCCTCGGAATAAACGCCCCAGGGAAATGAGGTGACCCAGTCAAGGTAATTTCGGGTTACCCCGTACTCAGATGAACCGGTTTCAAGAATAGATAGCTTTTCAATTTCTTCTTCGAACCGCTTTACCACATGCTCAGGCGGATCAAGAGCCTCGAATTTTGCTTTGAACTTATCCACATCCGAAGTTTTGTCATCTTTTTGTATTCCCAGTTCTTTTTGAATCGCCTTAAGCTGTTCCCTGAGAAAAAACTTGCGTTTGTTATCATCCACCTTGGTGTTAATATCTTTTTGGATCTTAGTTTGTAGCTTGGCGATCTCAATCTCCTTTTGCAAGAGCATCATCACCTTTTTCATACGCACCAAAATGGATTCGGTCTCCAGAATTCCCTGAAGCTGCTCCCCATTGGCCGTGGTAATGCCTGCTGCAAAATCGGTCAAAGGAGAGGGTTGATCCGGAGAAAATCGACCCAAATATTGTTTGAGCTCCTCGGAATACAGTGGATTCAAAGATAAAAGCTGTTTGATGGCCGAAATAATGGAAATGCCGTATGCTTTAAGCTCGTCTTCATCTTCTTTTAGCGGCTCAAAATATTCCACCTGGGCTACAAAGGGCGGCTCATCGGAAAGAAACTTTTTAATGCGGAACCGTTCCAGACCCTGAGCGATGAACTGAAGATTGCCCTCCACATCTACCACATTGAGCATCCGGACCACACACCCCACCTCAGGAAAATCTTCTTTATAAACATATTTTCCTTTGACCTCTTTGAGATAAGACAACCCCAGCAGGTTCTGAGATTCTTTGGCCGCCTTCATCAAAGTGTTTTCCCATCGCGCTTTGCTTACAATTAACGGCTGGACCTGTGCCGGAAGATGGGGACGCCCCGTAATTGGCACAAGGTAGAGGATATCGGGTTTCACGCTCTGGGTGACAAGATCTCCTTTTGTTGCGGCATTCTCTTCTTCATCTATAACAATCTCTGGTTCAATGGGGTTATTTTCATCGCTCATGGGTCACCTCAATGTATATCATTATTTTTTACCCAACCCGCCTTGTGTATTGTTTTCAGCGACGCCGTCGCTGCTGTCACAACCTCAGCCAACTTTACCGGTAAACAATCCGACCATCCGCCGAATTACCCATCCACCAGCCACGACCATAAACACAATAACAATTAGATTTTCCATACTTTTTCCTTTTTTAATGTGTTGTCACCTGTGTTGTATTTTTGTATCTTCAACAACCAAACAAATTATAGTGTGATATCAATAATAAGCATCAGCAAAATGAATGCAAGCATCCGAAAAAAGCAATGAGGAACTAAAAAAATTCGAAATAACCGTTTGACTTACCTTTCAAAAACATATAATACAATTTAAACTTATAATGGAGAATGACTTATGACCAAAGAACTCGACCTTTCTGAAAGCCTTGAAGATTATCTCGAAACGATCCTTGAGCTGCAAACCAACAAGACGGTTGCACGATCAAAAGATATTGCCGAGAAACTGGATATTAAACGGGGCTCCGTGACTGGCATGCTTAAAAAACTGGCCGGCCAAGAGCTGATCAATTACGAGCCCTACGGCTATGTCACCCTTACCCCAAAGGGAGAAAAAATTGCCAAAGAGATCGAAAAGCGGCACAGCGTCTTTAAAACGTTTTTATTCAAACATATTGGCGTTGATGAAAAAACGGCAGACGAAACAGCATGCAGAATGGAGCATGCCATGAATAGCGCCACCTTTAAAAAATTCAAGGCCTTTATCTCCGCGTTAGATAAATAAATCTGTACACTTGTACGATTTCCCTTAAATCAAGATACGTTTTAAAAGAGTGCTATTTACAGTTATGTTCGGGGTGCTATTTCGCCAATACCCTCCTAAAAAGCCATGAAAGCTTTTTTTATAGCGGCCATGAGCTCCCCTGTTCTTTCAAACAGGTTTGCCCGCACCAAACAATGAAAGAGTCCAATGGGGGTGCATCCGTCTTTATAGTTAAAGACAAAACCCTTTCAATTGGATAGCGACTATTTGCTCAACGCTGTTTAAAACGCTAAGGAAATTGTTAGGATTGGCCGCTCTAAAGCAACGGTTTTAATGTGTATCCTTAAAAATCTAGGCCATTCTTATTTTTTCAACCATTTTAATATTCAAGGCCTCAAGGCCTTTGAGAACAGGCTCATAGATCTCCTTAACCGTGGGAATCTGGACGCCAGTCAAATTGATTTTCCCTTCTGCCATTAGCTTAATCCCGATCCCCAAAGGTAGGCTGACCGTCCGGGCCATTGAAGAATCCCCATGGGGAATACCATAATCAATCATTGTTGATGTGATGGTCTTCTCGGAGTGATCCGCATTTTCTACCATAAAGGTATGGCGAAGGAGCAACATGTCGATTTCACCGTCCTTGTAAATGAGTTTTTCCAGCAGTTTGTCACAAAAAATATCCAAACGGTTATCCAAATCAGGCAACGGTTCATCATTAAAAAGACCGAGCCAGTCTAAGTTCTTGATAACAAAATGATGTTTATCAAGCCCCACCTTTTGCGCCACGGCCGCCATGACATCATCTGTTTTGGACGCGCCGGCAAGATCAGCCATCATCTGCTTGAATGTGGTTCCCGATAAATCACTGAGAGGGCGGTCATCAACCAGTCCAAGTTCAACCACTTTTTTCAGGGTATCACACCAGCCTTTGTTCCGGTAGGTTCCCCTGAAGATCGTCAGAGCATCTTTCAGCCCGTACACGTCCTTGTAAGGTAATGAATCCCTGTTCGGATAGACTTCAAACTCTCCCAGTTCTTCCACGGTTTCAACCTGATAGTTGGCAAAAAGATCATCGCCGCTGATGTTCACGATGTTACCGTCTTTGAGGTAACGCGCTGAATTTTTAGAGGCCAAAACAACCCCTTTAGGGCTCCATGAAAACTTATATCCAAATGGATTGTCGTTACAGGCAGGTGCCGGCAAGCCACCGCAGATGGAATAAAACTGTTTGATCTTGCCACCCTCAGCATGGACATTGTCGATCACCCTCATTGCCGACATGTGGTCAATCCCTGGGTCCACGCCAATTTCATTTAAAAACAACAGGTTTTTGGATTTTACATCTTCATCTAGCGCTCGAATCGCATCGCTGACATAAGAGGTCGTTGCCATAAACTTATTGTGTTTCAGACAGGCGTTGGCCACAATGATGTGATGGGTCCAGGGCAACAAACTGACGATAATATCATTTTTCTGGACAAGGGCATCCAGGGCGTCACTGTCTTCAACCATCAACCCCACGGCCTGACCGTTTTCAAATCCGGCAACAATATTCTCTGCCTTTTCAAGGGTTCTTGAAGCGACAGTCACATTCAATCCATTTTCAAGTAAAAAAACAACACCAGGCTTGCTGACCAGTCCCGCACCAAGTATTAAAATATTTTTCATAATTTTTTCCTTATTAGATAAACTGTTCCATGTATGTGTAGTCTGGTGTCAATTCCCCGTTTTGAAGAATCAATGCCTTTTTAATGGGATAAGGCAGATTAATCTCGTCATATGGTTTGCTGAAATCAGCATTGACAATATCATTGGCAAACCCCTTGAGCACGTTTGAAAAAAACATAGAAGACTCTTTTGGAAATTCACACGGAAGATTGTCAATAGCCATCACGGTGATCCCATTCTCAACGATTCCATCATCAAATGAATCGGTGCCTGGATGATAGGTGAAGCAGGCATTGTCTGGCATTGTCGCATCTTTGGTAATCTCGATAGATCCTTCAATATCGCAGGAGATATCTCCAACGACACTCAGATGTAATTTTTCATTGCGTTTCTCCTGATCCTGTAGCCAGGAGTTGGTAATAATTCTAGGGTATTTGTCGGTCCAATAAATGCAATTCACAAGGATATCAAGATAGGGCAGATATCGGTCCATTTGTGAGGTGTATTTTTCTGGATGATCATAATAATCTTGCAGTTCAAACGATCCAGTAAGGGGGGTAACCAAATGTTCTTCTTTGAAAATCACCTTATACAGATGTCGGTTAGATGGTTCTTTTTGTCTCCTAAGATTTTCAATCTGATCGGGTGTCACCGTTTTAAATGGGAAGATATCAAATATTTCCTGCGCGCCCTTAGAGACATTTCCATCCCCCGTAAATCCAACCACAAGTGGGCACAATTCTTTAGGTAGCCCCTTTTCTGAAATGGCGGCGCCGATCTCTTCTAATTCTTTTTTGGCCGCCTCAAGGGAGGTGTATGCATAGGACTGTTTGATCCGATCAAGTTCCGATGGGAACCCTTTTAACCTCATCTTTTCGGCAAATGCATAAAGGGTTTCAATCATTCCTGAATACCCAGCGTGGACGCTGAAAAAAATCAGGCGCTGATTCTTTTCATTAACAATTCGCTCATAGTCGATGAGATTGCATTTTAGATCCATCAAGGTTCTCAGCATGTCCATATTGTATGCCTGACCTTTAATGGTGTGTGAAAAATAAATGTATGTTTTATTTTCTGCCAACAATTGGGTGGGAATTTCCTTGACGGCAAAAATGGTGTCCGCTTGATTCAAATCCTCAGCCACCATAATACCTCTATCTGTATACTCGCTATCCTGATATACCCGTAAATTCGAAGGCTGGACAATCGCTTGAATTCCAAACTGATCCTGTAACGCCGCCAAGTCTTCAGGAATAATCGGCACCCGTCTTTCCCATTTATTTTTATCTTCTCTTCGAATCCCTAGTATATGTGCCATTCAATACCCCGCTTTCAAGTTGAAATAAAATGCTATAGCAAATCTAAAGCACGTATTCAATTCATACTAAATAAACCCTGCACCCTTAAATACTTAATAAGGCATACCTAAAAAGTGATAATCTGGTAGCCCTTTTCAATAAATATTCCCATGGCGGGGTGATTGGCCATCTCGCCGATAAGCGGGATCTCTTCCTTCTGGATGGCATCAAGGGCTTCCAACTTAGTGGCACAAGCTTTACAGGCGCCGTAAATCAACCCTTTGGCTTTGGCCTTCTGGTACAACGTATTCAGAAAGTGGCCGGGCTGAGACATTTCTCCAACAAGCGTAACAGCTTCTCCCTCAAGTATGATCACGCCTTCCTGGCCTCGTTCATTCATATCCAAACTGTTCAGTAATACATGAATGAAACATAAAGGATCGCCTCTGAATGCGAACAGCGCAGTTTTAGCCAATTTCATTCTCCTTATGGTTGAGGTTTAAACATGGTATCTGGGATGCGCACCGCAATAACCTTTCCAGTGGCGCATACCTTGCCTTCCGCTTTTACGTCAATGGTCATAACCACTTTTTTCGAAGTGATTTCATCTATTTTACCCCGGATTTCCAGCTCCGGTCCCAGCGGGGTTGGTGCTTTAAAATCCACCTGAAGGGACGCTGTGACAAAACGCAGTGCAGGTTCAGATCCCATGGGACGACCGGCTTCGCGATAGGCCGCCGCTGACGCCGTGCCAGTGCCATGGCAGTCTACCAATGATGCGATAAGGCCGCCATATACAAAACCTGGAACCGCTGTATGGTAGGGTTTGGGGGTAAAATACGCGACAGTTTCATCGCCATCCCACCGGCTTTTGAGCTGGTGGCCTTTCGGGTTTAATTTGCCGCATCCGTAACACTGGTTGAATTCATCAGGGTAAAACTCTTGAAATGCTTTTTCTTTCATCATCATTACCTTTCGTATTCGCTCCCGGCAGACCGCACCAGGACCGTATATTGAGATTCAGTTATGGGTTCGTCCACTGTTTTGGCGGTCTCAAATCCCAATCTGCGGTAAAACCCAAAATTTTTCGGCGTAAAGCTTTCTGCAAACACGACGACACCCTGTTCATCTGCTTCGCGAAGCACTGGAGTCATCACCTTTTTTCCCAGTCCCTCTCCCTGACGCTCTGGCAAAATGCCTAAAATGGACAAATACCAGGCATCCGTGGGCACCACATCCCAAATTTGCCTGTCCATGAATACCGTAATCTTGGTGTATACATCCAGGCTTTTTTTGCCAAGGTGACTGAAAATAAAATCTTTTTTCTTTTCAGATATCTTTTGTTGAAACTCCTGGGGTAAAGGAATGGACCAGATGGCCGCACCGGCGGTGCCATCGGGCGTAAAGGTCAATCGGCCATACTCCTGCGCTTCGGCCATTGAATAATCATAATACTTGAACATGGCCTCGCGGGCAGCATCCAAATTTGAAAAGCTATTACGCTCTAACACCTTATAAAATGGATCTGGCGTCAATGCGTGGTAAAGCGCTTTTGCAACCGTACGATTTAAATATTTATACGGTATCATTGTGGTATTTCCTCGCATTCAACATGTCTCTGGGGATACCTTTATATCGACAAAAATTCAACCCTAAACATACATGAATCCTCGCCGGTGTTAAAAATATTTGTACAATGAAACCCCTTGTGATAATAGGGTATTCGATTTAGCGAAATTATTACGGGGTTGTGGACGACCTGCGAATGAATATGGACACCAAAATTTAAGGAGAAATTATGGGACTGAAAGAAGAACTTGAAGAAAAAGCGGAAGAGTGTGATGCGCCGGAAGAGTATATCGGCGTAGCCAAAGAGATCGTTGCAGGGCTTGACGACAAAGAGTGGGCAGCGGAGCTCCTGGAAGAAGGCGCGGAGTGGGCTGAAACCTATGAAGATGCAGTCACCTACGCTGAAGCCGCCAAGGAGATCATTGGCGATGATGAGGTGGTGGGCACCTTCCTTGAAAACGGTAAAATGCTGTGCACCACCCCCGCAGATTTTCTGGCACTGGGCGGTGCTGCAGGTAAGCTGGGTCTGGCCGACATGGCCAAGGAAATCAGTGAAGCCGCCATGGGTAAATGTACCAAACTCACTGACTTTCTGGAACTCAGCGACTACCTGGCCAACGAAGCCAAAGATCCTGAAATGGCCCAGAGCGTTCTGGACAAAGCCTTTGAAAAATGCAAAACACCGGCTGATTTTGTATCTTTCGCTAAAGCCATGAACGATGCGGACAAGGCCAAGGGGGTATATGAAAAAGGAATGGAGGCGGCCAAAACAGCTGCGGACTTTCAGGCTCTGGCCGCTGGCGCCATTGCGGACCTGGATGATAAGGCATTGGCCCGTACCATTTTCGAAAAAGCGGTTGCATCCTTGGAAAAAGGTGATGAGCTGCTTAAATTTGCCGACGTGGTCAAAGAACAGCTCGATGATAAAGCATTCCTTTTGTCTGTATTTAAAAAGGCTGAAGAACAATACGAATCCTTTGCCGACTATCTGAAGCTGGCCAAGGCCGGCTTTGACGCCACGGGTGACAAAGAGTTTGCTTCCAGCGTTTACCAGAAAGCGGCCGCCACCGGACCCGACTGTGCTCAGCTGGTTTCCCTGTCCCTGGCTCTGGCCAAGGATCTCGGTGATAATGCGGCGGCCATTCCCGTGCTGAAGCAGGCCGAAGAAGCCATCAAAAACAACGAAGACTTCATCAAGGTTGCCGATGCTGTTGTTGAAGTCGCCACCGACGACAAGGAATGGACCGAAGCCTGTGCCTTCCAGAAAGCAAAACGAGAAGAGTTTAAAGCACTTTATAAAGATTTTAGCTTGAGAGAAGCGGAATACACCACCTGTGCCCCCATGCGTGGTCTGGCCACCAAAGTCGTTGCTGAAACTGGAGACGTTTACTATGCAGCCAAGCTCTACAAAATGGCTGAAGAGCTGACGATCCACTTCTCAGATTTTATCAAACTGGCAGCAGCAGTGCATCGTGATCTTGGGAATGCAGACTGGGTTAAAAGTATTTACCAAGGGCTTTTGGGTAAATGTAAAAGCTTTGGTGACTACAACACGCTGACTGCTGCTATTTCGGCCACATTAAAGGACGATGCCTGGGTTAAATCTATCTATATGGATCTTGAGAAAAAGGCTTCGAATAATGCCGATCGGATTAAACTGGCGTCAGTTGCGGTTGAAAAATTTAACGACAACGAGTGGGCGATGTCCCTTGTAGATACGGCTGAGAAATCCTGCAACACCATGTATGATTATACCTTTGTTGCCGGTGCGGCACTGAATGTACTGAACGACCGTGACAAAGCCATTGCCCTTTATGATGAAGCAGAAGGTCTATGTACCAACAGGTCAGAATATGCCAAGCTGGTAAGCATGGTTGCAAACCAAACCACAGACAAATCTATTATTTCAGGTCTTCTGTCCAAAGCCGGTGAAAAGCTGACCAAATTCAATGACCTGATCTTTCTGGCAGAAACCTATATCATGACTGCAGGTGACGTGGATGCCGCCGCTTCAATCTATGAAGAAGCTGAAAGCAAGGCGCTCTCCAATGAAGCGTTATCCCAACTGAGCACCAGCATTCAAGGGCGCATGAAAGATACCAAATGGGCATCCAGAATTTTGGCGAAAATTGCATAGAAACAGCACTTTAAAAAAAATGTTATTCAATACAAACTTTTTTGTTGACACAGTAAAAAATAATAGGTAGGTTAATTACCAAGCCAATTTTGATGCTTTTGAAAACTGGCTCCATAACCTCCTTATTAGTACATACCCTATAAAGCGGCTGCCGACTTGCCACCGGTGGCCGTTTTATATTTTAGAGGATACAGCCCAATTCAACCGTTCTATTTAATTCACATTGGCCTTTATTTTTT
>PDWJ01002423.1_pt1 | contig 24785 bp, 18 predicted proteins | sample 1430881 | NCBI WGS metagenome assembly PDWJ01 (sample SAMN01162460, study PRJNA174530) | Oral metagenome, whole genome shotgun sequencing project. | biome: Marine environment; feature: Marine mammal; material: Swab sample of the gingival sulcus; isolation source: swab sample of gingival sulcus...
GCCAAGGCCAAGCCCGCCGCCGACGACGTCCCGCGGGTGGCCGACTTCCCCGACGTGGCCTTGGCCGCCGAGGTGGGCCAGGCCGTGTTCGCGCCGTCGCGCGCCTCCCTCGACGAGGTCAAGAAGAACCCCAAGTACCGCTCGCCGCGTTACTGGCAGGCCACGGTGACCGAGGTGGGCCCCGCCACCTCAAAGGTCAAGGCGACGGTGGGGCGACCGGAGGCCATCCCGAACACCTACATGATCCCCATCCCCAAGGCTGAGGCCGTCGCCGTCGGCGACGTCGTGTTGAGCTCCAAGTTCGGCAACGACATGGCGCTCGCGGTGGTGACCGAGGGCGGCGCCGCCCCCAAGGCCGAGTTTGTCGAGTCGATGCCCTACGACAAGGCGTTCAACGCCGCGCTCAAGCCCGGCCGCTACCTCAAGCTCGACGGGACCCTCAAGCCCGGCGCCCCCGTCGCCCTGAAGGAGGGCTCGGGTCGCTCCTTCGCCACCGTCGTGAGCATGGCTGGTGACAAGCTCTTCCTCGCCGGCTTCATGGGCAAGGTGAAGCTGGCCACCAAGGCCGACGTCGTCCCCCTCGAGCTCAAGCCGGACGTGAAGAAGGGCGACGAGATCATGGCTCGGTCTTCGAGCGGCAGCTTCAGGAAGGCCAAGGTGGTCTCCGTCGACGCCGCCCAGTTCAACGTCCGGGTCAAGTGGGTCGGCGCGGCGGCCGGTGACGTCGCCATCGTCCCGCTGGTCCACGTGACCAAGCGGCCGCTGGACTGACCGCGCGGCGGCTGGCGGACCCGGCGAGTACGTCGGGTCTGCCTCGGTGGCGCTGGGGGCAAAGGTCGACCGGGCACCGCGCCGAGGGGACCGTGGGAGCCTCATCGGTGCAGCCTTGACGGTCGGAGTTGGGTAGACTCCCACCATGAACCGCCCCGGAGTCTCCCTGTGACCCACCTCCGCCTCGCCCTGGTCGCCCTGACCTTCGTCGTCGCCGCCTGCGACCCCGACGACGTGAGCCCCGATGGGGACACCTCCGTCGCGGTCGACACCTCCGCCGTGGCTGACACCGTCGTCGAGGACACCGTCGCCGATACGGCCGCCGACACCTCCGTGGCCGAAGACGCCGTCGCCGACACGGTCGCCGACACCTCCGAGGCTCAGGACACCGCCGTCGCCGACACCGGCGGCACCCCGGGCGTCACCGACACGCCCTTTGGCCCGATCGAAGGCGAGGCCTGCGGCACCCTCACCGCCGCGCTCACCTCCGACGACCCGAGCTTCCACGTCACCACCTGGACCTTCACGGCCGACACCTTCGATTCGAGCCTCCTCGACCCTGGCGCCGCGCGCCTGTTCGACAGCCCCAACGCCGGCGGCAGCTCCAAGTGCGGTGAGACCATGAGCGTCCAGTGGCTCGCCGAGTGCGAGGGCGCCACCCTCGACAAGCTCGAGACCGAGATCGACTACGACACCGAGGGCAGCATCACGGACTACGCCGTCACCGTCGCCGGCCTCGGCTACGGCGTCTCCGTCACCCGCGCCTACCTCGGCCCCTTCAACACCGACTACGACCTCGCCGCCGCCAAGTCGCTCCTGAGCGACAAGCTCGCCGGCGTCAACGAGTCCACCCTCAACGTCAGCGCCGCCGACGCCTGGTCCAAGCAGATCCTCCACGTCTGGACGCTGCAGCGCAGCTGGGTCCCCATCCTCGAGGAGGCATGGGCCGGCCTCGCCGACACCCTCAAGAGCGACACCGTCGTCCTCGTCACCGTCGAAGCCGGCTCCGACGCCATCGTCACCGACAGCTGCGATGACTGACTCCCGCCTCGCCGTCGCCGTCGCGGTCGCCCTCATCTCCTCGGTGCCCGCCTGCGGTGACGACCGCCCCATGACCGACCCCGCCCTGGCGTTGGAGAGCGCCGCCGGCGCGGCCGTGACCGACTACCTGGTGGTCGTGTCCGGCCCTGACCTCGCCCCCACGATCGTCGCCTGCGACACGACCGGCCCTCAGGTGGGCCCCGGCACCTGGTGCGACGCCCATCGCCTCCGCCTCGACCCCGCCGTCGTCACCGCCGCCCTCGTCAAGGCGCCCGGATACGAGCACGCTCCCGTCCCCCTCGACGCCGCCGCGACCAGGCTCACGCTCACCGCCCTGCCCGCGCCCGAGGTCACCGATGACTACGCCACGGGCGTCGCCGACGTCGCCGCCTTCGAGAGCCTGGCCGTCTCCTTTGTGAGCGAGCTGGGCCCCGCCGAGGTCGTGAAGTTCTACGTCGACGGCCTCGAGGGCCGCGACGGCCCGCCCACCGTCTACCTCCAGAACACGCGCCTGCACCCGCTCCACTACGACTTCTTCAACGACGTCGTGGGTCCGCCGACCAGCCGCGCCGACTTCGAGGAGGCCACCTACTACGCCGAGGACCGCCAGGCCGCCGCTGGGACCCTCATCCGCTACGCCGATCTCGCCACCTCTTGGGGCGCCCCGACGCTCCTGACCTTCTTCCCCAGCGACACGCTATCGCCAGCCAAGATCCTGCGCGTCCATCAGCTGATCGAGGCGCGCGCGCCGGCCCTGTCGCGCCAGGGCCGCGCCGACCGCCTGGTCTACCTGCCCGCGGCCGCCACCCGCGAGGCCGAGGTCGCCGCCGCCGCCGCCGCCTTCGCTCGCGCCGACGCCCCCTGGACCACCCAGCGGGACCTCTACGGCGACCTCACCCAGCAGCTCCTCAACGACGGCGTCGCCTATGGGACCTTGCGCCTGATGACCCCCGAGGACCTCGAGACCACCGTCGTCTCCTACCGCGACGTCCTGGTGCTCACGCGCCTGCCCAACGACCTGCCCTTGGTCGGCGGCACCCTCACCGAGGAGCTCCAGACCCCGCTCGCCCACGTCAACGTCGCCGCCCGCGGCCGCGGCACCCCGAACATGGCGCTCCTCGACGCCGGCGCGCACCCCGACGTCGCCCCGCTCCTCGGCCAGCTGGTCCGCTTCGAGGTGGCCGATGGCGCCTGGTCCCTCGCCGCCGCCACCGTCGACGAGGCCCAGGCCTTCTGGGACGCGCGCGCCCCCGAGCCCTTTTCCCCCGTCGCCGACGTGGCGACTGAGGGCCTGCTGCCCTTTTCCGCCTTGGGCTTCGCCGACGCCGACAAGGTCGGGGTCAAGGCCGCCAACCTGGCCGAGCTGCGCGCCGTCATCGGGGACGTCGCCCCCGACGGCTTCGCCGTGCCCTTCCACTACTTCGACCGCTTCGTCGCTGAGACCGTCGTCCCACCCGGCCTCTGCGACGACGCCCGCGAGGACTGCGTCGAGGAGGGGCGCGCCGACGCCGTCTGCGACGCCGCCGCTGCCAAGTGCGTGCCCGCCGACCCCGCCTCCCCCGAGACGGTGGCCGCCCTGACCGCGCGCCTGCTCGCCGACGCCGACTTCAACGCTGACACCGCCCTGCGCGAGGCCGCCCTGGACAGCCTTCGCTGGCTCATGCGCCACCTGCCCGTCGACGCCACCCTCGCCGCCGCCCTCGACGCCGAGGTCGCCGCGCGCTTCGGCACGGCGCGGGTCCGCCTGCGCTCGTCCACCAACGCCGAGGACCTCCCCAACTTCTCCGGCGCCGGCCTGTACACCTCCGTCGGCGCCGACACCGCCGGCGGCGACGCCCCCTCGGACGAGATCCGCAAGGTCTGGGCCTCGGTCTGGAACTGGCGCGCCCACGAGGAGCGCGCCTACTGGGGCATCGACCACGCCGCCATCCGCGTCGGCGTCGCCGTCCACGCCGCCTTCCCGAACGAGGTCGCCAACGGCGTCCTCATCACCCGCAACCTCGCCGACCCCACCGTCGCCGGCTACTACGTCAACGTCCAAAAGGGCGAAACCTCCGTGACCAACCCGACCAACGGCGCGGTCCCCGAGATCTTCACGATGGTGCTCGGCCACCAGGCCGTCGAGGTCCAGCGCCAGCGCTGGTCCAGCCTCTCGCCCGAGGCCCCGATCCTGACGGACGCCGAGCTCACCGAGCTGTACCGCAACGCCCGTGACGTCCAGACACACTTCGCCGCGCTCTACGACCGGGACGTCTACAGCTTCGCCCTCGACATGGAGTTCAAGCTCGTCGGCCCCGACCGGCACCTCATCATCAAGCAGGTTCGCCCTTACACCACAGGAGCCCAGCCGTGAGACTTCGCACCAGCCTCGCCCTCGTTCTCGCCCTGTTCGCCCCGTCCGCCTGCGACTCCGAGGGCAGCGACAACACCGACGACACCTCCATCGCCGATACGGAGGTCGCCGACACCGTGCTCACCGACACCGCGGTCACCGACACCGGCAGCGAGGAGACCGTCCCCAACACCTGGGGCTTCCCGATGCGCTATCCCCAAGAGCACACGGTCTCTTGTAGCGGCCGCTTCGGCACGGAGGAGCTCGAGCAGCTTGAGCTGGACTGGATCTGCACCTTCGAGTACGGCGGCAACAGCGGGCACGTCTACATCCAGGCCACCCCCACCGCCTGCAAGGTCGCGATGTCGGCGACGCCCGTCTTCGGCGACGCGGCCGGCTGGATCGCCCTCGACGGCGCCGTCAGCGCCCTGCCCGAGGCCACCTACGACTGGGGCGGCAACCACCACAACGACAGCCTCGGCTTCATGTTCGGCGACAAGTCATTCCGCTACTATCACTCCAGCTTCGGCTACGGCTGGCGCAAGTGCCAACCGATGGACTGCCTGCAGGTCAACGATGGCGGCGGCGAACTGGTCGAGGACGGCTGCACCGCGGACCGGACGCTACCGGCGGTCTGCCGCGCCATCGCCGCCGACGGGACCTGGGATGACATGACCGACACCTTTGAGCGCTGCCTCGGCGACCCCAACAACGAGGGGCGCTGAAGCCTGGACGCTCGGCGGGCGCCGCCACGCTCACTTCGCGACCCACGCGCCGCCCTCGAGTACGAAGACGGCGCCCGAAGCCTCGACCCTGCGCTCGATGGCGCCGTCACCTTTGCGGGTGAGCTTGTCATCCCAAGCGCCGTCGCGCTCGAGGTCGATCTTGGCGCGATCCCAGGTGCCGTCCTGATCGTCGTCGTACAGGTTCACCTTGGGCCCCGAGCCCCGATAGAGGTCCTTGACCTTCTTGGCGCTCGCGGGCTCGCCCAGCGCCGCGGCGACCTTGGCGGCGACGGCCCCCTCGACGGACACGGCCGCGGGCGTCGCGGGCGTCGCGGGCGTCGCGGGCGTCGTGGGCGTCGTGGGCGCCTCCCAGACGCCCCCGCGCCAGACCTGCCCCGTGGCGTCGTCCTGCCACCGCCCCCCCTTCAGCGACCACGTCGCGTCCCAGGCGTCGTCACGGTCGCGGTCGAGCTTGATCCGGTCCCAGGTGCCGTCCTGGTCGTCGTCGTAGAGGTTGACCTTCCAGGCCGCGCCGCGCCCCAGGGCGTCCTTGCGCTTGGCCTGCCCGCCCGACGAGCTGTCGGCGAGAGCGACGATCTCCCCGAAGGCCTCCGCCTTGGGCGGGTCGGGCTCGGCGCTGTTCATCACGACGACGGCCGCGACCGCGCCGCCGGCCAGGGCCACCAGGCCGCCGTTTCGGACGTGCTGGTACTTCACGAACATCGGGGACGCTCCTCGGGGGCGGTCGGCGCCGCCCCTCCCAGGGTGCGCGGGACACCCTCGATCATGCCGCGGTGAATGGGCACGGTGCAGTTGCAGTAGGTGTACGGGCAGACCTTTGGCGCGTCGAGGAGCTCGAAGCCTTCATGGAGGCTGCCGAGGCGCGCGAAGCGCCCGCCGAAGCGGCTGGCCGGATAGCAGCGCCAGACCTGGCCGTCGGACTTGATGGCGAGGTACCGCCCGCCCGCCCAGCACAGGCGCCCGAAGTAGTCGGGGGCGACCTCGCCGGTCAAGTTGTGGCCGCCGAGGGCGAGCAGGGCCTGACGCTCCTCGGCGCTGTACTCGCGGACGCGACCGCGGACCTTGTCGGGCTGGACCTTGAAGGCGATCCCGGCCGCGGCGAAGCGCGGGGCGACCTCGTCGCGCAGCTGCGCCAGGCGCGCCGGCGCCGCCACGCTCGTGACGTTGAACCGCACGCCGTGGCGCTCGACCCAAGGGCGGAGCTCCGACGCGTAGCGGGCGACGAACCCCTCGGCGCTGGCGTATTCGAGGTGGAGGCTGGCCGAGAACACGTGCAGGGCGCCCTCGGTGGCCTCGAGGAAGCGCGCGAGCTTGGCCGCCGAGGCGCTGAAGTTGGTCTGGACGCTGACGACGTGGCCGAGGTCGACCAGGCCCCGCGCGATGTCCTCGAGGCCCGGCTGCTGAAAGGGCTCGCCCCCCGACAGCTTGATCTCCCACGTCCCGGGCAGGGCCGACAGCGCCCGCACGTAGCGGTCGATGTCCTCGATCTTCCAGGTGCGGGCGGCCATGTGGCGTTGGGTACAGTAGCTGCACCGATAGTTGCAGGTATCGTTGACGTTCCACGTCACGACGCCCACGACCTGGCGACCCAGGATCGACAGGGGCGCGAAGACGAAGCGCTCGGCGGCGGTGGACAGCGCGCTCACGGGACCCAGCTTGCCTCCAAACCGACGCGCTCGCCAGCGCGGAGGGGACGGGAGGGGGGCGCCGTGGTCGGTGCAGCCAACACCGCGCCGGGCGAAAGGCGGCGCCAGCGGCAGCGCGCGAGTCGTCACTCGAGCCCCGGATGCGGTCCCACGGCGCCCCGCGGGCGCGCGCTCGGTCTCGCGGAAAGCGGTCGGCGACGGTCTGTCGACGGTGTGTCGCGGGGCGTCAGATCAAGCGCTACGAGCGCTCGACGGGTCATCGGTCGTGCCGAGCCGCGTCGCTCGCGGGTGGCCGGACGACGCCGCGGTTGGCGGGCGTGGTGCACGGGCAGATGGGGTAGGGACACAGGCCACCCCGGCTCCACGGCACGAAGGTGCCGCCGGCGAGGTTGCCGAGGTAGCCCTCGCGCTCCTCGTGGTCGGCGAAGCGCTTGGCGGTCCGGCAGCGCCACGCCTCCCCGCGCTGGTCGACGACGAGGTACCACACGCCGGCGTCGCAGTGCAGGCCGTGATAGCTGGGCGCCCGGTTGGCGGCCCAGGGGTTGTGGGAGGGGCCGCAGATGCGCTCGATGAGGCGGCGGTCGCGGCGGGTGTAGGGATAGACGCCGCCCTTGATCTTCATGAGCTGTGGGAAGTAGCGAAAGCCCGCGGCTCGGACCGCGCGCTGGGCGGCGAGGGCCGCGTCGAGCCGGCCCGGGACCAGGACCGAGTTGACCACGAAGCTCGAGCGCGGGCAGTAGGCGGCGCGCAGGTCGCGATAGGCCGTCGCCTTGGCGAGGAAGGTCGCCACATCCGTGTGCTCGAGGTGGAGGCTGGCGCTCGTGATGAGCAGCCGGTCGCCGAGGGCGGCGCAGAAGCGCTCGAGGACCTCGAGGGGCGCGGAGAGGTTGGTGAGCACGCTCACATCGTGGGGTGTGCGCGCCATCAGCGCCGGGACGACGTGGCGAACCAGGCCCCGGTAGGCGAAGGGCTCGCCCCCGCTCAGCTTGATCTCCCAGCGGCCCGGCAGGCGCGCGTAGGCGTCGACGATGGCGTCGACGAGCGCGGGCGCGGGTGCGCCGATACGCCGTGAGCGCGACTGCACGCAGTAGCTGCAGTCGTAGTTGCACCGGCCGTTGACCTGCCACTCGACAGTGGGCCGCACGCCGGCCGCAGGCGCGGGGCTCGGTGCTGACGCTCACGAGGCGAGACGGTGACGTCGCGGACCCGCCTCCGTCAAGCACCGGCGACCAGCGAGACCAGCGAGACCAGCGAGCCGGGGGGGCCTTGAGCGGGAGCGCGAGCGCCAGCCAAGACCCCCATCACGATCCTTCGGTTGACGGGCTCCTGGGGGGTGTGCGAGACGCGGCGCTGCCCGTCCACCCGCGCGCCGGAGACACCATCAACCACGCCTGGCTCATCGGGGCGGCGCTCGCCCTCACCGCCTGCTCCCAAAAGCCGCAGCCGCCCGCGCCCTCGGTGCCCGCCGCCGTCGTCGCCGCGCCCGCGGTCCCCGCCGCGCCCGCGTGCACCGGCGACACCGAGCTCGTCCCCGGCGTCCCTGGCAGCCCGGGCCACTACATCCCCAGCGACATCAACCCCAACGGGCACAGCGAGCTGGCCCACCGGATGCGGCTGATGCTCGCCGAGCTCACCGCCCTCAAGCCCGCGGTCGAGGCTGGCAGAGCGCCGCGCATCGCCGCCGGCCACGAGCGTATCCGCTGCAGTTGGCCCACGGACGCCCGCGATCGGGACGCCGCCTTCGACGAGCTGGCGGTAGCCTACCTCGCCGCCGTCGCCGCATATCACGAGGCCCCCGCGGTCGACACCTTCAACGGCATCGTCCAGGGCTGCCTGGACTGCCACGCCCACACCTGCGGCGGCCCGATGGTGGCCATCCGGCCGCTGCGCATCGGCGACGCGCCCGCAGACGCCCAGCCTGGGATCTTCGACTGACATGAGCGAGCCCGAGATCGCCCCCGCCGACGCCGCCGACGCCGGCGACGCCGGCCCCCTGGGGATCGTCCGCGCCACCTGGCGCCGACTCCGCAGCCGCTGGTACCTGCGCTGGGCCATCGACCTCCTGATCGTGGTCCTCATCTTCTGGGCCTTTGGCCGCTGGCAGTCTCGGCACCTCCTCGACGACGGCGTGGAGGCGCCGGCCTTCACCCTGCGGGACCTCGACGGCGTCGAACGCTCCCTGAGCGACTACCGCGGCAAGGTCGTCGTCCTGTTCTTCTGGGCGCCCTGGTGCACGGTCTGCCACCTCGAGTCCGACAACTGGGCGCGCATCCAGTCCTGGCGCAGCGACGTGCAGGTGCTCGCCATCGCCTCAGCCTTCGAGGACGTCGCCTCGGTCGAGGCGTTCGTCGGCGACGACCGCGGCGCCTATCCGGTGCTGCTCGGGACCGCAGAGCTGTCCCGCGCCTACAAGGTCGACGCCTTCCCGACCCACTACATCATCGATCCCGACGGCAAGATCGCGTGGCAGGGGACGGGCTACACCCCCACCGTGGCGCTCTGGTTCCGCCTGCTGTGACGGCGGGCACGCGAGCGCGAAGCCACGAGCGACCCCAAGGCCGGCGTCGCCCGCCGCCGCGCCCGCCCTTGGCCGGCCACCGAGGCGCCGTGGTGAGGATCCTCTGCCATGATCCGGCGCGGCCCTCGCCTGTTCGAGCTGCCACAGTCGCTCATTGTCTGGGCGGGAGGCCTCGGCTAGGATCCGCGCCCGTCGGGCGGCCGCCCCAAGGACCTGGCCGCCTGATCGGCTCATGTCTGACTCGGGAGGCTCGCCATGCGGATCCTGGTGCTCAATAGCGGCTCGTCCTCGATCAAGGCCGCGGTGGTGGAGACCGCGACGGGCGAGGCCTCCTTTGAAGCGCTCGCCGAGCGGCTCGGCGAGGCCGCCCCTTCGATCTCTTGGACCCACGGCGCCACCAAGGGCACCGAGCCCCTCGCGCCCAAGGCGGACCACGACGCGGCGATGACCGCGCTGCTCGCCCGCCTCGACGCCGTCGGAGCCCGCGACGGCGTCGCGGGCGTCGGCCATCGGATCGTCCACGGCGGCGAGGCCTTCACGACCTCGGTGGTCATCGACGCCGGCGTCATCGCCGCCGTCGAGCGGGTCAGCCACCTCGCTCCCTTGCACAACCCGCCCAACCTCGCGGGTATCCGGGCCGCCCAGGCCGCCTTCGCGGACCTGCCCCACGTCGCGGTCTTCGACACGGCCTTCCACCAGACGATGCCGCCGCGCGCCTTCCACTACGGCCTGCCCTACGCGCTCTACGAGGCGCACGGCGTCCGGCGCTACGGCTTCCACGGGACGTCCCACCGCTACGTCGCCGCCGAGGCCGTCGATCGCCTCGACCTCGACCCCGCCCAGGCCGCCCTCATCACCGCCCACCTCGGCAACGGCTGCAGCCTCGCCGCGGTCTTCGGCGGCAACAGCCGCGACACCACCATGGGCCTGACGCCTCTGGAGGGCGTCGTCATGGGGACCCGCTCCGGCGACGTCGACCCGGGCCTCCACGCGTTCTTGGCCGACGCCCTCGGCCTCGACGTGCACGGCGTCACCAGGCTCCTCAACAAGCAGAGCGGCCTGTTGGGCTTGTCCGGCGTGTCAAACGACATGCGGACCCTGCTCGACGCCTCCCGCGACGGCAACGACCGCGCGACCCTCGCCATCGAGGTCTTCTGCTACCGCCTCGCCCGCGCCGTCGGGGCCCTCTCCGTCGCGCTGCCCTGGCTGGATGCCCTCGTCTTCACCGGCGGCATCGGCGAGCACGCCCCGGCGATCCGCGCCCGCGTCGTCGCGCACCTCGGGATCCTGGGCTTCAGGCTCGACCGCCGCGCCAACGCCGAGGACCTCGGCCGCATCGATGGCCCGGGCGGCCCCGCCATCCTCGTCATCCCGACCAACGAGGCCCTCGTCATCGCGCGCGACACCGCCGCGCTCGTCACCGGCGCCGCCAACTGAGCGACGCCCCCCGCCCAGACACCTCGGGAGCTCGAGCATGCCCCACATCCTGCTGACCATCCCCGTTGGCTACGGCGTAGGCCTCACCTCGGTGAGCATGGGCCTTGTCCGCGCGCTCAACCGCGCCGGCCACCGCACTGGCTACGTCAAGCCCCTGGGCCAGCCTGACAACACCGCCGAGGAGGGCGACCGCTCGACGCTGCTCATCCGCCGGACGACCCACCTCGACCCGCCCGATCCGCTCCCCTCGGAGGAGGTCGAGCGCCTCCTGTCCAGCGGCGAGGAGGAGCGCCTGCTCGAGGAGGTCGTCGAGCGCGTCGAGGCCGCCGGCCGCGACTGCGACGTCCTCGTCATCGAGGGCCTCTTCCCCAGCGACAAGCTCGTCTACTCGACCCGCACCAACGTGCGCATGGCCGTGGCCACCGACGCCCACGTCGTGCTGGTGGGCGTGCCGAAGGCGCCCGACGCCAGCGGCGTGGCCGAGAGCTTCAGCATCCTGGCCACCTTCTACAACGAGGGCGCCGAGCGCGTCAGCGGCTGCGTCCTCAACCGGGTGTCCGTGCCCGACGTCCGCCCCGCCAGCCGCCTGCTAGACGTGGCCCTGCGTCCGGTCTCGCCCGAGGACGCGCAGTCCTACCGCGACGCGATCGCGGGCGTCGGCCTGCGCCTCATCGGCCTCATCCCCGACGAGCCGGTCCTGGCGCTGCGTCGCGTCTCCGATGTCGCGCGAGAGCTCGGCGCCGAGGTCCTCTCCGCCGGCCAGATGGCCCAGCGCCGCGTCGCCCGCACCGCCGTCGGCGCCATGTCCACGCCCAACTTCCTCGAGCACGTCCGCCACGGCACCCTGGTCATCACCCCCGGCGACCGCAGCGACATCTTTATGGCTTGCTGCCTGTCGGAGCTGAGCGGCACCCGGCTCGCGGGCGTCGTCCTCACGGGCGGCATCCCCATGGACAGCCAGGTGTGGGGCCTGTGCCGCGCCGCCCTCGACTGGGGGCTGCCGATCCTGGCCACCCGCGGCTCGACCTCCGAGACATACCAAGCGGTGCTGGCCGGCTCGAACCACTGCCCGACGGACGATCGCCAGCGGGCCGAGCGCGCGATGAACCACGTCGCCCAGCACCTCGACCCCGATTGGCTGGGCGCCATCGAGCTCCAGGGCGCCCAGGACGGCACGCGCATGTCGCCCCCGGCCTTCCGCCACGAGCTCATCGAGCGCGCCCGCGCCGGCGCCAAGACCATCGTCCTCCCCGAGGGCGACGAGCCGCGGACCATCACCGCCGCCGCCACCTGCGAGGAGCGCGGCATCGCCCACTGCATCCTGCTCGGCGAGCCGGACGCCATCCGCGAGGTCTGTGACCGTGAGCACATCACGCTCCCCGACGGCGTCGAGATCGTCCGACCCGCTGAGATCATCGACCGCTACATCGAGCCGATGTGTGAGATACGAAAGGGCAAGGGCCTCACCCGCGAGCGGGCCGAGGAGCAGCTCCAAGACACGGTCGTCCTCGGCACCATGATGCTCGCCCAGGGCCATGTGGACGGGCTCGTCTCGGGCGCCGTCCACACGACGGCCAGCACCATCCGGCCGGCCCTGCAGCTCATCAAGACGGCGCCGGGCTCGAGCATCGTCTCTTCGCTCTTCTTCATGCTCCTGCCCGATCAGGTCCTCGTCTACGGCGACTGCGCGGTCAACCCCGACCCCAACGCCGAGCAGCTCGCCGAGATCGCCCTGCAGTCGGCGGCCAGCGCCGAGGCCTTCGGGATCCCCGCCCGCGTGGCGATGCTGTCCTACTCCACCGGCGTCAGCAGCGGCGGTAGCGACGTCGACAAGGTCCGCGAGGCCACGCTCATCGTGCAGCGCAAGCGGCCCGACCTCGTCGTCGACGGGCCGATCCAGTACGACGCGGCCATCATCCCGTCAGTGGCGCGCTCAAAGGCCCCCGACAGCAAGCTCGAGGGCCGCGCGACGGTCTTCATCTTCCCGGACCTCGACGCCGGCAACATGACCTACAAGGCCGTGCAGCGGGCCGCCCGCGTGGTCTCTATCGGGCCGATGCTCCAGGGCCTCGCCAAGCCCGTCAACGACCTGTCCCGCGGCTGCCTGGTCGAGGACGTCGTCTACACCATCGCGCTGACGGCGATCCAGGCCGTCGCCATGGAGGCCAAGGAAGACCCACCGCGGGACACGGAGGAGCAGGGGCGTTCGTAGCCCCGGGGTGTTCGTCGCGCCCTGGCGGCCGAACGCCTCCGCGGTCGCCTCGCGGGGCGCTGGGTGGTCCCCGCGCGAGCTGAGATGATGCGATGATGCAGCGGTCGTAGGCGGCGCCCGGAGGTCGCGACACGCTCCTTGGCCGGCGCCCTCACGACCTGACAGGGCGCTCAGCGGGAGCGCGTCGGCCTTGGGCCGCGCCACGGGGCCATGCGCTCGCGGATCGCCTCGGGGAGCTTGGCCTCGAGCCGCTCCGACCACTTCACGTTCTGCTTGAGCTTGCCGCACTGGTCGCAGCCCTCGAAGTAGACGCCGCGGCGCAGGCTCGCGCGCAGGCCGGCGTAGCGTGGGCTCTCCCACAGGGCCGAGATGGGCGTCTGGGCCGCGACGTGGCCGAGGGACAGGCGCGTATTGCAGCAGTACAGCAGCTCCTGCGCGACGGTGACCCGGGCGTAGACGTAGCCCATGAAGCAGCCGATCTCCTCGATGGGCGCGGTCTTGTGCGAGTCCGGGTCGATCTGCCGGGCGAAGGCGGCCAGGTCCGTGGGCACCCCAAGGCGCGCCGCCTCCGCGACCGCGGCGGGGACGAGCTCGCTAGCCAGGCGCACCTTGTCCTCGCGGGTGAGCGCCACGGCCTCGGTGCCCCGTGACAGGGAGGCCAGCTTGAAGCTCACCCGCGCGGCAGGCCAGTCCGCAGCGAACCGCACCATCTCGACGAGCTCGTGGAAGTTGTCGCGGTTGATGACCTGGACGTGCTTGGGGCGAACGCCCCGCGTGCGCAGGATCCTGAGCTGCTCGCGCAGCCGCGCGAAGCCGCCGGGGCGCGGGTGGGCGTGGAAGGCCCGCCAGCTGCCCGGAGTGACGCCGCAGATCGACGCGAGGAGCTGCAGCTCGCCCGGGCTCGCCAACAGCCGCGGCAGGTCCGCCCGCAGCAGGTTCGTGATGATGGTGACGCCGATCCCGCGGCCGTGGGCCCGCTCGACCATCTCGGGGAGCTCGGGGTTGAGGGTTGGGTCGCCCATCCCCGACAGGATGATCTGCTCGAGGCCGCCGAGGGCCACGAGGTCGTCGAGCATCGCTGCGAACGCCGACAGCGGCAGGCGCTGGCGCCTCCAGGCGGCGCTGGGCCGGTGCTCCGGTGCCAGGTGCGGGCTGTGGTGCCAACAGGTCGTGCACCGAGTGTTGCAGGCGTTGGCGATGTCGAAGTGGACCGTGTGGGGCCCCAGCAGCGGGCGACCCGCGACGAGCCCTTGGATGCGGCGCTCGCGGTTGGCCTTGCGTTGGGCGGCGGTGGGTGGCGCGGTCACGCGGGCTCCGAGGCGGCGTCGGCGGCCAGGAGCGCGAGGGTCACCCGCCGGTGGGCGGACTTCAGCGCGCCCAGGCGGGCTTGGAGCGCCGCGGCGTCGTCGCCGGCGGCGAGGCGCGCGTTCAGCCAGGCCAGGTAGGCCTGTCGCCAGGTCGCGGCGGCCGCGTCGACCAGCCGCGGCGCCACGCGGTACAGCCCCAAGGCCTCCGCGGCCGACAGGTGGCCGCGTGCGGCCGGCGCCATCAGCGCCGTGACCAGGGCCAGGACGTCGCGCGTCCAGGCGAGCCTGCTGGTGTGGGTCTCCTGGGACAGGGGGTGCTTGTTGAGGCCGACCTCCACGGTCCCGAAGGCGCGCTCGAGATCCACGCCGGCGGCGACGCAGCGGTCGATGAACGACACGAGCGCGGCCTGGAGCTCGGTCAGGGCCTGGCCGTCGGGGCCCTGCGCGATGGCCTCCCGAACGGCCCGCGCGGCGTCGCCCGGGACGCGGTCGAGGAGCGCGGTCAGTGGCCCCGCCAGCGCCACCTCGCCCAGCTCGGACTCGGGCGACAGCAGCGGCAGCCAGCGGGAGAGCACCGAGGCGCCGCCGTCGGGGAGGCGGCCGAGGCGCAGGGCCAGGCCGGGGGAGACAAGGGCGGCGGCGCGGGCGACCCGGGCCTCGTCGTAGCAGGCGGCCAGGAGCAGCTCGGCGCAGCGGCGGGCGCCGTTGTGGGGCACCCAGGCGCGCGCGGCGGCGCGGGTCGCGGACGCGACCTCGGGGTCGAGGAGGCGGGCGACCGTGGCGCGGACGGCGTCGGCGTCGCCGGGGTCGTCGAGGAGCGCACAGGCGCCGGCCTCGGCGGCGCGCGCGGCGCGCAGGCGCTGGTCGTCGGCGACCTTGTCCTGGGCGTAGAAGGCCGCGGGGACGCCGAGGTGGAGCAGCTCGTGAAAGGTGTTGTAGCCGGCCGCGGAGACGGCGACGTCGCAGCCGCCGAGCCAGCGAGCGACCTCGGGGTCGGTCCACCAGGTGATGTTGGGGCCGCCGTGGCGCGGGCCGCGGTACAGCGGGCCGGCGCCGACGAGCAAGTGGAGGTCGGGCTCACGCCGCAGTGCGCCGACGAGGGCGGCCAGGCTGTCGCCGGCGCCCGGGTCGCCGCCGCCGCCTCCCGAAAGGTAGATGAGGCGGGCGTCTCGAGCGACGCCCAGGGCGCGGCGGACCTCGGCGCGCGGCAGGGCCTCGCCGCGCTCGAGCTGGACGACCTCGCCCGACCAGCGGGCGCGGACGCCGCGGGGGACGATGGGGGCCTCGCAGCGGTCGCGGGCGTGGGGGACGACGACGGCGTCGTAGAGCCCCAAGGCGGCCTGGAAGACCGGCCGGCGGGCGTACTCGGGCTTGACCTCGCGGAGGATGAAGCCCTTGGCGAAGGGGCCGTCGAGGAGCTGGAAGAGCTCGTCGAAGCTGCCCGAGGGGAAGGTGTCGACGACGAGGAGATCGGGGTTGAAGGTGCCGAGGACCTGCCAGACGAAGTGCTTTGCGAGGCGCCGATGCTCCATCATGTCCATCCCGGCGGCGCGGACGACGGTCTTGGACGGCAGCTTGAACGCGGCGAAGCCGGCGCGCAGCAGCACGCTCGTCGCCTCGCTCGAGGTGAGAAAGAGGACCTCGGGGGCGCGGCCCTGCAGGAGGGTGACATAGCGGCGCAGCCAGCGGGCGACGGACAGCAGCCGCGTGGTGTGTCCGAGGCCGCTGCCGTTGACGGCGTAGCAGACGATGCGGCGGACGCGGCGGCTCATGACGCGTCGAGCCCCCAGTCGTCCTGGGCGTCTGCCTCGGACTGGGCCAGCATGTCCTGGGCGAGGGCCGCGGCGGCCTGGGAGGACAGGTCGTCGCAGGCGCGGCCGAGCGTGGCCGCGCGCTTGGCGTGGGGGTGATCCTCGGGGGGCCCCGAGGGGCCCCAGCGGTCATGGAAGGCGCGCACCTCGTAGAGGTCGTCGCCCGGGGCGCCGCGGGTCATCAGATCCCACCACAGCACGTGGTCACCGATGCTGCCGGACTCCCAGCGGTCGAACTCGGCGAGGCGCCGGCGGAGCTTGTCGAGCTTGAGGTGGCGGCGGGCCCACTTGTCGGCCTTGAGGTCGCGCAGGCCGTCGAGCTCGGCCTGGGAGACGCCGTAGAAGCGGCCGCGCATGTGCTTGACGCTGCGTTTTTGGAGCTTGCGTTGGAGCTTGTTCAGCTGGCGGGTGAGCTCGTCGATTCGGCGCCCGATGCGGGTAATCGACAGCTCGCGGAGGTAGGTGGTCTTCTTGTCGAGGCCGGAGATCTTCTTGAAGAAGGTCAAAAGGTGCGGGTCGTCGTGGGCCAGCTCGAAGCGCAGCTCCACGGGGCACGCCTCGAGGTGGTCGCGCAGGGCCGCGGCGAGGGCCACGTACATCTGTTGGCGCAGGTTGGCCGGCGCCTCGGTGAGCGCCTCGTGCTCGCGGGCGAGGGCTTCGATCTCGGCGCGCCGGGCGGTCAGGCGGGCCTCGAGGTCAAAGACGGCGCCGGAGTCGGCTTGGAGCCTGTGATAGTGGCCCTTGAGCGCCTCGGGGTCGTCGAAGGCGAGGTCGGGATCGCGCTCCTCGAGGTCGTCTAGGAGCAGGGAGACGGCTCGCCAGTCGCGGATGCGCGCGAAGAAGCCCGGAGCGTAGTCGGGGCGGAACCAGCCGGCCGCCTCCAAGACCTGGAACCACCGGCTGCACGTCCAGACGTCGAGCTCGCGGCGGAACGCCTCGGCGGACGGGGCGATCTCGGCGAGCTGATCGTCGACGCCCGCGACCAGGATGTCCGTGTGCAGGACCTCCTCGCGCTGGGCCAGCTCCAGGCGGCGGGCGCGGGCCTGGGTGATGCGATCGGCGTACTCGTCGCGGATGGGGCGCAGGCCCGGGTAGCTCAGGCGCGCCTCGAGGTCGACGAGCAGGGCGTCGTGGACCTCGGGGAGCAGGTAGCCGGCGAGCTCCCGCCAGCTCCGCTCGAGGAGCTCCTCGGCGCGCGCCGCGTCGCGCTCATACGAGGCGCGGGCGTCCTGGAGCGTCTGGCGTTGCGCTTCCAAGAAGGCGAGCCGCTCGCGGGCGGCCTGGAAGTACTGGTCCGGTCCGGCCATGCGGTGATGCTAGGCCAGGCGGATGAAATGTAGAAGGGCGCCGAGCGGCCTCGGCACCCTCCGGCGCGTCAGGCGGCAGCGAGCTCGCTATAGGTCCATGCAGACCGACTCGGTGATGAGGCGCGTCACGACATAGGGGTCGCAGTTGGCGTTGGGGCGCCGGTCCTCGACGTAGCCCTTCTGATCGCGGTGGACCTGCCAGGGGATGCGGACCGAGGCGCCGCGGTCCGACACGCCGTAGCGGTAGTCCTTGTAGGAGCAGGTCTCGTGCAGGCCCGTCAGGCGCGACTCGATGCCGTGGCCGTAGTTGTCGATGTGGAGGGCGGCGCGCTTGCCGAGGGCCTCGCAGGCGGCGACGCAGGCGTCGTAGCTCTCGCGCATCTCAGCGGTGGAGAAGTTGGTGTGGGCGCCGGCGCCGTTCCAGTCGCCGCGGACGGGCTTCGGATCAAGGGTGGCGTTGACGCCGAAGTCCTCGGCGATGCGGTAGAGCAGCCAGCGGGCCACCCACAGCTGGTCGCTCACCTCGACGGGGCCGAGGGGGCCGACCTGGAACTCCCACTGGCCGGGCATGACCTCGGCGTTGATGCCCGCGATCTTGATGCCCGCCTCGAGGCAGGCGTCCATGTGCTGCTCGACGATGGCGCGGCCGTAGACCTCGTCGGCGCCGACGCCGCAGTAGTAAGGCCCCTGGGGCGCGGGGAAGCCGTTCTCGGGCCATCCCAGCGGCGTCGACCCCTCGAAGAAGGTGTATTCTTGTTCGATCCCGTACCAGGTGTCGTGGGAGGCATACTTGTCGGCGATCGGGCGGAGCTGCGCGCGGGTGTTCGTCTCGTGGGGCGTGCCGTCGGTCAGGTAGACCTCGCAGAGGACGAGCAGGTTGTCGCCGCCGCGGATGGGGTCAGGGACCGAGTAGACGGGCTTGAGCACGCAGTCCGAGCTCCCGCCTGGCGCCTGGTTGGTGCTGGAGCCGTCGAAGCCCCACTCCGGCAGCTCGGCGCCCATGGGGAGGACCTTGGTCTTGGACCGCAGCAGCGCCGTCGGCTCGGTCCCGTCGATCCAGATGTACTCGGCCTTGAAGAAGCTCATATCGGTTATCCACTCCAGCTGGGGGGCAAGGCATCTCGGACGCCGCAGCGCCGCCATAGCTTCGAAACGTAGTTTCAAGAGGTTTCGTCCGTGTTTCGCCCCAGCCGGGCGGGGCCGCCGTGACCGCGAGGCGCCCCGGGGGACGACGTCGCCTGCGCCACCGGCGGGTTGTCCAGCCGGCCCCGAGGCGCCACAGCGGCCACGGACGCGACGCGACCAACCCCAGGCGTCCGCTGGCTCAACTACGACGACTGGGGCGCCGGCGGCTACTGGGGCGCCGCCGCGCCGGCCTGACGCCCCACGAGCCCCACGGGCCCCACGAGCCCCACGAGCCCGCGGCCGTCACCTTGACGTCGACGCCGACGGCGTGATTCCCTGCGTTCATGGTGGAAAGTAGCGACCCCTCTGACCCGCCTCGCGGCGCGGCCGGACCCGCACCTGGCGGCGGCGGCGCCGCCGACGTGCCCGACGCCGAGACCCTGGTGGCCTACATCGACAAGGCCGTCGAGGCCCTCGGCGCGCGCTTCGACGACGCCTTCGACACCCACGGCCTCACGCCCCCGACGCCCGATCAGGACGGCGAGATCTCGCCTGAGGACTTCGCGGCGTTCCAGCAGCAGCTGCTGGCCGAGCTGCAAGAGGCCGGCCTCGGCCCGCCCGACGCTCGAGGGCAGCTCGACGCCGCCTTCGTGCGTGATCAGGGCGCCGGCCTCCTCGACCAGCTCATGGCCCTGATGACCGACGCCGACGACGCGCCCGACCTGCCGCGCGTCGTCCGCGATGAGGACGGCGGCGCCACCCTCGACCTCTCCGCGCTCCTCGGGCCGCCCCCCGAGGACGACGAAGGAGGCAGCCTGCCGTGAGCGCCCCCGATGTGCCCGAGGCCGCGCGCGCTTACATCGCCAGCGCCCCCACGGCCGCCAACGCCGAGCTCCTGCGGGCCCTCGACGACGCGGCCTTGTCGGCCCTCATCGACGCCCTCACCCGCGACGGCCGGCGCGCCCACCTCGAGGCCATCGGCCGGACGACGCTGCCGCGGGCCCTGCGCAAGATCGCCAAGAAGGCCGCCTACGCCCTGAAGTCTCGGGGCGTGACCGGCCGCGCTGCGCCGCGACCCAAGCCCGCCCTCGACCCCGACGCCGAGGACCTCACCTGTGCCGCGGGCGCCACGCCGCCCGGGCTGACGGGCTTGTACTTCCTGCTCCTTCGGACCCTGCGCGGGCCCTCGGGCACCGTCCCCGGTGTCCAGGTGCGGGCGGAGCACCAGGGCGAGATCGTCGAGGCCGAGGCCCTCCCCTCGCTGTCGGCCGCCGGCCTCCGCGGGGCCCTCAAGCTCGCCTCCGCCGCCGAGGTGCCGGGCCTGCCCTTCGTCGCCTCCGCCGACCTCGCCGTCCGGCTCATCGACAACCTCGCCGAGGTCACGCGCCTGCGCGGCGACGGCTTCCCCCCTGCCTGGCCCTACGTCTTGGCCTGGCGCGACGCCGCCCTCGCGCTGGGCGCCGACCCCGCCCGCGCCCACGCGCGCCGCGCGCTGGCCGCCGAGCTCGCCGCGATGGAGACCGCCGGCCCCGCCGCCACCGCGGCCAGCGCCGCCCTCGCCGATGCGCCCATGGCTGGGCCCAAGTCCCCTGCCTCCCACGTCGTCGCGGCCCTGCTCGACCACGCCCCCGAGGTCATCGCCTCCCTCGCCGGCGCCTCTGAGGGCCGCGCGACCGCTGGCTGGCCGACGGTCAGACCCGCCCCCTGGTCGCGGCCTTCCTCGAGGCCACCGCCGACACCCTCCTCGCTCGTGGCGAGCGCGCTCACGCCGTCGCGGCGCTTGCCGCCGCCGATCGCGTCCGCGGCGGCGCCTCCGTGGCCGACGTCCCCTTGCTGGCCAAGGCCTTCGAGGCCCTGGTCGACGACGACTCCCTCGTCGATCCGCTGGCCTGTTGAGCGACGCCGTCTCCCGCTTCCTCGAGCGCCTCGGGGCCGCAGCGGACGGCCCCGTCCCCGAGCTGCCCCTGCGTGTCGACGTCGCCGCGATGACCGCCGAGCGGGCGGCCGATCTGGGCCTATTTCTCGCGCTAATTGCGCTGGTCTACTTGGGCTTTCGCCTGCTGCGCGACGCGGCCCTGCCAAACCTCCGCCCCTATGTCGGCACCTCGGTCGTCCTCGCCGCCGTCATGTTCGGCGCCATGGACGAGGGCTTGTGGAACCTCGCCGGCCTCGACGCCGACGCCGCCGGCCTCACCATGCGCCGCCACGTCGGGGCCGACGTGCGGCTCCCCTGGGCCGACGTCGCCTCGGTCCGCTTCGACCGCGGCGACCCATGGCCCGTCGTCACCGACGACGCGCGCCTCGTGCTCGCTGCCGCCGATGACGGGCCCGTGGTCAACGTCCCGAGCTCTCTGCCCGACGCCGCCGGCCTCGCGAGGCTCATCGCCCGCAAGGTCGCCTCTGCCGCCGCCTCCGGCCCCGTCCCCGAGGAGCGAGACTCTTGACTGAGCCCTATGACCACCCTAGCGAGCACCACGTCGACGAGCTGGCGTGGGTCCGCGCCACCGTCCGCGGCTTCCTCGACTTCGTCGGCCGTGACCCCAGCGACGACCGCGACCTCACCCGCGGCTTCGCGGTCTCGGCGCGCGAGGTCGTCCGTCTCCTCGGCAACCACGAGCACCTGCCGCGCCCACCGGGCGAGGCTGGCCTCATCCGCGACCGCATCGACGCGCGGCTCGTCGCCAGCGCCGCCGCTGGGCGCCCGACGCCCCTGGGCCTGCTCTTCGAGCGCTTCCACCTCGACCCCCTGTCGCGCCAGGTCCTGACGCTGGCGCTCATGGCCGAGATCGACAGCGACATTCGCCGCCTGTACCAATACTGCTGGAATGACCTGACGCGCGCGCTCCCCACGGTCGAGTTCCTCCTCGGCCTGCTCCAGCCGAGCGGCCTCGGCAAGGTCCTCAACGCCACGGCCTTCTCCCGCGACTCGCCGCTCATCGACGAGCACCTGTTGCGCCTAGACACGGGCGAGACGCCCTACCTGGCCCGCGCCGTGCGGGTCTCGCCCAGCGTCGTCTCTTGGTGCATCGGCGGCAGCGAGCTCGACCCCGTCCTCGACGTCGCCGCCAAGGTGACCTCGGCCGAGACCGACACGGGCCTGGCGCGCCTCGTGCTGCCCCCGACCGTCGCCGCCGCCGTCGAGGCGAGCCTCGACCGGACCCGGGCCCCCAGCGGCCCGGTCACCGTCATCGTCGGCCCGAGCGGCACCGGCAAGACGACCCTGGCGCGCCGCCGTCTCGGCCGGGTCCTCGAGGTCGACATCAACGCCCTGGTCCGCCCCGTCATCGACGCCGAGGACAAGGTCGCCGCCCTGCGCCGTGACGCGCGTATGCTCGCCCTTCCCCTGGTCGTCGACCTCGGCGAGACCGAGGATGACGACCCATCCCTTGCCGGCCCCCACCGGCTGGTCGCGCGCATGGTCGACACCCACCCCGAGGGCGCCGTCATCACCGCCACCGACGAGGCCTCCTGGTTCGTCGGGCGCCTCGCCCAGGCGGTCGTCCACCACGTGCCCTTGCCCACCAAGGACGAGCGGCGCCAGATCTGGTCCCAGGCCTTTTCCGCCAGTGGTTTCGAGGCCGAGAGCCCTGAGGTGATCGAGGGCGCCATCCGCTACCCCCTCTCCGGAGGCTCCATCACCCGCGCGGCGCTGGCGGCCTCGGCCCAGGCCGGCGTCAAGGGACGCGTTGACCACCGCGTCACGGTCGACGACGTCGGCGCCGCCTGCCGCGCTCAGCTCACGCCGCGCCTGTCGGGCGTCGCCCAGCGAATCGTGACGACCTTCAGCTGGGACGACCTGATCCTGCCCCCCGAGGAGGTCGCCAACCTCCAGGAGATCATCGCCTACTCGAAGAACCGCGCCGTGGTCTACGACACCTGGGGTTACGGGCGCCTGTTGCCTTACGGCCGCGGCCTGTCCGCGCTCTTCGCGGGCCCGCCGGGCACGGGCAAGACGATGGCCGCCGGGATCTTGGCGGGCGAGCTCGGCATGGAGGTCTTCCGCGTGGACCTGTCCCGCACGGTGTCGAAGTACATCGGCGAGACCGAGAAGAACCTCGCACGCGTCTTCGACGAGGCCTCCAAGAGCCAGTCCATCTTGCTCTTCGACGAGGCCGACAGCCTCTTTGCCAAGCGCACCTCGGTGAAGTCCAGCGTCGATCGCTACGCCAACCTCGAGGTCAACTACCTCCTGCAGCGCATGGAGGACTTCGAGGGCGTGACCATCCTCACGACCAACCTCGAGGGGAGCATCGACGACGCCTTCCAGCGCCGGATCCGCTTCCGCGTGCGCTTCCCGGCCCCCGACGAGCAGACCCGCGCCCGCCTGTGGGAGCGGATGGTGCCGCCCAAGGCCAAGACCGAGGGCGAGCTCTACTTCGACGCCCTCGGTGAGGACTACGAGCTGTCCGGAGGCCACATCAAGAACGCCGCCCTTCGCGCCGCCTTCTTCGCGGCCAACGAGGGGCGCGGCATCACCATGAAGGACCTGCGCCGCGCCGCCCGCCTCGAGTCGCTGCGGCTCGGCAAGATCGTCCGGGTCCTCGACGACGTCGACGAGCGCGACGACTATTAGGAGCCACCCCATGATCGACCGCGCCGCGCTGCCCTCGGCGGCCTACAAGAACCTCATCGCCCAGCAGGTCCTCGCCGGCCTGTCCCACATCTCCCCCGACATCATGGGGCCGACGATGGACGTCCTCGGCGACGTCTTCCTCAGCCTCGCCTGCCGGCCCGTGTCCGAGTGGTACGGCAGCCGCGACCAGCTCGCCCGCCTGGCCGGCGACGCCTGGGCCTGGCCCGAGGCCACCGCAGCGGTGGAGCTCGCCCAACAGGGCGGCCTCCTCGTCCCCTGGCGCGGCGCCCTGCGACCCCGAGATCTGGCCGTCGCTATCTGGCTCGCCGCCCGGCGCACCACCATGAGTGAGGACGCCCGCGGGCTCATGGACCATCGCCTGCGCGGCAGCCTCTTCGACGTCTTCGCCCTCGCCCCCGCCTTCACCGACGAGGAAGAGGCCGTCGGCCTCGTCGAGCTGTACGCGACCCACGAGGGCCCCTGGGAGGACCTCCTCCAGCTCGGCAAGGGCCTGGCCGCCACGGCCATCGCCTGGGGGGCGCCCGCCGGCGCCGAGCGCCGCGCCGAGCTCGTCCGCGCCGCCTTCGACTGGACCGGCATCGACGGGCCCGCCCACCTCCACAACCTGGGGGTGGCGCTGTTGTGCGCCGAGGTCCGCGAGGGCCCCTACGCTGCCGACGTGCGCGACGGCGTGGCCGAGCGGATCCACGCCGCCCTTGAGCAGCTCGCCGACCCGGACCTGACCGGCCACCCGGGGCTCAACGCGACCCTCCAGGCCGACCTGGCCGTCGCCGCCGCCCTGTCCGGCGGTGACCTCGCCGCCCTTGGTGACCTCCCCGCTAGCCTCGGCGCGGCCCACGCCTCCAAGCTCGGTCGCGGCGTGGCCATGGCCTTCGTCCCCGGCAAGCAAAAGAACGCCCTCCTCATCGCCGCGGCCCACGCCGCCATCGAGCAGGGAGATCCCGAGGCCCTGGCCACCCTCGACGCCCTGGTCGAGCCCTTCGCCGGCGCCATCGGTCCCATCCACAACGCCTTCAAGGCCGTCCTCGAGGCTGGCGCCACCGACGACGACGCCGTCGCCCTCGCCCGCGGCGCCTGCCGCGCCGTCGCCCACTGGAACAGCACCCCCGAGCTGACCAGCCACCTCCTCGCGCGGCTCGTGGTCGCCCCCGTCGACGCGGACCTGCGCCTCGACGCCGCCGCCGCGCTCTCGAAGCACCCGGCGCGCTTCGCCGCCTCGCGGGACAAGGTCCTCGACACCCTCGAGGCGGGCTTCGGCGACGATGACGTCTTGCGCCGCACCGCCTGCGTCGGCGCCGCGATGCACCTAGGCACCGAGCACACCCACGCCCCGGCCATCGCCATCGGGCTCGTCGCCGACGGCGTCCCCGCCGAGGTCCTGGGCCCGGCCATCGCCGAGGGCCTGCGCCAGTCACCGGTCATCGCCAACGGCGTCGTCACCGCCTGGGAGCGCTGGGGCAGCGAGGCCCCCATCCAGCAGGCCACCGTCGACCTCCTCGAGCAGGTCGGCGAGCTGGCCCGCGCCGAGCACACGGCGGGCGCCTTCTTCCTGCGCCCGCCCCAACACGAGCAGGTACGCGCCGCGTTCCTCAAGATCCTGCTCGCCGTCGCCGGCGACGTCACCCACCCCGAGCTCGCGGGCACCGCGGCCCTCGCCGCCGGCTGGATCGCCCGCGGCGACGTCGGCCTCGCCAAGACCTTCGCGGGCCTCCGCAACCAGGTGAGCGACGAGCAGCACAAGGCGCTCCTCGACATGGCCATGGGCGCCACCGGCGTCGCTCACGAGGTCGTCGTCGGCATGCTCGGCCGCGACGTCGCCGAGGCCGAGCCGGCCCTGTCCGCCGCCGCCGCCCTCGCGCTCGTCGCCCTGCTCGACGAGCGCGGCGACGCCGAAGGCCTCGAGCCCTACATCGACGTGATCCGGGCCCGGGCCGACTA